>Ga0105238_10006562_pt1 | contig 11590 bp, 8 predicted proteins | sample KBSC34metaG_FD_81526 | JGI IMG/M metagenome (GOLD analysis project Ga0105238, IMG submission 81526) | Corn rhizosphere microbial communities from Kellogg Biological Station, Michigan, USA - KBS C3-4 metaG | ecosystem: Host-associated > Plants > Roots > Rhizosphere > Soil | place: Michigan, USA... | reverse complement strand
TGAACGATCCCCGCCTCGTGGATCGCGGCCAGACCAGCGGCCACGGCGCAGGCGTCGGCCAGTCGCTCGTCCTCGGGTCGCGCGACGCCGGCACCACGGTCCAGTTCACTACGCAACGTCTCGGTCGCCAACTCCATGACCAGAAAGACCTGCCCGTCGTCGGTCTGGCCGAAGTCGAAGACGCGACAGACGTTCGGATGGCGAATCTGCCGCGCGAGCTTCACCTCGCGCGCCAGTCGTTCCCTCCACCGGCGGTCGTTGACCAGCTCTGCCCTGAGCAGCTTTATCGCCACGTCCTCGTTGAGGACGCGGTCATGGGCGCGGACCACGACGCCCATGCCGCCTTGGCCCAGGACGTCTCGCAAGTCATACCGACCGGCAAGGACCTGCCCCTCGAACCGTTGCAGGCTGTCGGGAGCAGAGTGAGCCTCCGCATGGGTCCAACTTCCTGACCCTGGCCATTGCGTCCCAGACAAGCTCAGGACCCCTTCTCGTCGTACAAGGTCGGCGGATGATAGCGGGAACGCCGATCACGGTCGAGGGCCCGCGCCTCCGTGATCGCCGTCAACTACGACTGAAGAGGGAGCCGGCAATTCGGAGCCGGGGACCCAGCGAATGTCGCTCCGGTAGACCGCGACCACGCGATACTTCGATTCGCTCGGCGCCGCTGGGTCAGGTCGCGCGTCCGTGCAGTCTCGCAGTCCATCCTTGGTCCGACCCGTCTCTTGGTTGGTGGCGACGTCTATTTCGGTCCACTGCAAGTGTCCTTGGCGTTTCCTCGAAACCCAGAGACGATCGTTTGACGCCCAGACGGGAGTGCAATTCGTCTCGCTCGGTGCGACGTCGTGAATCGGCCCGCCCCCTCGGCTCTGTGTCCATTGAACCAGCGGACCCTGATTGCTGGCAGTGAGCCATGCGATTCGCGTTTCGTCAGGTGACAGCAGGTTGGCCAGATAGTTCCCACCTGCGATCACGCTGCACCTCTCTCCGTCACAGTGGTAGGTGACGGGCCTCGAGCCGCTTATGTCGCTGTACCACCATTCGTTCGGGGTCAGCTTCGCGCACGCGGGGCCATAGGCAAACCTCGAACGAAGGCGATGGAAGGTGCCCGAGTGGTCGATGCGTCCGAAGTCCATTTCGGTCGAGGCTCCCTCCCTGGTGACTAAAAGGTCGCCGTTCGCGCAGGCATCAACCTGTCTGATGGTCCCGTCGTGGGTGAGTTGTCGGGCGGCGCTCCCCTCCCCTGTAGTCCAGACATCGCTTGATTCGGTCGCCGCGTAGAAGGCAAGCCCCGCACCGACGACACGCGGCATGCCGAGGTACCGATCACGAACGATTCCAATTCTGATCGCACTGTGATGTTCGGGATCGATCTCGACCAACGCGGGACCTTGCAACTCTGCGGCATAGAACGTTCTGCCATTCGCCGCACTCTCCCAGGTCATCGTGATTCCGCGAAACGTAAATGGAACTTCTCTCACCAGGCCTGGCCACGAGACGGCGTCGGCAATGAACACGTCGCCCCCTTGATGACGGACCCATACGACACGATCACCGGCCACAGTCCGAAACATGCTGTAGTCGTCGCGCTCCAACGAGGCTGGGAGGATCGTCGGACGGGCAGTGAGGCGGTCGACCACCCCGTAATGTCTGCCGTCTGCATCGAACACGAAGGCGCGCCCGCCGGCGAACCATCTGGGCTCTGACAGGACCGATGGGTCGGCCGCAGGAACCAAGAAGATCCCTCCGGAACCGTCCGCGTGCGGTGACTGTACGATTTCGGCGCGGCCCGCGGCGTCGTAGCCTTGATAGATCAGCGTGTGACCGTCCGGGGACAGATCCGGACAGCCGTTCGCGTACGCGGCCGGGACCAGTGGCGACCTGGCGCGCAATCCCGTCGAGACATCGATGTCCTCGGCGATTCGCGGTGCTCCCCACACGACGCGAAGGGTGCGGCGATCGGGCAGCGCGATCATGCAAGCGACCTTGTCCGGTATCGTGGCCAGGAGTCGGGATGTCTGCGTCCAGTCTCGTGGGACGCCGGTCATCTCGATGGGCGCCTCGGACGATGGCGTAGCTCTTTGGGGATTGGACCGGCGCGTGGCCTTCTGCACCCCCAGCACCCCCGCTGCCACCACCAGCATCACGGCAATCGGCGCCAGATACCGGCCCCTGACACGAGGCGGGTTTCGCGGCCTGCTCAGCCTTTCCAGCACTGACGCAACGGTTTGGAATCGGGCTGTCGGAACGGCGGCCGTGCACTGGCGGCAGACGGCCAGCACCGCATCCTCGATGGCGGTGAGACGTCTCCCTGGTGGGTTCATGCCTCGAACCACAGCGTCGTCGCGCCAGGCGGGCCGCTCACCGAAGAAGACCTCGTACATCACGATCCCCAGGGCCCAGATGTCTGAAGCTATCGATGCGCGTCCCCCCGCGGCCAACTCCGGCGCCATGTAGGCGACGGTCCCCCCGCTCAGGGTGGCCGCAACTTCTCCTACCTCGATGGCCAGCCCGAGATCCGAGAGAACCAGGCGACCGTCGAAGAGGCGGAGAATGTTGCGCGTGCTCACGTCGCGATGGATGACCCCGGCGGCATGAACGGCCGCGAGGCCGCTGGCGATCGCCCGCACGTCAGTGAGTCGCTGCTCGGCGGAACGGGTGCCGCCCGGCGCGGCGTTCATCTCATCGGCCAGCGATTGCCTCGCCAGTTCCATCACGATGAACGCCTGACCGTCGGCATGCTGGAAATCGAAGACCCGGCAAACGTTCGGATGGCGTATCCCCCGAGTCGTCTTGACCTCTCGGGCGAGCCGCTCGGCCCATCGACGTTCGTCTGCCAGATCTCCCCGCAGAACCTTGATGGCCACGTCCAGATCCAGGCTTCTGTCGCGGGCCCTCACCACCACGCCGGTTCCTCCTTGGCCGAGGAGGCTTTGAACCTCGTACCGCCCTGCCAGCAAGGTTCCGGGCGGCAAGACCCGGTCGCGCCTGCTCGAACCGGCGGGCTCCTCGGAGGCGGTCACGCTCGCATCGCGCGAAACGATCTCGTCGTGCAAGGCGGCCGATGATAGCCGTACCGCCGATCGTCCGATAGCCGGACGCACTCGAGCGGATTGACGACACGCGAGCAGAGGAGGCATCTCGACACACGCGCACCCTCATCGGGCGGACTGTGCACCGCGTCGGCACACGGTGCGAAATCGTGAGGCGACGGAATCGGCGCACCGACGTCGACCCTCGTCCCCGACGTATCCGACTTCTCAGCAGCCGTCGTTGATGCCGCTACAGAGACCGACGTGCGTTCGATGTTGTGAACGCGGATACAGGCATTTCGCAGCGATTTTCACGCTGTTTTCGCCGCGAGGATCGACGAACGTGTATGGGTGTCGAAACCGAGTTTTCGGTGCGACCGATCGCGTGGGCTAGATTTCTTTTTTCCGGAAGCTATCGACGTTGATCTTGTAGCGCTTGGCCCACCGGTAGACGAGCGCGGGCTTGCGGTCCAGCTCTCGCGCCACGCGCATCATGTTGCCCTCGAAGCGACGGATCACGTCCTCCAGTTCGATGGCGCTGGGAGGCGGGCGCATGGCGCGGCCGACCGGCGAGGCGCGGATCCTTCGTGGCGTAGCCGCGATCGCTTGCGGAAGGTGCTCGGGGAGAATCTTCGGCGATTCGCGGGAGAGCGCCTCAGCCGTCGTCAGCACCTTCTGCAGCTCGCGGACGTTGCCCGGCCAGGCGTGGAGCGCCAGCGCCTGGAACGCCTGCTGATCGAACGGCTTCACGCGGTCGCCCAGGAAGAAGCCGATCAGCGCGCCCAGATCCTCGAGGCGATCGCGCAGCGGGGGAATGCGGATGGGCTCGGCGCCGAGGCGGGCGGCCAGATCCTGGCGCAGGCCGCCCTGCCCCGACTGCGGCGCCGAGGTGCGGCTGGTGGCGGCGACGATGCGCACGTCGACGCGCTTGGCGCGCGTGCCACCGAGGGGCGTCAGCATGCGGTCCTGCGTGAAGCGCAGCAGCTTGGTCTGCAGCTCGGGCGCCATGTCGCCGATCTCGTCGAGGAACAGCGTGCCGCCCTCTGCCTCCTCGATGATGCCGGCCTTCGAGGCGTTGGCCTGCGAGTGCGCGCCGCGCAGGTAGCCGAACAGCTCGCTCTCCACCAGCTCGCGCGGCACGGCGGCGCAGTTGATGGCGACCAGCTTGCCCTGCCGGCCGCTCAGGCGATGGATGGCGTGCGCGTAGACCTCCTTGCCGGCGCCCGTCTCGCCCGTCAGCAAGAGCTCACCGTCGGTGGGCGCCAGCTTCTTCAGCATCGAGCACAGCATCGCGAAGGCGGGGTTGCAGGTCGGGACGGGCGCCACCGGATCCTTCAGCTCGTCGCAGATGGCGGCGCGCTCGGCGTCGGTCACCACGCGGAAGATCGCGATCTGGCTACCCACGAAGATCATCGAGCCGTCGCGCAGCTTCAGACGCGGCTGCGCCGAAACGGCGTCGACCACGCTGCCGTTGCGGCTGTCCAGGTCGCAGAGCTCCCAGGCCCCGTCGACCTCGGAGATCTCCGCGTGCTCGCTCGAGAGCAGTCGGTCGGACACCACCCAGGTCCGCGTGTCGGGATCGAGCTCATCCGGAGGATGACGTCCGATGAACAGTCGGTGGTCGAATTCGACCACCCGTGCTGCTGGCGAGGGCACTGCGTTATCCGCGCCCCCGACCCACACGAGAAGAGGACGCGCCGTGGCCCCGGACGACCTCCCCATTCCAGGGACCATCGTCACGCTATCCCGGGAATTCCCACTCTGCGACGACTGAGGCAACTCTAAGAAATCCTTTGCGAATTTAGTCCTGACCGAAAACCGGAAAGATGTTTCGGAACCCCAACCATACCAAAGACTTTCGTGAGCTGATCACCGCATGGATCCGGCCTTGTTGAGTTGGTCCGACCGTTGCTGAATCCCAGCGGAAGGATGGGACGTTCCCGTCCACTTTTCGTTTTCAGGGGGAAATTCACATGCTCAAGAAAATCGCTCTCGTTGCAATCTTCACCGTTGTCTCTCTTGGCTCGGTCAACTCGATGGCGGGCGACGCGAATCGCCCCTCCAGCGTATCGTCGGGGGTGAGGACTCCGACGATGAACGGGATCGGGTGCGCTTTCTGCGGGAAGTGCTGAGCGGTCAGCGGAGCGACAGCTCGGGGGCGTTAGAAATCAACTCCGAGGACTCCTCGGACACCACGAACACCGCCGGCATCTGGCCGGCGGTGCGGCGGGCCTGAAGATCGCGGGGAATTTGACAGTCTCGACCTCGCCCGGGCGCAACTGGCACCACTGCTCCGGTGCGGGTGTGCTTGTCCACGACGAACTCTGACCACGCAACACCGTTGCGCTGAGATTCAGCGACCCAAATTCGGTCCTCGCTGGTCCAGTAGGGCGCGCAGGTATCGCCACCAACTGGACCGAGATCGACCTGTCCAGAGCTGCGATTCACGACCCGAAGCCGGGTCACGTTCATCAGGGTCAGATATGCCACTCGCGTCCCCAGAGGGCTGGGGCTCGGAAATCCGGGCAGCAGCGGATCGCTGTGCAGAACGTTGCAAACCGGCTGCTCCGTGTCGTTGCACTCCATGATTTGACCGCCAGCGAACTTCGCGTAGAGCCAGCGCGTCGAACCCGGGACGAACATGGGAGTGGCATCCAGCGGACCGTCGCTGACCTGTACCTCCTGCCCCGTGGCGCTACGCCGGACGATCACCGAACGATCACCAGACGAGAGGCGTTGAAGGAGCAACGTCCCATCAGGCGAAAGTGACCCACGCACCGAATGATCGTCCGAGGTGAGGGCTCTCTCTTGCTCGTGGTCGCCCTCAACCCAGACGTTCCTCTTCATCCGATAGCCCGCCAACAACCGGGCGCCCGCGCCAAGCGAGAGCGAGCCCTGCAGATCCTCGTCGAAAAGCGCGCCGATCATCGAGATGTGATCGGGATGGGCAAGAGACACCGTCCCCATCTGCGTGATTGCCCCGGAGCCGCGAACGAGAAAATCGACCGAGTCGCCATCCGCTCGGAACTCGAGGTGTTCGGCAGTGAGCGGGAGCCGGAATCGGCTCACGACTTCCAGACCCGGTAGATTGTGAACGACCACCGGATTGTCCGCTTTGTCGGTCGTGTAACGAACGGCGATTCGCATTCCCTTCGGATCGATCGACAGTTCGCCCAGCTGCCGAGCGCCGAGATCCTCGTCACCGATCACAGTCATGTCGCCGGTGGGAATCGCGAAGACTGCCGCGTGCAGCGAATCGAGTGCGAAGGCGAATTCCTGGGAGTTAGGCAGCCATTCGGGTGACCTCCCCCGGGCTAACTGGCGCGCATTCGCGCCGTTCGCGCTGGACGACAAGAAGATGTGCGAGCCTGTGTCGGAAGCCTTTTCGAAAAGGAGCGACTTTCCGTCCCTGGACAGACTGGGGCAGCCGTCCTGGTAGGTCTCCGGCAACAGGTCGGGCTGCTCGTGTCGCGACGTGCGCAGGTCGATGTCTTCGGCGCGCCGTGGTGTCCCCCAAATAGCGCGGACCTTCTTCCCACCGTCCACCAGCGAGAAACAGTGCAGCCGGCCCGGAAAGGAAGCCAGACGGGTCGTGCCGACGCTCCAGTCTTGTGGACTTCCGGCGGTCTGCAGAACCTGCCCTCCGATCGAAGACGCGACCAGCGTCGATGACGCCTCGGCGCGGTTCGTGTAGTGCATCTTCACGACGACCAGCGCCGCCACCGCCACCACCGCCGTCGCTCCCCAAAGCAGCCGCTGCCGCACGTGCCGCGCGATCACCTGCTTCCCGCGCAATGCGCGCTCCAGCTCGCGAACGACCTCATCGGCGGTGGGCGGGCGAAGCTGCGGGTCGTCATCGGCGCAGCGGCCGCACAGGTCGGCCACCGCGCGCTCGACCGGGGTACGCGCGGCGTCCGGGCGCACGAACCGGCGGTAGCCGCGCCCCAGCACCTTCCACTGCGGGCGGAGGCCGAAGAAGACCTCGTGCAGGACCATGCCCAGGCCCCAGACGTCGGAGCGCATGGTGGCGGGATCGCCCATCACGACCTCGGGCGCCATGTAAGACGGCGTCCCGACCATGATGGTCGTCCCGGGGCCGGAGCCTGGGTCGGTGGCCAGGCCGAAGTCGGTGACCACCAGGCGGCCGTCGGCCATGCGCAGGATGTTCTCGGGCTTCAGGTCGCGGTGGACGATGCCTGCCTGGTGCAGGGCGGCGACGCCGGCCACGATGGCGCGCGCGTCCGAGACCCTGTCGGCCCAGTCTCGGGGCGGACCCTGGCGCCGGGCTGCCTGCCAGGCATCCACCTTGGGCACGTCGGCGCGCAGGCTGCCGCCGGCGGCCAGCTCCATCGAAAGGAAGCGATGTCCATCGGCCTCGCCGATGTCGAACACGCGGCACACGTTCGCGTGCGAGATGGCGCGCCCGACGCGCAGCTCGCGCGCGAAGCGCTCGGCCCACACGGGCTCGCCTGCCAGCTCCTGGCGCAGGATCTTCAGCGCGACGGGGGTCCGGGACTCGCGATCGAAGGCCCGCAGCACCCGGCCGCTGCCCCCCGTTCCCAGCACCGCCTCGATCTGGAAACGACCGGCCAGCACGTCGCCCCGGTCCAGGTCGCACACGCTGGACGTCAACAGGTGCGGAAGGCCGTCGCCGGTGACGCTGCCCGCGACGCTGCCCTCGGGGAACCGTTCCCCGACCACGCCACCATTCCCATGCTCCAAAGGACGCATTGGCGCTGCGAGTGTAACGCACCATCCAAGGGCGTGCCAAGCATATGGCCACCGGATCGACGCTGCGAAGCGGCCTTTTTCCGGGGAAAGTAGGCCACTTTGCAGGCGTCACCTACATGACACACGGTAGGCCGACACCCGGCCGGGCGGCACCGGCCCTGATTCTGGATGTGGGTGCCTACGGGCGCTTCGCCATGGGCGTGAACGCCGTCTCGGTCGGGCCCGTGTAGATCTGCCGCGGGCGCATGATCTTCGTGCTGGGATCGTCGTTCATCTCTTTCCAGTGGGCGATCCAGCCGGGAAGGCGGCCAATCGCGAACATGACGGTGAACATGTTCGTGGGGATGCCGATGGCGCGGTAGATCAGGCCGCTGTAGAAGTCGACGTTCGGGTACAGCTTGCGCTCGACGAAGTAGCTGTCGGTCAAGGCCGCCTCTTCCAGCCGGTGGGCGATGTCCAGCAGCGGGTCCGGCGTCTTCATCTTCTTCATGACCTTGTCGGCGGCGGCCTTGATGATCTTGGCGCGCGGGTCGTAGTTCTTGTAGACGCGGTGACCGAAGCCCATCAGACGGAAGCCAGAGTCCTTCTTCTTGGCCAGCTCGACGTACTTGCCGACGTCGCCCCCGCCCGCCTGGATCTCCTGCAGCATGTTCAGGACTTCCTCGTTGGCGCCGCCGTGCAGGGGTCCCCACAGCGCCAGGATGCCGGCCGCGACGGCCGCGAACAGGTTCGCCTGCGAGCTGCCCACCATGCGCACCGTCGAGGTGCTGCAGTTCTGCTCGTGATCGGCGTGCAGGATCAGCAGCAGGTTCAGGATCTTGACCAGCTCGTCGTCCATCTCGTACGGCTCGGCCGGGACCGAGAACATCATGTTGAGGAAGTTCGCGCAGTAGCTGAGCGAGTTCTTCGGATAGACGAAGGGCTGCCCCAGCGAGCGCTTGTACGAGTAACAGGCGATGGTGCGCAGCTTCGAGATGAGGCGCGCGATGGTGATGTCGATCTCGCCCTTGTTCTTCACGTCCAGCGCGTCCGGGTAGTAGCTGGACAGGGAGACCACCATGGCCGACAGGACGGCCATCGGGTGCGACGTGCCGGGGTAGCCGTCGAAGAACCGCTTCATGTCCTCGTGGATCATCGAGTGACGCGTCAGGTTCTCCGAGAAGCCGGAGAGCTCGGTCTGGTTTGGCAGGTGGCCGTAGATCAGCAGATAGGCGACCTCGACGAACGTGGCTTGCTCGGCCAGTTGCTCGATGGGGATGCCGCGATACCGCAGGATGCCGCGCTCGCCGTCCAGGAACGTGATGGCGCTGGTGGTCGAGGCGGTGTTCATGAACGCCGGATCCAGCGTCACGGCGCCGGTCGAGGCCCGCAGCTTCCCGATATCGATGCCGACCTCGCCCTCGCTGCCGACGACGACAGGAAGGTCGATGGTCTTCTCTCCCAACTTCAACTGTGCGCGATCAGCCACGTGTTCCTCCCTGCGTTTTTGAGCCGAGCATAGCCTATATAGTCCTGTTGTGACCCTCCCGTCTCTGGGCGTTTTCCTATTTTTTTCCCTTGGCGCGACAGCGGGCGACGGTGGCGCCGCGGTCCCCGTGGCGACGGCGCCCGCCACCCCGCAGCGGGCGCTGCTGACCCGGATCGACACGCTGTACGCCGGCCGCGACGACCGGCGCGTGCTCGACGAACAGCGCCGGTTGCTGGACGAGCAGGTGCCTCGCGCGCCGAACGACTACGACCTCCTGTGGCGGGCGGCGCGCCTCTATTTCTGGCTGGGCGACGACCCCTCCCTGTCGTCCGACGAACGTTCGAAGCTGGGCAAGACGGGATGGGACCTGGCCGAGCGCGCCGTCGCCGCCGCCCCCAACCGTCCCGACGGTCACTACTGGGCTGCCGTCAACATCGGGACCTATGCGCTGGGCCTGGGCGTCGTGAAGGCGCTGGCGGCGGGGCTGGAGGGCAAGTTCAAGGAGCGGCTGACGCGCGCCGAGGCGCTGGCGCCCGACTACAACCGGGGCGGCGTGGGCGTGGCCTGGGGACGGTTCTACGAGAAGCTGCCCTGGCCGAAGCGCGACCGCGCCAAGGCCGAGCAGGCCCTGCGGCGGGTGCTGACCCAGCAGTTCCCCAACAACCTGCGCGCCCGCGTGTTCCTGGCCGACACCCTGGCGCACACCGGGCGGGCCGCGGAGGCCAAGCGGCTGCTGGACGAGGTGGCCGCGGCGCCGCTCGGCCGCTACGACATCGCCGAGGAGCACCGGGCCAAGGCGCTCGGCGACGGGCTGCGCGAGTCCGTCACGAAGATGCTGAAGTAGCCGCGGAGGGTGCGGCGGCGCCCAGCGGGGCCCGCACCAGGACGGTCGAGATGGCCGTGGGGGACTGCGGATAGAACAGGTAGTTCGCGATCACCGGGACGTCGCCGAAGCGGACGGCGTGGTCTCCGGGGTCGAAGCCCTCGGGCGCCTCGACGATCTCGCCGAAGTCCAGGTGGCGAATGTCGGCCCGGGCCAGGCACGCCACCAGCGCCTGCAGGCGCGGCAGCAAGATGGGGTTGAACACGCCGCTGCGGGCGGTCTCGGTGATGCTCAGTTCGTCGCCCTGGCGGCGCATGGTCATCGCCACCTCCTGGACCCCGGCGAACCGGGCCACGCTGGACAGCGCGACGCGCAGGTAAAGCTCTTCCAGCCCTTCGCTGCCGCCGTCCTCGACCCCTTCGGGCCAGGGGTCGACGCCGCTCCCGTGCAACCCGGCTTCCGACCCGGCTTGCAGCCCCATCTGCGCGTCCAGTTCCAGGCTGGCCCGAGCCTCGGCGATGCATGGCGTCCGACCCAGGCACAGGACGTAGACGTAGTCGCACCACTCCTCGGGCTCGCCGGGACGAAACACGACGGCCGTCCCCATGCGGCGCGCCACCTCGGCCGCCAGCGCCTCGCCCTCCTCGCGCCCGATCCCCTCCTCCAGCGCCGCCAGATCGTCGCGCTCGCCCCAGCGTCGCGTGGGGTAAAGCCGCGCCAGCGCCTCCTCGATCGCCTCGAACATGCCGTGCTTGCGACTGTCACAGCCGCCCTTCTGCCCGCAGTTCGTACAGCCGCCCTCGCCCATCTGGTCAGGGCTCCGCACGCAGGCGGGCCGCGGCCACGCGCGCCGCCTCGATCATGGCCGCCGCCTGCGCGGGAGCGCGCCAGCGGGCCTGGGACTCGGCGGGCAGCAGGTCGACGGGGTCGAAGTAGAAGTACAGCTTGCCCGGGTGGACGTTGGGGCTGGTGTAGACCGAGATCCCCGTGCTGCGGTCGTAATGCTCGTACGAGTGGGCGTCGCGCTTGCCGCCGCCCCCCGGCGCGTCCACCACCACGAGCGGCGTGTTGAACCCCGAGGTGAGCCCGCGCAGCCCCTTCTCGATGTCCAGCCCCGTCTGCAACGTCGTCCGCAGATCCTCCACCCCCTTCACCAGATCGTGCATGTAGATGTAGTACGGGTGAACGTTGACGTGAGCCAGCCGCTTCACCAGCAGCTGCATGGTGGCCACGGTGTCGTTCACGCCCCGCTGCAGCACCGTCTGGTTGCGCACGATGATGCCGCGCTCGAACAGCTTGTTGGTGGCCGCCTCGGTGATCCAGGTGATCTCGCGGGGGTGGTTGAAGTGGGTGTGGATCACCACCTCCTTGTGCAGGGCGCGGCCGCGCTCCGCGACCCGCGTCAGCGCGTCGGTCCAGGCGTCGTCGGTCAGGATCTTCTGCGGCATCACCGCCAGGCCCTTCGTGGCGTAGCGGAAGCGGCGGATGTTCGGCATCGCCAGCAAGGTCTCGCCGATCTCGGTGATCTGCTCGGGC
>Ga0105238_10006561_pt1 | contig 11591 bp, 10 predicted proteins | sample KBSC34metaG_FD_81526 | JGI IMG/M metagenome (GOLD analysis project Ga0105238, IMG submission 81526) | Corn rhizosphere microbial communities from Kellogg Biological Station, Michigan, USA - KBS C3-4 metaG | ecosystem: Host-associated > Plants > Roots > Rhizosphere > Soil | place: Michigan, USA... | reverse complement strand
CGTGGTGTGACAAGTCGGAGCTGACCGAAACGGCGGCTATCCTTCGAGGAGCATTCCGCTCCGCCGTACGCCTTAGCGATAACACGGATGTCTTCCCCACGAGCGTAGCGAAAAGCTGATTTATAGAGGACCTGCGACAACAGGTCCTCTATCAAAGGTTGCAAAGTTTCGCAAGTCGCGTAATTCGGTTTTGGAACAAGGGGCGTTCGCGCGTTATCGATGGCAGGGCAAAAGGTCGTTATTCTGCTCGCCACACTCAATGGCGGCTCGTTTCTCAGAGAGCAGCTAGCCTCTTATTCCGCTCAGACGCATTCTGATTGGGAACTCGTGGTTTCCGACGACGGTTCGGCCGACGATACGATCGCTATTGCTCGGAGCTTCGCGGAGTCCATCCCGCAGCCTGTGACAATCCTGCAGGGGCCGGCCAAGGGCCATTGCCTGAATTTCCTATCGATGATCCGCAGTGCTCCGGCCGAGGGCGATTATTTTGCGTTCAGCGATCAGGACGATGTCTGGATGGAAGAAAAACTGGCGCGAGCGATTGCCTGGCTGCAATCGGTTCCGGCCGACCGGCCAGCGCTGTATTTTTCCAGGACGATGCTGATCAGCGAGGATGGCCAATTTCTCGGATTTTCGCCGCTTTTCGTGCGTCCCCCCGCGTTCAGGAATGCGCTGGTGCAGAACATCGGCGGCGGAAACACCATGGTGCTGAACAAGGCGGCGCATCGGGTGCTGGCGGGAGCCGCGCACGCGAAGCCGGTCTCGCATGATTGGTGGACCTATCAGGTCATAACCGGGGTCGGCGGCCTCGCGCATTACGACTTATGGCCGAGCCTCAAATATCGGCAGCATGGGCAGAACCTGATCGGCTCTAACGCTGGCTGGCGCGCCGGGCTGCGCCGGCTCCGCGGCTTTCTGAGGCACCGGTTCTCGGATTGGAACGAGATCAATCTGGCGGCGCTCAGGGCCGTGAACATGCCTCTGACGAGGGAAAATAGACTAGCCTTCGAGACGTTCGCGGAGGCGAGGCAAGCTTCGTCCCCAAGGAGTCTTTATCTGCTCTGGCGATCCGGAGTTTATCGTCAGAATCTGTTCGAGACGGTCGCGCTTTACTGGGGCGCGTTGCTCAAACGCATTTAGGGTCATGCGGGCCGGCTTCTCAGGCCGGTTCGACACGTGGAACGCCGGCTGTTTCGCTTTCATAGGCGGCGATCACGCTGTTCACGTCGCCTTGCAGGCGAATTTCCCCCCGCTCCATCCATACGGCCTTATTGCACCATTGACGGCAGGTCTCGTTGCTGTGCGAAGCCATCACTAGGATGCTGGCCTGTTCGACGAAGGACGAGATGCGCTTCTTTCCCTTTTCCCGAAAACTTGCATCGCCCGCCAACAGCCATTCGTCCATCAGCAGGATCTCCGGCGAAAAGCAGGTGGCAACGGCAAATGTCAGCCGCGCCATCATCCCGGCGGAATAGGTACGCACGGGAATGTCGAGATAGTCGCCAAGCTCGGTGAAGTCGACGATATCCGGAATTCGCTCCTCGATCTCCCCTGGGGTCATACCCAGGATCAGGCCTCGGAGACGGATATTGTCGTATCCACTGACATCGCCGTCGATGCCAAGGCCAACGTCGAACATGGGCGAAATCCGCCCGCGGCTGACGACTGTCCCCGCGAAGGGCTCGTACACCCCCGCCATGACCCGCAAAAGCGTGGTTTTACCGGCCCCATTGTGCCCAATCAGGGCTACCCGGTCTCCCGGTCGAATATTCAATGACACATTGCGAAGGGCTTCCACCACGATCCGGTGATTGGCATCGTTCGCCAGTTGACCTCCGGTGCCTCGAAACAGCAGGCTTTTCTTCAGGGATCGTGACCCGCCGTGATAGATCGGAAAGGACACGCTGACATTTTGCAGCGTCAGTTCGACATGCGTCCTCGAAGGATTGAGAGTTTCGGTCATTTACTACAACCAGTAGGAAATTCGCGATCGGTAGCGGACGAAAATGAAGCCGGCGACCATCAGGTTGATTGCGGAAATGGCCAGCACCGCGAAATAACTGGTGCTCGAGGGAACCGATCCCAGCATCGGACCGCGGACAATCTCAAGCAGGTGATAGAACGGGTTGAATGCGGTGACGAAGGTTCGTCCGCGAAGCAGCTCCGGCTTCCAGAAAATCGGCGTCAGGAAGAACGCGATCTGCACGGCGGAGTTGATGAGTTGCGGTACGTCACGAAAGCGCGCCGAAATCATGCCGATGTAAAGGCTCGCGACTGCGCCATTGAACAGAATCAAAGCCAGTCCCGGTACGGCGAGCAGCGCGACGGAGCCCGGCCAGATCTGGAAGTAAAGCAGCACTCCGAAATAGATGACGAGGTTGTGCGCAAAGATGATGAGCTTGCTGCAGGCAGATCGGTAGACATAGACCGAATAGGGCAGGCTGACCTGCTTGATATAGGATTCCGAGCCGGTGAAGAGTGTCCCGCCCTCGGTCAGGAAACTGGATATCAGCGACCATGCGAGGAGGCCTACGCAGAGGAACGGCAGGAAGCCGCGCACTTCCTGATTGAACAGTTCGGCATAGAGCACACCCAGCGCACTTACCATGATAGCCATACTGGCGGTCAGCCAGAATGGACCGAGAACCGATCGCCGGTAACGCTGCCGAATGTCGTTCCAACCGAGCCGGAGCCAAAGCCGCCATCGCCCCAGGCCGGAGACGACGTCTCGAAGTGCCGCGATGCCCGAATGACGCCCGCTCCGATGGGAAACTGAAAGAGCGGAAGCCAAAGCCTGGGTCGCGTGTGCAGGGTCGCTCATCATGCTGCCGACGTCTGGGATACTGTGGGCGATGCCGGCGCCTGTTTAAGCGCATAAAAAGAAAAAGCAAAGGGCCTGAAGCCGTCGCACGTCGGGAGCTGCGCCGCGAACGCGGATAATGCAAGTTCACAGCCTGATATCGGACCTGGCTGTCGATGTCCCGATCCGGAAGGTTGGCGGCAGCGAACCGCTGGGGCTCGCCCCGCAATGCGAGACAAAGCCCGGACAAATCGTCATGACCATGCTGGGTTGGTCTCGAGCACACTGCTTTTTGCTAAGTTGTATTGCGCCACTTTTCACTCAAGATGTTCCGGCGAGCCGAGGCCGACATCTGAAGGGCTACCCTTTGGACGTCGATTGCGCCCCGTTGCGCTGATGTTAATTCCTGTCTCGAGGTCATTGATCCCGATGCATCTGGAACCCCGAATTCTGGTAACTGGCGGGGCTGGTTTCCTGGGCTCTCATCTCTGCGAACGGCTGATCGCCGAGGGCACCAACATCATCTGTCTCGACAATTTCTACACCGGCGCGCGGCGCAACCTGGAACACCTGCTGGACCACAAAGGGTTCGAGCTCCTGCGGCATGATGTTTGTTTCCCGCTTTATGTCGAGGTCGACGAAATCTACAATCTGGCTTGCCCGGCCTCCCCCATTCATTACCAACATGATCCGGTGCAGACGACCAAAACCAGCGTACATGGCGCCATCAACATGCTTGGATTGGCCAAGCGTGTCCGCGCCAAGATATTGCAGGCGTCAACCTCGGAAGTCTATGGCGACCCAGCGGTTCATCCCCAGTCCGAGGAATAATGGGGCAATGTGAATCCGATCGGCCTGCGCTCCTGTTACGATGAGGGAAAGCGCTGTGCCGAAACCCTGTTTTTCGATTACAGGCGCCAGCACCGAATCCGGATCAAGGTTGCCCGCATCTTCAACACCTATGGGCCGCGGATGCATCCCAATGATGGTCGCGTTGTTTCCAATTTCATTGTCCAGGCGCTGCTTTCTCGCCCTATCGGGATTCATGGCGATGGACTGCAGAGCAGGGCGTTTTGCTATGTCGATGACCTGATCGATGGTCTGGTCCGCCTGATGAAAAGCGAGGATGATGTCACCGGTCCGATCAATCTGGGCAATCCGGCGGAATTTACCGTGCTTGAACTGGCGCAAATGATCATCGAGTTGACGGGCTCGCGTTCGCGCGTGGTGCATCTGCCGCGACCGGCTGATGATCCGCACCAGCGTCGGCCTGACATCAGCCGCGCCAAAAAGCATCTTGGCTGGGCAGCAAAGACGCCGCTGGGCGAGGGATTGCGCAAGACCATCGGCTATTTTGAAGAATTGCTGAGGGATAACAGCGTCAAAGCCATGCTTTCGGAGTAAGCCGTAAGCGTCAGGCAAGAGGTGTTCAGGCTGACCCCACCAGCCCATCTTCGACGCGCCGATTTCGGCGATGCGAAAATCATCCTGATCAACGGTTATCGAATCGGGCACCTGGGCCGCGAGAGCAGGTAGTGCGGTCGATCACGTTCGTATTGGAGTTGATTCTTGCAAAGGTTGTTTAAATATGTTTCTCTCGGAAAAAGCGAATTGCCTTTCGCTATTTGTGTCAAGGAAACAAGGCACACAAAATGGAAGCATCACGGCACTTTCAACAATTCGAGCCGTCGCCTTTTGACGATCCTCATATAGCCAATCCGGACGCGGCAGAGGGTGATGTTGACATCCAACTCCGTTTTTTCGACCGGCTCGAAAACGAGGCCAATACCTGCATTCTGGAGATGGGAACGCGCCGGATTGACGGCAGCCCCCCAACAGTTCGGCGCGCACTGGCTCACCCAACATCCAAATACATTGCCACCGACTTCCAGAGTGGGCTTGACGTTGACGTGGTCGCCGATGCTCACAAATTCAGTAAATGTTTTCCGCCTGACTCGTTTGACATGGTGCTCTCGTGTTCGGTCTATGAACATCTAACCAGGCCATGGATCGTCACCAACGAAATTGCGAAGATCCTGAAGCCAGGCGGCTGGCTGTTTATTCAGACTCATCACGCCTTTCCAATTCATGCCTTTCCGAATGACTACTACAGGTTTTCACGACAGGCGCTGGAAACCCTGTGCGAGGATGCCGGCCTCGTCGTGCAAGGGTCTTTCTTCGCGTTTCCGGCGCTGCTGCTCGCGCCTCGGATACCGGGTAATCATCGGGACTATCTCAACGTAGTGGTAATGGCCGAAAAGCCGAGGTCCAAAAGCTTCGTAGACAATGCGGCCGCTGCCTTGTCACCTTTCGCCCGCGCGATAGCAGGCGCCCGAATGACGAGCAAAGTCGGGAAACATCTGCGGGCGATACTTCGGTCTCCTGGCTAAATCGCCATCATCACAAACCCCGCTTGCGACTTCCGATATGCAAGGTCGCCGAGGTTACGTGCGGTCGCCGGCAGAATGCCTGTCGCAAGTCGCCGCCCAGGAGCCTCCTCAACCTTGTGCTTCCGATCTGCACCGCATGACCAGTGCCAGCGCGACTCCCCAGCGGCGCCTTTGGCGTGGGGGCCCGATCCGCAGCGGTTTGGCCAAGAGAACGGTTCTTTGGCCCATTAATCAGAATCCGCCGAGAGTGCCGGCGGAAAGGCAATTTGAACAGCACTTCCTGCCACATTAACAAACCTGGCGCTTGAAGCCCGAACTGGCCCTGCGACGTCTGAGGCAAGTCGTCGATCTCGTGTGAGACGCGTTTGGAATCAGTGTTTTCTTTTATTTGCGTGGCTCATTTGCGGGGACTAGATTGCAGGCCCAATTGCCAGGCAACTAAAGGGCTGCGACTGTGAATCTCTTCGATAGGCGATCGGAACTTCTGCGGGATATTTCAAAAGATATGAGCGGGCTGGAAATTGGCCCCTTTTGCCTGCCGTTAGTCCCCAAGCGCGAAGGGTATAATGTCTTGACGCTCGACGTTTTCACGGCCGAGCAGCTCCGAGAAACAGCACGCGCGAATCCAGAATTGGCGCAATGGGCCGACAACATCGAGACGGTAGATCTGCTCGGTCCTGCCCAGGACGTTGCAGATATCGTTCGTAGAGAATTAGGCGATCGAAAGTTCGATTACATTATCTCGTCGCACAATCTTGAACACATTCCTGATCCCATCCGTTTTCTCCAGGGTTGCCGAGAGGTTTTACGGCCGGATGGAATTATCTCACTTGCAATCCCCGATCATCGCTGCTGCTTCGACTACTATCGGCCGGCATCGACGGCCGCCGATTGGATTGAGGCGTTCTTGTCTCACGCAGACAGGCCTACGCCAAAGCAGGTTTTTTTGAGTAACTACATGCGGGCCGAATTGCGTACTCCCAATGGAGGGATCGGGAGTTTCTGCATCGATACGGACCCCGCGAGCGTCCATCCTGTGCCCGTGAACGTTTCCGCTCTTTTTGAGCGTTGGAAAGCGCCGACCAAGGACCAACGCTATGTCGATGCGCACTGTTGGGCCATGACGCCAGCTACCTTTGAACTCCTGGCTCTCGACTTGGCAAAGATCGGACTATTTCCATTCCAGGTTGATCGTATCATCGGACCGAATGGCAACGAGTTTTACGTGCGGCTTCGAGGGCGTGAACCATCCCTGGAGGGTTACGAGAAATCGCGTGCCGCTTTGCTGCGCCAGATTGCCAGCGAAAGCAGGCCCGCCCAGACAGTCAATGATAAGACGGCAGCGATGATGTCAAAGAGACCGGGAGAGATTACAATCGCCGCAGTGGTCCCGCTTTATAACGGGGCTGACCATGTCGAGGAAGCACTGCAAAGCATTCTTGCGCAAACCAGGCCGGCAGAGGAAATCATCGTGGTTGACGATGGTTCCACCGATGGTGGCCGAGGCGCCGAGATTGTGCGTCGGCTTGCGCTTGACCATCCCAAGATCATCTTGTTCACCAAGGAAAATGGCGGACAGGGTTCGGCGCGTAATTTTGGCATTCGGCGATCGAAGTCGACCCATATCGCGCTTCTTGATCAGGACGATGTCTGGTACCCACATCATCTCGCCGCGCTTGAGAAGCCGCTACGAAAGCCAAGTCCTTACCCGGTGGGCTGGTCCTACGCCAACCTGGACCAAATCGACGCTGATGGGACAATGGTGGTCCATAATGTGCTCGACATTCTAAACAGGAACCATCCAAAGAAAACGATCGCTGAATGTCTCCGCGAGGATATGTTCATTTTGCCCGGCGCATCCTTAATCGACAGAACGGCGTTTGAAAAAGTCGGAGGCTTTGACGAAAGGTTAGCCGGCTATGAGGATGATGATCTGTTTCTTCGATTGTTTCTCGCCGGCTATCGAAGCATTTATATCAATAAGCCTTTGACCAAGTGGCGCATTCATGCGGACTCAACGTCGTTCGGTATCCGGATGGCTAAATCGCGCGCGATCTTTTTCGATACGCTGGTCAGCAAATTTCCTCCGGATCATCGCCTGAACAGATTTTACCTCCGCGATTTCGTCGTACCCCGATTCACACCGGTGGTATTGAGTGATATGGCACGCGCCGCTATGACAGGCGATTCTGAGCGTAAGAACGTCGCTATTGATCACCTACGTCGAATGATGCCGTTCATGCCGCCTAGAACCAGGACCAGGTTGAAGATCCTTATTCGGCTTCTTTCCGTTGAATTGGTTGGCAGGACGGTAAGCGTGATGCCCCCTGCACTCCGAGGACGGGCCTTCCGCGTTCTGTTCGCCTAATTGCAAACGGGGAGTGGGATTTTGCCGGTAGAGCCAAGGTAATGCAGGTTGAGCGGCTGTCCATCCCGGATGTTCTGATGATCACCCCGCCGAGGCATGGTGATATCAGAGGCTTTTTCTCAGAAACCTTTCGCGCCGATACGCTCGCCAGCCACGGCGTATCGGATCACTTTGTGCAGGATAATCACGTTCGCTCGCAGCGCCGGGGGATTCTCCGGGGGCTGCATTTTCAGTTGCCGCCGCACGCGCAGGGCAAGCTGATCCGCTGCCTACAAGGCGCGATCCTGGATGTCGCGGTCGATATCCGCGAGGACTCGCCAACCTTTGGGCGGCATGTCGCCGTCGAATTGTCGGCTGCCAACTGGCGTCAATTATGGATTCCTCCGGGATTTGCCCACGGCTATATGACGCTGGAAGACGGTTGCGAGGTTCTTTACAAGGTGACCGCCTATTACGCCCCGGCGAGCGATCGCGGTATCGCCTGGGATGATCCGGCGCTCGGAATTGACTGGCGGTTGCCGGCCGCAGACATCATTCTGTCGGAAAGGGATACGCGGCAGCCGCGACTTTCGGAAATCCCTCCCGCCTTTCGTTTTGGTGAATAGCTGATGGCGCGGGATCGCAGCAATCGCAACGCCCTGTTCGCTTCGAGGCAATGATGAGGATCTTTCTCATTGGCGCGACAGGACAGGTCGCCCGCTCGCTGCGCGAAGCGGCGGAGCGCGATCCCGACATTACTCTCGGCGTCGGACGACGGCCCGCGGTGGACCTGACGGAGCCTGCCTCGATGTATTCGGCGCTCGCTGTATTTCGTCCGGATATCGTTATCAATCCCGCCGCCTATACGGCGGTGGACAAGGCCGAGACCGAGCCAGAGTTAGCCTTTGCGGTCAACCGCGAGGGGGCCCGCAACGTGGCCGCCGCTGCGGCCGAACATGGCGCGCCGATCATCCACCTCTCGACCGATTATGTGTTCGACGGATCCAAGGCTGGCACCTATGACGAGCACGACGCAGCCAACCCACTTGGTGTCTACGGTCGTTCGAAATGGGAGGGCGAGCGTGCGCTCGCCGAAGTCAATCCGAGGCATGTGATCCTGCGGACTTCGTGGGTTTATGCGCCCTTCGGGACGAATTTTGTCCGCACCGTGGTGCGCCTGGCCTCAGAGCGCGACCGGCTTCGTGTTGTGGATGATCAATGGGGATGTCCCACCTCGGCCGCCGACATCGCCGAAGCTGTCCTGACCATTTGCAGGCAGATTGTCGAGCGCGGCTGGCGCCCGCAACTTACAGGTGTTACTCATCTGGCCGGCCCCGAAGCTGTGACATGGTGCGGGTTCGCACGACGAATCGTCGAGGGCTATGCAGAGCGCGGCGGGCGACTGGTTCCTGTTGATCCAATCGCAACGCGGGACTATCCGACAGCGGCAGCGCGGCCGTTGAATTCCCGGCTAAGCACGGAGCGCCTGCAATCGGTATTCGGCCTCCAACTTCCGGACCTCGACAGTTCGCTCGACCGATGCCTCGACCGGATTGCTGGGAATCAATAGCCTTCGGCCAGCCGATTGGGCCAATGATGGGGATGCGACGTTGAAGGGTATTATCCTGGCTGGCGGCAGCGGCACTCGGCTTTATCCGATGACGCTCGCGGTGTCGAAGCAGTTGCTGCCGGTCTACGACAAGCCGATGATCTATTATCCACTATCGACATTGATGCTCGCCGGCATCCGCGACATCCTGATCATCACCACCCCTCATGATCTTCCCTTGTTTCAGGCGTTGCTCGGAGACGGCAATAAATGGGGGCTGCAGCTTTCCTACGCCGTTCAGCCCAAGCCGGAAGGGCTCGCGCAGGCCTTTATCATCGGCGCCAAATTCATTGAGGGTGGGCCTTCGGCGCTCATTCTTGGCGACAATATCTTCTTCGGGCATGGCTTGCCGGTGCTCTTGACCGATGCCGCCGCGCGCAGGGAAGGCGCCACCGTGTTTGCCTATCACGTGGCTGATCCCCAGCGGTATGGCGTGGTCGCCTTCGATGAAGCGGGCAGGGCCACCTCGATTGAGGAAAAACCCAGCCCACCAAAGTCCAATTTCGCGGTCACCGGCCTGTATTTTTATGATCATCAGGTCGCCGATCTCGCCGCCAGCATCCGACCCTCCGCGCGCGGCGAACTGGAGATTACCGATCTGAATCAGCTCTACCTTCGGCGCGGTCAATTGACGGTCGTCCGCATGGGCCGAGGTTTTACCTGGCTCGATACGGGAACGCCGGACAGTCTGCTCACGGCGGCCGATTTTGTCGCCACCCTGGAACGGCGGCAGGGCTTTCGTATCGCCTGCCCGGAAGAAGTGGCATTCAATCAGGGCTTTATCGACCGAACGCAACTCGAGCGGCTCGGGGTCGAACTCGGCAAGAGCGACTACGCGCAATATGTTCGTGACCTTGCGTTGAATGCGGTCTGAGGAGCCCTGCGGCGGGTCATCCGCGCGGCTCGCTAGTACCGCCTATTGACAGGCCTGCATCACCTGCCGCTATCTCGTTCAGGCCTATCAAATAGAAAAGCGGTACTAGGATCATAAAAGTTGCTAGTGCCGATCGCTTTCCGAAGTTCGCGTGAGAGATTGCCGCAGTGGGTTCACGAACTTCGGAAAGTCGGCCCCAGACCCGTCCGCGCCACGGGGCAGGACCTGCAGAAAGCTTCTGGTTTCAACGTAAGCTCGGCGTCGAACGCCAACCCACCCTATGCTTGTGGCGCGACCGTCCGAAAATCCTGGAAAAACACCAGGGTCGGCTCTCGGTGCCTTAAATAAGCCGTTGATTCAACGAAGGAGTTCCCGGCAACGCGGAATGCCGGGCGCGGGCTTTTGTTGACGAATTTGGGCTATTTCGTAACGGATCCTAAACGGGGTTGCCTCAGATTGAGGCCGAGTACCTGATTGCTTCTCCACTTGGGTTGAATGCTAGCGGCCTGATCCGCCCAGCGCGGTGGATTTGACCGTCGCCAGTCGAGTTTCGAATTCCTGGCCCGGGTCCAATGTGTCAGTAACGGCTCAATTGCAGGCCGGTTCGATTATCGGAAAAGTCTTGTTGAATTAGGGATGCTTCCATGAGGTCTCGATTTGCGACGTCGGCTGACGATTCATCTGACGATTTCTTTGGAAACCCGACCCACGATTTCAGCGGAAATTCCCTAGGCGATGGCGCATCGCCCGCGCTTCCCTCGTTTTCGGCCTGGGCTGGCGCTTTCAACCAGCACAACTGGGGAACGCCAATTCCGGTATCGGCGCTCACCGGCGAGGCGCAAGAAGCGATGGCCGCGCAGTCCGGGCCCGTCAGCACGGTATCGGTCTCGTCCGGGACCGGCTTCACCATCAACCTTTTGTATGACGCGGCCGCCATGGCGGCGCCGCAGAGTTTTCGCGATACCATCCAGCAAGCGGCCAACCTGCTGGCGGCCTCGATCAGCGACCACATCACCGTCAACATCAAGATCGACTACAGCGGCACCGGCGGTGGCGCAGCGGCGGGCCCCGATGCCGGGCTGTACGAGCCTTATTCGCTGGTGCGCTCGAACCTGATTGCCAACGCATCCTCGGGCGACACCACGTTCAATTCGCTGCCCACGGGCACCTCGATCCAGGGCCAGTCGCAGGTGGCCGTCTGGAATGCGCAGTTGAAGCTTTGGGGGCTCCTCAGCCCGACCGACACCACGACGGATGATGGCAGCGCCACTTTTGCGACCGACATCAACTCCAATCTCCTGCTCGGTGTCGCGCTGCACGAATTGACCCATGCGATGGGTCGCGTGCCCTATGGGCCGCAGCCGGATATTTTCGACCTGTTTCGCTTCACCAGCTCGGGCGTGCGGCTGTTCAACGGCGCGGCCACGGCACCGGCGGCCTATTTCTCGCTGGACAATGGCGTGACCAGACTCGCCGATTACGGAAAGACCTCCGACTCCAGCGATTTCCTCAACAGCGGCATCCAGGGACCGAACGATCCGTTCAACGAATTCTACAGCGGCACCACTCTG
>Ga0105238_10006559_pt1 | contig 11592 bp, 11 predicted proteins | sample KBSC34metaG_FD_81526 | JGI IMG/M metagenome (GOLD analysis project Ga0105238, IMG submission 81526) | Corn rhizosphere microbial communities from Kellogg Biological Station, Michigan, USA - KBS C3-4 metaG | ecosystem: Host-associated > Plants > Roots > Rhizosphere > Soil | place: Michigan, USA... | reverse complement strand
TTGCCCATCGCCTTGCAGCAGCTGGCGGTGATGCTGACCACCTTTCCCGCCTCCATGCTCATGAAGCGGCTGGGTCGCCGGCCGGGTTTCACCCTCGGCTCGCTCACGGGCGTGAGCGGGGGGCTGCTTCAGGCCCATGCCGTCTTCGCCGGCGATTTCGCGCTCTTCTGCCTCGGCAATGCCCTGGTCGGCGTCGCCAATGGCTTCACGCTCTTCTATCGCTTCGCCGCCATCGACGCGGCGGATTCCGCCTTCAAGAGCAAGGCCATCTCGCTGGTGATGGGCGGCGGAGTCGCGGCCGGCTTCTGCGGTCCGCTGATCGCGCGCTGGTCCCATGACTGGTTCCAGCCGGTTGCCTTCGCCGGCGCCTTCCTTGCCATCGCCCTACTGCAGGGCCTCGCCGGGCTGCTGGTGCAATTCATCCGGATCCCGCGCCCGACCCTCGAGGAACGGCGCAGCGCCGGCCGGCCTCTCCCGGCGATCATGCGCCAGCCCGTCTTCGTCACCGCCGCGCTCGGCGGCATGATCGGCTATGGCGTCATGTCGCTGGTGATGACCAGCACGCCGCTGGCGATGATCGATTGCAGCTACAGCTTCGGCGATGCCGCCTTCGTCATCCAATGGCATGTGCTGGGCATGTTTCTGCCGTCCTTCTTCACCGGGCATCTGGTCGCCCGGTTCGGGGCCTTGCGCATCATGCTCACGGGGGCAGGGCTCCTGCTCTGCTGCGCGGCGGTCAATCTGAGCGGGGTCGGGCTCTGGCAGTTCTGGGCGGCCCTGGTCCTGCTGGGGATGGGCTGGAACTTCCTCTATATCGGCTCCAGCAGCCTGCTGACCGAAAGCTACCGGCCGGCGGAACGGGCCAAGACCCAGGCGGCCAACGACTTCCTCGTCTTCGGGGTGGTGACCCTGGCCTCCTTCGCCTCCGGCCTGCTGCATCACCTCTATGGCTGGCAGGCCGTCAATGCCGGGGTTCTCCTCCCCGTGGGCCTGCTGGCAGGCACCATCCTCTGGCTTTACCACCGGCGCCGGCAGGCCATCGCCTGAGGTTTTGCGGCCCGGCGCCTAACGGTTGCGTGGCCCTATCGATTCCCGTATGTTCCCGCGGTTTTTCAAGGGGCCTGGCGCCAAAGAGCGGCAGACTCTCAAGGGGATGAAAGGACGAAGATGATATCGACGATCAATTGGCTCGTGCTGGTCTGCGGTGTGCTGGCGCTCGTCTACGGCGCCATCACCGCTCGCACCGTGCTCGCCGCCGACTCCGGCACCGATGAGATGCGGCGCATTGCCGCGGCCATCCAGGAAGGTGCCCGCGCTTACCTCAACCGGCAATACACGACCATCGCCCTTGTGGGGATCGTTATCGCCGTGATCCTCGCCTTCACCTTGGGGATGTATGTGGCCATCGGCTTCATTATCGGCTCGGTGCTGAGCGGTGCCGCCGGCTATGTCGGCATGAACGTCTCGGTGCGGGCCAATGTCCGCACCGCCGAGGCCGCCCGCCGGGGTCTGGCGCCGGCGCTGGACATCGCCTTCAAATCGGGTGCGGTGACCGGCATGCTGGTGGTCGGACTCGGCCTGCTCGGCGTCGCCATCTATTATTTCGTCTTGCAGCATCTCGGCCTCGAGCCGCGCCGCATCATCGAGGCCCTGGTGGCCCTCAGCTTCGGCGCCTCGCTGATCTCGATCTTCGCGCGTCTCGGCGGCGGTATCTTCACCAAGGGCGCCGATGTCGGCGCCGATCTGGTGGGCAAGGTCGAGGCGGGAATTCCCGAGGATGATCCGCGCAACCCGGCCGTGATCGCCGACAACGTCGGCGACAATGTCGGCGATTGCGCCGGCATGGCCGCCGATCTCTTCGAGACCTATGCGGTCACGACCGTCGCCACCATGCTGCTGGCTCAGATCTTCGTCACCGGCGAGGCCCAGGCGACGGCCATGCTGCTGCCGCTGGCCATCGGCGGCGTCTGCATCATCGGCTCCATCATCGGCACCTATTTCGTCCGCCTCGGCGCCTCCCAGAACATCATGGGGGCGCTCTACAAGGGACTGGCGGCCGCGGCCGTGATCTCGGCGGTTCTGATCGCGGGGCTCATCGCACAAATGATCGGCTTCAGCGGACAGCTCACGATCGGCGACCTGCCGGTCAGCGGGACCGATCTGTTCCTCTGCAGCCTCGTGGGGCTTGCCGTGACCGGGCTTCTGGTCTGGATCACGGAATACTACACCTCGACGGAATACCGCCCGGTCCGCAGCGTGGCCCAGGCATCGACCACTGGCAGTGGGACCAACATCATCCAGGGCCTCGCGGTCTCGATGGAAGCCTGCTTCCTGCCGGTGCTGGTGATCTCCGCCGCCATCATCGCGGCCTATAGCCTCGCCGGTCTCTTCGGCATCTCCATCGCGGCCACCACCATGCTGGCGCTGGCGGGTATGGTCGTGGCGCTCGATGCCTATGGCCCGGTGACCGACAACGCCGGCGGCATCGCCGAAATGGCGAATCTGCCCAAGGACGTCCGCAAGACGACCGACGCGCTGGACGCCGTGGGCAATACGACCAAGGCCGTGACCAAGGGCTATGCCATCGGCTCGGCAGGCCTGGCGGCTCTCGTGCTCTTCGCCGCCTATACCCAGGACCTCCAGCACTACTTCCCGAATCTGGCGGTCGAGTTCCGGCTCCAGGATCCCTATGTCGTGATCGGCCTCTTCATCGGCGGCGCGCTACCTTACTTGTTCGGTGCGCTCGGCATGATGGCCGTGGGCCGTGCAGCGGGCTCCGTGGTGATCGAGGTGCGCCGGCAGTTCAAGGAGATCAAGGGCATCATGGAAGGCACGGCCAAGCCCGACTACAGCCGGGCCGTCGACCTGCTGACCAAAGCGGCGATCAAGGAGATGATCCTGCCCTCGCTGCTGCCCGTCCTGGCGCCGATCGTGCTCTTCTTCGTGATCCGGCTCATCGACGGACCCGCCAAGGCCTTCACCTCGCTGGGCGCTATGCTGCTGGGCACCATCGTGACGGGGCTCTTCGTCGCGATCCAGATGACCTCGGGCGGCGGCGCCTGGGACAATGCCAAGAAGTACATCGAGGAGGGTCATCACGGCGGCAAGGGGTCCGACGCCCATAAGGCGGCGGTAACCGGCGACACGGTTGGCGATCCCTACAAGGACACCGCCGGTCCGGCCATCAACCCGATGATCAAGATCATCAACATCGTGGCCCTGCTGCTGCTGGCGATGCTCGCCCACTGAGCCGCGGGGACGGAAACTTCAACGCCCCGGCGAGAAATCGCCGGGGCGTTTCTATGTTCAGGGACCCTTGCCGCTGCTGAAGCGGCCGATATTACCCATGAGCTGCTGCACGATCGTCAGCTCCTTGCCCGAGGTCGGGGTGATATTGGGATCGGGCGTGATGGTGCGGGCGTTCTCCAGCCCGTAGATCCGCATATCGCTGACCAACCCGGCATTGTCGAAGGTGATCTGCAGCACCTCCTGATCCAGGATCTCCGGATCGAAGAAGGAAATCGTCTTGGTCCGCTTGCTGATGTAGTACCAGATCTTGGCGTTGAAGGTCCCCACGGACGAGGGCGAGCCGAGGAGCTCGGCCACCTGCCGGCGATCGTCTACCCCCGGCTGGATCTGCAGGACGGAGTCCGGATCGGGCTGATTGCCGCGAGTATCGTAGACCGCCTCGCAGCCCCCCAGGAGGAGCGCCCCCAGGCTCAACATCACAAGACCCGCTCTTCTCATCGCCTCTCGCTTGCCGGATTCGGGCGGTGTACCCGTGGACCGCTAATCCGCGGCCATTGAAAAGCGTCGCCACCGCGGCCACTCTAATCGCACCGCCGTCCTACGGCTGTCAAGGAAGCCTGCCCAAGCCATGCCCGCCTGGAATCCCTTTCGCCTGCAGCCGGCCGTCTCGCCGGCCGATGGCCTCTATGCCGCCATCGTCGCGCGCTCGCGCGATACCCATTTCTATGCGGCGCACGGGGTTCCGGACAGCCTCGACGGACGCTTCGAGATGGTGGCGCTTCACGCCTATCTCGTGCTCCGGCGGCTGCGTGCCGGCGGCGGCCCCGCCGAGCAGATGGCCCAGGCCCTGGTCGATCTGCTCTTCGCCGATATGGACGCCAATCTGCGCGAGATGGGTGCGGGCGACCTAGGGGTCGGCCGGCGGGTGAAGCGGATGGCGACGGGCTTCTACGGCCGGGTGGCGGCTTATGACGAGGGGCAGGCGAAGGGCGACGTGCGCGAGGCGCTGCGGCGCAATCTCTTCGGCACCGTTTCCCCCGACCCCCAGGCGGTCGAGGCGATGGCCGCCTATCTCGCCCGTGCGGAGGCGACTCTGGCGGGCCAGTCGTTGGCCGAGATTCTCGCCGGCCGGCCCGATTTTGGCCCGGTCGACGCCGGGGTGGAGGAAAAGCCATGAAGGAGCCAGCCGCCGTGGCCCCCGAATTCTCCCGTCCTCTGCCCGCCGACAGTGTCGGACCCCAGCCTCTGCTGCGCCGAATCGAGGCAGGGCCGGCGGAGCGCGAAGGTCTGGCCAGGCGCTTCGACCTGCTGGCCCTCGACCGCCTGGAAGCCTCCCTGGAGCTCAGCCGCGTCAAGGGCGAGGTGATTCGCCTCCAGGGCCGTCTCATCGCGGATGTGGTCCAGAGCTGCGTCGTCACCTTGGGCCCGGTGCCGGCCCATATCGAGGCGGATTTCGAGACGAGCTACAGCGCCTCGGCCATGGAACCGGCGGTGGCCGATCTGGATCCGCTGGCCGAAGAGGGCCCGGAACCGATCCCCGACGGGCTCATCGACCTGGGGGAAGCCGTGGCCCAGCAGCTCGCCATTGCGCTGGATCCCTATCCCCGGGCCCCGGGAGCCAGTCTGGAGGCTTTGGAGGCGGCGAGGCTGGCGGGTGAGGGGGCGGGCGAGGGGGCGGGCGAGGGGGCTCGGAACCCCTTCGCGGCGCTCGCTTCCCTGAAGAAAAAGGGCGGACCCGGCCGGGAATAGGCCGGCCCCTTATCGGGAACAAGTTGCAAGGAGGCGCCCGCCACGTCAGAGTTGCCGGGAACCTCGAACTCGGCTAAACAACGCTGCCTTCGGTGCCCGGATTGTCGTGTTGCGCCGGGATTGGCTGTGCCTTGAGGGGCACTATTCAAGGAAGACTTACATCATGGCGGTTCCAAAGAAGAAGGTGTCGAAGTCCCGTCGCAATATGCGGCGCTCGCACCATGGTCTGGCGTCCATCAAATCCATCGAATGCTCGAATTGTGGCGAGCTGAAGCGGCCGCATCACGTCTGCGCCGCCTGCGGCCACTACGACGGTCGGGAGGTTGCGGCCCCTTCTTCGGCTGCATAAACCCGTCGTGTCGGTCCTCTCGCGCGGAGGCCAAATCCGGTGAAGGCGGCCAGCCTTAGCATTGCACTCGACGCGATGGGCGGCGATCGGGCTCCCGAGATGGTCGTCAAGGGCGCGAATATCGCGCGCCAGCGATTCCCGAATGTGAGCTTCCTCTTCTTCGGCGACGAGCAGCGGATCGCACCTCTGCTCGATCGCTACGGGGCGCTGCGCAAGGCGAGCGAGATTCGCCACACCGACCGGATCATCGCGGCCGACGACAAGCCCTCGACGGCGTTGCGGGCCGGTCGAGGCTCGAGCATGCGCCTGGCGATCGACGCGGTGCAGTCGGGCGAGGCGGCGGGCATCGTCTCCGCCGGCAATACCGGCGCGCTGATGGCCATCGCCAAATTCGTGCTGCGGACCTTGCCGGGCATCGACCGCCCCGCGATCGCCTCCTTCTTCCCGACCTTGCGCGGCGAGAGCGTCATGCTCGACCTCGGCGCCAATCTCAGCTGCGATGCCGAAAACCTGGTGCAGTTCGCGGTGATGGGGAATGTCTTCGCGCGCACCGTGCTGGGCACGCTGAAGCCCACCGTCGGCCTGCTCAATGTCGGCTCGGAGGAGGTCAAGGGTCATGAGGCCGTGCGCGAGGCTGCGGCGATCCTGAAGGCGACGCCGCTGCCCGGCAGCTTTCACGGTTTCGTCGAAGGCGACGATATCGCCCGCGGCACCGTCGACGTGATTGTCACCGACGGCTTCACCGGCAATGTGGCGCTGAAGACGCTGGAGGGCACGGCCAAGCTCTATGCCGAGTTCCTGCGCCGCAGCTTCAAGAGCTCGATGGTCGCGAGCGTCGGCTATCTCTTGGCCCGCCCGGCGCTGAACGCGCTCAGGGTGCGCACCGATCCGCGCCGCTACAACGGCGCCATTTTCCTCGGCCTCAACGGCGTCGCCGTGAAGAGCCATGGCGGCACCGACGCGCTCGGATTCGCCAATGCCATCGGCGTGGCCGTCGACATGATCACGCAGAAATCCCTCGAGAAGATCCGCGAAGATTTCGCCAGCTTCGCCGCCGGAGCCCTTTCCAGTCCGCAGGTGGTCGCCCTCTAATGATCGTGCGTTCCCAGGTGGTGGGCTGCGGCGCTTATCTGCCGCAGCAAGTGGTGACCAATGCCGAATTGGCCTGTCGCCTCGAGACCTCGGACGAATGGATCACCCAGCGCACCGGCATCCGCCAGCGCCATATCGCGGCCGCCGGCGAGACGACCTCCGACCTGGCCACGGCGGCCGCCAAGGCCGCCCTTGCGCATGCCGGAATCGGTGCCGACGCCGTCGACCTGATCGTGCTTGCCACCTCGACGCCCGACCATACCTTCCCCTCGACGGCGACCCAGGTCCAGGCGCGCCTCGGCATGAGCCGCGGTGCCGCCTTCGATATCCAGGCGGTCTGCAGCGGCTTCGTCTATGCCCTCGCCGTGGCCGACAATTTCGTCAAGGTAGGCCAGGCGCGCACCGCCCTCGTCATCGGGGCGGAGACCTTCTCGCGCATCCTGGACTGGAACGACCGCGGCACCTGCGTCCTCTTCGGCGATGGCGCCGGGGCGGTGGTGCTGCAGGCGGGGGAGGGTACCGGCAACGCCGCCGACCGGGGCGTGCTGACCACCCATCTCTATTCCGACGGGCAGTATTACAAGCTGCTTTATGTCGACGGCGGTCCCTCGGCGACGCAATCCACGGGCCATCTGCGCATGGAGGGCCGCGAGGTCTTCCGCCATGCGGTGGTCAAGATGGGGGAGGCGGTCGATGCCGCCATCGGCGCCATGGGCATCAGCAGCCGCGACCTCGACTGGCTGGTTCCCCACCAGGCCAACCGCCGGATCATCGACAGCATGGGCCAGCGCCTGCATCTGCCGGCGGAGAAGGTCATCGTCACCGTCGACCGCCATGCCAATACCTCCGCCGCCTCCATCCCCCTGGCCCTCGACGACGCGGTCCGGGATGGGCGGATCCGCCCCGGCCATCTGGTCCTGCTGGAAGCCATGGGCGGCGGCTTCACCTGGGGTTCCGCGCTCGTCCGCTGGTAGCCGGCGTGGACCAGCCCGGGAGCCGGCCGGCGAGGCAGGCCCCATGGCGGGCGAACAAAATCCCCCATCCCTATGTAATTGACTGTTTTCCGACTCGTAATTAGAGTTGTTTCTGAAGAATTCAGAGTGAGCTCGCCATGGCGGAAGATACCATCACTCGAGCCCATCTCGCGGAGGCCGTCTATCAGGAGGTCGGGCTCTCGCGAAACGAATCCGCCGAGCTGGTGGAGGCCGTGCTGAACGAGATGTCGGCCGCGCTCACCCGCAGCGAGACGGTCAAGATCTCCTCCTTCGGCAGCTTCTTCGTGCGGCTGAAGGGCCAGCGGATCGGCCGCAATCCCAAAACCGGGCAGGAAGTGCCCATCAAGCCCCGCCGCGTCCTGGTTTTCCGCGCCTCCCATGTGCTCAAGAATCGCGTCAACGGAGCCGCCTCGTGACCGCCTCCGCGCCCGTCAACAAGGCCAAGCCGGAGATCGCCGCGCCAGGGGCACCGCAGGGCGCTTCCCAGGCCCCGGACGCCGCTGGACGGCCGGCCGCGGGCTCCCGCCGGGTCGAGAAATCGGCCAGCGCCTTCCGTACCATCAGCGAGGTCGCCGACGAGCTCGAGGTGCCGCAGCATGTGCTGCGCTTCTGGGAGACCAAATTCCCCCAGGTGCGCCCGCTGAAGCGCGGCGGCGGGCGGCGCTACTACCGCCCCGAGGATGTCGACCTGCTGCGCCAGATCCGCAGCCTGCTCTATCATGAGGGCTATACGATCAAGGGCGTGCAGCGCCTGATGCGCGAAGGCTCGCTGAAGGAGCGGGTGGACGCGCTGGAAGCCGATACCATCGATCTCAGCCATCTCGGCGCGGCCGAGCGGCGCAAACGCGAGATTGAATCCGCGATCCTTCAGCTGACCTCGCTGCGCGAGCGGCTGATGGCTTTGCTGGAGCCCTGACTCCACGCATTGCGCGCCGCGGCGGCGGCGGCTATATAGAGCGCCCCGGCGGTTGGCCGGGTGTCGCTTGTGAGTTTCGATCTCGTCAGGACGGTTCTTTTTCGGGCAGTGGCGCAGCCTGGTAGCGCACTTGCATGGGGTGCAAGGGGTCGGAGGTTCGAATCCTCTCTGCCCGACCATTTATCCCCGCCGCTCTGAGCGGAAATCTCAAACGACTGAATCAGGGGCCGGAGGCGCCGGAAGGGCGTGTCCGGCCCTTTCTTTTGGGCCGCGGTCAGTGAGGATGCCAGAAGCCGCCGGTGATCGCCGGAGCGCCCGGGCTACGGCCCGACATAGACCCCGCAGCCGAAGATGTAGCCGTCATGGAGAACGACCCAGCTGGATTTCGGCTCTTCCTTGCCGCTCTGCGGATTGATGCGGTCATAATCGACCCAGGCCCCCTGGGGCGTGGCTCCCGCCAGCAGGGCCTTGCCATAGGGCTTGCCGCGGCTGTCGGTGAGGACAGCAACGACCTGGCCGATCCGCTGCGGGTCGAGGCCATGGGCCACGACGCGCGCATCCGGTCCGGGGCCGATAACGAAGATGTAGAGATCCTCCTGGCGGAAGCCGCTTGCGGCGCCCTGATCCATGATCTCGAAGGCCGCTTTTCCCTTCTCGTCATAAAGCGCGATGGCCTTGGCCACCATGGCCTGCGCCTGCTCGCGCGTGCCGTGCTCTTCGGCGTGGCTGGGCGAGGCGGCCGTCAGCACGCCACCGGCGACCAACGCTGTCGCCAGGGCGCGCAGCAGGGCTCTGCGCCCCATGACGTTCCTGAGCTTCATGATGTCAGTGGTGAGCGGCGAGGGAACGTCCGACCGGCGTCAGCTTGCAGACGAGCCATTCGGGCTTCAAGGGATTGGCGAACCAGGGCTCGGCCCAGCCATGGGCGATGCAGCTGCGCACGGTCTGTTCGCTGACGCGCTGACCCCATTCATCGAAGAGCGGCAGCTTGCCGCCAGGCTGATCGAGGCCGCGGCGCAGCCAGCCGAGCTGCGTGGAGGTTGGATGGGAAACATGCTCGGCGATGGAAACGACGGCCATTGTTCGAACCCCCTGCAATCAGCTCGCTCATATTAAGCAAAAGGTTTTCTCCGGAGAAGACTAAAACTACAGGATGTTTCCGGATCTGGCTCCACAGGCGCGGCTCGCGCGGGGCTGGATCGCGCAAGCTGCGTCGAAATCCGCCTATGAGGGGACCATAGCGCCCGATGCCTGGCCGGAAACCCGCATGGCCCAGGTACTTCCTGATATATGGTTCTATTTGTCATAATATACATTATGCGATGTACGGATTACCCCCAGCGAGCCGCTGGGCTTACTGCGGGCGCGTGGCACCACCTCCTCCCTAGCCGAGGCAAGCCACTCGCCAGACCGCATAGGCGGCCGGCCAACTGAGATCTAGCCGCGCACCGACAGTTCGAGCCCGCCGCTGAACGGCAGGGTCATGGTCCTGAACCCATTCGCGGGGTCGTTCAGGAAGGCAAAATAGTCGGCGTATTCCGCCCGATATTCCTCGGTGTTGTCGCAGAGAACGATCGCCCCAGGCCCAAGCCGCGGCGCGACAAGCTCGAGCGCCGGCCGGGCCATGGGGATCCAGATATCGACCAGCATCAGGTCGATGGGACCCTCGAGTGTCTTCAGCGTCTCGCGAAGATCTCCTTCCCTGAGGTCGATGAATTCGCCGAGACCCGCCGCTTCGAAGTTCTTCCGCGCCGCCCGGGCCTTGTCCGTTTCATATTCGGTCCCGATGACCACGCCGGCGCCGCCGGCAGCACGGAGGTTGTCGCGAACGGCCGCGGCCAGATAGAGGGTCGAGACGCCATAGGAGGTTCCGATCTCCACCACCCGGCGGGCGCCTTTCGCCCGGCAGAGCTGATAGCAGAACTCCGCCTTGTCGCGATCCAGCGCGACGAGCTTGTCGCTGAGAAAGGCCTTGTGCCGCTGGGCCTCGTCGGATTTCGCCGAGCTATCGACATCCGGGCGTTCGGAATAGTAACGCCTCATCTCCGCGAGCTGACCGTCGCTCCTGGCGTGGAGGTCCCGGAGCAGCGCCTCCAGCTTGGGATCCTGAATGACCTTCATCCGTCGATGGACCTTCCTGCCGAGCGAGGTCCCTCCCCGCTCCTCCTCATTCAAACATATGCGCGCCGATGTAGGAGCCCTCCGCGGGCGCGGGCGGAACGAAGAAGATAGCCGAGCCGATGTGGGAGATATATTCGTTGAGGGCGTCGGATGCGCCAAGCCTGGCTTGAAGCGTCTCGAAATGGCCGGGGTCGTTCATATAGCCGATGAACAACAGGCCGGCATCGAGGAAGCCTGCCTGATTGATGCCGTCGGTGTAGTTGTAGGAGCGGCGCAGGATCTTGATGCCGCCGTTGTTCTCATGGGCGGCCAGACGAATATGCGCCAAAGGGGAAATGATCAGATTCCCATCGGCGTCCTTCTTCTGGAAATCCGGCGCGTCGTGCTCCCTGGTACCCGTGAGCGGAGCGCCGGTGATCTTGTGGCGGCCGATCACGTCGTTCTGGTCGCTGGCCCGGTCGGTATCCCAATTCTCGACATGGATCTGGATCTTGCGCACGATCTGGTAGGTGCCGTCCTGCTGCCAGGCCGGCCCGTCCTGAATCCAGACGAATTTCTTGAAATCGACGTCGTCGATGATGTTGCGGGTACCGTCCTTGAAACCCAGGAGGTTGCGCGGCGTGCTCTGGCCGCTGCCCGCCGAGGCGCGCCCGAACCCCATGACCGTCCAGCGGGTGGCCGCCGTGCCCGTACTCTTGGCGATGCGGGCGAGATCGCGGATAGCGTGATAGGCGACCTGCGGGTCGTCGGCGCAGGCCTGCAGCGAGAGATCGCCGCCGGTGTATTCGGGCTTCAGGGCATCGCCGGTCAGCCGCTTCAGCTCACGAAACAAAGCGGGTCTTTGCTGGGCCAGGCCGTAGGCATCGGTGAAGACCTTGGGGCCCAGACCGACGGTTACGGTCAGGGAGGCAGGCCCGAGATCGAGCGCCTCGCCGGTGTCGAAGCCGATGCTGTCGACACGGGTGGGCTCGACCTGCCCGATGGTCTTGCCCTTCATCAGCTGGGCAATCGCACCCGACCATCGTGCCAGCAGGACCTGCAAGTCCCGGCGAAGCGACGAGGTAAGGTCGAAGGTCATGTAGAAGACGTAGCGCTGCGGCGGCGTGCGGATGCCCGACTGT
>Ga0105238_10006558_pt1 | contig 11594 bp, 15 predicted proteins | sample KBSC34metaG_FD_81526 | JGI IMG/M metagenome (GOLD analysis project Ga0105238, IMG submission 81526) | Corn rhizosphere microbial communities from Kellogg Biological Station, Michigan, USA - KBS C3-4 metaG | ecosystem: Host-associated > Plants > Roots > Rhizosphere > Soil | place: Michigan, USA... | reverse complement strand
GTTGTGAAACTGGACCGTGGCGAGAAGTTTCACTGACTCATGCGGTAAGCCATAGCGGGCCGATGATCGACATGCTGCCACGTCGGCTGCGGCCTGCGCCGACCGCAAAGGGATGGGCCAGGGCGTGATCGGATCGCCGCCCTACTCCGACGGGAGCCGCGAGAATCGGAAATTGCAGTGGCTCGCACCGCCGGCCAGCGTCTGTGTCCTTTCCAGGTGGATGCCGCGCGCCGCATAGGCGTCGAAATCAAGCCCGCAAATGTTCGGCAGGATGTCCTTGTCGCCATGGTGCGCCGCGAATTTGCAAAAGCCGCAGGCCTTGTAGTCGATGCCGAATTCAAACTTGTCACCCGGACCCGGCGCGACGAAATCGTAGACGAAATCGTCCGGAAACGCGTCTTGATGGCTTTTCGTCGTACTTTTCGCAGCCTGCTCGCGCAGCAAAGCCTGATTCTCCGGCGACATGAATTGACGCCCCGCGGCGAGACGCTCCGCTTCGGGCTGGGTCAGCAATTGCGCCTTGTATGTTTCCCGTTCGATTTCGCCGATCACGGAGGGCGACACGCCGTGCCGCCGGAGCACCCGGCTGATGGCCATGAAGCCCATCAGACGCATGAAGAAATCGCTCATGCGGCTTGCTGCGCCCCCGACATAGGGCATCTGGGTCAGCACGATTTCGAACGCGTCCGTCACCTCCCGCCTGATCGCATCGATGTCCGAGAGATGCGCGCGCTCGCGCAACATCGTCGCGGCAAGGTCGACACGATGGCGCATCGCAGCCTCCATTGCGGCGCGATGCGACTCGTAGAACGGATGAACGATCTCAGCCATGAGACACCTGTGTTGCGGACCGGACCGTAACCGGCGTCGCCAAGTCGGCGCAAAGCATGATTGCTTCGGTCAAGCACTAGAAAATCTATTGCAAGGCCGCGGCCCGTCGGTGTCAAACTGCGGCGCGATGACCTACATGCTTCCGCCACTCAACGCGCTGCGCGCATTCGAAGCCGCCGCGCGGCATCTCAGCTTCAAGCTGGCCGCGCACGAGCTGCACGTGACGCCCGCCGCCGTGGGGCAGCAGGTGAAAGCCCTGGAGGCGCGCCTCGGCGTACGCCTGTTCGAGCGGCTGCATAAGCAGCTCGTCCTGACCGCGGCCGGCCAAGTCTATCTGCCCGGGATATCCGACGGTTTCCGTCGCATTGCTGACGCGACCGCGCGATTGAAACCGGCAGGGGCGGTGCTGCTGCAGTTGGGGCTCCATGGCGGCTTCGACCTGCGCCGCCTCGCGTTGGAGGCGTTTCGCAGCGCGCATGCCGAGATCGGTCTGCGGGTGTTGCAGCCCGCCGGCCTGCACGAACTGGTCGAGGGCAAGGTCGACCTGCTGATCGCCCGCGGTCTTCGCCACCATCCGGGCTATCGCTGCGACCGGATCGATGAGGGATCCGGTCCGGGTGACTGGCTGATTGCGCCTGAAGGCACCGCGGATTGTCCCGAGATCGTCAGCTTGCGCGAATGGCTGCGCGCCCGGCCGGCCGAGAAGACGCTCGTAACCCAGCGCCGTCCGCGTCCGGTCGGCGTCGCTGGAAGTCGAGGCGAGAACACGCGGTCAGGGTAAACGCTTCGTTGACAAAACACCGTGTCGCCACACGGTGCTCTGCGGTCGAGACTTATTGAATCTTGGCCACGACCTTGACGAGCTTGGTATCCGGATGCGCAGCACCGGCCGGCAGGTATTCGACCTGATGGATCTGCATGATCTTCAGCACGTAGCCCGCGTATTGGAACTCGGTCGCGTGCTGCAGCTTGCCGGCATTGAGGATCTCGCCGAACTCGAGCGCGGCGTCTTCCTTGCGCGAGAAATGCACGCCGATCGCCCAGCCAACAGTGCGGCCGGACTGGATGATGCTGCCCTGCTCGCTGACCGTGCGCGCCTCGCTCGTGCGCATGAGTTGCGTCGCGCCGACCGCGACGAACACGAACAGCGCCGCAAAGCCCATGACGGGCCAGGCGTTTCGACGTGGTGAGTGTGAAGCCATGGTGCTCGATCCGTACCGTGACCTTGCGCGGCAAGCGTTAGGGCCCGGTAAATTGGCGGCGCGTTTGCGTGGAATTGCGGACGCCAGACCACAGCGTGCCGCAAAGACCCCTAAACGGCGGCAAAAGCGGCTTGTCGATTTTTCCTCAATTCAAACGCCGTTTGTCGAGAACGCGCGCAACCTCAAAGCGCGCGCTGCTCGGCTTCCACCTGCGCAACAAACGCGCGCAGCGCGCGTGGCGAGCGCAGATGGTGCACCCGTTTCGTCCCAGTCGCATCGGCGACGAGTTGCCGGTATCGCGGTGTCATGTCGCGATGGTAGAGGCGAACGACGCGCAAGCTGTCGCGCGTCGAGCTCCAGATCGGGCTCTTCTCCGGCCATCCTTCGGGCGCGACGAAGGGCGCCCTCAGCAGGCGCTTGGTGACCCACCAGTAGTGAGTGGCGAGCGGCAGATCGACATAGACGAGCGTATCGGCGGCGGCGAAGCGTGCCAGCGATGATGCCGCGCAGCCGAACCCGTCGATGATCCATGCATCGCGGCCGATCAGCTCGGCATGCGCGGCGAGATAGTCGGCGTGCGGGATCTTGCCGCCGCCTGCCGGCCTGAACTGAATGAGATCGATCGGATGGAGCGGTAGCCCGGTCACCGCGGCAAGCTTGCGCGCAAGCGTCGACTTGCCGCCGCCGGTATTCCCGAAGACCGCGACCTTTTTCATCCGCCCAATTCTAGCACGCCGAATGGAACTTCCGCCGGTCCCGGCCGTTGAGACAGCAACTTGCTCGACGGTCGTCCGTCGGCAACAGCCTCCCAACCTCGGATACAAAATGTTCGGAACGTCGAACGGACGAATGCCCGCGCGCGGTGAGCTCCGGCACTACCTGCAGGGCCTCGAAGGATACGTCGAAAGACTGATCAACGCGCCACCGGGTCGCGCCAGGGCGGAATCGACGGCCGAAACCGTTGCAGAGCGACTGAGCGCAATGGCGCAAACGATACAAGACCGCGCCGCACGGGCTGGAAGCGATGCCTCTCGCTATGGCGACCGGGCCATGGAGGCCGGACGCGACTCCCTGACGATCTTCGCAAAGGAAGTCAGCGCCAACCCTCTCGCCGCCGTCGGCGCCGCGCTGGGCGTCGGCTTGATCATCGGCGTCGCCTTGCATCGCGGTACCAGTGCACCAAAACGGGCCACCCCGGCTCGACGCGTCAGGCGCGTCAGGAAAGGAACAAGGAAATGAACAAGGATCAATTCGAAGGCGTGGCGCGGAACGTCGGTGGCAGGGTTCAGGAAGCCGCGGGCAGCATCGTGGGAGATTCGAAGACGCGAGCAGAGGGCGTCCTCAACCAGGCCGCAGGCAGTTTCCAGGAGGCCGTCGGTGACGCCCACGAGGCGGTGGTCGATGCGTACGAAAACGTCGAGGACGGCGTTCGCGACTTCATCGAGAGCCGGCCTTATACGACGGCCGCCATCGCGCTCGGGATCGGCTGGCTGATCGGAAAGATGGGAAGCAGTCGCTAGTCCGCCAAGCCGACCCGATACGCTTTCGCAACAGCCACGCAACGAGCGTGCAACAGGAGGACACGATGGGAAGGGGAATTCTGCTTTGGCTGCTGGGCGTCCCGATCCCGATCATCATCCTGCTCGCTCTGTTCTTTCACTAGTTCGGCGTGCGGATGCGCCTTTTGGGTGATGGCGAGGGCCCCGGATACCGCCGGGGCCTTTTCGCTTTTCGCGTCACCGCTCCGCAGATGCGAACGCCTCGGGAGTAGCGTCATGTCGTCCCTGACCAAGGTGACGATCCCGACGACCGAGACCGTTGCGAAGGACGTCCCCGACGTCGGTCGCGACGACATCCCGCTGCCGTCGGATCCCAACACCGTGCTGCTCACCGGACTGTTCGTGTTCGCAGTGCTGGCCTGCGCGTATGTCGCCGCGGAGGTGGTTCTGCCGATCATTCTTGCGTTCGTGCTCAAGCTGATGCTTCAGCCCGGCATGCGTCTGCTGGAACGCATCCGTGTGCCGCGTTCGCTCGCGGCCCTCATTCTCATCGCCGTCGGGTTGTCGGCAATCTTCGCAATCGGCGCGGGCGTGTCCGGTCCGGCAAGAGATTGGGTCGCCCGCCTTCCCGAAGGCGTGCCGCGCATGGAGGAAAAGCTTCAGTTCCTGAAGCGTCCGATCCAGACCGTCAGCTCACTGCTGCACAAGGCCGACAATCTTGGTCAGCCCGAGGCGGCGAGCGGCGGCCAGGGCCTCGGTCTGACGGCGACGCTGTTTCGCGGCACGCAGCATTTTGCCAGCGGACTCCTTGAAACGATTTTGGTGTTGTTCTTCCTGCTCGTCTCCGGCGATACATTTCTGCGAAGGATCGTCGAGATCCTTCCCCGCTTCAAGGACAAGCGGCAGGTGGTCGACATTTCCCAGCAGATCGAGAGCAACGTCTCGGCCTACCTGGTGACGGTGACGATCATGAACGCCGGGGTCGGGATTGCCACCGCAGCCGTCATGTGGGCATGCGGCGTCGGCGATCCGGTGCTGTGGGGCGTGGTCGCGTTCCTGCTCAATTATGTGCCCATCATGGGTCCTCTGCTCGGTGTCGTTCTGTTTCTCGTCGCCGGCATGCTGACGATCTCGACGCTTTGGCAGGCGCTGCTCCCGGCTGGTCTCTATTTTGTCATTCACCTCGTTGAAGGCGAAGCCGTCACGCCGATGCTGCTGGCGCGCCGCTTCACGCTCAACCCGGTCCTTGTGATCATCTCCCTCATCTTCTGGTTCTGGATGTGGGGCGTGCCCGGCGCCATCCTGTCCGTCCCGATGCTGGCGATTGCCAAGATCGTCTGTGACGGCGTCAAACCGCTCAATGCGATCGGTCATTTCCTGGAGGGCGACGCAGCCGCCTGACGCGGGGCTGCCGGAGGCATCGTGCTTGTGTTCCGCGCGCTGCGTCAAAGGACGTCACGATACGAAATAAGCCGCCGCAGCGACGCGCCGGGGGAACGCCCTGATGGCGAGAAGGTTGGCGACATGGGCACCACGATCACAATGAGGAAACAACCATGACCAACCAGAACCAGAATCCGAACCAGGGCGGACAGCAGAACCAGCAGCCGGGACAAGGCGGCCAGCAGGGCGGACAGGAGAACAAGCCGGGCCAGCAGACTCAGCAGCCGGGCCAGAACCAGCAGCCGGGACAAGGCGGGCAGAAGCCCGATCAGCAGGGCGGACAGCGCTAGCTCCGCGCCGCGTCAGGACAACGCCCGGCTGAGAAGCCGGGGCTCTTCATTATTCCGACCAAGGGACATCGATCATGGCCAAAGACAAGACGCTGCAGGTGCTCTTCCTCGACACGCTGAAGGACATCTACTTCGCTGAAAAGAAAATCCTGACCGCGCTGCCCAAGATGGCGAAGGCGGCGCAATCGGAGGATCTCAAGGCGGCATTCGAGAAGCACGAAGGCGAGACGGAGCTGCAGGTCGAGCGGCTCGAAAAGGTCTTCAAGTCGATCGGCGAGACGCCCAAAGGCAAGACCTGCGACGCCATCATGGGCATCCTCGAGGAGGGCAAGGAGATCATGGACGAGTATGAGGACATGCCTGCGCTCGACGCCGGATTGCTCGCCGCCGCGCAAGCCGTCGAGCACTACGAGATCTCGCGCTACGGCACGCTGAAGTGCTGGGCGGGCGAGCTCGGCTACGGCGAGGCGGTGAAGCTGCTCGACGCGACCCTCGCCGAAGAGAAGAAGACCGACGCAGCGCTCACCGGTCTCGCCGAAAGCGAGGTCAACATGCACGCACAGACCGCACAAGCCGCATAGGCAACGCGGTGCGGGCCGAGTAGACCACTCCAATTAGTTGGGCCGCTTGCCGGCTCTTGCTGAAGCACGGCATCACACAAGACTCCGACGCACGAGCGCGTTGCCTTGCCAACGCCTGCAGCCGGCCCACCAGAATTTTCGACATCTCGCTTGATCGCGATGCCCGAGCGGATGCCTTCAAAAGGGTCCGCTCGGGGTCATTCGCGCCCTTGCGTCTCCGACCCGGGTATTCCGCTGGACCTTCGAGAGCGGACATTCGCGTTCACGCGTGCACACCCTGGCGTGGTCCCGGCGCGGCCTTGCCTTGACAACGGGTGCGCCACGAACGCACCGTCACGCAACGCGCGATCGAGGAGAGCCCATGTTGTCACGGCGAAGGCTGCTCTCATCTACATTGGCCGCCAGCGCGGCGCTCGCATCGGAGAAGGTCGCGGCGCAAGCCGCAAAGCGCACCATCGTGGATGCCCAGGTGCATCTGTGGAAGGCGGAGTCCGAGGACTGGAAATGGATCCCGGGCATGAAGCCGCAAATGCCCGAGCCGTTCACGATCGAGAAGCTGGTGCCGCTGATGGATCAGGCCGGCGTCGACCGTGTCGTGATCGTGCCGCCATCCTGGCCGGGCGACCGCAACGACTACGCGCTCGAGGCGGTGAAGCGCTATCCGGGCCGCTTCGCCGTGATGGGGCGCATTGCGCTGAAGGACCCGAAGTCCGCCGCGCTGCTGCCGGCCTGGCGCGAGACGCCGGGCATGCTGGGCCTGCGCGTGACTTTTCTCGCGCATACGGCCACGTGGCTCACCGACGGCACGGCCGACTGGTTCTGGCCGGCGGTCGAGAAAGCCGGCTTGCCGGTGATGTTCCTGACCGACGGCCGGCCGGCGACGATCGCCGCCGCCGCCGAGCGCCATCCGCAACTGCAACTGATCGCGGACCACATGGGGATCGGCGGCACGACCGTGAAGGAAGGCCGGGTCGCCGACGCGGTCAGCCAGGCGGCATCGCTCGCCAAATATCCGAACGTATCGGTGAAGCTCTCGGCGGCGCCGAACTATTCGACCGAGCCCTATCCGTTTCGCGATTTCGCGCCGCACATCAAGCGGCTGTTCGAGGCCTTCGGTCCGCAGCGCTGCCACTGGGGCTCCGACATGACCAATGGCTTCGACAAGGCGACCTACCCGCAGCGGATCACCCACTTCACCGAGGAGCTCCCCTTCCTCACCGAGGCCGACAAGGACCAGATCATGGGCAAGTCGATCCTCGCCCGGCTAAGATGGAGTTGAACGGCGGACGGCGGGAATAGCGTGGGACGCGCAGCCCGCCGCGGACATAAAGCTGGCCGCGGAAGACACCTTCGGCTATTCCGCGCCTCACGCCCTGGGAGGGGTCCATGAAGTCCATCCTCGTTCCGATGGAAGCGACCGACGGCATGGCGGCGACCTTGCAGACCGCGCTGCTGCTGGCGCGGCGCTGCGGCGCCTACATCGAGAGCTTCGCGTTGCGCTTTGCGATCAGCGAGCTGATCGCGGTCGATCCGGAAGGGACCATCCCGCTTGAATCCTTCCATCAGGACCGGCTGCAGGACGCCGCGGCCGCGCGCAAGGAATTCGAAGCTTTCATGCAGGCTCAACAAGTGCCGCTGGCGCAGGGCGCCACCGGTGCCCTTTCCTACGGATGGCTCGACCAGGCGCCCGAGGGCGATGGCTTTGTCGGCAACTACGGCCGCGTGTTCGACCTGACCGTGCTGGCGCGGCCCGGACCGGAAGCAAGCGGCCTGCACCGGCGCGCGATCGAATCCGCGATGTTCGAGAGTGGCCGGCCGGTTCTGCTCGCGCCCCCGGTCGCCCCGGGCACGATCGCGACCAACGTCATGATCCACTGGAACGCGAGCACCGAGCAGTCGACCACCACGGCTTTCGCGATGCCGCTGCTCGCCCAGGCCGACCGCGTCACCGTGCTCGAGGTCGCCGGCGGACAGGGCGTGCCCGGGCCGCCCGCGGCGCAGCTCGTCAACAACCTCAAGCGCAACGGCATCGACGCGAAGCTGATGAGCGTGCCGGTCGAAGGCCGCACCACCGGTGTCGCGGTGCTCGCCGCCGCGAAGGCTGAAGGTAGCGACCTCCTGGTCAAGGGCGCCTACACCCAGAGCCGGTTGCGGCAGATGATCTTCGGCGGCACCACCAGCCACATCCTGGCGAATGCCGAGCTCCCGGTGCTGATGGCGCGGTAGCGCGCGGAGCCGAGCCACGTGCCTGGCTCCCCTCTGGTTGCGACGTCAACTGCGCCGCCGCATATATGTCGCGAACGCGCTTTGATATGGCGGCTCCATGGTCGATCAATCGAACGGATATGATGGCATCGCTGCCGCGTTTGTAAGCGCGCGATCGCCTCGCATCGGGGTCAAGAGGGTCCGCGAGTGGGCCAGGGCGCTGCCACGCGAGGCTGCTGTTGTTGATCTTGGCTGTGGGCCGGGCCTTCCCATTACCGAGGTTCTGGTGGCCGAAGGGCTGAGAGTCTACGGCGTCGATGCCGCACCATCTTTCGTCCAGGCATTCCGACGCAACCTCCCAGACACACCGATTGCTTGCGAAGCCGTCCAGGATTCGAAATTCTTTGATCGAACCTTCGATGCTGTCCTGGCGTGGGGACTGATGTTTCTGCTTTCGCCCGAGGATCAGCGCCGCCTGATCCAAAGGATCGCCGGCATACTGGTGCCGGGCGGGAGGCTGCTTTTTACATCCCCGGCGGAAATAGGATTTGGGAATGATGTGATGACGGGGCTGGAAACACGTTCCCTCGGAGCCGAGGAGTACCGACGGCAGCTCTCAGCGGCTGGCCTTTCTGTCGCGCGTGAGTACGAGGATGAGGATGAAGGCCGAAACCACTACTTCGATGTCTTAAGGAGTTGAAGGCAATCCGGCCAAAATCGGAGATGTCCGAGCGACACATCGCTGATCGGCGTGTCGCCTGTCGGCGGCGCTGTTACCGGACACAGCCATTCTGTGCCAACGCCGTTTCGATCAGACGGATCAGATCGAGTTGCCGCCTCGCTCCGGTCTTCTCGAACACGTTCTTGAGGTATTGGCGCGCGGTGATGCGGCATGGTGCAGCGAGGGCCAAGAAGCGCTCAAAGAAGCGCTCAAAGAAACGCTGGTAGAATCTAGCGGGACCGTCGCGAAAATTCAAACAAGTGATTCGGGAAGGCCTGTCCCGGACTTGATCAGCCTTCACGCGCCAACAAATGCACACCGCGCTACGGTACCGACACTTCGCCATTCGCAAGATCGATCCGCACGCGCGTGCCAGCCTCGTGCGGCGTCCCGGCGACGGTCAGCGGCCCGGCCAATGCGGCATCGACCGCGTCGTCCTCGACGCGCAGCGCGTTGGTCGCAAGCGTTGCGCCGCGCACCGCGATCGTCTGGCCGTGCGCGGAGCCCATCTGCGTGAGCCGCCCATCCTGCGTGACCGTGAGCGTCACGCCGGGCGGCGCCATGGTGTCGAGCATCGGCAGGAAGACGCCGGCACTCGCCGGCAGAAGGAGCTGCCACGGCCTTGCATCCTTGCCGCGCGTGACCTCGGTGCCGCGTGGCAGGCTCAAGCCGAGCAGCGTGTGGGTCCGCGCGAGCACGCAGCGCTGCACCACGAAATTGTCGTCGAGGATGGTGCCGAGACGGTCGAAGTTTGTGCCGGCGCGGCACGGCAGGTCGCCGACCTGCTGGTCCTCCGCAAGCTCCACCCCCCAGATCGGCCCGATATTGCGCCAGCCGTAGTAGCGCAGGATCCGTCCGGTGAGGCGCAGGCCGCGAACGTCCGCGGTGCCCGACAAACGGATCTCGATGAGATGCGTGCGCGCCTCGTCGAGAAAGCGAATGCTGCTGCCGGGCGGCAGCGGCAGCCCCATGATCGTTTCGTTCTGCTCGAGTGTCCGCCAATAGCGTGTGGCGAGATGTTCCTGGTGGAGCACGATGATCGCGGTGACGGGAAACGGCAGCAGCAACAGCGCCGCAAGACCGTAGATCGCAAAGCGCAACGCGCCGAGCCAGTGCGCGCCGCACCAGGCAGCGACCAGCAGGACGACCGCGAGCGGTACGGTGATGAACCAGAATTCGACGTCGGCGTAAGCAAGCGCGACCCACCATGGCAGCCTGATGGGCATGCTGGACCGCTTATGCACCGTCTGGACGGCGGCTTCCGGCGAAGCCGAAGATCGCCATCACGGCACCGATCGTGCCGACGGCGCCCGATGTCACGCCGACCGTCTGCATCATCGCGACCGGGTCGTTCGAAAGCCGCGCCGTCACTGCCATCCCGGCAAAGAAGGCGACCGCGAGCACGATCAGGGCCAGGCCCACGATCGTGACGCGCCAGTTCGGCTTGCGCATTCAACCTCCACTTCCGCACAACGTCGCGTCCGCGGCGCGGATGGCGGGCCACGGACCGGGCAGCACGTTGAGTAGATTGGTCGCGTGAGCCGATGCGGCGGTTCAGGAGGCTGGCTGGCAGCGCGGCGACGCGGCTCGGCCGGCAAGGCTGCAGCATGCCCAAAAAGCTTCGGCGCGCTCACCCCGGACGACCGGAGCGACGCGCGCCGAAAGAAAACTAACTGATGTCGCGAGGACGCCGAGGGCGCCTCGTCGGGTGGATTACCTCCAGCCCGACTCCTTGTCGCACTTCGCCATCGCGACCTTGCCGGGCGGGGTCTTTTCCCACGCCGTGATCGACAGCGTCTCGTTGTCGTCCATCTGGTTGTTCATGCAGGTGCAGTACTTGGTAATCACTTCGACCGCGACCTTGGCGTCCTTGTTGTCGCCGACGCAACGCGCAACCCACTTCGCATCGTCCGGACCGGCCGACGCAGGAGCCGCGAACGCGAGCCCCGCAAGCACCAGACTTGCAGCAATGGCGAATTTCATCGAACAGCCCTCCTTTTGAGGCAACCTGATTGCAGGGATTCGGGGTGAACCGAGAGGGGTGGGCTCAGGAACAGCCGCCCCAGCGCGGCCTTGATACACTGCGGAAGGTCGCCACCATAGAATTGCGTTGTGAACGCGTACGAACCACTGTTCATAGCCGGTTACGATGCCACACATCTAAACGGCCGGCCCGGATGCCCGATTTGGACTGCCTCCCCACCCACGCGGTCGGCGCCGTGCGGACATCTCCACCCGCACCGATTTGACGCCACCCTCGCCTGCCGTCGCGCGCGAAACATGCACAGCCCAGGCGAAACGCACGCTTGTCATGCGCATACCGCCTACGTATATTGCGCGTACAGCATGAGTTAGGTGCTGTTGGCTCCCAAATTGGAGCCTCGATGCGCCGGGGGCGGCAGCTCGGAAGATTGCCCGTTCGGCTGCCTGTTTGGTCCCTCGGTCTATCCCCGAACCGCCGCCCGCGACCATCCAAGATCCGGCATCAGCCGGCACAAAAGAGAAGAAGAAGTACCGGACTGACGAACGCGCTCGCACGCAAACGGGCGCGCACGGAATTCTTTTGGCCGGACGAACCACCGGAGGAAACGAAATCACCCGCGAATGAACGACGGACAACGTCGTCGAACGCGATCCAAGGAGGAATTGCTGATGGCATCAGAGGGAAACAACAGCCGCGCATCCGTCACCCGACGCGGCTTTCTGAAACGGACCGGCGCAATCGCCGGTGCTGCGGGGCTGGCGCCCGCGCTATCGACGCCATTCGTGTCGACCGCGCTGGCGCAGACCAAGACGCTCACCATCGTGCAATGGAGCCACTT
>Ga0105238_10006552_pt1 | contig 11596 bp, 9 predicted proteins | sample KBSC34metaG_FD_81526 | JGI IMG/M metagenome (GOLD analysis project Ga0105238, IMG submission 81526) | Corn rhizosphere microbial communities from Kellogg Biological Station, Michigan, USA - KBS C3-4 metaG | ecosystem: Host-associated > Plants > Roots > Rhizosphere > Soil | place: Michigan, USA... | reverse complement strand
TGGCCGCCTCAAGGGCGGCCATGACGGAGCGAGGATGTTGAGTTTTCCTCATCCTGAGCTTGCCGAAGGATGAGGTTGACTCTCCTTCTTTCGTTTCGTATCCCGAGTCCGTTCTTGCCCGCCCTCCCGGCCCCGCCGCGGAGGGCGGTTCTTTTTGTCTCGATGCGATCGACGGCAAAAGGAGACACGCCATGACCACCGAAATCACGCTCGGCACCACCTTGCACGGCACCGGCAGCGAACACGTTCTCGTCCTGCACGATTGGAACGGCGATCACACGAATTACGATCCCATCCTCGAGTATTTGGATCGCGCGACCTTCACCTACGCGTTCGCCGATCTGCGCGGCTATGGAAAATCGCAGCACCTCCTCGGCGAGTACACCGTTCAAGAAATCTCGCGCGACTGTCTTCGCCTTGCCGACACGCTGGGCTGGCAGCGCTTCCACGTCCTTGGCCACTCCATGACCGGCATGGCAGTGCAGCGCATCGCCGCCGATGCGCCGGCACGCATCAAGAGCGCGATCGCGGTCTGTCCGATGTCGGCCGCTGGCTCGCCGGCGCCGGCGGACGCGATCGCCTTTTTCAGGAGCACCACGACGGATGAGGACGCCTTTCGCCGCCTGATCAAATTCGTGACCGGCAATCTCTCCGACGGCTGGGCGAACGCGAAGTTGCGCCAGAACCGCGCCACGGTTTCGCCGGCCTGCCGCGAGGGCTATCTCAACATGTTCTGGAAGACGAACTTCGTCGACGACGTGAAGGGCCTCGCGACGCCGTTCCTCGTCCTCGTCGGTGACAAGGATCCCGGCATCGACGAGACCGCTATGAAGGCGACGTTCCTCGCCTGGCATCCGAACGCGGAAGTCTTGACCATCGCCAATTGCGGCCACTATCCGATGCAGGAATGCCCGCCTTATTTCGCGACGGTCGTCGAGAATTTCCTGCGGCTACATGTCTGAAATTGTCATCCCCGGCGAACATCGCGCGAATAGCGCGATGTGAGGGAATGAAACCCAGGAGTCAGAAGCCGGAAATCAGAAAACGGAAATCAGAAAGGATTCTTGTTCTGACGTCTGACTTCGTTTCTGACTTCCGAATCCTGCCCTTCCCTCGCACCGCTCCGCGGCGCCCGCCAGGATGAGAATTTGAGGCGGAAGTGTTGGATAACTCTCGCGCCGGAAAAATAATTTCCCGCGGGCGTCGCGGCTTTTACAACTAAAATATTAAACCTTATCCAACAGCACCCAGAACGGCCCGATAATGCGCGCATGACTGAAGATGAAAACCGCGCAGGCGAAGATCCTGCATCACCGCAATCGTCGTCCACCTCAATACCGGAGGATTCTGCACCACTGCCACCCATGCCCTTCGCGCCATCCACGCTGGTTATTCCGAGCGGTACCTTGCCTCTCATCGAAGCCCAGATGGCGGAGGCGCTGAAGATCATGGACACCTTCAATCGCTATATCGCGCACCCGCACGCACCGATTCGCGATTGCATGGAGATTAGCAATTGCGTCGCCAAGCTGACGCTGGCGTCGGCCAACCTCGCAAAGGTTGCGATGCGTTTGCAGAGCGGCGATCCCGAGTCGCGCCATCGCGTCATCGTCGAATATGCCGACGCTGAGGGGGGAGGGGTTCGACAAACGCGAAAACGACTAAACCATGGCCGGGACTGAAATTTCCGCGCCAACGCGGCGCCGGCCTGGTGGACAACCCGGCAATCGCAACGCCGTCAAGAGCGGCCGCCACACCGCCGAGATGCGCGCCATGCGAAGGCGCATTCACGCCTGGCGTTGCCGCAACAAGATCGTGCTCGCCGAGGCTCGCCTTGAACTCGCGGTGCGCGCCGGGGCACGCGCAATCCACACACTAGGCGTTGAGGAGCTTGAGCGCTTGCGCGTGCAGTTCCGCGTCGCCCGCGGCCAGGACTTGGCCGCCCTCGGCGCAACTGCCGCCTTGCCAATTGGTGATGATGCCGCCGGCGCCTTCGACGATGGGAATAAGGGCGGCGACATCCCAACGGTGAAACGCCGACTCGATGATGAGGTCGGTAAAGCCGAGCGCGAGCGTGCCGAAGATGTAGCAGTCGCCGCCCCAGCGCGTCATCTTGACGACGCGCTGCACACGCCTGAACGCCTCGCGCTCGCCCTGCTGAAAGTACCCATCGGGATGGGTGGCGCAGAGGATCGCTTCAGAAAGATCGGAACAGATGCGCGCCCTGAGCGGCAAGACGGCGCCGCGAAAGTGAAGCTCTGTGGCACCATTGACGCCCACAAAGCGCTCGCCGATCCACGGCTGATCGATGACGCCGAGCACGGGTCTTTCGTTCGCCTCGAGTGCGATGAGCGAGCCCCATTCGTGACGGCCATTGATGAAGGCGCGCGTGCCGTCGACCGGATCGAGCACCCAGCGCAAGCCATTCGCGGTCTTCTTTTCCCCGAACTCCTCGCCGAGGATACCGTCGTCCGGCCGCTCGCGTTCGATGATGGCGCGGATCGCCTTCTCCGCGTTCCTGTCGGCTTCGGTGACCGGATCGAATACGGCCTGGCCGTGGATAATCGGCCGCTTGTCGGTCACGTCCAGCCGTTGGCGGAAGTAGGGCCGGATGATTTCGCCGGCCGCGTCGGCAAGCTTGTGGGCGAAGGCGATGGTCTCGGGCGACACTGGCATGCCGGACATCCTGGAATTAGACCCTATATTGCACAAGCAAGCGCATAGAGGCAGCCAATGAAAAGCGTCGTCGTCACGGGCTCGTCCACCGGCATCGGCTGGGGCATCGCAAAAGTCCTGATCGCGAAGGGTTTCCGCGTCTTCGGCAGCGTGCGCAAGGCCGAAGACGGCGAGCGTCTGAGAAAGGAATTCGGAGCGAATTTCGTGCCGCTCTATTTCGACGTCACCGACGCTGCGGCCGTGGCGAAGGGCGCCGACCAGGTGGCGGGCGCGCTCGGTGGCGAGATGCTGTTCGGCCTCGTCAACAATGCCGGCATCGCGGTGGCCGGTCCCCTGCTCTATCTGAAGATCGACGAGTTTCGCCATCAGATCGACGTCAACTTGACCGGTCAGCTGATCGTCACACAGGCGTTCGCACCGTTGCTCGGCGCCGATCGCTCGCGCAAGGGCGAGCCTGGCCGCATCGTGATGATCTCGTCGGTGGGCGGGAAAAACGCCAGCCCCTTCGTCGGACCCTATAGTGCGTCGAAATTCGGCCTGGAGGGTCTGTCGGAATCGCTTCGCCGCGAGCTCATGCTCTTCGGCATCGACGTCATCATCGTAGCGCCCGGCTCCGTCGCGACGCCGATCTGGGACAAGGCCGAGAAGATCGATTTCGCGCAATACGACAACACGCCCTACATGAAGCCGCTGGCGACGGTGCGGGATTTCATGCTCGGGCTCGGGCGCAAGGGCTTTCCGCCCGAGAGGCTCGGCGAAGCCGTCGCCGTTGCGCTCACGACTGCAAAACCGAAGACGCGTTATCAGGTCTCGCCGCAGCCGGTGCTGGATTTCCTGCAAGTCGCCTTGCCGAAGCGCCTGGTCGACCGCCTGGTCGCAAGGCAGGTGGGATTGAAGAGGACTTAATCCACCTCGACGCGCGCGTTCCTGCGGCGCTCATGCGGCGAGAGCGACTTCTTGCGGATGCGGATCGATTGCGGCGTGACTTCGACGAGTTCGTCGTCCTCGATATAGGCGATGGCCTGTTCCAGCGTCATCGGCACGATCGGCGTCAGACGCACCGCTTCGTCCTTCGACGTGGTGCGGATGTTGGTGAGCTGCTTGGCGCGCAGCGGATTGACTTCGAGGTCGTTGTCCTTGGCGTTCTGGCCGATGACCATGCCCTGGTAGACCTTGGTGCCCGGCACGATGAAGAGTTTGCCGCGTTCTTCCAGATACCAGAGCGCATAGGCAACGGCTTCGCCGTCGCCGGTGGAGATGAGGACGCCGTTGATGCGGCCCTGGATCGGGCCTTTGTGAGGAGCATAGCCGTGGAACATGCGGTTCATCACGCCGGTGCCGCGCGTATCGGTGAGGAACTCGCCATGGTAGCCGATCAGGCCGCGCGACGGCGCGATGAAGATGATGCGCGTCTTGCCGGCGCCGGTGGGGCGCATGTCCTGCATCTCGCCTTTGCGCTGCGAGATTTTGTCGATCACGACGCCGGTATAGGGATCATCGACATCGACCGTGACCTCTTCCATTGGCTCGAGCCGCTCGCCTTTTTCGCCCGCTTTGAACAAAACGCGCGGCCGGCTGATGGAAACCTCGAAACCCTCGCGCCGCATGGTTTCGATCAGAACACCGAGCTGCAATTCGCCGCGGCCCGCGACTTCGAAGGCGCCCTCGCCTGTCTCATGCACCTTGATGGCGACGTTGCCTTCGGCTTCGCGCAGCAGGCGGTCGCGGATGACGCGGCTCTGCACGCGATCGCCTTCGCGACCGGCAAGCGGCGAATCGTTGACCGACACCGTCATGGCCAGCGTCGGCGGATCGATCGGCTGCGCCTGGATCGGATCCTCGACGTTCGGATCGCACAACGTGTCTGCAACGGTTGCGGCCTCGAGTCCGGCGATGGCGACGATGTCGCCTGCTTCGGCGCGCTCAACGGGCACGCGCGCCAGGCCGCGAAAGGCGAGCAGTTTGGTCGCCCGCGCGCGCTCGACGATCTCGCCCCTGCCGTTCAAGGCCTTGATCTGGCGATTGACCGTGATCGCGCCCGATTCGATCCGTCCCGTCAGGATGCGGCCGAGATAATTGTCGCCCTCGAGCGTCGTCACCAGCATCTTGAAGGGATATGCGTCGCCTGCCAGCGCCAACGGCTTCGGCTTGGGCACATCCTCGACGATGAGTTGGAACAACGGCGCGAGATTCTTGCGCTCGTCTTCCAGTTCCTTCACCGCCCAGCCGTTGCGGCCCGACGCGTAGAGATAGTGAAAGTTCAGCTGATCGTCATTGGCTTCGAGCGCCAGAAAGAGATCGAAGATGGACTCGAGCGTGTCCTTCGGCTGCGCATCGGAGCGATCGATCTTGTTGATGACGACGATCGGCTTCAGACCGAGCTTGAGGGCCTTGGACAGCACGAACTTGGTCTGCGGCATGACGGACTCTGCCGCATCCACGAGCAGCACCACGCCGTCGACCATCGAGAGGATGCGCTCGACCTCGCCGCCGAAATCGGCGTGACCGGGCGTGTCCACGATATTGATGTGCGTGCCCTGCCACTCGACCGACGTGCACTTCGCCAGGATCGTGATGCCGCGCTCGCGCTCCAGGTCGTTGGAGTCGAGCGCGCGTTCCTCCATATGCTGGTTCTCGCGCACCGAACCGGACTGCTTGAGCAGCTGGTCGACGAGCGTGGTCTTGCCGTGATCGACATGCGCGATGATCGCAATGTTGCGGATATCCATGGGTCTTGCGCGCTCGTCCGGGAGGGCGGGCTTATAGACGCGGGTGTCCTTGCGGGCAACTCATGGATTCGAGGTGCGTCGAACCCGCTTCCGGACCGGTACAAGGCGACAGTTTTTGACAATTTCATCGCCCAAAAACCCGCCCAAACCCTGCCAAAAATGGCTATTGTCGCAGTCCCATCGCAACCGGCCGAAGCCGTGCTAGGAACATCCGGGAGCGGCGAAGGACAACCGTTGCTGTCTGAGGTTGGGGGACTGGATGACGGTCCACCCAGCGAATCGGCCGACCCGCGGACTTTTAAGGAATGAATATCCGTATCCCAGATACGCTGACGACGATGCCGAGTGCGGTCCAGACTCTGCCTGAACGGTTGCGCCGTTCGAGCTCGCGCACGCGGCTGATCGCAGGCATCGCGGCGGCACTGATTGCGGTGTACGTCGCCTATCGCTTCCTCGCAGGCCCGGCCGCGCCGCCGAAGGCGCCGGCACCGCCCGTCATGGTCAGCGTCATCTCGACTGCCGACGTTCCGGTCGTCGAACACACGATTGGAACCGTCGTTTCGAACGCCACAGTGCAAGTCACCGCGCGAATCAACGGCCAGCTCCTGAAGGCTTACTTCAAGGAAGGCCAGATGGTTCATGCCGGCGAACTGCTCTTTCAGATCGACCCGCGTCCGTATCAGGCCGCCTACGACAACGCGATGGCGTCGCTGACCGCTGCGAAGGCCAAGGCCGAACGATATGCCCGCCTGCTCCAGCAAAAAGCAGTATCGCCGCAGGACACCGACGACGCCAAGGCGGCCTACCTCGAGGCGCAAGCCAACACCCAATCGGCGCGGCTCAATCTCGAATACACCGCGATCAAATCGCCGATCGACGGCAAGACCGGGCCGATCATGATCCAGCCGGGCAACCAGATCACCGCCAGCGCCGGCGCAAGCAATGGCACAACCGGCGCATCGGCCATCACGCTCGTGGTGATCACGCAGCTTCAGCCCATCAAAGTTTCGTTCTCGTTGCCGCAAGCCGACCTGCCCCGCATCCAGGCGCGCCAATTGGCGCATGGTTTGTCGGTCGACATCGACAATCACAGTGCGACGGGGACGCCGCTGTCGGCACCAGTCGACTTTGTCAGCAACGCCGTCAACGGTGCGACCGGCACGATTGAACTGCGAGCCACCTTTCCCAATACCGACAACACTTTGGTGCCAGGCCAGCTTGTCGATGTTGGCGTGAAGCTCGATCTCCTCAGAGGCGCGATGGTCGTTCCGCACGACGCGGTCAATGTCGGGCCGCAGGGTCGTTATGTCTACGTCGTGCGGGACGGAAATGCGCAAATGGTAAGCGTGAACGTGCTGAACGACGACGGCAAACTGGCTGCGATTGCGGGCAAGCTTCAGCCGCGCGAACGCGTCGTCACGGACGGACAGCTGCGCGTCGTTCCGGGTAAGCCAGTCAATGTCATAGGACGAAGCACGGGCTTGCGATGAACATTTCCGCAATCTTCATCGAACGGCCCGTCATGACGACGCTGCTGATGGCCGCGCTCGTCATCTTCGGCCTATTCGGCTACGCGACGCTTCCGGTCAGCGAACTTCCCAACGTCGATTTCCCGACCATCGTCGTCACCGCCAACCTGCCGGGCGCCGATCCGCAGACCATGGCATCGGCCGTGGCCACACCGCTCGAGAGTCAGTTCTCCAACATCGCCGGCATCGACTCGATGACCTCGTCGAGCACGCAGGGCTCGACCACCATCTCCATTCAGTTCCAGCTCGACCGCAATCTGGACGGCGCGGCGCAGGACGTGCAGTCGGCGATCTCCGCGGCAAGTCGCAAGCTGCCGCCCAACATGCCCAACCCGCCCACAATGCGGAAAGTCAATCCGGCCGATACGCCGATCATGTTCATGGGGCTGCGCTCGGCGACGTTGCCCTTGTCGAAGGTCGATGAATATGCCGAGACGCTGCTTGCCCGCCAGCTTTCGACCCTGGATGGCGTCGCCCAGGTCAACGTCTATGGCGCGCAGAAATTCGCCGTGCGCATCCAGGCCGATCCCGCGGCGCTCGCCACGCGCCAGATCGGCATCGACCAACTGGCGAACGCCATCGCCGCCGCCAACGTCAACGTCGCAACCGGCACCCTTAACGGTCCGACGCGCCAATCGGTGATCCATGCCAACGGCCAGCTCCTGAATGCGAAGGATTTTGCGCCGCAGATCGTCGCCTACCGCAACGGCGCACCTGTGCGGTTCCAGGATGTGGCGCGGGTCGAAGACAGCGTCGAGAACAACCGTGCGGCGAACTGGTACCGCGACGAACGTGCGATCGGCCTCTCCGTCCAGCGCCAACCCGGCTCCAACACGATCGAACTGGTCGACCAGATCAAACGCATCCTGCCGACGTTTCTGCAGCAGCTGCCCGCTTCGGTCCACCTCGACATCATCTATGACCGCAGCCAGACCATTCGCGATTCGGTCTTCGACGTGCAGATTACGCTTCTGATCGCCGGCGCGCTCGTGGTCGGGGTGATCTTCGTCTTCCTGCGCCGGCTTTCCGCCACCTTCATTCCTTCAATCGCACTTCCCATCGCGGTGATCGGCACCTTCGCCGGCATGGCTCTGTTCGGCTACAACCTCGACAACCTGTCCTTGATGTCGCTGACGCTGTCGGTCGGCTTCGTGGTCGATGACGCCATTGTGATGTTGGAAAACATCATCCGGCACGTCGAACGTGGCGAAAACGCGCGCGATGCATCGTTCCGCGGGTCGCGTGAAATCGGCTTCACCATCCTGTCAATGACGATTTCGCTCGCTGCGGTGTTCATACCCATCGTCTTCATGGGCGGCATCATCGGGCGGCTGCTGCACGAATTCGCCGTGACGATCATCCTCGCCATCGCATTTTCCGGAATCATATCGATCACGCTCACGCCGATGCTGTGCAGCCGCATCCTGAAAAGCGAAGAGGGCCAGGCGCACAACGCCTTCTACCGCTGGAGCGAGAATACGTTCAACCACATGCAGGGCACCTACGAACGCTCGCTGAAATGGAGTTTGCAGCACCGCCCGACTATCTTCGTTCTGTTCCTCGCAAGCCTGCTCGCGGCAGCGGCGCTGTTCATGATCCTGCCGCAGGATTTCCTGCCCGCCGACGACACCAGCGCCATCCGCGGCACGACCGAAGCGGCCAACGGCACCTCCTTCGACCAGATGGTGCGCTACCAGAAGGAAGTCGCGGCCATCATCAACGCCGATCCTAACGTCATTGGTGCGATGTCAGCGGCGAGCAGCGGCCCCACGCAGGGCATCAACCAAGGCTTCGTCTTCATTCATCTGAAAAATCGGTCGGATCGTTCGCTCGACGCCGACGCAGTCGTACGCGAACTCAATCGCAAGCTTGCGACGATTCCCGGCGTCAATACCTTTCTGCAGAACCCGCCCGTGTTCAATGTCGGCGGCCGTTATTCGAAGCTGCCTTATCAGTACACGCTGCAGGATTTGGATCTGAACGAGCTGCAGGATGTTTCCAACCGTCTGACGACGGCCATGGCAAACGATCCCACCTTTGCGGGACAGGTGACGAATGACCTGAACCTTTCGACGCCGGCGGTGACCGTCAACATCGATCGCGATCGCGCCGCCGCGCTTGGCATCTCTGCCATGCAGATCGAGAATGCGCTCGGCGCGGCCTATGGCGGCCAGCAGGTCTCTTCGATTTACGCGCCGTCCGACCAGTACCAGGTCATCCTGGAACTGTTGCCGCAATACCAGGCGGACGCGAGCGCGCTTTCCCGCCTCTATGTGGCGGGCGAGAGCGGGACGCTTGTTCCCCTCAACGCCATCGCGCACATCGGAAACGGCACGATGCCGCTCAGCATCAACCATCAAGGGCAAATTCCATCCGTAACGATTTCCTTCAACGTTGCCGAGGGCAAGGCGCTCAGCGACGCGACGGCAGCAATCACCCGGCTGAGCCGCCAAGTCCATGTGCCGGCAACCGTGCAGACGACCTTCCAGGGCACGGCGCAGGCCTTTCAGAGTTCGACGCAGAATATGGGCCTGCTTCTGTTGATCGCGATCATCACCGTCTACATCATCCTCGGCATTCTCTATGAGAGCTTCATCCATCCGCTAACGATCCTGTCGGGGCTACCATCCGCGGCCGCGGGTGCGCTTTTGACGCTCTGGATCACCGGGATTCCGCTTAGCCTCTACGCCTTCGTCGGCATGATGATGCTGATCGGTATCGTCAAGAAGAACGCCATCATGATGATCGACTTTGCCCTGCACCGTCAGCGCGATGAAGGTGCGACGCCCGACGTTGCGATTTTCGATGCGGCGATGATCCGCTTCCGTCCCATCATGATGACGACGATGGCCGCGATGATGGGCACGATGCCGATCGCCATCGGACTGGGCGCAGGTTCCGACGCCCGGAGGCCGCTCGGGCTGTGCGTTGCCGGCGGTCTTCTCTTGTCCCAGCTTCTGACGCTCTACATCACGCCCGTGCTGTACATCTATCTCGACAATCTGGGTACGCGCATCGGCAGTTTCAGGCTACGCCGCGCGGTGACCGACCGCATGCGAGGTGCCCCCGCGGAATAGTGTTCAAGCCTTGGCGGTCAGACGGTTCACCTCGGATACTTCGGTGGCACTGAGTTTCCACGCCGCCGCTTTGACGTTCTGTTCCACCTGCTCGGGGCGCGTGGCGCCAGCGATCACACTCGACAGACCTGGGTGGGCGATCAGCCAGGCGAAGGCGAGTTCGAGCAGTGTGTGGCCTTTTGATTTCGCGAACGACGCCAACTCGGCGACGATCCGCCAGTTCTCTTGCGTCATGTAACGTTCGCCGAAGCGACCCATGCGGGCGTAGCGCGTGCCGGCCGGAATCTCCTTGCCCTCTTCGTACTTGCCGGTGAGGAGCCCACTGGCGAGCGGAAAGTAAGGCAGCAATCCCATCCCTTCCTTTTCGAGTGTGGGGACCAGCGCCTGCTCGATGTTGCGAACGAGAAGGCTGTATTCGTCCTGCGCCGTGACATAAGCCGCAAGGCCGAGCCGGCGCGAAGTGGCGTGCGCCGATTCGAGTTGGTCGGCGGGCATGTTGGAACAACCGATGGCGCGCACCTTGCCCGCCTTCACCAGATCGTCGAGTGCACGCAACGTCTCTTCGATCGGCGTTTTCGGATCGGGCCGATGCTGTTGGTAAAGATCGATCCACTCCGTCTTGAGGCGCTTGAGGCTGTCCTCGCAGGCCTGCCGGATATAGGCCGCAGATGCGCCCGACTTGGTGCCGGCATCGTCCATCGGCATGGCGAATTTCGTGGCAAGAACGATCTCTTTGCGTCGCGGACCGAGAATCTCGCCGAGCTGCGATTCCGAGCCGCCGCGATTGCCGTAGACATCGGCGGTGTCGAACAGCGTGATGCCCATCGCGAGGGCCTTGTCGACCACGCGGCGAGAGGCATCGACCGGCAGGGCGCCGAAATTGTTGCAGCCGAGCCCGACGACCGATACTTCGATTCCCGACTTTCCCAGTTGGCGCTTTTCCATGATCCATTCTCCCGGTTGCGAGAGAAGGCTAGCGCAGGCGACACGTCACGGAAATACGATGCGACCCTTATGCACCATGGCCGGCGAACAATACTCTATAAAGTTAGGCGTGCTTCGGAAATGGTCCGAAGGGAAACGGCTGCTCGTCGCGCACGAAGGTGATGAATGCCAGCAGTTCCCAGAGATATTGCACCAACGTGAGACAGAAATTCTTGAGTTCGTCATTGCCGCGACCGTTGATCGCGATCACCACGAACTGCACCACGGCAAGCAAAAAGACGATGTGGATGACGAACCAGGCGATGAAGCCGTAGCCAATCGCATAGAACAGCCGCGCGGCGGGAAATGGCGGGTGCGGTGTGGCGCTCTGTCCACCCGGCGGTGGAGTACCACCCGCAGGTGGCCCATCGGCCGGAGGAATGGTGCTGCCCGACGATGCATCGCTCATGGTCGCGCTCCGTTTCGAGGCCGCGGCTCTGCGCGCTGCCTGAAAGCCATACTTATGATGTGTCGGGCCGGGTTCAAGCCGGGCTGTCCGATTGGCGGGCAGAAAGGCCGAAAAGCGCCTCAAATGGGGCCGCCAGGATCAGTCCCGCAAGATAACCACCCATGTGGTCCTGCCAGGCGACCGGCTCGATTT
>Ga0105238_10006548_pt1 | contig 11599 bp, 15 predicted proteins | sample KBSC34metaG_FD_81526 | JGI IMG/M metagenome (GOLD analysis project Ga0105238, IMG submission 81526) | Corn rhizosphere microbial communities from Kellogg Biological Station, Michigan, USA - KBS C3-4 metaG | ecosystem: Host-associated > Plants > Roots > Rhizosphere > Soil | place: Michigan, USA... | reverse complement strand
TAGAGCTTGCAGAGCGAGCATGGATTCCCCGAGCCGTCGACAAAGGAGGCATGCGGCTGCAAAATCGGGGTCACGGTCTGACCTAGAGCGGAGGCACACAACAGCGCTGTGACGGAAATAATGAGCCGTTTGATCATTTGCTTGACTTTCCTCTGAAGGGGGTGGAAGACTTGGAACCCTGATGCTCGCAGGTTTGCTGCTAACAATCGTCCTGGTGTATGTGTTCGGCTATATCGCGGTTAAGGCTGCGGTTGCTCTCATTGATTGGGAGTGTCGCCGGAAGAATACGCCTGAGTCGCGCCGCCTGTGGCTCCAAGGGCTGCTGAATAGGCCTGCACCTTTGCCGAAGCCTGACCAAACGGCATCTTCTGAGCCTTACTGACGGCAATTGCCAGCCTAGACTTGACGGCTGGATTATCCAGAACCGCTTTCATCACTCCAGCAATCGCCCCAATTCCGCTACTCCCGGTTACTGCCTTTGCCGCTGCTCCTGCTACCGGGGTTCCGATCCCAATTAACTGATGATTTGAGATGCGATTCACTGCGCGCTCGAGGATAGGCTGCAAGTCGAGTAACTTGGACTCAGCCGCATTCAATTTGCTGATTTCGGGAAACTGAGTTGCAATTTCCTCTTTCAGCCCTCGAGCGAGAGCCTTTTGCGCTTCTACGGATGCCGAACCCTGCTCCCCATACTTGCCAGCTAGAACGCGATAGGTTCCTTGTTTCATTGCCTGAGCTTTAGCTGCGGCCATATCTGGAGCGGGTTGGCCGTTTGTGGCTCCCTGCTCCTGAAGGAATTGCTGCCTCGAGGCGTCGATCGCGTTCAGATCCCCACTGGCGTTTACTTGGTTGGCAAACTTTGCCTTTGCGAGATCCGCTCGAGTCGCTACCTTGTTCGGGTCAATAGGCCGAGTTGGATCCGAGGCGATTTCGTTCTTGATTGCATCGTTCAGTGTGTCAATTCGGTCACCTAGCTTCTCGAGTCCTGCCTTGGAGATGGGAATTTCATTCTGAAGGCCGGTTTGGACGATGCCCGAGCGGTCAGCTTGGCTCAGAGTGGTCGACGGTTTCAGCGCGGACTCATATGCGCCTTCTGGCGTCTTCCCGAGCAATGCCGCCCGCCCCGCGCCACTAACGCCCGCCCCGAGAATCTTGGGAGCTAATTTGGCCGCTCCGAATGTCACGGCTGCGGGTCCAATGACTCCCCCAGCAGCATATGCAGGATTCTTTTTGATGAAATCGGCTGCCTGCACCTGCCCTTGCTGGGCCTGTTGCTGAACTTGTGCATTGGCTTGCGAATCTTGAGGCCGCCCTGTTGCTGCGGTAGTCGGATACATCCCGCCCGGTGCTACTCCAGATGCAAGGAAAGGCTCTGCCATGCCCGCAACGGTATCGATGGGGTGCATGACCATGTTCTTGATCCCAGCAGCCGCGCCTCGAGCAGCATCCCCGAGACTCCATCCGCCCTTGGGAGCGAGCGCATCTGGTTTTGCCTCAGAAATCGGCACAGCCTTACTGAAATCCAGCGTGACCGGCTGAATAGGCGTGGCTTTGCTGAAATCGAGCGTTACTGGAGAGGTCGCCATTTATGGAGCAATCCCAAGGTCCCGTTTGCCGTCTGTATAGTGGTTTTTCCCGTCGCTGCCTGGAACGATGTGCGTTGCGCCGGGAGGGGGGCCATTTGGGGCCGATTGGCCGCCGCCCTGCGCCGCGCTCTGCACATCCCCATACATTCGCTGCAAGACAGGGTTCTTGCCGATCCTCGAATTGATCTGCGAGTTAACAGACCCGCGAATGCCTGCAATCGCTCCATCGCGCCCCTCTTTGCTTAATTTGGCAGAGACGAGATTTGCAGCCTGCAGCCGCGAGGCATCGCTTCCCACGCCTCCGCCCATGACTTTGGCATAATCATCAGCCACGCCGAGCACTTGAGCAGCATACTGAGCCAATGGTCCGCTGCCAGCCGCTGCCCTTGTCCAATCCTCCAGAGAGTTGAATGCCGGAATCTGATTCTGCGGAATCTTCTTTGCGGTTTCGGCCAATTGATCGAGCGTTCCACCCTTGTCGACCAGCGATTTGGCTGATCCAAAGAATTGGATTTGAGCGGGAGACTTCGCAACAGCAAATTGCGCTTCATCCTCCTGTGGGTTAAATGAGGGGTTTAGCTTCTTTGCGGCGAAGATGGACTTAGCGATGAAATCTGGCGTTGCCCCGCGAGATTTCAACTCCGATAGCGTAGCATCATGATTTGCCAGCAATTGCCCCGCTGCGTTCGGGTCCCCTTGCGAGAGAGCCTGTTTTTGACGAGCAAGCGCCATCTCATAAGGTTGCCGGGCCGCCGCTTCCGCTCCTGCTTTGGCCGCTGCTTGCTTTACCTCTCCTGCCTGAATCTGCGCTGCACCTGGAGCGGTGCCCATCGCGACAGAGGTATTCGAGGGTGCATAGAAGATGCTGTTTGGATCACTCTTGCCGCGCTCCTGCTCAAACTGAATCTTCTTCTGCGCATCCTCCAGCAGTTTGTTGAACCCGCCCATGCCGCTGATTTGCGCGTTCAACTGTTTGCGGATCACTGCTGGATCGCCGGACTGAGCGAGTTGCTGCGCCATCTGGACATGCGGGGGGTCTAGCAACCCCTTTTGCGCTAGTTCCTGTGCGGTGGTGGTCAGGCCCTGCACGAGCTGATCATCTGGAAGGTTGGCGACTCCCGTCATTGCGTCAATCAGCATTCCGTTTTTGGTCTTCATCGCTGTTGCATTGGCTGAGCCGGTCTGTGCATCGTCTTTGGCGATGGTTGCGGCTTTCGCCTTCAAGTCGAGTACGTGAGTTTGAATTCCCTGGATAGCTTTGAAGGATGCCCCGTTTCTCTTTGCCAGCGTGACGAGCTGATCGTAATCAGGCATCGATGACGACGATGCGGAGGTTCCAGTGCTTGGCTGCCCCCACTCCTGCATGGATTTACTGAGTGCCTGCTGATCCTTGAGTTCAATCTGTTTCTGTTGGAGATCGAGTTGCCCAGATTGAACGCGCTGTTGCGCCTCCTGCTGCTGAAGCGGAGCCATTGCCATCTGGTTTTTGAGCGCCAATAGCTGCCCAATCTGGCCGGTAAGGTCAGGCTGTTGCTGAGGTGGGTTGAGATGCAAAGCCGGGAGCGCAATAGAGCCCATTTCTTACCCCAATCCCAACTGCTTCAAGAGAAGAAGCTGCTGAATGTTGCTGGATGTTCCGCCGAGCGCACCGGTCCATGCGTTCGCACCGCCGATGATTCCTGAGGCATTCGCCGCGCCTGCGTTCTGATAATCCTGCCCAATGTTTTGGCCGGTATTAAGCAGGTTTTGCGATACGTTGTTGGCTGCGCTCTGGCCCGCCGACGCGAGCTGGCCCGATGCTGTCTGCCCGCCTCCAGCTAATGCAGAAAGCCGATTGAAGATGTTGTTCTGATCGTTGTTGTACTGGTTGTAACCCGTCTGGAAGCCCGTCAGAGCCCTGTTATAGACGTTGCCATACTCATTTGAGGCATAGTCCTGCCCATAGGTATCCAGAGCCTTGGCGGTGCCTCCTGTGAGCACCCCACCCCTTGCGGCGGCGCTGCGCTGTATCGCATCGGTTCCAAGCGCGAGCCTTGCTTTGTATCCAGGGTCATTTTGCTCTGTGAGCGCATCCGGTGCGGTGAAGTGGCCGGAATAGGGAGTCAGCAGGGAACCAAATCCGCCGCCTGCTGAACCACCTCCTGCTTGCCCGGGTGCTGTCTGCATTCCGAGTTGCTGGTTCTGCTGGCCGCCGCCGAGTACCGGATTCGCGCGGGGGACTCCAACGGGCAATCCGCCCTGAGGCGTTCCAGCCAATTGCAGATTCGAGCCGGAGTTTACCGGCATGGCAGGGCTTCCCGTTGGGCTCGGGGCTCCGGTCAGGCCTGAGTTAATCGAGTTCATGCTGCTGGTGCCGAGAGCCGCATTACCCTGAGGGGCTGGGCTGCTGGGAAATGACCCAGACGGCTGGCCAAAGGATGAGTTTGGCGACAGTCCTAGAAGGTAACCGAGCTGGTTTTCGGCCGCGCCGCCTTGTTGCAGCCACGGAAGAGCGTTTTGCTGTGTCTGATTCCATTGCTGCTTCTGAAAGTTGAGCGCATCCTGCGATTCCTGATACTGAAGCTGAGCAGACTTGTCAGCAGCGCTCATTTGCTTGTCCGCAGCGCTCCCAGCGGCATGCGAGCCGATCAGTGCCCCGCCGATAGACCCGGCTGCCCCGATGCCTGCAACTGTTGCGATGGTCCCTGCAGTTATCGCTCCCGAAATGGCACACCTCCCGCTACTTCTTCAGTGATCAATACCGAATCCGTGTCACTCCTGCGACTCATCAAAAGCCCTGCCTCGTCCGTCATCTCGTTTTCAGCCTCTTCCACTGTCTTCGCATCCGTGCGGAAGCTCATCGTGATCACCGCGTCTTCTATGTTCTCCAGAGGTGTTGCGAATATCTGCTTTCTGCCCCTCGAAGCTGCAATGACGTGATAGCCGTCAAACTTTGTCCACTTGACCCCCGTGAACGCCCAGAGCGTCCCTGAAAGAACTACTGTTGTCGGCACCTTGTAAAGCGCTCCCATGACATACGTTCCCGGCTTCATGCGAATCGTCCGCGTATAGATGCCGCCGTGGATGATGTGCTCGGTGTGAACTTCGATCTGAGGCGTCCCGAGCAACGTATGCTGGACCCGCATCATGCTTGCGAGAAGCTCGTCAGGGATTGCAGGCAAAGACTGAATTGGTCTGGCGATAGCGTTTGTTTCGACTGAGCACTCGTTCAAACTGCCCCCCTGTTGGTGCGCTCCAAAGAACTACTGCGCATCCATGATCTCTTGCAAAGTCTTCTACCGCCTTCATCAGCCATCCGCCGATTCCCGTATTCCTTGCCGATTGCGTTACAAAGATGCTCTCGACCGTCGAAACCCGTACAGAGTAGTGCGGCATAACCGGCAGGAGCACACTGGCGAACCCAACCACCCTTTCCAGATGCCATGCCATGAAGCATTGCAACAGGCCCGCCGTCTCCATTGCTGCATAGATCGCGGGGTCCGGTGTCGCCTTGCCGATCTCCGGTATCGAGCACTCGGCTGCATACTCTTCGAGAAGTGCAGTTTGTTCAAGTAGCCGCGCATAGCTGACGAGTTCGATCATGTTGGAGGCGTATACGCGCTTACCGAACCATTGACGAGGGTGAGCGAGCCATCCGCGCCTAATCCAGTCAGTTTTGCCAGCGCTACCGTTCCCGTAAAGAGCCCTGCCGGAAGTTGCGCCGTCGTAATCTGACCGCTCACATCCGTGAAATCCGGCTGCTGATCTGCGAAGTTCCCAGTTCCCGAGCTATAGGAAATCAGGAACTTGTGCGTATCCGGGCCGAAGGTGTTTGGGAGCTGCGGGGCGCCGCTGACGCTTGCATAAGGTACGTCAGATGGAACCCAGTTCGCCCCATCGAATACCAGAGGCTTGTTTGCTGCGGGTGCGGAGGCTACTAAAGCTGTGTAAGCTGTTCCTGCTCCGGTAACCTGGTTTGGCGAGGTCTTTTTGAATGCCGCCGTATCTGCGATGTGATCCAGATTCACATCTGCGGCTACATTGGTAAGAGAGTTCAGCTTTCCAACAGATGTGAGGTTCTGAACCGTCGTTCCGATGGGCTCGACTCTGCCTGAAATATGTGCATCAGGGGAGATATTTCCGATCAGCTCTCCCAAAATACTCAGTCCGTTTTCAAGTCTGCCCATCGCATCGGTAAACCATCTCGTCCATACCGGAGGCGTTGCGCCTGTCTTCGGATCAGCGATGGGTACGCGGACAATTCCCTGACCGCCTGGTAACGGTTGTTGGGCCACTATGCGGCCTCCACAAAGCCGTCATTGATGGTCCATGCAATCGGATCGGTAACAACGAACTCCCAGAGCCTTCTACGCCCCTGCCCAAGACGTTGGAACCTGACTATGGTTCCGTACTCACCAGCCTGTCCACAGGGCCTTGTGTGGTCATTGGACCATGTTTTACCGCCATTGTCGGACCAGCGCATGATGATCTCTGGTGCTCGGGGATCTCCGTTGCCGTCGACTAGCGGCGGTTGAGGGCCTAGACCAGTATCGAGGTCCAGAAACATCTCCGAATAGAAGACTCGTTGCATGCTGTTGGTGCCGGTCGGAGTCCTTCTAAGTCTGCGAATTGTCGCTCCGTTGTCGGTCAGGTTGTTCAAACTCAATTCGTAGACATTGCCCGAATCCCAATCGCCGATCAGATGCTTTCCGAACGCATAGACGTGATTCCAGCCCCAATGAGCTTTGTAGCCGGTGGTCGTCCATTTCGCCAGCTTGAACCAGACACCTTCGCCGATATCAAACACCCACGACCATGAGGATCCTGGAATGTAGAGCACCCACCAGATATGGCCGCCCATCTGCATGGAGTAGGAGGTCAGGTTGTCGATCGACGCATATGACTGCAGATCGATCTCTACCGCATGTGTCGAGATTCGTTGCGGAGTGTACCCATTCGCTCTCCACGCTACGCGGGCGCCGCGTTCATCCTCATCGATCCAGAACACGGTGTTATCGAGAATGCAGGGCGAGAACGTTGGGCCGTTGCCTTTTTCGACCATCACGCCCGGGATCACATCGAAGACGTTATCCGATCCGGTGTCCTGATAGGGCTGCGCGTGTCTTTCCCCGAAAATCCACAGTTCTCTATGCAGAACCGCTATTGATGTGCAGTTCTCAGCAAAGACTGAAACTTCGTTGACTTGCAACCCGGGCCATGTGTTGCCGTCGAGAATTCCCGAAACTTGAAACTTGTTCGTATTCGCCAGGAGAACCACGAAATAGCCATCTGAATAAACCACTTGCAGGGGAGTGCCGGCCATGCTTGCCGTCACGTTCGTCAAAACATTGGTTGCAAGGGTGTAGCAATAGGCGTGCCCTGAGGAAATGATCAGCAGTTCGATGGTCGACGCGGCAATTGAGACAGCCTTCCCATCATTGGCTACAGTCCCGCGAATATCGAACGTTCCATCCGCATGCAGTTCGCAGAGTTTCGTTCCTGCAACGCGAAAACACCGTCCATTAATCCAGATTCCCTGACTGCGCACCGGCGACTCAGGCAAAGTGCAGAATACTGACGTCCCGGGCGTGCGAATCAGCGAAGGGCAGCTATCGGCTGCGCTCCCGCCATAGACTTTCAGCGGAGCAACCCCAGATTTGCCTTCGCGCGTCTCCTGAAACCAATTGATAGTTTCTTCGTCCGCGACGTTGGTTGAGACTGCGGTGTACGAACCCCCGACTAGGCCGAATCTCACGCTATACTTGCTCCATGAATAAGGCTGAATACTTTACGTGGAAAGAAAAGGTGGTCTCTGAGCACATCAGCCCCGCCACCGACGAGAAGCATCTTGAGATGGAAGGCGACGACCCCGAGATTCTGGTTGCTTGGGTTGAAAAACATCCAGATGCCATCCTCACTTACTCGCGTCCGAACGGCTGTCCTGACTGTCCGCATGATCTGTCGGTTCCTCAGTAGTCCAGCCAATACGAAGCAAGCCGTCCAGCTCCAACTGCGTGCGTGCAGTCAGAACCTTGGGCGGCTTGCCTTCGCGGGGCCAATAGACCTTGCAAGGGACCTTAGGCATGGTTGCTTTGGAGGGAGATGCTGGTCAGAACCGGAACAGGCGCGGGAATGCTGACGACATATTGCAGGGTTGCGGTGAGTGCAAGCCCTTCAGCCGTGGTCAGGCTGGCGGTCACGTTGTTGGTGCCATCTGCGACAGCGGTTTCGAGGCCGTTCGCATCGGTTGTGGCGGCTGCGGGGTTGTCATCGGTGTAGGTTGCGGTGGGGATCGTGCCGGTGAAGGGCTGGCCGAACTGATCCAACGCGACGATGACGGTTTGGTCGGTTTCTCCGACTGCAGTAAGAGTGATGGGGCCGGGATTGGGCATGGGAATTCCTTTCGAGAGAAGCTGGATGGTTGCGAGATAAGGTGGAGCGTCTTCTGCCGCGATCACAGAGAGAAGCTGAACAATGTGGCGGTTTTGAAGAATCTGAATCTGGCCCTGCTCTAGCAGGTCGCAGGTCAGGATAATCAGTTCCTTCAGCAGGTCTTCGGTGCCTTCGTGATGTTTATGGCTCATTGTTAAAATCCCATTCCGAACAGATCGGCGCGATAATTCCATCCATTCGGCTGCGACACGAGATCGGAACGAAGCGTCAAATCCGGAGCGTTCATCGTCTTGACGCGCGCCAAAGACTCAGCAGCAATCGCTACGACCTCCGGACGTAAAATAGCTCCATACTCCGCGGCGAATCGAACAGCGAGGTTATAGCGAAATGCCTCCGCATATCCGGGAGGGAAGGAAAGGATGGTCTGGAACGTCGAAGGAATCCCCAAGCCCTGCCAGCTATAGATTCTGACCGTATTCCCTGACGTGCTGGGGATGGGCCACATATTCAGTGAACGTAACGGGAAGTCTCCGGTGTCATAGCAGAGCAAAGGAAACGACCCTGTAACGTTCTTAACCGGGACTTTGGTCTGCCAATCCTCTACCGAGTAAAGGTTCATCGGCACTTCGATGGGATTAGCCGGGTTATTCAGCAGGATCGCGCTCATCGCGTCAATCCTTGCAGGTCGGTTGGTGTCGAAATCTCCCCCTGGCCCTAGCGTGTAAACCTGTTGCCCACCTACTAGCGCATAATCATCGGCGCGAGTCGTATAGATAGTCAGCCGATCAGCATTCCAAGCGTCCAGCATCTGATCGAGAACGTCTAGGCCATCGCTTGCATCGTCACCCGAGACTGATTCCCCCCCAGCCTTCGCACCGATCAGCCGCAATGCGCCTTCAATCACATTCAAGGCCGTTTGGCTTATCGAATTGTCGTTGGTCGATGGAGAGACGTTCGGTACAGGCGTGGTGATGATGTCGCCCGTCACTTGATCGACGATCAGCGAATATCGATTGCCTGCCTGGTCTGTGACGATCAAGGCCATTGGTTATCTCCCCTTGAGTGGGATATAGGGCTTAGGCGGCTCAGGAGGCTTCTTTTCATTCAGCAGCGCGAGCAGCCAAGCAATCTCTTTCAGCCATTGCGTCTGGCTGAGATCGGTGTGCGGAGTCGCTTTGATTTGCTCGCTGGTCATATGCAGTTTTGGAGGTGCCACGCCTTGTGCTGATATGGATTCATACAAGCGGCTCCGCATTGAGGGCAGCACAATAAGAAGGTTTGAGGCGCGGGCATGACCTCTGACCATGTCATCGGATCGCCAAGAAATTCCGCTAGCTGCTCCCGCGTCTTTGCAAGCTCTGGAGTAAATGTCACGCTTCGCTGCCCCCTGGCTGCCTCAATAGAAACTTGTGCAGATTTCCCTCATAAACCTTGTCTTTGGCATGATGGTCGATGCTCAGATTCGGCACGATCCAGATATCGCCGCATTTCTCTTTCCATCTGCGGGCAAATGAGTAGTCTTCTCCCCACCAGATACGTTCGTGTACCCCATGATTGAAGAGATCGACGGACAAGTGGTACATCGGGCCGTAACAAAGCTCTGGATAGGCAACCATGAATCTATCAATCGCCTCTTTGGTGATCTTGAGAAACCCTGCGGGAACGAGTTTGGCTGAGATTGCGCCGTCAGATGAGCGCTGCTTGGGTGAGAAGTTCGCATTCGTTTCCCATGTGCCCATATAGAACTCTTCTGTTGGGCCGTCTTCGGTCTTGCAGCGGTATGTCCCTGCAACCACATCGCCTTCAGTTTCAATTAGCTTGAGCAAGTCTTCCGGCGCCCAAGAAACGTCATAGTCGATGAACACGATGACATCTGCTTTGGCATCCAGCGCAGCACGGAGCATGTTCGCTCTTGCGGCTGAGATATAAGGGCAGGCGATTTGCTGGGCGTATCCGTGTTCCCATCCAGCTTTTTCAATGAGAGGTACCGAGTCCTCCAGCGCCTTGATATAAGGAGCTGTTGGACCCGATAGACTCGGCGTGCAGAAAACGACTTTCAAACTACGCGGCGCCTTTCCAGAGGCCAAGGCTGGTAAGCGTTGCGGTTACTTCCACGATCCATGCCGTGAGGCTGGCTGCGATGGAAATGTTGGACGAAACCGATACCACAGATGCAGCCTGAATTGCCGCCGCACGCTGTGCTACCGGGGTTACGCCGTAGAAGCTGATGAGATCCGTTGCCGACTGCCCTAGAGCTGTGCCGGAGCCGTTCGCATCGCTGAGTTGTCTGCCGATTGCCATAGAATTTCTCCAATCTCAAAAATAGGAGGGCCGAAGCCCTCCCTTGGGTTACTGAGCGATAACGCGAACTGCCAGCTCGGGGCGGAGGGTCTTGTAGCCATACAGAACGTCGATTCTGCAGGGCACATTGTCGTTGACGATGTCGTACTGGCGAGCAATACGCATCGAAATGCCGTCCATGACCTGACGTGAGCCCCATGTGCCGAACTTTGAAACATCGATCAGATCGGCAGAGACGAAGGTGAACGCTTCGGGATGGAAGAATACCGACTGGCTTAGGAGAGCCGAAGCAGCGCCGAGTTTGACGACAGTCAAGCCAGCACCCACAGCGGTAACGTTCTGCCCTGCACCGGTTGTGACGGGGGTCGGAGAAACAGTGATGTTTCCCGCTCCACCGGCGTAATCGGCAAGCACAACGAACTGTTGCAGGAATCCGCGATCGGCCTTGGTTTCCGGATCCACCGCATCCACTGTCGAGAAGGTGAGGATGTCACCCTTCTTCAGCGTGTTCGCGCCTGCAGCCAGAACCACCGTAGCGCTTCCGCTGGTCAGGGTTGCTGTGTAACCGCTTGTGGCCGCCGTGGTGCCTGACTGGAAGGAGTTCAGCACCGTGTTTTCGTAGGTGTCGAACCCATTCACTCGCCCAATCTTGCCCATCAGGTAAGGCCTGGACACAGACTCCTGCGGATTAAAGAAACCCTTGATGGCGTCGAGGAATGAAACCACGTGCCCGGGAGTCATGGTTCCGCAGCGTTCGGTTGGCGGTGCAAGATACAGGTTAAGGATTTTGCGCGCGTTGGCGATGTCCTTGTAAGACAAGGCAGCCGCGCTGTCGTCGACCGCGTTGTAAACATCGAGAACCATCGAGAGCGCGTCAGCTTCAATCTGCGTTGCCAGCACAGACATAGCTGGCTGAAGATAGCGCTTCGAGAATTCGTCAATGGTGAGGGTGAGGTCTTTCGAGCTGAAGAATGTGTCAACGCCCTTTTGCGTCGAGACAGTCAGCACCTGGCTGGTTTCGGTCGTATCCTGCACCTGGAGAACCGCGCCAGTACGAACCGTGTACTTGTTCGGCATGCGGATGGTGAGCGAAGGGCCGATCTTTCCGGAAGGCGCTACGTCAGCATTGGCGAACTGGCTGTCGTATTGCTTGTTGATGTTGCCGATGAAGTTGAGGTTAGCGTGCAGGATACGCAACGCTTCCTTTGTGATGATGGTGGGTGAAAGAAGAGTATTGGCCACAGAAGGCTCCTAGAACGCCCTCAGCCCAGACCGACCTGCTTATTGCGTTGCCGCATCCACTCGTCGTTCGAAAGGCTATCGTCGCTCACGTCGAAGGC
>Ga0105238_10006547_pt1 | contig 11600 bp, 7 predicted proteins | sample KBSC34metaG_FD_81526 | JGI IMG/M metagenome (GOLD analysis project Ga0105238, IMG submission 81526) | Corn rhizosphere microbial communities from Kellogg Biological Station, Michigan, USA - KBS C3-4 metaG | ecosystem: Host-associated > Plants > Roots > Rhizosphere > Soil | place: Michigan, USA... | reverse complement strand
GTTCCAATCCCGCCAACGGCAGTTGGCGGATCGTTCAAGTCCTCTCTAAACCCCCTTCCTAAAACCACGTTCCAATCCCGCCAACGGCAGTTGGCGGATCGTTCAAGTCCTCTCTAAACCCCCTTCCTAAAACCACGTTCCAATCCCGCCAACGGCAGTTGGCGGATCGTTCAAGTCCGACCTATTCATCGAGCGAGATAAATAGTAAGGACCTGAACGATCCGCCAACTCCCGTTGGCGGGATTGATATGGATCGTAGAGTGGGTTTATAGAAAGGACTTGAACGATCCGCGCACTGCCGTGAGCGGGATTAAAAACCTTATTGCACAGCGAGTGGCAGGTTGTAGCGCTGGATCAGACGGATGAATTGCGGACTTGCCTGGAGTTCGGGGAACAATGGATCGGTGGCCAGAAACGGAAACGGAGCATATCGCTCCTCGGCGCTACGCTGCAGGAGTTCGACCGCTTCGTTTATCTTCCCCAATCCAAGATAAACCAACGCGACTTCCTGTCCCGAGAGCTGGTTCTGCTTATAAAGATCGAGAAGCTCCGTCAAGATACCTTCCGCATCCTTAGTCCGTCCCATCGCTCCGTACGTATACCCCAGCGCCGGACCAAACAGCCTCTTGTTCGACGCGTACATACCTTGAAAAATGCTGAGCGCCTGCGGATACATCCGGTCTCGCAGATAAGCAAACCCGCGAACATACTTCCCCGCAGCGAAATCGGGGTAATCGTTGACGAGCGTGTCAAAGCAAACTCTTGCGTTATCAAACCGGCGCGCGAAATAAAGCGTCCGGCAATAGTTGAGAGCAGTCGGCGGCGAAAACGGATCCAGGTCTTTGGCAATCTGCCCTTCTCGAATTGCCTCCTCATTACGTCCGAGCACTGTCAGCAAAGCCGAATACCCGTAGTGTGCGTGATAATAGTCAGGCCGTAGCTCGATAGCCTTCAAAAATTGGGCTTGCGATTCCTGCCAATTCCAATAGTACTTAAGATTGACCATGCCTAAAGAGGTATGCGCTTCGGCTAATGAAGGGTCGAGATCAATTGCATCTTTTGCGGAACGTTCGGCCCGTGTCATCGCATCCTTTGTGTTCAACTTTCCATAAGCAACCGTGTTCGCATAGACATAACAATCTGACAAACCCGCGTGTGCTCGAGCGAAATCGGGCTGGATCTCTATTGCCTTTGAAAAGTGCTCGATAGCCTGGTCTAACTTGTCGGTGTCTCGATTACGCAAGTAGTAAAGACCAAGCCAGTATTCCCTTCTCGCTTCAACATTCTCAGGATCACGTGTTTTCCTGATCCTGTTCTCATCATCAACAGAAGGTCGCTGAAAGCTTGCCACGACGTTTTTCGCTACATCGGTTTCAATCACAAAAACTTTTTCGAGCTGGACTCCATATTGACTCTTCCAAATCGTAGTACCGTCGGAAGGGTTTATGAGATCCACTTCAAGCACAGGGAGTTCCTGATTACCTGAAATGTTGCCTACCAGAACCGCGTCAACTCCGAGATCCTTACCTACTTTCAAAGGATCCGGCGGACCGTGTTGGGAAATGAAAGTAAGATTTGGCGACTTTAACTGTACTTTTGTGAGACCCGTCAAACGATTATTAAAAGCATCGGTGAGTCCGTTTGCCAGATATTCCAGGTTGGGATCGCCGGTCTGATTTGTAATTGCCATAACGACCATTCGACTAGGGCGCTTGATCGATTGCGAAACAAAATAAAAGACGGCAATCGCAACCAATGCAATTACAGCTAACAATAAAAGTGCTTGTACGTTGATACCCCTCGAGATCTGATTGTGCAACGATGGATTACCCGAGATCCCCTTCAGCTTCAACAGCAACTCGCTGGCTGACTGGAAGCGAGCCTCGCGATCCTTCTCCAAACATTTCTGAATGGTGATGTCGAGTTGATGCGAAACACGATTCGACCCGCGATTCAGCAAAACCGGAGTCTCACTCAGAATCGCAGAAATGGTTTCAGCATGCGTCGCTCGTACGTGTGGATTCGATCCGCTGATCAACTCGTACAGCACCGTTCCAATGCTAAAGACGTCCGTGCGATAGTCGAGTTTTTCACCACGCAGTTGTTCGGGCGACATGTAAGCAACTGTGCCCTGCAACACTCCCGCTTGTGAAAGATTGCTGAGGCTTTCCCCATGTCCGTCTGCGGGTTGTTTTCGCTGAATGATCTTAGCCAACCCAAAATCGAGAACCTTTAGCTGCCCCGATGGAGTGACCATGACGTTACCGGGCTTGATATCGCGGTGGATGATGCCGTGATTGTGAGCCTCTGCGATGGCGCCGACAAGTTGTTGCGCAAGGTCCAAAATCTCGACGTTCTCAACGACCTTGCGATGTATCAACTGGTAAAGAGTTTCACCCTCAACATACTGCATCACGATGAAGTGGTGATCTCCTTCATGCTCGATCCCGTAAACGGAACATATATTCGGATGGTCCAACTGCGCGACCGCCTGGCCTTCCTTGATGAGCTGGCGCTTGGCCCAGTTGTCGTTCACCAACTCCTGCGAGAGAAACTTCAAAGCCACCTTGCGATCGAGACGAGTGTCGGCCGCAAGGTAAACCTGGCCCATCCCGCCTTTACCAAGCCGCGAGAGAATCTTGTACGAACCGATCATGCGACCGATCATCGCCTCTTCTTCAGACCTGGTAAGAACTTCAAAACCAAGATTCAAGATCGGTTTATCGATGAAACTGTCGTGGGTATTAGCCGCGGAGACGAGTGAACAAACTTCGGCATAGAGCGACTCATTGCCGGCACAGGCTTGTGCAAGATAGGCCGCCCGTTCTTCGGCAGGCAGATCCAACGCCGCCTGAAAAACATTTTCGACCTGTGATAAGTCGCTATTCGCCATTTACCATCTCACGCAGCAACCACGCCTTCGCAAACCTCCAGTCGCGCATCACCGTAATCGATGAAACGCCCAGCACCTCGGCGACCTCATCGTTTTCCAGCCCGCCGAAATATCTCAGCTCAACCACTCGAGCTTGACGCTCATACTCCAGCGAAAACCGCGTCAACGCTTCGTCGAGAGCAATTAGTTGGTCCGGTACTCCAAAGTGAGCGACCGAAACCTCGGAGAGTGAAATCTGCACTGCCTTCCCACCACGCTTGTCGCGATGCTGGTCGCGCGCGTAGTTCAGAAGAATGCGACGCATGATCGTGGCCGCGATGGCAAAGAAGTGCGCGCGGTTTTGCCACCGGGTCTTGTTCTGATCGATGAGTTTCAGGTAGGCCTCGTTTACGAGAGCCGTGGTTTGCAGTGTGTGGTCGCGATTCTCGCGACGCATGTATCCGTGAGCAAGCCGGTGCAGCTCCTGTTCTACCAGCGGCAGAAGCTTGTCGAGGGCCGTCTGGTCGCCATTACTCCAATCAACAAGTAGACCCGTGATCTGAGATGAGTGGTCGGTCATGAATCCTCGGGGGAAAGGGTTCCAACAACTCGGAAGACCGAAGTGTTCACCACAAACTTCTTTACGCGAATTTTGCGAAAGAGTTCAGGTCTGGTGATAGCTCTTGAGGCGATCCAGTGCGTTATTAGTGGAGACTAAATCGGCTGGGTAAGAACCTCATCCCACGAGTGGTGACCATAAACCCGGCAACTCGCGTCTGAATGCGGCCCATTTATATAGCTCCAGCCGCTTTCTTGCAACCGAAATTCATGACAGGAGCCTTTTTCGCTGTGATAAAACTCAAGCAATCTTACTTAAGTGAAGGGACGGGGTTTGAAGCTGTTCGAGGGTGGGTAATGGCGGCCGTGAGTCTGGGATTTGTTGTTCTTTACGGCCTCGCTCTACTGGGAAAAATCAAAACAATCGCCGATCCCGCACTACTTACCCGAGTTGAACCGCTCGTCTTCGTCATTATTGGCTATTACTTTGGCCGCATTCCCGGACAACAAAACGAACAATCATTGAAAAGAGAGATCGCGCGCCTGTCAGATCGGGCTAACGCCGCTCAGCAAGCGATGGTGTCGGCGCGTGAGTTGAGTGGAACACTCGACGAGAAAGTTAAGAACGCGCGCACCGCCCTCGCACCCGACGCCATCGCTCTCGTCGCCAGAACCGCCAAAAGCCTCGACAACACAAATCGAGAACCCGGCTCTGTGGTAGCCGCTTTCAATATTCTCAGTTCGTAGGATTACGACCGTGACAATCACACAAGAACAATTCGACTCTTTGCTTTCCTGGCTCAACGCCGATCGTGAGCTGGCCGGGAAGAGCTATGAGGCGATTCGTTCCAGTCTCGTCAAAACGTTTGTGTTGAATGGCTACAACGATGCTGAAGATCTTGCCGACGAGACGATCAATCGCGTCATAAGTCGATTGCCGGATATCGTGATTGGTTACACGAGCGAGCCTGCGTACTACTTTCACGGCGTCGCCAGGAACATCATTCGTGAAAGACGAAGACGAAGAGAGATTTCCGGCGAAGGTGTGGAGATCGTGGTTGAGCCTCAAGCTGAGCCAAGCGAGAAGTCGGTGTGTCTCGGTCACTGTCTTCGTCGTTTGCCGGCGAATAAGAGGGATCTGATTCTTGAGTATTACTTGTACGAGGGAATTCGAAAGATCGAGCACCACAGGGACATGGCGGTCGAGATGAAAATAAGTACGGGAGCCATTCGCAACCGCGCCCACAAAATCCGATCGAACCTCGCAGACTGCATGCGCGAATGTGCTCTGATAAAGAAGGGCCAGCCTTGTCCCTTAAGATCCCTGCTCGGGGACTTGCCACAAAAAGGCACAGAAAGCACAAAAGGGAACAGGAATTCCGGTTATGTGCTTTCTGTGCCTTTTAGTGGCTAATCGCCGTGGACGGTTGGCGCGTCGGCGTGGGGCACGAAGCACATCCGGCAGCGTGCTTCATATTTGTCTGAGGCGCCGACAGCGACTCGTTCGTCGGAATCGAACGTGCGCTGTGAATAATTCGCCGGCTGGCCACACTTCATGCAGATGGCGTGGGTTTTGGTGATGTGTTCGGCGATTGCTAAAAGCTGCGGCATCGGTTCCCACGGCTTGCCGGTGTAATCCTGATCGAGCCCGGCGATGATCACGCGCACGCCGCGCCGCGCGAGCGTGTTCGCAACTTCCACCAGATCGTTGTCGAAAAACTGTCCTTCATCGATCCCCACGACCTCCGTATCCGGATCGACTTTGGCGAGCACTTCCGCCGCCGAGCGACTATTCGCCGAGTCGTGACGCATCTCAGAATGCGAAACAATCTGATTCTCCGAAAAGCGCGAATCGATTTCCGGCTTGAACACCTGTACTTTCTGCCGCGCAATCTTCGCGCGTCGCAAACGCCGGATCAGTTCTTCTGATTTTCCTGAGAACATCGAACCGGCAATTACTTCCACCCAACCAGCATTCTCACGCGAGCGCGGGGGTGGTTCTTCGTGATTCACTTGTGCGACTAGTTCATCCATCGGGGTCTGTTCGTTTGTAAAGTCTGGGGTTGTAAAAAGGTGCAAAGGCGGCAATCAATGCGAGCTCAAAACTCATCGATCGGGTGACCAGATCGCGTGACAAAACTCCCCACGCTCCCTGTTTACTGCGGATATCGTGACCGCCGGTGACCTCGTCGATGACATTACCCAGCTCACGACGGCCCTCGACCACACTCTTTACGATTTGTGGAGGTACTGAGATGGACGGTGCGGCGCCAAATGAGCCCTGGTCTCCGTCAGTCGCAAACGCCCAACCGCGTAGAAACGTATGCCATTCACCTTCGATTGAGACCGAATGGAAACCGCCTTCGAGACCAACGTAAATGTCGGCTTCCAGTCGCCGGCTACGCAACGCATCGCGCGCCGCAAGCGCTCGTTCGCGGGCACCCTGCATCAGTTGCCAATCGGTAAGCGGCATGGCAGGCACGTTGGTTTCCACGCGCCTTGCGACCACGTTTGCGTTAGCCCAATCGGGGTCAATGGTGGCAACACGTGCAACACTGGCACGCACTGCCATGATTTTTGCCGCACGATCAGACCCCAGGGCGATTGTCTTAACTGGCACAGTTACTCGATTGGTTCCTGCCGTCGGGAGATAGATACAAGCTGAATTGCGTGAGAGGCTATAACACAGAAAAGCGATCCGTCAAAACTGCACTCCAGCAGACATGTTTTGCGACTCCGTGACATTAAGAAGTGAAGGCTTCGAAGTTGGAGCGGAACTTAGGGAATCGGTGTTTGAGAGTCGAGCAGCGGCGTCAAAGAAATATTGACAGAACGACGACATAGGAATAGCCTGTCGGACCTCTGATTCGCATCTTCAATTGCCCAGAGCACCCTCGGATTTTCTGTACGACTTAAACCTGTTTAGCGCCGTTAGGGAAGAATATTTCGAGGCCTAGAGTCTTCCCGGAACAAATTGGCTCCCAACCCCCCTTTTAGGAGGATCTAGCGATGAAGAGCAAAGAATGGACGCTCATGTTCTATTTCGCCAGTGATAACCCACTGGCTTCCACGATTGTTTCGCAACTTAAGGCTATCAAGGACGCGGGGTACCATCCGGATGCAAATGTGATTTGTCACTTTGACCCCCACGATCCGAACACGCCAACGCACATTTTCGACGTCAACCACGTAAGCAAGTTCTGGAACCCAAACCAATCGGAGGTAGGCTTCAGAAACAACGATCCGTTTATTAGAGACCTGGTGATGGATCGGCTCTGGGGAGAGGGCAACGAAACTATTCGACAAGCAGTCATCGCTCACATCGGAAGGGACGACTGGACTCCGAAAGGTACGAAGTATGATCCACCCGAGCCCAAGGCTGAAATGGAAGGAGAACAGGATCCTGATAAAGCGCTCGAAAGTTTCCTCAAGTTCTGCCGTGAGTCGTACCCAGCTCGACACTACATGCTCTTTATTCTCGGACATGGTCAGGTCGTCGGTAACGACAATCTTCTTTTCGATGACCACGCCAGCAAAAAGGCGCTGACATTAACCAAGCTGGGCGAAGTCCTCCGCACTTTCAATGCCGACGTTGAGCACGATAGCGAGCCGGGCCAGGTTGAACTGATAGCTCTCCATAGTTGTTCGATGAGCGCGATGGAGGTCGCCTACGAACTAAAAGGCGCCGCTAACTATATGCTGGCTTCGCAGGGACCTAATTACGTGGGAAATCTGCCTTACAAACAGATCCTGATTCGAGTCTTTAATGATCTGAACGCAGATATCGCCTCTACCGACATTAGCGGAGTTGGTCCAGATAACGGGCAGCAGAGTTTTGTCCACCGATTGGTCGAACCGGCTGAGGAAGTGTTTAAGTTTATCCGTGAAAAGCTTTCACCTGAAACTCAGGACGCTCTTAAGACGTTCGGGTCTGCAACGGCATCCGCTTCGACATTGCTGTCGGACATCCTCGAGGATCTTAACAAGCTCCTCCCGCGCGAAGACATTCATGATGAATTGCTGAAAAAGATCCACAGCAACGGCGCCAGTAACGGGAACGGGACAGGCAACGGCAAGCGCCTACTCGGCGGAGTCAATCGCAAAAGGTTTAATCGCCACCTTCTTGCCGACGTATTCCCCGAACTATCTCGTTTTCCGAGACAAAACATCGAGACTATGTTGCGTAAGATCTTTTACTACAGTCTCTACAATAGTTACGACTTTCAGTTGGCAGGATACCCGTATGACCTGTGCCTAACCAATCTGAATAAGGTCCCGGAGACTGAGGAGCCAATCAATCAATTGGCCGACACTCTGATGACAGCCCTGAACGAAGACCCGATGGCCAAGCAGCTTATTCTCCTGGCGCACTGGGACGCTCAAAGCTTTTATCAGGAGGATTATGTTGACCTGTACGATTTTTGCTTCTCTCTCACGAATCGAACCAACGAGTTAGTGGGTGGGTTTATTGCGGCTGGTCTAATAAAGACTGATCCAATTGACCCCGATCTGGTAAAGGCAGATCCCACACAGGCGGAGGTGTTAAGGGCTAAACAGATCGAGGCTGCGCTAAAAGCCTTTCCCACTCTTGAGGGTATTGTCAATGCCTGTAACAAGATGATGAACGTGCTGGAAAAAGGCCCCGGAAAGTTGACTACTCTGGCTGCGTTTGCCGGGCCTGCTTTTCAGTATTCGCACGGCCACTCGATCTTCTTCCCCTGGACGAAACCATCCGATCGCATGTGGGAAACAGAGTACGAGGAGTACCGGTTAAATGAAAAAACCCACTGGCGGAAATTTCTGGACGTCTATTTCAAAATGACCATGCGTAAAACCAGGGAAGACGAGCTTGGAGAAAAGGGAAAACCGAGACTTCCCGAGGGCAGCGAAGCGAAACGACAGACAGGATCCGACAACTTGGGCACCAACCAACTTCTGGCGCTGATCGGCCAAATTGGAGCGCACGTGTTTGCAGGTGATGGAAGCTTATCGAAGCCAGGTCCCGATGCTCCGATGGGGAGTCGGGGACCCGATGATCCAGCTGGCGCCTCAAACTGCACGTGCCCGACTATTAAAAACTACCCGTCTTACACCAGCACAGTGAAACTGGACGGTGGTAAGGAGGTGCCGTTCCATGCAAGCGAAGATTTCCTGGAGGGTCAGCTCCTGGTCCGCGATTCAAATGGTTCGTAACGAATGAGAGCGACGCTTGCACTACTGCTGATTCTCTTAAGTCTTCCCCTGCTGGAAGTAAATGCCCCGAGGCGTTCAGCGAGCCTCGGGGCTGTGATGGGGCAAACCTCACCAAGCCCTACCAACAATCCCATCACTGTGGAAGAGCGCCGAAGTGTCTTAAACGAACTGGAAGCATCAATTCGACTCGCACTCAGTAAGGGAAAGACGCTGGAAGCTGCTCGTAGTTTGACTCGCGCGGGCCGTCTGCAATTGCTCTTGAACGATCCGAAGACCGCCGTTGCCAGTCACCTCCAGGCTCTGGACTTGCTTCGACAATCACCCGATCCACAGCTTGTAATTGACAACCTGACGGGCAAGGGCGCGGCCTATTTGAATATGCCGCCCAGTACGGATCCCAACGCGCCTGACAATCTCGACCTCGCACAGGCAGCACTCGAAGAAGCTATCAAATCAAGCAGAGACATTCATTACGTAGCAGGCGAGGCAGAGGCACTGCTCCTTCTCAGCGAACGCCAAAATCTAGCGAATCATGCTACCGCAGTGGTCACTGCGCAGGAAGCTCTGGCCATCTGGAAAAATGAGAACAATAAGGATGGCCTCGCGCGTGCCTATGACAAGATTGGAACTTACTACTACGCTCAGAACTTAGTTGCCGAGGCAAGTGAGAACTGGGAGCGGGCTCTCACACTCTTTCGCGGATTGAATGACAAGGCCAAGCAAGCCTCAATACTAATTTCATTAGCTTTTGTCGAATACAAGAAAGCGGATTGGCAAGCATCTGTTACTTATCTTGGTCGAGCCTACCCGATGCTGGATGAACAGGCTGAACCAATGCAAATGGGCAGGCTCGCTGCAGGTTTAGGCGCATCATTCATGGAGAGCGGATCACTCGAACTTGCGGTGACGCAATATCAGAGAGCGCTCGATTTATATCGCCGAGCCGAGGATCGAAGTGGAATTGGCTACACAACGCGCAGTCTGGGACTATTGTCTTTCCTTTCCGGGGATCTCAATCAATCAATGAATTACCTGGAAGAAGCTCTAAAGGCCTATAAGTTTGAGCTTGGAACTGCGAGCGTGCTCGAAATTCGTGGTCGAGTTCATATAGTGCGTGGCGAATACGCAGCGGCGCTGACTGATCTCGAATCCGCCCTCAACCTGTATACAAAAATCGGGAATCCGAACGAGGCGGCTCGTGTAGTCGCTTTGATAGGGCAGGCATACGATCGCCAGGGACAGTCGAGTCGTGCAAGAGATTATTATGAGCAAGCCTTAAAGACTTTTGTCACCCAACATGACCGCGTAAACCAATCAGCCGTCTACTATGCCCTGGGCAAGATGGAAATGAAGGTGCGTGATTACGATTCTGCTAGTGAGCACCTGCGACAATCGATCGAGGTCACGGAAGGCATCAGACTCAGGCCCAGCGCTGATTTGATGTCTGCCTTCTCCGCAACTGTGCAGGATCGCTACGAAGCCTACGTCGAATGTCTGATGAAGCAGCATGAGCTGCAGCCAACACACGGATTTGCAATTAAGGCGTTTGAGACAAGTGAACTTGGTCGAGCGCGCACTCTTTCTGAAATGTTACTCGCGATGCAGGCCAACCTCGCACCCGGGGTCGATCCGAAGCTCGCGGCTCGACAAAAATTGTTGCAACAGGTAATCCGCCTGAGAGAGAACGATCGCGTAAGCCTGCTCGCACAAACAGCCGGACCTGAAAAACTAAAAGCTCTTGAAGATGTGATCGCACGTTTGGAAGTCGAATATAAGACCCTCACCGACACGATCCGATCGCGCTTTCCAGCCTACGATGAAATCAGCAGACCCACTGCGTGGGATCTGTCCCGCATTGAAAGCGATGTGCTGTCGGACGACGACGTCCTGCTCGAGTACATTCTGGGCGCTGAGAACAGTTATGCCTGGACTATTACGCGGAATGGGTTCACGAGTTACAAGCTTGGTCCACAAAAGAATATTAACGAAGCAGGGCGGCGAGTTTATGACTTGCTTTCAAATCCTCCTACGTCAGGTAGCGAAGCTGAATTAAAGAAAGCCACCGCGGAACTCAGCCGGTTGGTTATCGCTCCCGTAGCCACTACTTTGAATAAAAAACGAATTATCCTGGTTGCTGATGGTTCACTCAATTACATACCGTTTCAATTGCTGCTGAATAGCTTAGCCAACAATGAGCCATTGATTGCAAACTACGAGATCGTAAACGTGCCGTCAGCATCGATCCTGGGACAGTTGCGCCAGGAGAAGCAGCAACGCCGGCCCGGCATGAAGGTTCTGGCGGCGTTTGGTGATCCGGTCTTTGCGTCGAACTACGCGCAATATAAAAACTCGAGCGCCGGCGAATTCGTGGCAGCCGATACAGAAATTCCCACCTGGCAGCACGCGTGGCGCGATATCGAAGTGGAGGGAGACAAGTTCGATCCCAACAGTATTCAACCGCTGCTGTACACGAAGCGTGAGTTAAAAAATCTGACTGAGATTGCCGGCGCGCAGTCGCGCGTTGTGAGTGGCTTTGAAGCCTCTCGTAAAACTCTCGATAATCTCGATCTGTCGCAGTACTCGATTCTTCATTTCGCGACTCATGGATTGCTAGACCCCAAGAGACCTGAACATTCCGGATTCTTTCTTTCAATGGTCGATCAGTCGGGTCGTCCGCAGGATGGCTTTATCACCATGCAGGATGTTTATCGTCTTCATGCGCCAGTCGATCTCGTCGTGTTGAGTGCGTGCAGAACGGGACTCGGGAAAGACGTCCGAGGCGAAGGATTGATCGGTCTGACTCGCGGTTTCATGTATGCCGGAGCGTCGAGTGTAGTGGCGAGCTTGTGGAAAGTTGATGATGAGGCGACAGCGGAATTGATGAAGCAGTTTTATACAAACATGCTCCAGAAAGGTATGCGGCCGGCAGAGGCGTTGCGCTCAGCACAGAACACTCTGCGGGAGAATCCGGAGTGGC
>Ga0105238_10006546_pt1 | contig 11602 bp, 11 predicted proteins | sample KBSC34metaG_FD_81526 | JGI IMG/M metagenome (GOLD analysis project Ga0105238, IMG submission 81526) | Corn rhizosphere microbial communities from Kellogg Biological Station, Michigan, USA - KBS C3-4 metaG | ecosystem: Host-associated > Plants > Roots > Rhizosphere > Soil | place: Michigan, USA... | reverse complement strand
CCCGTCTGCACGCAGACCGAGGCGTTGCTCAATTCCAGCGCGGAATTCACGTTGAGCGACTTCTTCACCAGGAAGCCCTGCCCGTCGTAATAGGTCACGCCGGTGAAGTTCGCGCCGAGCGAGGTGTCGCGCGACAGCGTCCAGGTGGTGTTGCGCGAGAGCACATCGATCTCGCCCGACTGCAGCGCGGTGAAACGGTCTTTGGCCGACAGCGGTACGAATTTGATCTTGCTCGGATCATCGAAGATAGCGGCGGCGAGCGCGCGGCAGATATCGACGTCAAGTCCGGTCCAGTTGCCCTTGTCGTCTGGCGTAGAGAAGCCCGGCAGGCCCTGGCTCACCCCGCAGGACAACTGGCCTCGCTCCTTGATGACCTTGAGGCTTTGAGCGGCGGCTGGCTGGGCCGAAAGGCCGGCGGCGAGAGTGAGGGCAACGACGAGGAATACGCGTTTCATGGACAAAGGCCTTTCGGGTCGTCTTGGAAGGGTCGGCGGGTTGTGTTGGGCGCCCTCGCGACGCGTGAAGAGGCCAGCCCCCAAATCCCCCGCCGCGAGCCGCCATCCCCCGGGACAGCGTGCAAAGGCCGACAATGGATCGAAGGTCGCAGCAGGCCCCTCAACGTGCGGCGACAAAAAGCGTCGCCACATCACAGAACGGCTGGCGAGCCGGGTCAAGGGGTTGACGGCCTGCTTCCATGTCCTGTTATTAACTGTCCCGGCTCTTCAGCCCGATGGCCCGGCGGTCCCGCGCGGCACGCGGCAAGAACTGAAAACAACGGCGAAGGCATGGATTCCGCTCAGGGCCCCGATGCATCGAACCGGCAAAAAGCCGAAACCCGATTGGTGACGGCGGGCCGCGACACAAAAGCACAGAAGGGCTTTGTCAATCCGCCCGTGGTGCGCGGTTCCACCGTGCTCTATCCGACCGCCGACGATCTGCATGCCCACCGCGGCGAGTTCCAGTATGGCCGTCGCGGCACGCCGACGACGCGCGCGCTACAGGATTTGTTGATGGCGCTGGAAGGGCCGCAATGCGCCGGCGTTGGTCTTGCGCCGTCGGGGCTGGCTGCGATCTCGACCACCCTGCTCGCGGTGGCCAAGGCCGGCGACCACATCCTCGTCTGCGACAATGCCTATCGGCCGACGCGCAACTTCTGCAACGGCATCTTTTCCCGTTACGGCGTCGACATCACCTACTTCGATCCCCTGATCGGCTCTGGCATCGCAGAACTGTTCAAGCCGAACACGCGCGCAGTGCTGGTCGAAGCGCCGGGCTCGCAATCCTTCGAGATGCCGGACGTTCCCGCAATCGCAGCCGTCGCGCATGCACGCGGCGCGCTCGTGATCGACGACAATACCTGGGCGACCCCGCTCTATCGCCGCTCGCTCGAGCAGGGCGTCGACATCAGCATGCAGGCCGCCACTAAATATATCGGCGGTCATTCCGACATCATGTTCGGCACGATCTCGGCGAACGCCGCGGCGTGGCCGATCGTGGCCGAGACCATCCGCCTGCTCGGGGTCTGCGCCGGTCCCGATGACGTTTATCTCGCGCTGCGCGGCACGCGCACGCTGGCGGTCCGCCTTGCCCAGCATCATCGCGCGGGCCTGGAGATGGCGCGCTGGCTCGAACAGCGGCCGGAGGTGCAGCGCGTGCTGCATCCCGCGCTGGAAAGCCATCCCGGTCACGCCATCTGGAAGCGCGATTTCACCGGCGCCTCAGGCCTGTTCAGTATCGTTCTCGCACCGAAGCCGCAAAAAGCCGTCGACGCCATGCTCGACAGTCTCAAGCTGTTCGGCATGGGCTTTTCCTGGGGTGGCTTCGAGAGCCTCGCCGTTCCCTTCGATTGCAGCGAGTATCGTACCGCCACCACATGGGCGCCGGGTGGGCCGACTGTGCGGCTCCATATCGGGCTCGAGAATGTCGACGACCTGAAGGCCGATCTCGACCGCGGTTTTGCCGTGTTCAACGCGGCCTGAAGGGGAACGCAGGGGATGCGCAAACGTTAACGCCGTTTGCGGCGAGCCGCCATAAAACGTTTGATCTGCACCGATTTGGCGATAGCCTGATCCCTCGATTCAATCCGGGAAGCGCAAATCATGGGAAGCCTCGTTCTTCTCGACCTGATGGGTGGCGTGGCGCTGTTGCTGTGGGGCCTGCATATGGTCCACAGCGGGATTCTGCGCGCGTTCGGCCCCGATCTGCGGCGGCTGCTCTCCAAGGCGTTGGGCAACCGCTTCCAGGCCTTCGCGGCCGGTGTCGGCCTGACCGCGATCCTGCAGAGCAGCACCGCGACCGCCCTGATCACGAGCTCGTTCGCGGCCGAAGGCCTGGTCAGCCTCGTACCGGCGCTCGCCATCATGCTCGGGGCGAATGTCGGCACGACGCTGATCGTGCAGGTGCTGTCGTTCAACATCTCCGCGGTGGCGCCGGTCCTGTTCATCTGCGGGCTCGTCGCTTTCCGCAGCGGCCCGCGCTCGCGCATCAAGGACATCGGCCGCGTCCTGATCGGTCTCGGCCTGATGCTGCTGGCGCTGCATATTCTGCTCGACACGCTTGCGCCTGCCGAGAATGCGCCGAGCGTCCGGGTGCTGATGGACGCCATCACGGCCGATCCCGTGCTCTGCATCGTCATCGCCGCGGGCATCACCTGGGCTGCGCATTCCAGTGTCGCGACCGTGTTGCTGATCATGTCGCTGGCTTACGCGCATTTTATCTCGCCGCTGGCTGCCCTTGCATTAGTGCTCGGCGCCAATCTCGGGAGCGCCATCAACCCGGTGTTTGAGGGCGCGCGGCGCGACAACCCCGCCAGCTATCGCCTGCCGCTCGGCAACCTCGTCAACCGCATCCTCGGCATCCTGATCGTGCTGCCCTTCCTGAGGCCGGCTGCTGCGCATTTGCAGGCGTTCCAGCCCGACCTCGCGAAGCTGACGGCGGAGTTTCACGTCGCATTCAACGTCGTGACCGCCGTGCTGTTCATCGGCCTGCTCGACAGCCTGGCCGCTTTGCTGAAATGGATGTTGCCGGATCGTGTGCAGGAAGCCGACCCCGCGCGGCCCCGCTATCTCGATGAGACCGCGCTCGAGACACCCTCGCTCGCGCTGGCCGATGCCGCGCGCGAGACCCTGCGCATGGGCGACCTGGTCGAATCCATGCTGCGCAAGGTCATGACGGCCATGATGACCAACGATCGCGCGCTGGTCGATCAGGTTTCCAAGACCGACAACGCGGTCGATGGCCTCGACGAATCCATCAAGCTTTACCTGACAAAACTGACACGCGGCAGCCTTGACGAGCGCGAAGGCAAACGGGCGATGGAAATCATCTCGTTTGCGATCAATCTCGAGCATATCGGCGATATCATCGACAAGAATCTGAGCGAGCTTGCGACCAAGAAGATCAAGCGCCGCTTTCAGTTCTCGCCCGAAGGCGGCGAGGAGCTATCCGGTTTCCACAAGCGCATCATGGACTCCTTGCGGATCGCCTTCGGCGTCTTCATGTCGGGCGACGCGGGCGAGGCGCGCAAGCTGCTTGCGGAAAAGGCCGCGCTGCGCAATGCCGAGCTCGCGGCCACCGAGAGACACCTCGATCGCCTTCGCGAGGGACGCCCCGAGACAATCGAAACCACCTCGCTGCATCTCGACGTGCTGCGCGACCTCAGGCGGATTCACTCGCATATCTGCTCGGTTGCCTACCCCGTGCTCGATGCCGCCGGCGAACTCGCGTCCGAGCGAAGCAGCGAGGCCGAGGCATCAAGCCTTCCCGCGGCACCGGAAACGCAGCCTCTGCCGCGTTACAGGTGAGCACTCACTGATCCAGCGTCTGCGATCCGCTGCCGCGGTTCTTCCAGATCAGCATGACGTTGCGGGTATAAATGATATTCGCCAGCAGTTGGCCCAAGATGATGACGGGCTCGCGCTTCACGATCCCGTAGACCAACGTCATCAAGCCGCCACCGATCGAGAAGAACCAGAAGGCCATCGGCACCACGCTTTTGCCGGCGCGCTCGCTCGCGATCCACTGCACCAGGAAGCGCGCGGCGAACAGAAGCTGTGCGACCAGGCCGAACGCCAGCCAGACATCGAACTTGGCGACAAACACGTCGTAGATGTAGTTGCCGAGCGCTTGCCCGTATTGAATGAGCATCACTTCACCTCGGTCGCAACGGGGGTCGGTTTCTTGCGGCGGATCAGCCACCACACGCCGGCAAGATCCATGATGCCGATCCACAGCCGGTCGAAGAAGCCGTAATTCGACACGCCGGAACGGCGCGGACGATCGACGACATCGACATAGGCGATGTCAAAACCTTCCCGGCGCATCAACGCCGGCAGGAACCTATGCAGCCCGTCGAAATAGGGCATCATCAGGAACACCTCGCGCCGGAAGGCCTTCAGGCCGCAGCCGGTGTCGCGGGTGCCGTCCTTGAGGATCCCGTTGCGGATGCCGTTGGCGATGCGCGACTGCAATTTCTTGAAACCCGTGTCCTTGCGCCCGACCCGCTGGCCCGCGGCAAGACCTGTGCGCTCCCCGCCCTTCTCAATGGCCGAAATGAGGTCAGGCAAAAAGCCCGGATTGTTCTGGCCGTCGCCGTCGAGCGTTGCCACGATCGCACCGCGTGCCGCGCGCACGCCGCTGCGCACCGCCGCCGACTGGCCGCCCGATTTGGCGTGACGGATTTCGCGCAAATTCGCGCGTTGCGCGCGCGCCGCCGCCAGCCGCTCGGCGGTCGCATCCGTCGAGCCGTCGTTGACGTAGATGATCTCATAGGCCCAGCGGTCGTCGAGCGCGGCCGCAATCTCCGCAATCAGCGGCGCGATGTTTTCCGCCTCGTTGCGAACGGGCACAACGATGGAAACCGCGACATCGGTGTCGTCTTGAGGCAAATCCGGGCTCATCAAACAGGGTGGCGCAAGGCGCAACGTGCCCCCGCGGCGTCCGCTTCTTATGGGGCGAAGGCGGCCCGGGCAACCCCTTTTGGTGCCTATGGGGTTGACGGAAAACCGAATATTTCGGCAGGATTTTCGACCAGAATCGCCTTTCGCTCGCCCTCGCTTGCAATGCGCGGCAAAAGATCGAACAAGTCGGTGTCGTCAGGCGGCAATTGTTCGTGAAAGGTGTGCGGCCAGTCCAGCGCCCATAGCATGCGATCGGGCGCGGCCTCGATGAAGGCGCGCGCCACCGGGATCACATCGTTCCAGGGAAACCCCTGCTTCGAAATCTTGTAGCCATTCGACATCAGCAGCCAGACATTGCCGCGTTTGAGAAGCTCGATGACCTTGATGACGGTCGGATCATCCGCGCCCTTGAGGACGTCGGCGCGGGCGAGATGATCGATGATCACGGGCTGCCGCAGGTCGGCGAACTGCGCGATGCTTTCCATCGGCTCGTAATAGTCCGGCTGCACCTTGCAGTACCAGCCGAGCTCGCGCGCGCGATCGATGCAGCGCCGCAGGTCCGCTGACGAGGGAGCACGGTTGAGCATCTTCAGGAGATTGAAGCGCACGCCGCGCACACCCGCGTCGTGAAGCGTCTGAATGTAGCTGTCCGGCTTCTCCAGCAGCACCGAATTGAGCGCGCAGGCTCGGTAGTTCGGTCCTGCCCTGGCCAGCGCGTCCAGCACGACGGCATGGTCGGAGCCGTTGACCGTGGTCGCGACGATCACGCCACGGCCAAAGCCGAGTTTGGCATGCATCGCCATCGCGGCCTCGATCGTAGCCTCCGGCATGTCGTGCTCGATGCCCGGCAAGACCGGGTACCTCTCACGCTCGCCGAACACGTGGAAATGCGTATCGCAGGCTCCCTTCGGAACCGCGAATGACGGCGACCGGACGATCGGGCGGAAAGAGGCGTAACGGCCCACCAACGATCTCCGCTACCGCAACGGCGAGAATGGCGCCGGCTGGCAGATCGCCGATTCCTGGCTGACGAAGATCTTCGCGAGCGTTCCCGGCTCCGCATGGAGGTTGGCGTCATAGATCTGCATCGCCTCTGCGCGCGCCGCCAGACTTGGGAATCCCCAGATATGGATCCACTGGTTCATCGGCCCGAGATCGGTATGCCATGCGCCGACCAGGCAGTCGGGCACGCCGTGCGCCAACATCTTCGTCCAGAGCTTCGTGATCTCGCCGAGCTGGCCGCCGCGATAGGTGTCGGTCCTGACCTCATAGACCGGGCCGATCTGGCGCGGTCCAAGCGGCGGCGAGAAGGCCGCGGGATGCATGATCTTGGTCTCGGAGGCCTCGGTCCATTCGCCGGTGCGTGCCGGCCAGTCCTTCAGCTCCTTGAATCGCGCCCGCACCTGCTCGCGCTCGGCGAGCCCCGCATAGGGCCAGATGTGGATGATCTGGTGCAGCCGGCCGAACTCGGTCTGCCACAGCCCTGCCAGGGGCGAAAGCCGCGTGCGCTCATCCAACCCTTTGGCGATGCGCTCCAGCGCCAGCGGAACGGTGCCGGGTTGCAGGCTGTAGGTTCGCATCTCGACGATGGCCATGGCTGCTCGCTGCTCAGAACTGCGGTTTGCGCGAGACGACTTCGGCCTGGTCAAAGTCGTTGATCTGACTGACGAGCCTGGGGTCGAAATAGCGCTCCGGCGGCAAGGCCTTGTCGAGCTCGCCAAATTGCTTGAGCACGTCGCGAATGGCGATGACGGATTCAGGATTCTCGTAACCGAATTTCTTCTGGTCGATCCAGGCGTGGTTCTTCAGCGCGCTCTTGATGATCACGGTGTCGTTCGCGAGCGCCTGCTGGTCGCTCATACCCTGCGGCTTCGCAAGCGGATAGACCTTCCAGTGCATCCGCACCGCATCTTCGGGATGCGCCTTCGCATAGACGATGCCCTTGGCGATGCCGCGCAGGAGTTTCGCCAGCAGGTCGGGCTCGTTGTTGAACGTATCGAGCCGAACCACCATGCCAAAGGTGAAGGCCAGCGAGTTGAAATCCTTGTCCTGGTCGAACCGCCGCAGCTTCACGCCGGTCAGCTCGATCTGGTCATAGGCGGCCTCGAACAGCTGAAGCACGTCGATGCGGCCGGAGGTCAGCGCCTGCAACGCGGCCGGGCCCGAACCGACGCTGACCAGCGTAATGTCCTTGTCCGGATCGAGCCCGTGCTTTTGCAGCATCGACTTGATCCAGTAGACATTTGACGAGGCAGCCGAGACGATCCCGATCTTGGCGCCCTTCATGTCGTTGATGGTCCTCACAGCCGACGTCTCGAGCGCGACGGGATAGTAGATATTGCGCGAGTTGATGCTGGCGGCGGTGATGATCTGCGCGCCCTTGTTGATCAGCGCCATCGCCGGCGGAACACCGCCGACCGAGCCGACCACCTGCCCTGCGATCAGCTGCTGCATGGCGGTGCCGGCGCCATTGGCGAGCTGCACCTGGACGTCGAGCCCCTCTTCTTTCCAGAAACCCATCGCCTGCGGAACCGAGAAGACCGGGCTGTTGCCGACCGGCACGTAGGTCAGGCCGAAATTGATGGCGACCTTGCGCAGTTCCGCCGCCGACGCCGGCGTTGTCACGAACGCAGCCACCAGCAGAGCCACGGCGGCCAGATGCGTCTTCTTCATTCCCTCACCCGGCGATGTCATCCTGATTGTTGACAATCTAGCTTCGATCGCCTTTTCTTTGTCAACATTTTTCAGGGCCGGACCGGCCACGACTAAAGGTGCAATCGAGAAATGCCCGCGAGCGACAAGCTTGCCACCGAAACGCTGGCCGATCGCGCCTACAACGCAATCTCGGACGCAATCGTGCGCGGCGAATTGCCGGCCGGCGCGCGGATCAGCGAAGCGGCGCTGGCGAGCCGGTTCCAGATCGGCCGCGGGCCGCTTCGCGAAGCGCTGCGGCGGCTTGAAGGGCGCAGGCTGGTCGTGGTCAAGCCCAATGCCGGCGCGCGCGTGGTGTCGCTGTCGGCACGCGACGTGCTGGAATTGTTCGAGATCAGGGAGATCCTGGAGATCAAGGCCTGCCAGCTCGCGACCGAGCGCATGCTCGAGAGCGAAATCGACGAACTGGAAAAGCTGCTCGACACCCATGACAGGGATCCGGATTCCGGACGCGCCACCTCACGCACCGCCAAGGCGCCCGACTTCCACACCGCGATCATCCGGGGCAGCAAGAGCAACCAGCTCATCAATCTGCTGTGCGGCGAGCTGTCCGATCTGCTGCGCGTCTATCGGGTGAAGTCGTCGGGCGAAGCCGGCCGCACCGAGGCCGCCTTCCGCGAGCACCGCGAGATCGTCCAGGCGATGCGGGACCGCGACGCCGAGCGCGCCGCTTTCCTGATGGGCCGCCATATCCGCAAGGCCCGCGGCAACCTGTTGCGGCTCGAAGGCATTACCTCGCTGATCCTGAGCGACGCCGGGAGCGATGACAATGCGAAACCCGGCGTGCGCAAGAAGGCGCCGCGCGCAAGCTAGAGAGGAATGACAGCCGAATGGTGTTGGCCGCGCAAAGCCGAAGCGATTCCGGACCAGCGAGAGAGTCCGGCAGGCCTGTGCTCGCCTCGATCGCGCATCTCGGCAAGCAATATGGGAGCCACGACGGCGGCGCCATCACGGCCCTCAGCGACGTGTCGCTGGACATCCACGAGGGCGAATTTCTTTCCGTCGTCGGCCCGAGCGGCTGCGGCAAGAGCACGCTGTTGCACATCATGGCCGGCGTGCTCGAACGCTCCTCGGGCGAGGTCACCCTGCGCGGGCGGCCCGTCGACGGACCGCGCCGCGAGATCGGCACCGTGTTCCAGGAGCCGCTGCTGTTACCGTGGCGCACCGTGCTCGACAATGTGCTGCTGCCGATCGAGGTGCACAGGCTTCCGCTCGATCAATTCAGGCCACGCGCGCTGGACTTGCTGGAATTGACGGGACTGTCGGCCTTCGCCAACAAATATCCGCAGGAATTGTCCGGCGGCATGCAGCAGCGCGTCTCGATCGCGCGCGCCCTCGTCCACGATCCCTCGATTCTGTTGATGGACGAGCCGTTCGGCGCGCTGGATGCGATGACACGCGAGCAGATGAACCTCGACCTCGCCCGGATTTGGGCCGGCTCCGGCAAAACCATCCTGATGATCACCCATTCGATCTCGGAAGCGGTGCTGCTCGGCGAGCGCGTCGTGGTGATGTCGCCGCGCCCGGGCCGCATCACCGAAATCATCGACATCGACCTGCCCCGACCGCGCGACCTCAACATCACCGCAACACCCGCGTTCGGCGTTTACGCCGAGCGCGTCCGCAATCTCCTGTTCGCGCGCACCTCGGACTGATCCGGAGGCATTCATGACCAGCGATCTTGCGAATTCCTCGACAGAAGCACCGCGCGGCCCTGGTCGCGTCTCCACATCAAGGTTCGCGGATGCCGCTCTTCTGCCAGTCTCCTTCATCGTCCTGCTGGTGATCTGGGAACTCGTCGTGCGCATTTTCGACGTGCCGATCTTTATCGTGCCGGCGCCGTCACGTGTGCTGGAATCGCTGGTGACGATGGTCACCGGCGGCCTTCTGCTCTCGCAGTTTCTCGTGACCTTTACCGAAGCCGCGGCCGGCTTTGCGATCGCGATTGTCGTCGCTGCCGTGTTCGCCGTCGTCATGACGGAATGGCAGCGTGCGGAGAGGCTGCTTTATCCCTATTTCACCGCGCTGCAGTCGATGCCGAAAGTGGCGATCGCACCGTTGATCGTGATCTGGTTCGGCTACGGACTGCCATCGAAGATCGTCGTGGCCGCGCTCTTGTCGTTCTTCCCGATGCTGGTCAGTTTCACCGAGGGGCTCAAGGCCACCGACGAAGGACGGCTCAAGCTGATGCGCGGGATGAGCGCGACGCGCTGGCAGACGCTGCGTTATGTGCGCATCCCCTATGCTCTGCCCTTTGTGTTCGCCGGCATCGAGCTCGGCGGCCTCTACGCCATGCTGGGCGCGATCGTTGCGGAATTCGTCGGTTCTTCCGCCGGGGTCGGCAACTGGCTGATCGCAATGAACGTCAATCTGGATACGTCAAGCACGTTTGCTCTTCTGGTGGTGCTTGCCCTCTACGGCATCGCATTCCAGAAACTGATCGCCTATGCACGAAACCGCGCGCTGTTCTGGGCGCGGCCGGGCTCGCCGAGCGGCCCTGCGAACCGGCCGTAGCGTTTCAAAGGGCGGCGACCTTGCCGTCCGCCTGAATGTCGAAACCGACCCGCCGCGCGGCAAACCAGTAGCGCACGGCCATGGCGCCGACGATGCCGACCAGCGCGCCGCCGACGACGTCACTCGGGTGATGCGCCAGCAGAACGAGCCGGCTCACCGCGATCAGCAACGCGTAGGCGAACGCGGCCACCCAGAGGCGCGGGCGGATTGCGGTCACCGCGAAAGCCAGCGCAAACGCCGTGACCGCATGCCCCGAGGGAAAGCTGAAATAGGCCTCGGTTCCGGTGAACGGCACGAAGTTGAAGGCATCCGCGTGGCCGCCGACGAAGGGCCGGCCGCGGCCCGCGACCCATTTGATGAGCTGCGCCGCCAGGACAGGTAGCGCCACGGCAAGGAAGAGGTATTCCACGCGGATTGCGAGCCGCGCCAGCGCAGGCCGCGAGCTGGGCACGAGCGGATAGGCAAGTACCGTGACGGCGAAGACTGCTGCCAGCGCCCACAGCACGTAAGCATCCTTGCCGAAGTCGGTGATGATGCGCACCGGCCAGAGCTCCGGCGAGCCGCGCGGCGGCATCAGGCCGATCTCTGCGGCATCGAATGCGAGCATCAGGGCGATGATCAGCGCGCTCAGGCTCACAACGAGCAGAAGAGAGTGCCGCGCCAGCCGCCGCCTCGCCTCCGCCCGGCACGAATGCGACGGCGAACGCAGCAGCGCACCAGTCGATTCCGAGATCAGCGCCGACAATTGCGGGACATAGCCTTCGGAGGTGCCGGACATCACTCCGTGCCTTCGGAACGGAAGATCGCAATCGATACCGGCCTGCCCTGCGAGATGTTATAGCCCTCGATGCGAGTCGCGGCGTTGTAGCGCAGCCCGATCGATTCCGCGCGCTGCACGAAGGTGCGTTCGGCGCTGCGCTCGACCAGCGCGAAGCGGCAACTGCCCTGATTGAGGAAATCGGCGGCGCCGGAACCGTCGGTCAGCAGCGTCGATGTGCCCGTCATGAAGACGAGGCTTGGCTCTTGATAGCCGGCTGCGGCCGCCTTCGGTCCGACGCAGGTGACATTGCGCAACGCGCGTGCGATCTCGGCGCTCGGAAACAGCGTGGTCAGCGACGGGATCACGACGCCAAAGACGGCAATCGCCAACAGCATGGCCGCGACCACGGCATTGAGCAGCGAGCGGGCGGCGCGGTTGTCGTCGTAAAGCCACCAGGCGAACAGGCCGACGATCATCGCACCGGCGAAGAATGGCCAGGACGCAAACGCAGGCTGCCGGGTCAGCTTGACTGCGGCGACAACAAAGATGATCGAAGCCAGCGTCGGAATCGCGAACCACCAGGCGGCGCCGCGCGTCAGCCAGTTGCGCGCGAGTACCTGCCGTTCCAGCGCTCCCACGGTCAGGATCGCGACCGCAGGATAGAGCGGCAGCACGTAATGCGGCAGCTTGGTCAGCACCAGTTCGAACACGATCCATG
>Ga0105238_10006545_pt1 | contig 11602 bp, 6 predicted proteins | sample KBSC34metaG_FD_81526 | JGI IMG/M metagenome (GOLD analysis project Ga0105238, IMG submission 81526) | Corn rhizosphere microbial communities from Kellogg Biological Station, Michigan, USA - KBS C3-4 metaG | ecosystem: Host-associated > Plants > Roots > Rhizosphere > Soil | place: Michigan, USA... | reverse complement strand
TGAAAATCGCTGGTTAGCCGTGATTCCGTACTCGCCTCAATCGCAGCAGCAATCGCGGACTGGAGCCACGAACGGTTTTGAGCGGTGAGCAGTTGTTTGGTCGCGCGCATCGATTGCGGGCTATTTGCGATCAGGGCTTCAGCCAGCTTTTTCGCGCGTCTCATCAATTCATCGGTTGCGATCACCTCGTTAACAAGCCCATAACGCTGCGCTTCATCCGCTCCGAAGAAGCGCCCCGTGAGCAGAAGTTCACGGCAGACTTTTTCGCCTGTCTGCAGGGACAGGAAAGCTGATACAAGCGCCGGTAGAAATCCGATTCGCACCTCCGGAAAGCCGAACTTGGCTGACGGAGTTGCAAGTGTGAAATCACAGATCATAGCCAGTCCTGTCCCGCCCGCAATCGCGGCCCCCTGCACCGCAGCAATTGTCGGTATGGGTAGTTCATAGAGAGTCATAAACAATCGCGCCAATTGCTCGGCGTCAATCCGATATTCGGCGGCTGTCTTGCCATTCAGAGACTCCAATTCCGAAAGATCGAGCCCGGAACAGAAGGCCTCGCCGGCGCCAGTGAGAATGAGCACCCGGCAATCGCTCACGGCGGTATCTTCAAGCGCGCTGATCAGTTCCGTCCTCATTGCCTGGGTCATCGCGTTTCGGCGCTCAGGACGATTCAGGGTGATGGTGCGAACTGGAGGATTATCTTTTACTAGGATCGTTCGGAAATCCATGTCTCTCCTGCTCGCGATTGCGCGAGCGAGCCGAAGCGCGTGTACAGCTCTCGGCTTTTCTCGACAAGCATTTCGAGAGGGCCAATTGCAGGAAGAAGCGCTCCAACTCGTCGCAGTTCGGCTAAAAGGATCTCGGTGGGAATATTGCCGACCAACGTATCCTGTGCGAATGGGCAGCCACCAAGTCCGCCGATTGCGGAATCAAAACGTCTGCATCCTGCATGGAATGCTCTTCGTATTTTCTCTGCAGCCTGTGGCTGGCGGGCGTGGAGATGCGCTCCAATTTCGATATTTTCGCACCTCGCGATTACGGCCGAGAGCACCTCTTCGATCTTCTCTGACCCGGCGATTCCAGCTGTATCTGCCAGGGAAATCTGCGCTATTCCTGAGTCGATAATCTGCTCGCATGCTTGCAGTACCGTATCCACACTCCACGGCTCTCCATAGGGATTCCCGAATGCCATCGAGATATAGACGACCATTCCCCGGCCCTCGCTCTCTGCCAGTGAGTGGATCGTTTGCAGTATGTGTAGCGCCTCTTCAGGCGCTTGGCGCTGATTGCGCCGCAGAAACTCGGACGAAATGGAGTACGGAAATCCGAGCGTTGTCACGCCAATATTCCGCACCGCCCGTTGAGCGCCTTTTTCGTTTACCACGATGCCGATAATTTCGGCATCATCCGGTACCGAGAGTTGTGATAGCACTTGCTCTGAGTCTGCCATCTGCGGCAATACCGCAGGCGAGACGAAACTCACGGCGTCAATGTGCTTGAATCCTGCATTGAGAAGCTCGCGCAGGTATTCTGACTTGAATTCCGCAGGGATGGTGTTCGAGAGGCCTTGCCAGGCATCCCGCGGGCACTCAACGATTTTGACGACTTCGCTCACTTAGATCTACGCTCGACAATCACTTTCTCGGACGCCCGCAATCGCGCTATCCACGCGAGGGATAGACCTTGAGAATCTCACGTGCAATCACCATTCGCTGGATTTCACTCGTACCTTCACCAATGGTGCACAGCTTCACGTCACGATAGTACTTCTCTACGGGGTAGTCCTTGATAAATCCATAACCACCGAAAAGCTGAACGGCATCATCGCAGATCTTCACGGCTGCTTCGCTTGCGAAGAGCTTGGCCATGGAAGTCTCGCGAGTTACTTTGCGGCCCTCGTCCTTCAGTATGGCAGCACGTTGAGTGAGGAGGCGTGCTGCATCTAATTGTGTTGCCATATCCGCGAGTTTCCACTGAATCCCCTGAAACTCTGCGATGGCTTTGCCGAATTGGCGGCGCTCTTTCACGTATTTAACAGCCGCGTCGAGTGCACCTCGCGCAATGCCAAGCGCCAATGCAGCTATAGAGATCCTGCCGCCATCAAGCACGCGCATAGCATCAATGAACCCTTCACCCTCCACTCCGATGAGATTTTCCTCGGGGACTTCACAGTCCTCGAAGATCAATTCGCTCGTGTCACTGGCACGCAGGCCGAGCTTGTTTTCCTTTTTGCCGGGCCGGAATCCTTTCGTTCCCTTTTCAACAATGAAAGCTGACAGGCCGTGTGTGCCTTTGGGTTTCGCTGTCGCAGCAATGACCACTACCACGTCCGCGTAGCGGCCATTCGTAATAAAGGTCTTGCTGCCATTCAGGATGTAACGATCGCCTTTTTTAACGGCACCGGTGCGCGAGTTACTTGCGTCTGAACCCGCGCCAGGTTCCGTCAGAGCCCATGCGCCCAGCCACTCGCCACTGGCGAGGCGTGAAACATACTTCTTCTTTTGCGCCTCAGTCCCAGCGATAAAGATGTGATTCGTGCACAGCGAATTGTGAGCTGCAACGATGATTCCAATTGAACCGTCCACTGAAGACAATTCTTCGATTGCCAGCACATAGTCCACATAGCTCAGTCCGGCGCCGCCTAGCTCCGGCGGAAAAATCACGCCGAGCAGTCCCAACTGTCCTAACTTCTTTACCGCATCGCCGGGAAATTCGCTCGCCTCATCCCACTTCATCACATGTGGAGCAATTTCTTGAGCGGCAAACTCGCGGATCTCGCGTCTGAGTTGCTCCTGCTCTTCGGTCAACAAAAAAGGATGGAAACTTTCGGCTTTTGCGCCTGTAAAGCTCATGCTGAGGGCTCCTTTCCTACCCGGAAGCAATGGCCCGTCTCCGTTCTTGACCGGTAAGATGCCGAATTATTAACCAATGCCTGAGCGGACATAAGTTCAGCTCTTCATGTTTGCAATACTCCAGGATTAAACTTCGCGACATCGGGACCGATCGTGCAGGCGTTGAGCGCTGTTATCAGCACGTCCCGGGTTCTGGCAGGATCGATGATGGAGTCGATCCAAAGGCGGGCTGCCCCGTAACGCGGGTCTGCTTGTTTGTCGTAGGCTGACTTTATCTCCTCGTAGAGTGCCGCCTTTTCGGATTCAGAGAGTACCTTTCCTCCCCGCTCTGCCTGCCGTGCCCGAACCTCGGCCAAGGTGCTTGCTGCGGATGCACCGCTCATGACCGAATAACGAGCGGTGGGCCACGCGAAAAGGAAGCGCGGATCATACGCTTTCCCGCACATGGCATAGTGTCCGGCGCCAAAGCTTCCACCGACGATAACCGCTATCTTTGGAACCACGCTGTTGCTGACGGCGGAGACCATTTTTGCGCCGGCCCGAATGATACCTGACCACTCAGCGTCCCTGCCCACCATGAAGCCGTTCACATCATGCAAAAAGACGAGCGGTACCAATTGTTGATTGCAATCCATGATAAAGCGGGCAGCCTTTTGTGCGCCCTCGGTATATATGACGCCTCCCACCTCAATTCGCTTTGCTCCGGCCGCGGGGCCGGTCGCCACGATCTGGTCCTGATTTATCTTTTGGTTTGCCACAATTCCGACGGCATAGCCACCAATACGAGCATAGCCACAAAGAACAGTCCGGCCGAAATCCGCCTTGTATTCGTCGAACTCGCTACGATCCACAATGCGCGCGATAATCTCTCGCATGTCATAAGCGTTGCTTGCACCCGGCGCTGGGTTCAGCAGGCCGTAGACGTCTTCCATAGGAAACTTCGGTGCATCACGAGTCGCGTCATATTCTTTGTGACTGTATCGACCTGTCGGGCTGGCAGCGGTTTGATGAGTGCCGAACTTGTCGATAAGAGAACGCATCCGCGCGAGACAGTGGAGGTCATCTGGCTCTTTGAAATCGACCGTGCCAGAGACCTCAGCGTGCATGGCTGCTCCACCTAATTCTTCAGCATCAGTTTTCTGGCCGATTGCAGCCTGTACCAATGACGGACCAGCGAGGAAGAGGCCGGAGCCTTCGGTCATCAAGACTGTATCGGTCATGACGGGCAGATAGGCGCCGCCTGCAACGCACATGCCCATAATCGCCGTTATCTGCGGTATGCCGCGCGAACTCATGACAGCATTGTTGCGAAAAACGCGGCCAAAATCATCTGTGTCGGGGAAAACATCTTCCTGCAACGGGAGGAACACGCCGGAAGAATCGACTAGATAGAGTGTGGGTATTTGATTTTCGAGTGCAATAGTCTGGGCGCGAAGAACCTTCTTGGCAGTCATCGGGAAGAACGCGCCGGCTTTTACAGTGGCGTCGTTAGCAATGATCATGCACAGTCGACCGCACACGCGGCCGAGTCCGGTAACGACACCTGCTCCGGGTGCGCCGCCATACTCCTCGTACATGTCATGGGCAGCCCACAGACCTAGTTCAAGGAAAGCGCTTGCGGGATCAAGCAAGACTTCCAGGCGTTCGCGCACTGCCAGACGCTTTTTTGCATGCTGGGCCGCAACGGCGGCAGCGCCGCCACCCTCTCTGATCCTCTGCTCCTGAGAGCGGATCTCAGCGATCAACTCAAGAAGAGCAGATCGGTTTGACGCGGCACGGGCAGATTGGGAATTCAAGCTGGAGCCAATTACGTTTTGATTCTTGAGGCTCTCGGTCATCCTTCCCTCGCGAAATCGACGGACCTTTGTTTCTTGGATACTATCCCGCTGGAATAGCTGTTACCAGTACTAAGATGCGAGGAGTGGACAAATTCTTGGGATAGTATTGGGGTTCGCACGGAAGAAGGGTCCGAATTCCCCACCCAATCCCTGCTTTGGTCAGTGTTACTGTGGACTTGATTCGATGAAGTGGCTCGCGACCCTGCTCGGCAGTGCGAAGCTACTGGTGCGGTAGACCTATTGGCAGAATCAATTCACGACAATGTCGAAACGAGCGACGGGGATGCGCTCATGGGGTTCGAATTGCGACGCGAAACTACCAGGTGAATCTCGCCGTCATTCAAACGAGCCGCCATTCAAAACATATGGAACAGGAATACAAAGCAAGAAAGGAAAGCAGCATGTTAAACAAGCAATTCTCCTTAATGGTGGTCGGAGCATTGATTTCCTGCGCAATGCTGGGTGCGTCCAGCGCGTCCGCGCTGAATTTTAAGGGAAGGCAGGGAAATAAGGCCACCTTCGAAACCCTGGAGGAGACGCGCGCGAGTAGTCCCATCGCTGTGGGAGCGCTCGAAGGCAACAAGGGCAGGACCTTCAAATCTCATCCCGTCCTCGACAATTATCCGCAAGGGACGACTTTTGTTTACCGATCGGCGAATTTGTACGGCGGGCGAGCGGCTGCCCGGATGAATACAAACCTCGTCGTTTACGTCGAACAACATTTCGATAGTAAAGACGCCGCCATGGCCTGGCTTAAGTCTGCCGGCCTCATCGACATTGCAGATGAAGCCACCGGTACGATCCTGCTGGTGACGCCAAGAGGCAAGGTATTCGGCAGCGCAGATGTCAGCGCATATTACGCACTGCAAACTGCAATGTTTGCGCAGAACGCAATGCTGGCGCCCGGTTCCGCAGGCGGAGGCGTGTTCTATTCAGACCCGGAATATTTCGGCGGCTTTGGGTATCTATACTTCATCGGTATTGATGGGGGTGCTTCGTTCTTCAATAACTACATCGCCACTACAACCGACTTCGCCGGGCGCATCGCCGGTGCACTGCTTGTCAACGGCGGGATTGACGAGATCCGGAGAGTCTCGACATTCCTTCCTGTGTACCTCGTCAACAGTGGAGATGACGTCGTCGAGAAGTACAAGAGGGCAAATCACGTCAACGCCACAAGAGGATCGGGTGGAACCATCACCTATTACAACCAGGCCCAGCCTCTGCAGCGGGTAGTCGTTGCCACGGCAAATACTGTTGATTTGCCCGCGCTCGTCAAATCGGCATACCACGATATGTTTATCAAGGCCATGCGGATACCGGTTTTGCTGCAGGGCATGAATAGCGCCGGCACTCCTTACAGTGGATACAATTTTGATGAGGCGCCGTACTCGCTCTGCCGGCGAAATGCAATCATCAATGGCGTAACCAGCGACGGTATCCACTTGATTTCGCATCAGGGTGAAACCCGTTTTGCCGGGATCAAGAGTGCTAAAGGCGAGTTTCTGGATACCTGGTACGAGTACATTCCTGAAGAAGTGCTCAACGGCACGGCAGCTAAAGGGAGCATACCCCTCATTCTCGGGAACCATGGTGGCGGCGACGACCCGCGGCAGTTTGTGGATGAGATGGGCCTGTTGGCGCTAGCGGGCAACGAGCGCATTGCCGTGGTCGCAGCTGATCATCAGAGCCTTCCCAATGACGTTCGCGGCCCTGCGCTTACTTCCCTCGTGAAGTACATGCTCAAGATCTATCCAGCGCTAGATCCTTCCCGCGTGTACGCCATCGGCTATTCCATGGGCGGCGGCGCCACGTACACCGTTGGTTATTATGAACCGGGTTTGTTTGCGGCGGTAGCGCCGATTGCAGGCACAAATATAGAACCAACCAGCACTGAGGCAGCCAGATTCACCCATACGCAACTTCCCATCTACCTTTCAACCTCGTCGTATGATGTGCGCCGCCTGCAGGCTGTCACCAGTCGCATCAACGACAATCTTGCCAACCAGGTAAAGCGCTGGTCTGCTTTCAATGGCGTTGCGCCAGTCACGCTCGACTTCAACACCTACAAGCTTTCGGGCTTCAAAGGCGACTCATGGACAGTTGAAACGCTGAACAACGAGTACACGTCTTACACGTGGTATTTGAACAACGATAAGGGCTATCCAATGGTAGCGCTCAACTACGTGAAAGATTTGATTCACGCCCTGTATCCCGAATACGCGTACAGTGCATGGGACTACATGAAGCATTTTTCGCGGGATCAGAAGTCAGGTCAGATCAAATTCAATCCATATTAAATAGAGCTCAATGACTTGGCGAAGGGGCGGTCCGGCGCTCGTCCTTCGGCACCACACTGGCGAATATTGCGCCGCCGAAACGACGCGAATAGGAACGTCGAGAATGGAACGGAGAATAAGGATGCTGAAAAAGCAAGCGATGATAATGGCATTCGTCGTGTTTGGCCTGAGCCTGGTGCTCATGCCTCGCACCTTTGCATTGAACTATTCCGGCAGCCAGGGGAATAAGGCTACTTTCGAAACCTTGGAAGAAGCCCGCATCAGCGGTCCCGTAGCTGTTGCTACTCTCGAAGGAAATAAGGGGAAAAAGTTCAAGTCGCATCCCGTTCTTGACAGCTATCCGAAAGGCACTACATACGTCTATCGATCTGCGAATCTGTATGGCGGGCGCGCCGCGGCCCGTATCAATACTGACCTGCTGGTCTTCACTGATAAATCTTTCGCGAACAAGGATGCTGCGCTTGCATATTTAAAAGACCTCGGTGTTATCAAGATCATTGATGAAGCAATCGGCAGCGTTGTCCTTGTCACTCCTTCGGACGCAACCGGATTCACGGCCAAAGACCAGAAGTATTACTACGCCTTGCAGACGGCCATCCTCGCCCAAAAAGGATCGGAAACAATTGATAAGGTTACTACCTTCTATTCCGACGCAGAGTACTTTGGCGGCAACGGCTATACCTATGTAATCGGCGTAGATGGGGGCGCGACATTCCTCAACAATTTTGTCGCAAGCACATTTGATTACGTGAGCCGTATCGCCGGCATGTTGCTCATCAACGGCCAGATGGAAAACATCCGCAGAGTTGCTGACCTTGTTCCCGTTTACCTGGTAAATGCGCCTGACGCAGTTATCGAAAAATACAAGAAAGCCAACGACACAGATGCATACATGAGGACTGGAGACGTCCAGTCGTACTTCAATCAGGCGCTCCCGCTGAAAAAGGTGGTTGTGGCGCAGGATGCCAACGCCGATGTTGCGAAGTACATCAGAGACGCCTACTACAACCTGTTCATCAAGGCTCTTCGCATCCCAGTCACCAAGGCCGGCCTTTACTCTGCGTCGACGCCTTACCAGGGCGGTTCTGCGGATCAGGCTCCGTATTCGCTGTGCAGTAGAAACGCCGTTATCAACGGCGTTACAGCAGATGGCATTCACGTGATTCATCACTCTGAGGAGACTTTCAGCGATCTGAAGACCGCGGAAGGCGAATACCTGCAAACCTGGTTCGAGTATCTGCCCGCGGAAGTTCTCAACGGGACCGCGCCAAAAGGTACCGTACCGCTGATTCTGGCAATGCACGGCGGTGGAGATGATCCCCGCCAGTATGTGGACCAGATCGGGCTGCTCAGCCTGGCCGGTACCGAACGCTTTGCGATCGTTGCGCCGGAGCATCAGAATATCGGCTTCTCAATGCGCGGCGGAATGAACCAGCCAGGTCAGCCGAACCCACGTGCCGAAGGCATCCTCAGCGAAGTGTTGCCGCGGTTTGTGAAATACATCCTTAAACAATATCCTGCGCTTGATGCGTCACGTGTCTACGTTACGGGCTACTCCATGGGTGGTGGCGCTACGCTCCGCGCCATCAACGGCGATCCGGCGGTGTTCGCTGCGGCGATTCCAATGGCAGCCTCACCTTACACCGGCACCGCGGCGCAGATTGCGCAATTCGAGCATGCGCACCTCCCCATTATGTTCACAACATCATCTTTCGACCTTCCAGGCGCATTCGATCCGCCCAGTGGCACAATTGCGGTGGCCTATCAGAAATCGATCAACAATTTTCTTGGTTATAACGGCATGAAGAAGATCGATGCCTACGATTTCAAGGCGTATCCCATCAGCGGATTTAAGGCAGATACTGTTCTAACCACTACGCTCAATGGCGAGTACAGCAATACGCGCTGGTATATCAACAACGCCGACGGCGTGCCCATGGTAGCTCTCAGCTATACAGAGAATTTGAACCATGCGCTCTATCCTGAGTACGCCAAAATCGCATGGGATTTCGCCAAGCACTACTCGCGCGATCAGAAAACCGGCGCCATCAAATACAACCCATACGTAAAGTAGCGCACGGGTCAATGAGCCAATCGCGAGGGACGAGAGCAGCAACTCGGCCGATTCTGAGCTTTGAGCGGGCGAGTTCATCGCATTACGAAGACGCGCGACCGCAGCCGCAGAACTTCGTGTTTGCCTTCACTTCGAGCCTGAAGGTAAAGTCAGCTTCGCCGCCCAGTCGAGACTGGCGACGTCTTTGCCGTCTGGAAATTGAGGTAATTGCACGATGCCTTGAGAGTCTGTTGTCACAGTAGAACGCTCAAGCCATTGCCCGGTCCTTGTGTTATACCACGTGAACTGGTACGACTGATTCGGTTTCAAGTTGCTGATCTTGGCGCGTTCTGCCTTGTTTTCGAAATAGATAAAAGCCAGATCTTTGCTTTCGGTCCTCATCATGAGCGCCCAGCCGTCCAATCCAGTTTCAGGGCTTCCTGGGGCCTTGCGAGGACTAATGTCGTCTGAAGCAAGTTGCAGGTCTTGATAAGCCTTACCTTCTGACGTGATGAACTTCTTCATCCACTGCATCTGTGCAGCGGAATCGTACTGCAGAGCCTCCCAGATATATGGCCGGCTCCCTTTTGGCTCATCTGTGGTGGTGAAGTCGTATGCCCCGTGACCATACACGTGACCAACCAAGGCCCCCGACAGGACGGAACCATACATCATCGCGCGGGCAAAATAATTATCCCGATCCGAATTAAACGGAGGACGCTCACCTGCCGGTGAGTTCAAACCTCCAGCGAGTGTCCAACCCGCGTAATACGGCTCCAGGTTGATTGCAGGAATCGGATCGGGTAAGCGGAACAGAGTCTCAATAGCTTCATACATCGAGTTATTTCTTGGGTCATTGCCAACGCTATGCAGTGTTATCCACGGCGCGGTTTCACGATGCCCGAAACTGGTGTAGGTTGAATGATCGATAAGGGACGTGACCGGCTGGTCAAATGGCATTGGCCCGTATTTCTTCAGGTGATAAATCAAAGCTTCATTCAAGTCAGAGGACGGGAGACCCGGAATGTGGCGTGCTGATGGTGACGTGGGCTTGAACGTGGGTCGCGGCGTGACGTCGAGATGAATCTTGCTGAAGATAATGTTGTAGGCGCCATAACGGGCCACCATGTACTGGACAAAACGGCCGTATGATTCATTGAAATCGAAATAGGCCTTCCATGCTTCGCAAACATCGCGACGGGTAGTTTCGATCATAGGTATGAAGCCTTGCGCATTAAGGTACGCAATCTTCTTGTCTATACTTTGGAAATACTGCGGGACTATGGCGTCGTAGTTCGGTAATCCTTTGCGGTTCGGCAGGATTTCGAATGGCCGATAACCGTGCTCATCGTGCATATCTTTGGCTGTATCTTTGCCTCCGACTGTGACTCCAAATTTCTCCCAGGCATTGCGGTAGTAAACGCCCTTGTCATCGGCGTATGTGGCGGGATACTGATCGGACGCCCACGACGGAAAGGCTGCGATCATGCTGACTGAGTTGTAACCTTGCCGCTTGATGTAAGCGACCGCGTTCTCAAAAGTAATTCCAGAACCGGGAATGTAGTTGGGATCAGGCTGGCTGCCTGTGTACGGGAGCCTCCAGGTTAATGCCGCCAGCCATGTATCGCCGACAAGAAAGAACGGCGTGCCGTCTGCATACTGCAGCGCGTGATGATTTGGAGTGTCCTTCAGAAATCCGTGCCGGGTCGGGTTTTCGCTTTTCTCTTTTTCAGTCCAATCTTTCGCCAAAAACTCGCCAGTCTTTCTGTCGAGTCCTGTATCTCCTGATTGGTTTGAACTGCTTATCCAGGTCCACTTCCCCGGCGCAGTGGCTACCACTCTGACGCGCCAGATATTGCCGCCGTCCCAAAAGCCGTAAACTCGCTTGGAAAAGTTCGGCCCTTTCAGTTCTACCCAGGCATCCACATCCTTATAGGCATTCGCGTAAGGCTTGGCCGCATGCAGAACGATCTCCTGCATTTCCCACGTGTGAACCGTTTGAGCTGAAAGTGGAACGAAAGAAACTATGAGGAACAGAATTGAGCAAGCAATTGCAAGACGAGTCTTCAGACAATACGGCATTGCACTTTCTCCCTGTGGGCATGCATTAGATCAAGATTTCGCAGCAGTTCGCTCGATTATGGTGTGATTACCGTCTTGCCGCCATTGCCGAGACGAGCCTTTTCCAAAGCGTCGTTAGCCTGCCGTAACGAGAATCGGTCGGTAACTTCACTTGCGAATCGACTCTGCCAATGAGGGTTCTCCAGCAGCCTGAGGGCAGCATCCACATGTCTCGGCTCGAAGCCCCAGCTTCCGATCACCTGTAGCTGTTTGCGAGTTATCGTATGCGGGTTCATCAGCACTTCGCCGGCGTTGGCATATTGGCCGAGTACAAGGTACTTGCCGCCATCACGGACCAGTTCCCAGCCTTCAGGCACCGCTGACGGGCGCCCGACGCATTCGACAACAACATCAGCGCCGTACGGCCCGATTTGATCGAACAACAGTTTGCGCCGCGCTTCGGGAGTCGTTGCCTCTTCCACGGAAATAACGCCGAGC
>Ga0105238_10006543_pt1 | contig 11607 bp, 10 predicted proteins | sample KBSC34metaG_FD_81526 | JGI IMG/M metagenome (GOLD analysis project Ga0105238, IMG submission 81526) | Corn rhizosphere microbial communities from Kellogg Biological Station, Michigan, USA - KBS C3-4 metaG | ecosystem: Host-associated > Plants > Roots > Rhizosphere > Soil | place: Michigan, USA... | reverse complement strand
CCTTTGTCGGAGCGATGTGTGAGTAGTGCGTCCTGAATCGCCTGGCCCGCGACGTCGTAACGAAGAATGAAATCCTTGTTTGGAATCGTTTCCTCGTTTTTCAAACGGAGTCGCGCGCTGCGTGCGTCCGGACGTTGAATGTCTGTGGGGTGAGTTTTGGAATCTATGTTATCGATGATCATACCGGCGTCGAGCGCGACTTCGAGCGAGACGTCATGGCCGCTTCTGACGCCGGCGGGAGCAGGCCTGGGAGTGATACGTGATGCGTCAGGGACCCGAGTTGTGTCTTGAGCAAAGCCCTTGCCTTGTGACTCCGGCTTCGCCGCGCCGGGAATGTAACGTGGACCAACAACCATCGGAAACACGAATTCATACGCGCCGTTAACGTAGCTCAACGTTTCGACGTAGCTGATCGTGATCTTCACTTGCTCGCCGGGAAGGATGTTTGCGACGGACTGCGTGAAGATGTTTGGACGTTCCTGGTCGAGCAAACTCGCAACCTGCCCGCCTGACTTCGCCGCCTCGTAAATCGCCTGTGCTTCTTCACGTGGCAGAATCTTTCCCCGTACTGTTCGATCACCGACGATCATCGTCATGTCGTCCACCGCGGCGTTTTGCGGGAGCGGAAACGCGTAGACGGCTTCGATCTTCTCCTTGAACGGGTTTTCAAACTGCTGCGTTACAACCACACGCGAGATGAAGCCACTGATCTCAGCCTTCACGTCGGTGTGTTTGAGCGGACACACCGCTTTCTGTTTTCCGTTTCCATCGATCACCGTAAGCGCGCCCGATGTGTCTTCAGTCTGTGCTGAGACGTTTTGCGGCCCGTAAAGCGCGATGATCACCGGCAGTGCAAGAACGCTGAGAATGAGAATAAGCAACGATTTCGGCAGGAGTTCTCTAACCATGGTTTCCTCCGACGCAGAGTATGGACGCAGTTTTAGAACCCACTTGTACGTCTCTGTTCCCTAGAACGCAAGGATCGTAAACGCCTTGCGCACAAAATTCTCTTTTTTGTTTTTGAGACTAATATAAGTTGAAGTTGTACTCCAACTGCATAAAAACCGACACCGGATGTCCGCCTTTGACCGCCGGCACAAATTTGATCTGCCGTGCAGCCGCGATAGCTCGTTCCGTCAGACCATACGGCAGAGTGCGCACCGCGCGTATCTGGACCACGTCACCGTTACTCGCAAACACGACGCGTAGCATCACCGTGCCTGTAACCTGATTTTTCCGCGCGTCTTCCGTATACGTCGGCTCCGGCTTGAATAGGACGCGCGCGCGTTGTTCGACTTGAGAGCCGGCAAACGGTTGATCGCTACCGTCGCGATCAGATCCGCCGCCCGGACCACAACATCCAAGCTGCCGGGAACCATCGCCCATATTTCCCTTTTCTCCCGGCCCGACGCCTGGTCCCTTACCCCTGCCGATACCCAGGCCCTGACCTGTTCCGATTCCTTCGCCATCACCTGGACCTTTGGATTCGATATCAGACTTCGATCTCGGATCGCCGTAAACAGGAGCTTTGAGATCCTTCCACAACGCTGGGTCGATATCGATGCCGGCGGCGGGAAGTGATGGTGGATTGAGTGGAGGGGCTGTTGGTATCGCGGCGAGAATGGTCGAAGGCGGCGGCAACTTTCCGGCTTGGGGTGGAATGGGATTGTGATTGCCACCTCCGCCACCGCCCTGCGCGAGTTTCTGTGACGGGCCAGAGCCTTCGCCTTTCTTGTTCTGAAACCCGACTCGTCCTGGTCCATCCTTGCCAATGCTCGGTTTGGCTGTTGAGTCGAGCGGTTTCGAAGGATCGAGCATGACTACTTCCTCGTCTCCGCTGTTCGCGGCGACATCCCGAGGTCTCGAAGCAGTTTTGTCGAATAGAACTACCACAAGTATTACGCACGTGATCGCAGCGACGGCGGTCATGGTTGCGGGTATTAAGTTTGGAGTTGATAGAAACTTTCGCAGTCGATGAATGATGCGTCGACTCATCGTTCTGCTGAACATCGACGGGTTGTTTTTGAATTCGATCCAGCTTCGTTTGAGTTCGTCGCATAGAAACGCAATCTGGATCAGGAGTCTTGCAAGCAGAGATCGACTTTCGATAATGGTGGGTTGGTATTGGTGCATCGCAGAACCTCTTTGGTTTTCTCTGCGGTCGTCTGCGTATCTCAGTGTCCTCCGCGTTGAAGTCGCCACTAAACGCAGAGAACGCAGAGATACGCTGAGCGCCGCCGAGACTTTCGAACGCTTGCCGGCGCGGGGAGCTTCTATTGCTTTGTTACCAAAACTAGTGAAAAGGTGACGCTCTGAGGAGACGTCAAATCGGGAATTGTGATGAGGTCCTGCGTAATTTGGATGCTTACTTGATCTGGTTGAAAAGTTTTGTCGCGCGCGCGCTGTCGATGCGTTGCAGAATTCGATACTGCTGGAGCGCACCGTTTCGATTGTTCAGTGCGAGAAACGACATGCCGAGGTTGTAATGGGCCGAGGCGTAATCAGTCTTTTGCTGAATCGCCATCATGTACTGCTGAATCGCTTCCTGATAGCGCCGCAACTGATGCAGTGCATAACCAAGCTCGTTGTGCGCTTCCGGATAGTTGGGCTTGATCTGAATCGCTTTGCGCAGCTCGTCGGCGGCTTCGGTGTAACGCTCGAGATCGTTGTAACACCAGCCGAGGTTGTATTGAGCAGTGGCGTTGCCGGGTCGCAGCTCGAGCCCGCGCTTATAAGAGTTCGCGGCTTCGGTGTAGTTCTTGATGTTGTAGTAATAGACGTCGGCGAGACCGAGGTGCGCGAGGCCCATATTCGGGTTTGAGCGAATTGCCTCCTGATACGCCTGGACAGCTTCCTGGTTACGGCCGAGATTGCGCAGTGCGTAACCCATCTCGTTTTGCGCTTCCGGGTAATTTGAGCGGTACGAGATTGCCGTTCTCAGATTCTTGAGAGCTTCGTCGTAGTGTTTCTCCTCGTTCTGAATCCAACCCAGCTCGTAATGCGCGGCGGCGTAGTCAGGCTTGATGCTGATTGTTCGATTGAAGGCTGTGTAAGCGTCGGCATACCGTTCGAGTTTTTTGTAAGCGTAGCCGAGCTCAAACTGTGCGGCTGCGTTGTTTGGCTGAAGCGAGACGACGCGCTGGAGCGGATCGACCGCGGAGTCGTAGTCCTCGAGATCGTTGTAGATCCAGCCGATGCGATAAAGCGACGAGGACATGGAAGGATTGATTTCTGTGGCCTTTAAATAGAGGTCGAGTGCTTCGCGATATTTTTTCTGACTGTAGAGTGCTTCGCCTTGCTGGTAGTAGGAATCGGCGGCCGTGGTTGTTGTTGGAGTTGTCGTCGTTGTCGGCCGCTTGACTGGAGTTGTTGTTGGCTTTTTGCGCGGCGTTGTTGTTGTGGTAGTCGTTGATGCCGGTTTGCTTGCAGGCTTGGTAGCGGGTTTCGTCGAGGGACGGTTGGTGCTGCCGCCAATCATCCCACCGCCCGTGACGCCACCCGAATCATGCTGCGCGATCGCGACGCTGCTTGCGGTAATTAATAGGACTGCGGACAGACAAATTGAGCGAGGGGGCGTGAACAACATGACATTTTCTCCTGGTTGAGACCCGAAATGAACGGCGACGACCGCGGCTAGGCATTATAGTTAAGAATGGCGGCGCGTGGGAACGTTTGTTAAGAGTTTCGCTATTTGGCTGTTATTTACGCAGCGCTGCGCCTTCGTTTGACAGTCCTAAATCCCATACGTTAACGTAACCCGCTTACTAGTGCCCCTTCACCATGCGTCCCGTTCGTCTAGCGGCCTAGGACACCGCCCTTTCACGGCGGCGACACGGGTTCGATTCCCGTACGGGACGCCAAAGCTATCTTGACGCTCAGAATTCCTGGAAGCATTACACATTGTCTCTCCACTATTCGCAGTGGCAGGCGTGTGTCAGCCAACCAAGCAACTCCGACCCCAACTTATTGAAATTTGCAGGCATTCCGGGCATAAAAAAATGCACCACTGCACGACCCGGAGGATATTCGCGAAGATCAGATTCGACTTCCAACGCCGATGGCCCTCTGCGGCTGAGCAAGAAAAACGCGTAGCCGTAAGTAGCCATAGCATTTCGGATCTTTAGAACCGCATTCCAACACCACCTCATCGGTGCTGCTTCGCGGGAACTGCTTGAGCGCGGTCGCGAATTCTTCCAAGGAATCAGGGTAGAGATAAGCCTCGTTATAGGTAGCGTGAACGAAGCTCGACGCTTTCACGGCCAACTGAAATCATGCTGTCATCATCAGTCCAGAGAACTGCAAATTCTACGGCGTTCATTCTTCGATGACTGGTTGCGCTCCCAATTCGAGAACCAAGAAATAAATAGCATAGCTCCTCATTCAGACGCACCAATCATTAGTTTCCGAGTGCACCGTAGAATCAGCACGGTTGTAGAGAAGTTAGCGCAAGGACGTGTTAGATTATGCGCCTGATTCATCTATCCAACTTCCATTCTCTACCGCCACGGCGAGCTGGCGCAGTGTCAACGGAGAGAGCTTAGTCGACTTACCCGTCATTAACCGCCGAATCATCAGGGCAATTATTGAGATCGGGCTCGCAGCGGCTTCGGCCCCAAAATAGTTGTCAGGCTGGAACGTCCCGAGATCGACTGCAAAACGTCGGCTAAGCGCCTGCATGAACTCAAGGCCGTCATACCCAGCCATACCCAAATCATTATTGATACTCGTCTCAGCAAATAATCGGCTTTTCGGCTCGTCGCAGTATTCGGCCACGAAAGCTATCACCTCATTGAGTGTCTCCATGTTCATTGCCAATACTACAGAAAGAATCTAACGCTTCAGCAGCTCACCCGCGCAGCTTCGATTGAAGTAATTCCAAAAAACATTAGTTTGACTCGCACGCGAAGGAGACCGTGATTGGACGTGAAAGATCTTCTCTCATCAAATGCCTCCATTGTGATGACATGCGCGCTGACCGGCGGAAAGCACGCAGCGGCGCGATTTCACTCAGCCCTCGCCGGATCATCTCGCACGGCTTGATTCGTAAGCAAACATTGTCCCCGTTTACAAGTTCCAATCCACTATGGGAGAGATGATACGCAAAGGCAAGACAGCTTTTGTGAGGTTTAGCGAAAAGTACGGCGCCGGAGCGCAGAGCGAATAATGACATTTAATCTTAAGATGTAGTTTCATAACAATCGAAGGCTGCAAGCAGCAAAGGCGTGTCTCACCAATGAAGCATCTCTTCAGCGATAGCCTATCTTATGTTCATGGCGCTTGTGACGTGCCGCTAATTGGCGAGACGATCGGCGATCTTTTCGACCGTGTCACTGCGAAGATCCCGGATAACGAGGCGCTAGTCTCATGTCATCAGGGACTGCGCTACACCTACCGTCAGCTTCAGGAGGCCTGCGACCTTTTGGCACGGGGGCTGATGGCCTGTGGTATCCAGAAGGGTGAGCGTGTCGGCATCTGGTCACCGAACTATGCGGAGTGGGTCATTACGCAGTTCGCCACCGCCAAGATCGGCGCGATCCTGGTCAACGTCAACCCCGCCAACCGGGTGCATGAACTGGAATACGCGCTACGGCAGTCAGGGTGCCGCGCGTTGATCGTCGCGCCGCCATACAAGACTACGGACTTCGCCGCGCTGCTGCGCGAGGTCTGTCCCGAGCTCGAGGACAGCGCTCCAGGCCAGCTTTCCGCCGCGCGGCTGCCGCAACTGCGCACGGTGATCGCATTTGGCGCACAGAGCGTGGGCGGAGCCAACACCTGGCAGCACGTGATGGCTATGGCCCATGAGGTCTCGCCCGATCTGCTGGCCGCACGACAGCGGTCGCTTAACTTCGACGACGCCATCAACATTCAATACACGTCTGGAACAACGGGTCTGCCGAAGGGCGCCACGCTTTCGCACCACTCGATCCTCAACAACGGATTCTTCATCGGCCAGCGGATGCGCTTCACCGAACGGGACCGGCTTTGCATCCCTGTTCCTTTTTATCACTGCTTCGGGATGGTCCTCGGCAACCTCGCGTGTGTAACGCATGGCGCCACAATGGTCCTACCCGCCGAGGTGTTTGACCCTCGCAAGACTCTGGAGGCGGTGGCGGTCGAGCGCTGTAGCGCCCTCCACGGCGTGCCGACAATGTTCATCGCCGAACTCGGCCTCCCTGACTTCGACGACCATGACCTTTCGTCGCTGCGGACAGGTATCATGGCTGGTTCTCCGTGCCCCGTCGACGTGATGAAACAGGTCCGTACGAAGATGGGCATGGAAGAGATCACGATCTGCTACGGGATGACGGAGACCTCGCCCGTTTCCTTCCAGACCATGACGACCGACTCGATTGAAAAGCAGGTCAGCACGGTCGGCCGCGTCCACCCTCACGTGGAGTGCAAGATCGTCAACCCTGAGAGCGGTGCGGTAGTGCCGCGCGGCGAACCGGGCGAGCTACTCTCCCGGGGTTATATCGTGATGCTCGGCTACTGGGAGGACCCCGTAGCGACCGCCCAAACCGTCGACTCCGCCCGCTGGATGCACACCGGCGACTTGGCGACCATGGATATGGAGGGTTACGTGACTATCGTCGGCCGCTCGAAGGATATGATCATTCGCGGCGGCGAGAACGTCTATCCGCGAGAGGTCGAAGAGTTTCTCTATGGCCATCCACAGATTCAAGACGTTCAGGTCATCGGCGTCCCGGACGAAAAGTACGGCGAAGAGGTGATGGCCTGGGTCATCCTCAAGCCGGGTCAAACGACAACGGCCGACGAGCTTACTGACTATTGCCGGGACAAGATCGCGCACTACAAGGTGCCGCGGTACTGGCGCATGACCGATCACTTCCCGATGACTGTCTCGGGTAAGGTTCAGAAGTACAAACTCCGTGAGATGGCGTTGTTGCAAGAGCCGAAATTAGATCTGTAGGTTGGCGGTGATGGGCACGCTCTCAGCGGCTCGCCGCGCAGGTTCAGAATCGGACTTCTAAACTGAATTCAAAACCCGCTGCCTTCTACTTTCGGTGTCCTGTTAGCAAGTCTCCACGAGAGCATCTGAAGACTCAGCCACCTTGGCGATGGCGGAGAACTAACCCTTCCAGCGCTGCGGCAACAGACCTTGCGAATTCTGCTCAATCCATTTCGCAGCTATAACGTTCATTTAGTTAACCACGCTTCTTCTCGGGCTTCACTGTAAAGCCACGTCGCTCTTTAGTCTGCGAAGAGGCTGAACTCTGCTCTTTGAGCATTTTTTGGCGCTCGAGGTTTTTCTTTTCGATCGCTTCCTTCAATCTTTTTCTTGCTCGTTTATTCATAACGGAATTATACAGAGTAGATCTGAAAAGTGTGCGAGTGGTTTAGGATCTTCCGACTGTATCTTTTCCGGAAACATTTCTTCCGTTTTTGTCATAGATAATAGAAGGGTGGGTCAATGCCGTGAATGGTCCATAGCCATTCCACGAACCCGGCAACAGTGTGCCTCGCGCAAACTCACATGAAAGTTAATCTCAACTGGGGACGAAAGAATACAAGCGCAACTTACCGCGTCGAAGGCTCTAACCTGGAAAGCGTCTCAGGTTCTTTGATGGCGCGCGATGAATGGGGCCATTTTGAAAGCCACCTGCCATATAAGTGGGCAGACGATGGTCACGGCAATGTCAAATCCGTGACACTTGAGCCCAGCTTCACGATTTTGATGCCATCCTGGCCCCACTATCGCAATCAACCGCAGGCTTGCAAAGACGAGTGGGACGCAATGTGGCGCGCCCTACGCAAGCATGAAGATGGGCACAAGAGTTTGTTTGAACAAGGAGTCGCAGCGATTGTCAGGAAGTTGGAGTCGTTGGACCAAGCCACACAGAGCGACCTCGACAACCTCATGAGGCAGACAGAATCAGATATTCAATCGGAACAGAATAAGTACGACACCAGCACTGATCACGGCAGATCGCGGGGTGTTGAATTGACAATCACAGAACAATGCAAAGCCAAGTCAAAAAAGTGAAAGCGACGAACTGCGTGTCGCGACAATAACAACTCACCTCAAGTAACGAAGGAGAATCAATATGCCAACCCCCGGACAAGAATTAGCGAGCCTCGATTTTGAATCCATGCTCGGTGGACCACTGGTGGCCGTGGTTAATGCACAAGCTCAAGCAGCGGTCAGCACCGTCAATTTTATCAAGGAGGTCGGGTTCAAGAAAAAAGCTGCCCCAGAAGACGCCGGCGCCGATACAGGAACAGAAGATCCAATCTACGTAAGTTTCAAGTACCCCAAAGAACTTTCACCGTTTGTTCCGGCGGTTCCCGCTATACCTGCCGACCCGGGCGATCCCGCTGCAATTCCGCCGCGCCCGCCGAGGGCGGCCGTGCCCGCAGTTCCCGCGATTCCTGCGGTGTTCCAGACGCAACAACTTGACGTTCCGATCTTAACGATGCTTCCAATTCCCTATCTGCGAATTGACCTTACCACGATCGATTTCAACGCCAAGATTAATTCCGTCGAATACCGCAAGACCGACACAAATCTCAAGATAAGCGCGGACCTGGAGGCAAAAGCCGGATGGTTGTGGGGTTCGGCTAAACTAAAAGTCTCAACCTCGTTTCAACGAACCACATCGCAAGGCAACACCGTCGACCGCACTTACTCAATGGCTGTTCACATTAAGGCCGTTCAAGACGAAATTCCAGCCGGCATGGAAAAGGTACTAAGCATCCTCGAGGGAGCCATTACTTCGAAACCAGTTGGCGCATAGGCGAAACAATTTTACGGCGGAAGCGAGCGGTAAACTATGCCTTACCTTGGAGACTACATCGGACACTTGTTGTCGGAGATGACTATCGCTCGCATGCACGCGGACTTAGAAGCAGTGCGGGTTGCTGAGTTCTATGCCAGCCACCCGCTTCTTCGCTTCATGCCCGTACCCCATTTCCGACTGCCGGAAATGGATTTAGATGTGCCTGTAGTGATCAAGGAAGTTGAGGAACCCCGGGCAGATGAGTCTCCGCGAGGAGGAGTGCCGATCGCCGAATTGCGAAAGACATTTGATCAAGTTCTGGCCAGACAATTTACTAAGCAAGGATTGGACGTGTCGCCGGAAAACAAAAAGAGACTCAAATCCGCGTTGGATGAAAAGATTAGCGGATTAAGCCAGCCAAAGGAGACTGCGGTCGATGTCCACCACATCGCCGACGAACTCACTAATGCAGCCGTGTCGACTCTCACAGAGGTTCAGGACCTTCGCGAACCAATCGAGAAAAAAAGAATCGAAACGCTCGAAACAGAACTCAAGAATGCTATCAGATTAGAGTTCTTAAAACTTCGACGACCCCCGCCGCGGCTGAAGGTGCTTGCCACAACACAGGAGATTCGCGAAGCGGGCCCCAGTGAAATCGTGACTCGAATCAAACTGAAGCTCACTGAACAGGCAGTTGAGTGGACATCGGTCGAATCGGAAGGCCAAAAACTGGATCGCCTGGTACCGGAATAAATAAGCAATGTTGCACCTGGTCAATCTTGAAGAGATTCAAAACTTACTGCTTCGTATCCCAAGGTTGGTTGATAGCCTGGAACAGCGAGACCCAAACTTCGTCCAAAAAGTAAGACAGTGGCTCACCGTTGTCGAAGAGGTTCTGGTCAACAATCGAATGCCATTGGGCGGCAACATAGCCGCGCTGAGAGGCACGCTAGACGCAACTGAACGCGGCGCTTTTCCTCCGGGACTCACTTTTCACGGCAGGCCAACCGCCCGCAAGATCAAGGAAGCCACTGGGGCCGATGTAGTCCGTCGCGCGGGCGAACTGATTTCTAATGCGCTGCAAGACGACGTCTCGCGCTTCGCGGAGGCTGAGCGACTCAGTCATCAACTCATCGCTTTGGGCAAATCAATGGGACTAATAGTAGGCGGAATCAGCGATAGCGCCCCCACTCAAAAACTAAAAGACCTTTGGAAGACTATCTCAGCTGACCCAAACATCGCCCCAGGAGCAGCGCGTTTGGAGAGTTTGGTGGGCCAGAACGATGCACTTATCTTGCTCGATCGCGCTATCACGATAGACACAGTGCCTGCAAATGGCTAACAAATCCCCACCTCTTTCGTCTGTCAACGAGAAATTTATTGGTCCAATTTTTCATGTTTTAGGTCGGATAGGGCGCCCTATCAATAGAGGCCTGGAGTTTCTCCGCCAGATAGGCCACATGAGGCTCTTCCCGGATCGTGTCGTGACGACCCGGAATCACATGCACCTCGAAGCCACCGTCAGCAATAGTTTTCCAACGCAGCCGATTGTCTTCAAATCGGTTTCGATACTCGTTGTCTCGAGCAAGAAAATAGGTGATCCTGGCTGGGATCTTCTTGGGCGGTACATAGTTGATCTGCGTTGCCTTATAAATGGCCCACTCAATGCGCGCCAAAGGATTTTCAGCAACGATAACTTTCTGTTCGTACTTTTGTTCCGCGGTAGTAAGAGGAAGATCCTCATCGCTTTCGCTCCTCCTCGTCAGTTTCTTCTTCACACCATGCGCCGCAGCTTGAAGATATGACCTCACTCCTAATTGCCTGAGATGACTGAGATGCGAGAGCACCCTTTGGCCTGCCGACTGAGGTAACGGACAATGAGTATCGAGCATCGCCAGCAGCGCAATCTGTTGGCCGGCAACACTTAATTGGTGCGCCATCTCCAACGCAAAGAGTCCTCCCAGGGTATCACCCAGCAGATAATATGGTCCGTATGGTTGAAAGTCTCGAATCTCCGCGACGTAGTGCGCGGCCATGTCCTCAAGGCGAGTCAGCGGTTCCGTTTGGCCGTCCAGACCTTGCGCCTGCAGGCCATAGACCGGCTGGTCCAAACTAAGACGACGAACAAGTGATCGGTAAATAAAAACGTGCGCGCCGCATGCGTGCACACAATACAGCGGGGGCCTTGAGCCTTCGGGCTGAATTGCGACCAGCGAAGACCACCTGGAAGACCAACCTCCCTGGCGAAGCAAATTCGCCAGACCTGCGACCGTAGCAACTTGAAAAAGCGTAGCCAGCGGGAGTCTCGTGCCGAACCTGTTTTCAATCTGCCGGAAGAGTCGGGCGCCTAAAATAGAATCCCCACCCAACTCAAAAAAATCGTCGTCGAGTCCGATACGTTGTATAGATAGAACTTTCTCGAAGATATCCACTAATTGCAGTTCCAGAGAATCGCAAGCATCAACCCGAATCGGATCTAACTCGGGTCTCTGATCAGGTTTGGGCAAGGCGCTGCGATCCACCTTTCCGTTCGGCGTCAAGGGAAGACTCTCCAACAGTACAAGTGGTGACGGCACCATGTAGTCGGGCAGTTTCTCCTTCAGTTTCGCGCGCAGGGCAGTGACGCTGTGGCCCCCGTCACGGAGAGCTATGTAGGCCACGAGCTGTTTCTCTCCGGGTTCATCTTCTCTGACGATTACTACACTATCCCGAACTTCAGCGATCTCTGCGAGAGCCGCTTCGACCTCTCCCAGTTCGACTCGATTGCCGCGGATCTTCACCTGATGATCAAAGCGACCCAGGAACTCGATATGCCCATCAGGAAGATAGCGCGCCCGATCTCCGGTCCTATATAAACGCGCGCCCGCTT
>Ga0105238_10006542_pt1 | contig 11607 bp, 14 predicted proteins | sample KBSC34metaG_FD_81526 | JGI IMG/M metagenome (GOLD analysis project Ga0105238, IMG submission 81526) | Corn rhizosphere microbial communities from Kellogg Biological Station, Michigan, USA - KBS C3-4 metaG | ecosystem: Host-associated > Plants > Roots > Rhizosphere > Soil | place: Michigan, USA... | reverse complement strand
GGCCGGTGCTGGGCCTGCCGCCGGTCTGGTACAAGTCCGCGCCCTACCGAAGCCGCGCGGTGATCGATCCGTGCGGCGTGCTGAAGGAGTTCGGGACCGAGCTTTCCGATGACGTCGAAGTCCGCGTCTGGGACTCCACCGCGGAGGTCCGCTACCTGGTGATCCCCGAGCGGCCGGCCGGCACGGAGGGCCTCTCCGAGGACGCGCTCGCCGAGCTGGTGACCCGCGACGGCATGATCGGGACTGCAAGGTTGTGAGGGCCCGGCTGTGAACGGCGTCCACGACATGGGCGGGATGGCCAACCTGGGCCCCATCTCGCCGGAGCCCGACGAGCCGGTGTTCCACGAGGGCTGGGAAGGCCGCGTGCACGCCATGACAGTGGCTTCGCCCACCCGCGGCAACATCGACGCCGGGCGCCACCAGCGCGAGCTGATCCCGGGGCCGCAGTACTTGGCGATGAGCTACTACGAGAAGTGGTTCGCCTCGCTGAGCGCGCTGCTGCTCAAGCACGGCCTCGTGACCCCGCAGGAGTTGGCCAGCGGGCGCGCCGACCCAAAAGCCTCCAGGGCCACGCCCCGGCTGGCGGCCGCCGCGGTGACCGCGGCGATGACCACGCCCGGCTCCTACGTCCGCGAGGCGGCGCCGGCGCAGTTCGCGGTCGGCGACAGGGTCCGGGCCCGCAATCTGAACCCGCCCGGCCACACGCGCCTGCCGCGCTATGTCCGCGGCCGGGAGGGCGTGGTGACGGCCCTGCACGGCGCCCACGTCTTCCCGGACTCCAACGCCCACGGAAAGGGCGAGGACCCGCGGCCGCTCTACACCGTGCGGTTCTCCGCCACCGAGCTCTGGGGCCCGGACGCGCATCCGAAGGACAGCGTCAGCCTCGACCTTTGGGAGCTCTACCTTGAGCGCCCCTGACTTCACCGCCCTGCCCCGCCTGCCGCGGGACGCCGAGGGGCCGGTGTTCGCCGAGCCCTGGCAGGCGCAGGCCTTCGCGCTGGCCGTCCAGCTGCACGCGGGGGGCGCGTTCACCTGGCCGGAATGGGCGCAGGCGCTGTCCGAGCGGCTGGCGGCGGCCGGCGAAAGCGACGACGGCAGCCGCTACTACGAACACTGGCTGACGGCGCTGGAAGACCTGGCGGCGGCCAAGCGCCTAGCCGACAGGCCGGACATGGCGGCGCGCAAGGCCGCCTGGGCGGACGCCTACGCGCGCACGCCCCACGGCAAGCCTGTGGAACTCTGAACTAAATCAGTGGACGGCGTTCCACCGCCCGGAACCAAACGGCGTTTTCCACGCTCAAGCTGCCGACGTGTGGGGACATTGTCGGATGGTGCAATACGCAGTGACGCTCAAGGACGGCGACTGGACGGTGTTCAAGGACGGCCGCGCCGTCGAACACGACCTGACCCGGTCGGCCGCCATACAGATGGCCAAGATCATGGCGTTCGAGGCCGAGGAGCGCGGCGAGACCGTCGAGCTCCTGATCCAGGGGTACTACGGCGAGATGTCGCGCAAGCTGACCGGCGGGACGGACGAGGCCGAAGCCTAGCCGGTCCGGCGCATCGCAGACTTGGCCTCGCGCTTGGCGCGGGCCTCGGCCTTGGCGGCGGCCTTTCGGTCCTTGCGCTCCTGGCGCTTCAGCTCCAGCTGCAGCTGCTCGTCGTTCTCCATCGCCTCGCGACGCGCTGCGGCCTCGGCCTCGGCCTTCAGGCGCGCGGCCTCCTTCTCGGCGGCTCGGCGGGCGCGGACTTCCTCGACTTCACGGGCCTTGCGCTGTGCGCGGGTCTCGAAGACCTCGGGCTTGACCGTCGGCTTCGGCTTGAACTTCTCGAGGAGGGCTTTACGGGCTTCGGCCTGAGACGACAGACGCTCTTCGAAGCCCCCGATCTTGGACTCTCTCATCACACTCTTGGGTTGGGTTTGAACGCTCGGGCGGGGTAACCCGCCCGCGGGATATAGGGTTGCCGGTATCAGCCGACGATGTCGGCCTCATTAAAAAATTGCGCAATTTCGATGGCGGCGTTGTCCTGGCTGTCGGAGCCGTGCACCGAGTTCTCGCCGACGCTTTCGGCGAACAGGGCGCGGATGGTGCCGGGAGCGGCCTGGGCGGGGTTCGTGGCGCCCATCACCTCGCGGTATTTCGCCACGGCGTTGTCGCCTTCCAGCACCTGCACGACCACCGGGCCGGAGGTCATGAACTCGACCAGTTCGCCGTAGAACGGCCGCTCCTTGTGCACTTCGTAGAACGTCTTGGCCTGGGCGTCGGTCATGCGGATGCGGCGCTGGGCCACGATGCGCAGGCCGGCGTCCTCGATCACCGCGTTGATCTTGCCGGTGAGATTCCGCTTCGTCGCGTCCGGCTTGATGATCGAGAAGGTGCGTTCGGTCATGAGGTCGTGGGCTCGCTGGGTCGTCTGGAGATGGGGACCCGCGCACCGGGAGTCGCGCGCGGGGACCGGCTCTATAGCCGCAGGTTTTGCGCTCGCCAAGGCGCTCTGCTAAGAGGCCGCCCCGTCAGGCGCCGGCGCGGCGCAATCAACTCAACGCCTGACGCTCCCCTCCGTCCTTCGCAGGCCCGGCGAGCGCTGGTCCGCGCCCCATATGCCCTGACCTCCGATGCTGCAGATCAAAGACCTCGTTTTCGACGCCTGGGGCCGCCGGTTCTTCGACCGCGCCACGGTCACGCTGCCCAAGGACGCCCACGTCGGCCTGGTGGGCCGCAACGGCGTCGGCAAGTCCACGCTGTTCCGCCTGATCAAGGGCGAGTTCGTAGCCGGGTCCGGCGAGCTGGGCATGCCGAAGGCTGCGCGGATGGGCTCCGTCGACCAGGAGCATCCGGCCACGCCCGTGCCGCTGCTCGACACCGTGCTGGCGGCCGACGTGGAGCGGGCGAGCCTGCTCACCCAGCTCGAGACCGCCGATCCGGAGCACATGGGCGAGATCTACAACCGCCTGATCGAGATCGATGCCGACCGGGCCCCGAGCCGCGCCGCCGAAATCCTGGCGGGCCTGGGTTTCTCGAACGCCGACCTGGCGCGGCCCATGGCCGAATTCTCCGGCGGCTGGCGGATGCGCGTGGCGCTGGCGGCCTCGCTGTTCGCCGAGCCCGACCTGCTGCTGCTGGACGAGCCCACCAACTACCTCGACCTGGAGGGCGCGCTCTGGCTGGAGGCGCGGCTGCGCAAGTACCCGCACACCGCCATCGTCATCAGCCACGACCGCGAACTGCTCAACAACTCGGTGGACCACATCCTGCACCTGAAGGACGGCCAGCTCAGTCTCTATCCCGGCGGCTACGACGCCTTCGAGCACCAGCTGACCGAGAAGCTGCGCCTGCAGGAGGCCACACGGGTCAAGATTGAGGCGCGGCGCGCCCATCTGCAATCGTTCGTCGACCGCTTCCGGGCCAAGGCGTCCAAGGCCACGCAGGCCCAGTCGCGCCTGAAGATGATCGCCAAGCTGCCGCCGATAGCCGCGGTGATCGAAGAGCGGGTAACGCCCTTCGTCCTGCCCTCGCCCGACCGGCCGCTGCCGCCGCCGCTGATCCGGCTGGAGGACGCCGCGGTCGGCTACGGCGGGCCACCGATCCTGAAGAAACTGAACCTGCGGCTCGATATCGACGACCGCATCGGGCTCCTGGGCGTGAACGGCGCGGGCAAGTCGACCTTTGCCAAGCTGGTGGCGGGCGCGCTCAGCGTCGAGGCCGGAACCCTGCACCGCAGCTCGCGCCTTCGTGTGGGCTGGTTCCACCAGCACCAGATCGAGGCGATGGACCCCACGGACACGCCGCTGGAGATCATCCGCCGCGCGCTGCCCGCGGCCAGCGAGCCGCAGCGCCGCTCCCGCCTCGCCCAGTTCGGCATCGGCTTCGACAAGGTCGAGACGACGGTCGCCAACCTGTCCGGCGGCGAGCGGGCGCGGCTGCTGCTGAACCTGGTCGCCATGGAGGCGCCGCACCTGCTGATCCTCGACGAGCCCACCAACCACCTCGACATCGACAGCCGCCGCGCCCTGCTGGAGGCGCTGAACGACTACGAGGGCGCGGTGATCCTGATCACCCACGACCGCTCGCTGATGGAGCTGGTGGCCGACCGGCTGTGGCTGGCCGCCGACGGGACGATCGCGCCGTTCGAGGGCGACATGGAGGACTATGCCAAGTTCGTGCTGGACCGCGCCCGGGTCGCGGCCCGCGCGCCGGGGCAGCAGGCCGAGCCGGAGCCGGCCCAGCCGGCGCCCCCGCCGCCGCCGGCCCGCACCAAGGCGCCGACCGGCAATGCGCGGCGTCGGGTCGAGGCGGCCGAGGCGGCGCTGGCGAAAGCGACCGAGGCGCTGGCGGCGATCGACGCGGCGCTGAGCGATCCTGCGACCTTCGCCAAGGACCCGGCCAAGGCCGCCGAACTAGGGCGGCGCCGTACGGCGGCGCAGGGCGCGGTCGAGGCGGCGGAGGCCGAATGGCTGGAGGCCCAGGCCGCCTATGAGGCGCTGACCGCCTCCTCCTGATCGGCATTGACCAAGGCCGCCGCCGGCCGCCACGGCTCGGTGTCGTGCAGCTTGGTCAGATCGACCTCCAGGTAGCCGTTCGGCAGCTCGTTCAGGATGTCCACGAAGGTGTGGTCCAGGCGCACATCCTCGGGCCGGTAGGTCTTGCGGTCGGTGATCGGCGCCGAGATCGCCTCGTCGAAGCCGCTGATCGACACCAGCAGCGTCGGCGCCTCCACTGCGAGCCGCTCCGGCGTGAGGTTGTAGAGCGGGCTGTCCGGATCGATCGGATGGATCAGCGTCCAGGAGAAGCTGAGCACCGGCAGGTTGGAGCGCACCAGCGGCAGTTCGGTGAGCCGCCGGTAGCGGCGGTCGTCGACCATCACCTGGCGCAGATAGGAGATCCGTCCCGAGACCTCGCTGACCCCCTGCAGCCGCCGGCTCGCGACCCGCAGCATCAGCGCCCGGCCGCCCTCGTAGGGGGCGATCACCGCGGCGTCGCTGAACATCAGCCGTGGCCGGGGCCGGGCGAACCGGGCGAAGAAGGCGCCGGTCGCCAGCGCCGTCAGGAACATGCCGACGAAGATCTCCGTCGTCGCGACGACGTGGCCATAGGTGCTGGCCGGCGTCATGACCCCGTAGCCGACGGTCGCCAGGGTCTCGACGCTGAAGAAGAAGGCGTCGGCGAAGTTGCCGGGCCGCACGTTGGCCACCGCGTGGGGCGCCAGCGTGTAGAGCACCGCGAAGACCAGGTTCGCGGCCAGGAACATCGCCAGCACCGCCGCCACGAAGGCCGGCCAGCTCAGCGCCATGACCAGGTAGTACGGGTCGTCGAGGGCGTAGCGATGCACGCCCACCTTCACGGCCGACAGGCTGGCGAGCTTCACGCGGGGCGGTGGCGGCGGCACGAGCGCCGAATAGCACGGCGGGCCGGCCCGTCGAAGGCCGGCCCGCCGCTCAGACGAAGGCCTGGGTGATCAGGTGATGTGCTTCGGGCTGATCGGGTCGGAGCCCGGGAAGGTCTCCTCGATCGCCTCGTCGAGCAGGGCCTCCTGGCGGTCGCGGACGTGGGCCTCGCGTTCGGCCATGTGGTCGTGTTTTTCGCCTTCCTTCAGGGGCTCGTCGGCCTCGCGGGAATGCGGCGTTTCGATGTGGCGGTCTTCGTGCTTCGGGATGGCTTCGACGGCCATGTCGGCGTTGGCGGCGCCGGACCCGTGGGTGAAGGCGCGTTTGGCTTCGTCTTCGCTGTGGGGGCGGGCCATGACTGGCTCCTCTGGACTTGCGGTTCAGAGAGCAAAACCCGCAAGGCAAGGCTTCGGTTGCCCGAATTTCCCGAAACCGGAAGTGTCGGGTCCGCGCCGTTTCGATCGACCTTCGGCGGCAAACCCGCCTGCAAGGAGCCTTTTGCGATGAAGTACGCCTGCCTGGTCTACGCCGAGCCCGGCTTCCACCTGCGCCTGCCGCCGGACGAGCTGGCCACCCTCGACCGCGACTCCCTCGCCTACGATTCCAGCCTGGCCGAGGCCGGCCACCTGCTGGCCGCCTCGGCGCTCTCCGGGACCGACACCGCCAGCACGATCCGGGTGCGCGGCGGCAAGGTGCTCTCCACCGACGGCCCGTTCGCCGAGACCAAGGAGGTCCTCTGCGGCTTCGTCTTCATCGAAGCGCCCGACCCGGCCACGGCGCGCCGGATCGCCGAGGGCATCCCGATGGCGCGCTACGGCACGATCGAACTGCGTCCGGAGCTCATCATCAACGGCTAGGCGGATGCGCCGCTAGCCCGCGGGCGGATTGGTCGCTGTCTGCGGCGCCGCCGCCCTCAGCTCGGCGTGGGTGAGCGGGGTCAGCGCCAGCGGCGCCGGCGCCTCGCGCGCGATCAGGTCCTCGAGTCGCGAGGCGAAGCCCGCCGGGTCGCGGACGTCCAGTGGCTGCAGGACGTCTGGGCCGAAGCGCCACCACTGCAGAGCCTGCAGGCGCCCCGCCACGTCGTTCGGCAGCCGCATGCGGATGAGGCGGGCCGGGACGCCGCCAACGATGGCGTAGGGCGGGACGTCGCGGGTCACGAGCGCATTGGCGGCGACCACGGCCCCGTCGCCGACGGTCACGCCCCCGGAAAAGGTCGCGTTGTCGCCGACCCAAACGTCGTTGCCGATCACCACGGGCTCGGAGAGGGCGTGCTCGAACGGATAGGCGGCGTACTTGGAGACGCCGGTGTCGCGCAGGTAATTCACCAGGCTCTCGAGTCCGCTCGGCGAATAGGAGACCGGCGAGGAGGTCGCCCAATCGGTGGGGTGCTGGGTCTGGATATAGCGCACGTTGTCGCCGATCGAGCAGTAGCGTCCGATCCGCGTCGACGGCATCGGCATGCTGCGGCTGTAGGAGAAGGCCCCCATGCGCGCCGGGATCACGTTGCCGTCGTGGATCTCGCAGTAGGGCTCTAGCTCCGCCTCCTCCCGCAGGAAGAGCGTGTCGCCCACCCGCCAGCGCTCGCCGCCCCTGAACCGCTGCGAGATGCGACGCTGCCGAAGCAGCGCGAGCAGCTCCGGCGTGGCGATGAGCGTGTTGACCATCGCCGCGGCTAGTCGACGATATGGATCGACATCTCGCCCGGCACTTCGCCCTCGATCATCACCCAGACCAGCTGGTTGCCGGTGTGGCGGACCTCGTAGCGGCCGTACCAGCCGCAGTCGCGGGCGGGATCCGGATCCAGCCGCACCGCCTCGTCGCCGCCTTCGCGGAACAGGGTCAGCAGCTCGTCGCGGCCGATCTCCAGCCAGCAGACCCGCCAGCCGGCGCGCTCGATCTCGGCCAGCTTGGCGTCGAGGCGCGCGGTCAGCCGCTCCGGACGCGACGGCGAGGCCGGCGGCGGCGCGGATCGGCGCGGCTGCGGGATCGCCCCGGCGATGGGCGAGATCCGGTCGAAGGCGTGCCCTGCGGCGAAGCTCATGTGATTCCGTCCCGCGACCAGCCTAGCGGGCGATCAGCGGACTTTCACCATCCGCTTGCCGCGGTTCTCGCCAGCCAGCAGGCCGACCAGCGCCGCCGGCGTGTTCTCCAGCCCTTCGACGATGTCCTCGCTGACCTTGAGCTGGCCCGACTGGACCCAGCCCTGGAGATCCGCCAGCGCCTTTTCCCGCTGGTCGTCGAAGTCCATCACCACGAAGCCGCGCAGCGTCAGCCGCTTGGTGACGATGAGGCCGGGCACGCCGCGCGGGCCGTGCGGCGGCGGCGCGCCGTCATATTGCGAGAGCGCCCCGCAGCAGGCGATGCGGCCGTGGTTGTTCATCGCGAACAGGCAGGCCTCGAAGATGTCGCCGCCGACGTTGTCGAAGTAGACGTCGACGCCGCCCAGGCCGCGCAGCTGGCGCTTGAATTCCGGGTCCTTGTAGTCGAGGGCGCCGTCGAACCCGAGCTCGTCGGTGAGCCAGCGGCCCTTCTCCGCGCCGCCTGCGATGCCCACCACCCGGCAGCCCTTGATCTTGGCGATCTGCCCGACGATCGAGCCCACCGACCCGGCGGCGGCCGAGACCACGACCATGTCGCCGGCCTTGGGCTGGCCGCATTCCAGCAGGCCGAAGTAGGCCGTCAGGCCCGCGACGCCATAGACGCTGAGCAGATGGGTCTCGGGCTGCATGTCGGGCAGCTTCGAGAGCCGCTTGGCGGGCAGCACCGCGTAGTCCTGCCAGCCGGTGTCGGCCCAGACGAGGTCGCCGGACTTCAGGTGGCCCGCGCGGCTGTCGACCACCTCGGCCAGCGCGCCGCCGGCCATCACCTGGCCGGACTCCAGGGCCGAGCGGTAGGTGGCGCCCTGCATCCAGGCGCGATTGGCGGCGTCGAGCGAGATGTAGCGGGTGCGCAGCAGCACCTCGCCGTCGCCGGGCTGCGGCGGGGCGGTCTCGACGAGGCGGAAGTGCTCGGGGTGCAGCTTCTCCGCGCCCGGCAGCCGGTCGAGCACGATCTGGCGGTTGGCGTCGGGCATGGCGGAAGCTCCTCGCGGGTTGCGCCCGCTAACGAGGACGCCAGGCTCAGCGCGCGGTCAAGGCCGCCAGGCGCGCGGCGGCGTCGGCCTCGAGGTCGGCGTAGAACAGGTTGAAGCCAGGCGAACGGCGCCGCTCGATCCACGTGCCCGAGGGACTGAGCGATCCTGACCGGGGGTCGGAGACCCGCAGCACGCCACCCTCGCACCGCGCCGAGACCTGGCGGGCCAGGAAGGCCGGCCGGTCGCTCCAGTCCAGGCCCGTGGCGTTCGCCCCCCCCAGGTGCAGGCGCGCCGGCGCCAGCGCGTCGGTGGTCGCGCCCAGGATGGGATTGAAGCACAGGGCCGGGCTCCTGAGGTTGTCGAGCTCCCCGCCCGGCCGCCAGACGAGCGCGCGGTCGAGGATGCGCCGTGCGCGGTCGGGGTCGGCCTGCGGCGCGCTGGCCCAGGCAGCCAGGCAGTGGGCTTCTCCTCGGGCCGTGCACGGCGGAAGCGGCGGCTGGTCGGCCGGGACCACGGTCTCGATCAGGTAGGCGGCGGCCAGGCGCTGGCGCAACTCGGGATCGGGCGCGATCTGCTCGGCCAGCAGCCGCGCCGCCAGCGTGCCGCCCTGTTCCACGCCCACCAGGATGAACGGCCGGCCGTCGCCGTACCTCGCGCGCCACGTCCGGAACGCCGCGGCCACGTCGCCGTAGGCGAAGGCGCGCGCCTGGCGGGCGTCTTCCGACAGGTTCATCTGCGAGTAGAGGCTGGCCTGGCGGTAGCGCGGCGCGAAGATCCGGCCCAGGCGTTCGAACGGGCCCGCGTAGTTCGGCGCCATCACCTGGCGGAACAGGCGGTCGGCCCGCTCATCGCCGATCGGCCCGTTCCAGTCGCGCCCGCCGTCGAAGGTCGTGGGCGCGACGAAGAAGACGTCCGCGGCGGGCTCGCCGGCGCCGGACGTCTCCGGGTGCGCGGGCAGCAGATACCAGGCGCTCGGCTTGGCGTAGTCCGGGGCGGGCGGCGGCCGGTAGGTCTGGAACGGCGTGCGCGGGTCCAGCGAGTGGCGGATCAGGTCGCCGCGGAACACGGCGTAAGCGACCAGCAGGACGCCCACGACGGCCAGAAGGCCGATGGCCGGCCAGAGGCTGCGACGCGGCTGCCCTTCGCTCATGGGTCAGCGGTAGGGATCGGGCTGGGAGAGGTAGCTTCGGACGTAGTCGCCGATGCCCTCCTCCAGCGGCGTCATGGGCTGCTCGTACCCGGCCGCGCGCAGGCGATCCATCTTCGCCTCGGTGAAGTACTGGTACTTGTCGCGGATCGCCGGCGGCATCGGCGTGTAGTCGATCTGGGCGTTCTTGCCGGCCGCGGCGAAGACGGCGCGGGCCATGTCCTCGAAGCTGCGCGCCTGGCCGGAGCCCAGGTTGTAGATGCCGTTCACCTGCTCGTTGCGGATCAGCCACTCGGTGACGTCGGCGGCGTCGCGGACATAGACGAAGTCGCGCTTCTGGCCGCCATCGGGGACGTCGTCGCGATAGCTCTTGAAGAGCTGCACGGCGTGGCCGTCGCGCACGTGGGGCCAGATCTGCGAGGCCACCGACTTCATCGAGTGCTTATGCTCTTCGTTGGGCCCGTAGACGTTGAAGAACTTCAGGCCCACCCACTGCGGCGGGGCGTAGTCGCGGTCGGCCTGGCGCACGGCGAAGACGTCGAACAGCGCCTTGGACCAGCCGTAGGTGTTGAGCGGGCGAAGCGCCGCCAGCGCCTCGTAGCCGTTGTCGTCGTCGAAGCCGTGGCTGCCGTCGCCGTAGGTGGCCGCCGAGGAGGCGTAGATCAGCCTGCGCTGGCGGTCGGCGCACCAGCGGAAGAGGTCGCGGGAGAGCGTGAAGTTCGAGTGGACGATCCTGTCGGCGTCCGGCTCCATGGTCGAGCTGATCGCCGCCATGTGGACCACCACCTCGACGTCGCGCCAGCGCTTCTCCAGCCAGTCGAACATCTGGTCCGGCGCCACGAAGTCGCCGATCGGGTGCTTGGCGATGTTCTTCCACTTGCCGAGCTCGGCCTCGTGCAGGCGGTCGCAGACCACCACGTCGAGGGTGCGGTCCTGCGCCAGCCTGGCGGCGATGTTGGACCCGATGAAGCCCGCGCCGCCGGTCACGAAGGCGATCCGACGCTGGGTCATGCGGACTTCGTCTTCAGCTTGGCGATGGCGGCGGTGGTCGAATAGCCCTCGACGATCGGCGCCAGCTTCACCTCGCCGCCCCAGCTCCTGACCTCCGGCGCGCCCACGACTTCGGCCTCGGTGTAGTCGGCGCCCTTGATCAGCACGTCCGGCCGGACCAGCTCGATCAGCTTCAGCGGCGTGTCCTCCTCGAAGGGCGCCACCAGGTCCACCGAGCCCAGGCCGGCCAGCACCAGGGCGCGGCTCTCGAGGTCGTTCACCGGGCGGCCCTCGCCCTTCAGGCGGCGCACGCTGTCGTCGTCGTTCAGGCCCACGACCAGCCGGTCGCACCAGGCCCGCGCCTGGGCCAGGTAGGCCACGTGGCCCTTGTGCAGGATGTCGAAGCAGCCGTTGGTGAAGCCCACCTTCAGGCCTTTGGCGCGCCAGCGCGCGACCTGGTCGACCAGCCGCTGGGGCGTGGCCACCTTGGCCTCGGCCGGGGCGAAGTGAGCGCTGAGCGCAGCCTCGATCATCTCTTCCGGCGAGACGGTCGCGGTGCCCACCTTGCCCACCGCCACGCCGGAGGCCAGCTGGGCGAAGGCGATCGCCTGATCGATGGGAACGCCGGCCGCCATCGCCAGGCCCAGCGCCGCGAGCGTCGTGTCGCCGGCGCCGGAGGCGTCGAACACCTCGCGCGCCGCGGTCGGGAAGTGGCGGACCGGCTCGCCGCGCACCGCCAGCGAAATCCCCTTCGACGCCCGGGTGACCAGGATCGCCCTGGCGTCCCAGACCAGCAGGGCGTGTTCCAGGGCCAGCTCGATCTGGGCGTCGGTCTCGGTCGGCAGGTCGGTGGCGTGCGACAGCTCCGCCGCATTCGGCTTGATGAGGTCCACCGCCCCATAGCGCGAGAACGAGCGGGCCTTCGAGTCGACGATCACCTTGCCGCCGCTTTCGGCGGCCGCCTCGCGGGCGGCGGCGATCACCGCCTCGGTGACGACGCCCTTGCCGTAG
>Ga0105238_10006541_pt1 | contig 11607 bp, 7 predicted proteins | sample KBSC34metaG_FD_81526 | JGI IMG/M metagenome (GOLD analysis project Ga0105238, IMG submission 81526) | Corn rhizosphere microbial communities from Kellogg Biological Station, Michigan, USA - KBS C3-4 metaG | ecosystem: Host-associated > Plants > Roots > Rhizosphere > Soil | place: Michigan, USA... | reverse complement strand
TTCACCCATACCGCCTGGAACGATTATGAGATCGTCGCGGCCAACCTGCTCGATGGTGCCGACCGGCGGCTTTCTCGGCGCGTTACCGGTTATGCCCTCTATATCGACCCTCCCCTTGGCCGCGTCGGGATGACCGAAACGCAGGCGCGTAAAAGCGGGCGGCCGTTATTGGTGTCGACCAGGCCCATGACGCGCGTGGGTCGCGCGGTCGAGAAGGGGGAGACACTGGGTTTCATGAAATTGGTGGCCGACGCGGCGACCAAGCGCATCCTTGGCGCCGCGATCCTGGGCACCGGCGGGGATGAAGCCATCCACGGCATCCTCGACATGATCAACGCGGACGCGCCGCTCGACACCTTGCAATGGGCGGTGCCGATCCATCCCACCGTTTCGGAGCTCATCCCGACGTTAGTCGGGGATTTGCGGCCGGCGTGACGGCAGCGGGCCGCTATTCCGCAGGCGCATAGGCTCGAACGAAGGTCTGATGGTCTCCGAGCCTCGATAATTGCTGCGCAATGCCGGCCTTCAGATCCGACAATGCCTTTTGCAATTGCCCAGGCTCCATCATCCGCGCCAGCTGATGATAGGATCGGGGCCAAACGCCCTGACCCAGCATCACCATGATCCAACTGTCGATGCGGAACAGTTCGTCGTTGCCCTGGTAAGCGATGCCGTGGTCGCGGAAGAGAGCGATGCGTTCGGCCAGGCTGGCAGGCAGCTCCATTGCCCGGCAGCGGCGCCAGAACGGGGAATCCTCACGCTCGGTCTGCGCATAATGAAGGATGATGAAGTCGCGCACATGTTCCATTTCACGGCGTGACTGGCGGTTGAAATGATCGGTGACCGCATCCGTCACGCGGCCGAACGGGAAGTTCTGGATCAGCCGCGTAATGGCGATCTTGATGAAGTGGATGCTGGTCGATTCCAGCGGCTCGATAAAGCCGCTCGCAAGGCCGAGGGCGATGACATTCTTGTTCCACGATTTGTTGCGCATGCCGGCCTTGAAGCGGAGCAGGCGTGGATCGAACAGCGGCTTGCCCTCGATCGCCGCCAGGAACCGGGCACGCGCCTCGTCCTCGGACATGAACTCGGTGCAATAGACGAAGCCATTGCCCACGCGGCGCTGGAGCGGGATGCGCCAGCGCCAGCCATTTTGGTGCGCGATCGCGCGGGTATAGGGTACGATCGGGCCGACCGGCTCGGTTTGGACGGCGAGCGCCGCATCCGTCGCCAGCCAGTGGCTCCAATCCTCAAAGCCGGTTTTCAGCGTCTGTTCGACGAGCAGCGCGCGGAAGCCGGTACAGTCGAGGAACAGGTCGCCCTCGATCCGCGCTCCCGACTCCAGTTCCAGTGCCGTGACGAAGCCTGTTTCGGGATGCTGCTCGATCTTCTTGATCTTGCCTTCGACCCGTTTGACGCCGGCCGGCTCGGCCAGCCCGCGCAGAAATTTGGCGTAAGCGGTCGCGTCGAGATGATAGGCGTAGCCGATCGTCGAGCCTTCATGCGTCTCGAACCTGTTGGCTTTCGCGGCCTGCGCTTCCAGACTGTAATCGGTATAATCGCCGCCAAAGCCCTGGTTGCGCGCTTCCAGCCAGAAATGCTGGAAATCGGCCATCCATACCGATTTGCCGACCGATCCAAAGGCGTGAAAATAGCTGTCGCCTTTGCGGCGCCAATTCTCGAATTCGATGCCGAGCTTGAACGTCGCCTGGCTCGCCTTGATAAAGGCCTGCTCATAGATGCCGAGCAGGGCGTGGAAGGTGCGGGTAGTCGGGATCGTGGATTCGCCGACGCCGACCGTGCCGATCTCGTCCGATTCCACCAGGGTGACTTCGATCAGCGGACTGAGTTGCTTGATCAGTGCAGCGGCCGCGACCCAGCCCGCCGTTCCACCGCCGGCGATCACCACGCGTTGCACAGGTTGCCTGTTCATTGGAGATTACCTTCGGCTCCAAACGTCGCGCGGGCGGTCATGCGTCGTCGGCGGGGCAATAGCTGTTCAGAAAATCCGGATGGCTCGGCATCTTGGCGACCCTGTTGGCGATTGTGGTCCGCATATTGGCCAACGTCTGGCGGAGTTCATGCGAGGGCATCATCCGCGCCAGATGGTGATATCCACGAGGATAAAGCCGCTGACCGGGCAAGACCTGCGTCCATGAATCGATCCGGAACAGATCGTCCTGCGTCTGATAGGCCTGCGCATTTTCACGGAAGAGCGCGATCCGCTCAGCGAGGGAATCGGGAATTTCCATCGTCCGGCAGCGGCGCCAGAACGGGGAATCCTCACGCTCGGTCTGATGATAATGGCAGATTACGAAATCGCGGATACTCTCGAATTCCCGGCGCGACTTATGGTTGAAATGGCCGATCAGCGCGTCGTCGAAACCATTGAACGGGAAATATTCGATCAACCGCGTGACCGCGATCTGCATGAGGTGGATGCTGGTCGATTCCAATGGCTCGATGAAACCGCCGGCAAGGCCAAGGGCAACGACGTTCTTGTTCCACGCCCGAGAGCGCATGCCGGTGCGGAAGCGCAGCGCCCATGGATCGCGCACGGGCTTGCCGGGAATCTCGGTGAGGAATTTGGCCTGCGCCTCATCTGCCGACATGAACTCGGCGCAGAAGACGAGGCCCGCGCCGACGCGACGTTGCAGCGGGATGCGCCATTGCCAGCCCGCTTGGTGCGCAATCGCGCTGGTATAGGGGATGGGAGGCTCGTCGGTCATGCATTGGACGGCGACCGCGCTATTGGTGGAGATCCATTTGCCCCAATCCTCGAACCCGGTTTGCAGCGTCTGCTCGATCAACAGGGCGCGAAAGCCCGTGCAGTCGATGAAGAGATCGCCTTCGATCCGCTCGCCGGATTCCAGCACGATCGCGTCGACGAAGCCGTTTTGCGGGTTCTGCGCGACTTGCCGGATTTTGCCTTCGACCCGCTTGACCCCGGCAGGCTCCGCCAGACCGCGCAGGAACTGCACATAACGCGCGGCATCGAAATGGTAGGCATAGGCCAGCGGTCGCGTATCGTCGGTGATGAACTTATTGGCCTCGCCCGCCACCCATTCCGGGCAATACTCGCCTAGTTCGCCGCCGAACCCATCTGCCTTGGCCTGTAGCCAGAAATGGTGGAAGGGCGCCATCCAACTCGCGCGCGTGCCGATCGTGCCGAACGAGTGGATGTAGCGATCGCCGACCTGCCCCCAGTTTTTGAACTCGATACCGAGCTTAAAGGTCGCCTGGGTCGCGCGCATGAACGCACGCTCGTCGATGCCCATGAATTTGTGGAAGGTGAAGCAGGTGGGAACCGTGGACTCACCGACGCCTACAGTTCCGATCTCGTCGGACTCGACGAGCGTGATATCGATGAGTGGGCCGAGGTGACGTACCAGCGCAGTTGCAGCCACCCAGCCGGCAGTTCCGCCGCCCCCCACCACCACGCGCCTCACGGCCGGCCTATCCATATCCGCCCCTTTACCGATTGATTTTATTGAGGATCATTGCGCGCAGCCGGCGTGCTTTCACCTCATCGAGCGGCGCCAGATTGCCCCGCGCCGGCTCCGGTAGATGCGCGCGCGGCAGATCCGACGGCCCAAAAATGTAGTAATCAAACATCGCCCGCCAGGCACGTTTTTCGGACTCGGGCCGGCCGCGCAGGCTGAGCAGAGCGTGCAACAGGGTGTTCATGGGGGAATCCATGAAGTTGGGCACCGTATTCCACCAATAATTGATCATGGCGTTGAAGGGGCCCAGCGCCTCGACATGGTGCCACCATAAAGCCGGATATATGAGGACATCGCCGGACTCGAGGTCCGCCACCTCGCCGGCTACGGCCGCTTGCGCGAAGCGGGGAAAACGATCGAGATCGGGTGCAGCGAAGTCGACCATCGATACGACCTGGCCGCCCGGCGTGGGCTCAAGCGGGCCGGGATAGAGATTCTCGATCTGCTGTGGCGGGAACATCGTGAAGCGTCGTCGTCCCACCACGCAGCAGGCGATATTGTTCGACATATCCCAATGCGCGGACGCGATCGTGTGATTGCCCATCCAGATGCTGACCAGCGGCGGCTCGCCCGGGAATGCTGCATCGTCCAGCCCAAGGTCATTCTCGGCTCTTAGACCGGGCAGATACGTATCCACGTCGGTAGAGCCAACATAGAAGGATGGCGGATCAGGATCGTCGAGATGCGCGGCGATTTGGTCCAGAAAGCGATCGAGGCGGACACGTTCTGCGGTGAAGTTCAGTCCCGTCAGGTCGGCATTATAGTGGAAGCGACCCCTGATTTCCGGCGCGCCGACATAACCGACGATCGGATGCCCGTGATAGAAGCTGGTCAGATAGCGCATAGCGTCCAAGGGCGAACGGAGGCCATGGCGTACCAGCGGCCAATCCCGCGCGAGGCCTTTCAAAATCACCGGACGCGCGCGCGCGAACAGGTCCTCAAAAGGGATGCGATCGGGCGCGATCCCCGTCAGTTCCTCGGTTCTCCGCGGGATTTCGATCCTCGTCATGGGTCGCTCGTCAGGCTGCCCGCTCGCGCTGATTCTTGATGTCCGTCAGACGGCCGAAATTCTGCAGTGACGAGGCGATCCAGATGGCTGGGCGCAGGAAATCGGCGCGGTGCAGTCGCTCGAGGGGCTCTCCGTCGAGTTGCATTAACCGCTCATGGCTGATCGTGTGGCCGTCGGGCACATGATATTGACGACCATTATCGAGCTTGATCTCGATTGTGATTGGCTCGATCAAATCGAGTTTGTCGAAGGCCTCGAAGATCGGCCGCGTCACCTCACTGCCGACATAGATGGCGCGCAGCACGCCCGCGACATGGTCCAGATACGGCGAATTGCCACCTTGGGGCAGGAAGATGGGGGCGCCCGCCTCGCGCGAGACACGGGGATGATCGAGATCGATATGGATCATCGGTTCGCCTTGGGTTGTCCTGTCACGCGCAGGCGGCGGCAGGCCGATCGAAAACGGGCCGCGTTGCAGCAGGGCAGGGACGGCACGGCCCTGCCAGCCATCTTCGGTCAGGAAGAGGTTTTCATCCTGATCCAGCCCGAGCAGCACGACCGAGCGATAGCCGCCATCGTCGGCATCCTTGCGAAGCAGGATCGGATATTCACGCTGCAGTGCCTCATATTCGGTTGGGAAGACGGTCATCTGGTTGACGGCATCGCCAAAGGCCGCGCCGTGGCCGGTCAGGACCCGGATATCGGCATGGTCGACATTGTTGAGAAGAACCGGATTTACCATCGGGGCACGCTCTTGGACATCCTATGCTTGGGCCAGACATCGGTTGATGTCGCGGGGGAGGCTAGCCTTTTTAGGGCGGCCCGCAAAAGAGAAAGGCCGCTGCGCGGGGGCAGCGGCCTTTCCGTTTATCTGATCGTCGGGGCCGATCAGAACTTGAAACGCACGCCTGCCAGATAGCGGGCCGAACCCTCCTGTGCGAAAAACACCTGGTTCGTCGAACGGCCGTAGATGACCTGCTTCTCTTCGAGGACGTTGATGCCCTCGACCGAGATCGCGAGCTGCGGCGTCACGTCGTAGCTGATGTTGAAGTCCACCTGTCCATAAGCCTTGGTGAAATTCGGGTTGTGCGACTGACCTTGGTTGCTCGCCGACAGGAACTTGTCGCGCCAGTTGTAGCTGAGGCGAGCAGAAATGCCGTTCTTGTCATAGATCAGGGTGGCATTGGCCGTATCGCTTAGACCCAGCAGCGCGAATTGATCCACGTTCGGATTTGCCGCGACATCGATACCGATATCGCCACGGACGTGGGTGTAGGCGGCTGCGACACCGAAGCCGGTATGGCCGAGGAAGTACTGGCCGGCAATTTCGAAGCCCCAGATCTTCGCGTCCTTATTGTTGATCGGTGTGTTCACATTGAAGTTGAACAGCGGATCGTTGCTGTCTGCAATGATGTCCACTGCGCCCAGCGTCGAGTCTACGAACGCCTGATTGAGCTGACGAGCAGCGGCATTGTAGTTCTGCAGGAATGTCGCGTCCGCCGCGGTAGTGTTACCGCCGTTCTGAACGAGCAGGGCCGTGTAAGTGAACAGGTTAACGTCAGAAATATCTGCGTTCAGAGCAGTCAGGCGTGACTTGGCAGTACCGGACCGGCTGCCAGGGGCGCCGGAGGACGGATCGCGCAGGCCGAACAAGTTCCGCTGAACGATCGTGTTGCCGATGAAGTTGTGGACGCGCTTTTCAAAGAAGCCCGCGGACACATAGCTGTCCGGTTTGAAATACCATTCGAGCGACAGATCGAAATTGTCCGAAATCAGCGGCTGCAGGTTGGGGTTGTGGGCGTTGCCGCCCGCATTGCCACCGACGGCTGTCGCGTCGTTCGGATTGCCGGCCGTGACCGACGAGAAAAGATCGCCATAAACCGGCCGCGCGATCGTCTTGCTGAAGGAGAAACGCCCGATCAGGTTGCTCTTGAAGTGGATCTGGAAGTCCAGGGACGGGAGCAGGTTGTTGTACTTACCCTTGCCCCCAACGGTCTGGTAGCTCGACGTGAGGTCCTGCGTGAAGTCGTTGTCGGACTGCCAGCGAATATCGAGCGGAACCGACTGGAGAGCTACCGAGCGGACCTTGGTCTTCTCGTACCGGGCGCCCGCCACCATGCTGGCGTCCATGTCGCCGATCTGGCCCTTCCAGGTGAACTGGCCGTAGGCCGCCCAGATGGTCTCCTTCACGCGATCGTCCGCGAAGCCGTTGAGGTTGTTGGCGTGAGGGTTGGTCGCACCGGTATAGGGCGATGCGGCATAGTAAGGCGAAAGCGTCTTAAACAGTTTCGCGGGATCCTCGGAGCGAACCGAAAATAGCCCGTCCCCTGTCGCTTTCGGATCGAAATGGTGGAACCGGCAGACCAGACAGAATTCCTGGAGCTGGCCCGGCGCAACCGTCGTAACCTTGCTGGTGTCGCTGTTACCCCAGTCGCCGAGTGTCTGATAAGTGGACGTCTGGACCGAATGGGTGTTGGTCTCCCGATAGTCGCCGCCGAAATCGAAGCGACTGCCACCGCCCAGATCCCAGCCGGCGTCAACGCGGCCTTCCTTGATGCGCTGCTTGAGGCTGGTGGCAACTTCACGCCCGACCTGCGCGGTAACGTCGCCCGCGTCGAGCTTGCCGTTGCCATTGCCCTTGATCACCGAAGCGCCGGCAGGTGGCGTGGCAGGATCGACATAGGTGACGGTCTGAACCGGGAACCCGCCATTATAATCCCACGAGTGGGACTGGAGGGTCGGCACGCTCAACGCGATCAACGTCGAGCTCTTGCCGTTGGGGTTATCCGGCGTGCTGTTCGACTCGCCGATGTGCCCGTCGGCAGTGACCGTGAAATTGTCTGCCAGCTGCCACCGGACGTTCAGGCCGAAATCGTTCAGGCGGTTCTTCTGTGCCCGATACTGCTGTTCGAAGCCGGCATCCTTTTGCGAACCAGCGATGGTTTCATGCAGATAGGTCGTGGTCGCGACCTTATGCCCCGTATCGAAGGTTACGACGTCGAAAGGACGGTTGAACCAATTGGCCTCGTCCGAACGGCGCTCGGACGCCTTGTTCTGCGCGAACATCGCGTCGGCGGTGATTTCCAACGTTTCCGTCGGCTTCCACTGCACCGAACCCTGCGCGTTGATGCGCTCGTTCGTATTCTCGGAGAAATGGTAGCGCGCGTCGTTCGGGCGGGCGACCAGCATGTTCATATCTGACGGCAGGTTGTTGATCTTCGTCAGGGAGTTGACGTTGCCGCTGTTCGAATCGAGGAATTGCGCCAGAGTGGTAATGTTCCAATCATTCATCGACGTGTTGACTGTCGAGAAGTTGCGCTTCTGATAACTGCCGAAGAGCGACACGCCGAAATTATGATCTTCGTTGCTCCAGGATAGCAGGCCCGAAGCGTTCGGGGTCACGTGGCTGCCACACTTGATGCAGTCATCCGCGCTCGTGTCATAATCGCCCTTCACGCCGATCGATCCGGTGAGGCCGCTGTCGCGCGCGTCGAGCGGGCGACGGGTCACGACGTTGATCGTGGCACCGATGCCGCCAGTCGGAATGGAGGCGCGGCCCGTCTTGTAGACTTCCAGCGTCTTGACGCCTTCCGAAGCGAGGTTCGAGAAGTCGAACGAACGCCCGGTGCTGCGCGTGAAGTCATTCTCGCCGCCGACCGACGTCTGGTCGCTGGCGGCCAGCTGACGACCGTTAAGCGTGACGAGGTTGTAGTTCGGGCCGAAACCGCGGACGGTGACCTGCGCGCCCTCGCCGTTGCGACGATTGATCGACACGCCGGTGATGCGCTGGAGCGACTCCGCCAGGTTCGTGTCGGGAAACTTGCCGATGTCTTCGGACGAGATGGCATCGACCACGCCGACAGCGTCGCGTTTGATGGCAATCGATCGCTCGAGCGAGGCGCGGATACCGGTAACAACGACTTCGTCCGCCACGTTATCCTGCTGCGCCGAGGCGGCATTCGCGACGGACGGCTGCGCGTTGGTCGCCGTGGCGCGGGAAGCGGGCGAGGCGGCCTGCGCGTGAACCACGCCCGGCATCGCCAGGCAGGCGACGACAGCCAGCGCGGATGTCGAGCGCGCGAGCGAAGTGACTGATTTCCGCATGTAAGAATCCCCTTTGCCGGGCAGCTCACGGCCGCCGGTCGGTTGGTTGTTGATGGCGTTGACCACCGGCGTCGGGGCGTACGCCGCGGCAAGGCGAAGTCAATAAGGCGGGAAAATGTAAACGCATACAAGCGGGCGATGCCGCCCAATACGGTTAATATTGAGCGGAAACTGTGCGGAAAAGGACACATAAATGCTGCGGCGCAACAATGGCGTATCGATATTTATATTATGATAAGGTATAATAAAAGATATATGTTATGATAGCGCGATCATATCCATTATGCGGTAATTCACTCCGCTAAATCACGGCTGTCGCAAGCCGGGCATCCCGCGCGTTTTTGGCCGTGAAAACGGCCGGCCTTTTCGCTCTGCACACCGCCATCCCGGGGAAGGCTGCGATCGAGCGGGACCGGCTATCATCGTGCCGACTGGCCGCATATCATGGTGCCGGTATGCGAAGCCGGTGCGCATAATGGTTGATCAGCTCATTTCGGCGCGCAGCACCCGCGCGGTCGCCTTCGCGCGTGCGCTCCTTGCCGTCTTCTTGCTGCTGTCGGTGACGGTCGGCGCGCTTCAATATGGCGAGACCCAGCATGCCGCGCGGGTCGTGCTGATCATCTACTTCGCCTACAGCATGCTGATCCTCGGCGGATTGCGGACGCTACGGTTGCGTCGACACCTGTTCAGCGCGGCGCTGGCCCTGTCGGTGATCGACGTGGTGGTACTCGGCGGCCTGCTCTATCTGACGCAGAGGCCCAATGCGCCCTTCTTCCCCCCGCTCATCTTCATCATCCTGAGTGGCACGATCCAATGGGGTTCGCGCGGGGCGATCGTGACCGGGCTGCTCGTTCTCGCATTATATCTGCCCTCCGGCATGCTGATCGGGGTGTTCGGTGCCGCGCACCGGGATTTGCTTCAGCTCTATGTGGTGCGTGTCGGTTATGTCGGCATGATCACCGTCGGTCTTGCGGCTTTTGCCAGCGATCTCGAGCGGTTGATCAACGAGCTTACGCGCCTGTCCCGCATTCCGGCCCGCGGCGGCTTCGGCGATCTGCCGCTGGCCGAGTCGCTCGGTTATGCGATGGAGGTTTTCGCGGCCCGGCGCGGCCTGATCCTGTGGCAGGATCCGGAAGAGCCGCACCTTGTGTCGGTCAGCGAGGAGTTCGGCGTCGTCCGGCGCTCCAGCCTGTTCAACGTCGTGCATGGTCCGCTGGTCGCGAACGCGCTGATCGACGCGCCCTTCCTCTATGATCGCCGCCGCAAGGCTGCGCTCTATCGGGCCGGCACGCGGCTACGGGATTTTACGGGCGAGCCGCTCCAGCCGATCCTTGCAGACCTGCCCGATTATGATCGCGCGCTCGTCATTCCGATCGAGGCCGGAAGCGCGTTCGGACTGGTCATGATCCTCGACCCGCCCGATCCCGCGAATGAGGATCTGGCGGTCGCCGCGATGGTGGCCGGCCAGGTCTCGCTCACGATCGAATCGTGGCAGCTCCATTCCGAATTGCGGGTCGCGGCGGCACGCGAGGAACGCGCCCGCCTCGCACGCGATCTGCACGACGGCGTATTGCAATTCCTGGCGGGCACACGGCTTCAACTCGATACCATAGGCCGGACCGAATTGACGGCGGCCGCGCGCGAGCGCGTCCAGCGGATAAGCGAGGCGATCGGCGAGGAGCAGCAAAGCCTGCGATCGGTGATCAACACGATGCGGCGGACGCCCGATGTGGAAGCGACCCCACTGGCGAAAGCGCTTGATCGGCTGACGAGCCACCTTTCGCGTTCGTGGGATGCCGTCGTCACCGCCGAAGTGGAGCCCGCCGAGCTTGTCGTCTCCGCCGGCACGGAAGGCGACATACTCCGGATCGTGCGGGAGGCGGTGGCCAACGCCGTGCGGCATGGCGGAGCGCGCAAGATTGGCATCGCAGCGCGGCAGGAAGGGCAGGCGCTTGGCATCGCGATCATCGATGACGGCCGCGGATTCGGCTTTCAGGGGCGTATGGCGACCGCCGAACTGGCAAGCTATGCCGGGCGTCCGCGCTCGCTGCATGATCGCGTGGTCGATATGGAGGGCACGATGACGGTGGCGAGCGGCAGGAACGGCGCGCGGCTGGAAATCCGCCTGCCCCTGGAGGACAAGGGATGACCGTCTCGATCGTCGTGGCCGACGACCATCCGATGATGCTGGACGGGATTGTCGGCCTGCTTGCGGCGGCGGGTCATGAGGTCCGGGCGCGGTGCCTGGATGGTCGCCAAGCGCTGGACGCGATCATCCTCCACCAGCCGGACATAGCCATCCTCGATATCCACATGCCGCACATGAATGGGCTGGAGCTGCTGCGCGAAGCGCGGCGCGGCGCATGGCGGACACGCATCATGATCCTGACCGCAAGCCTCGATCCGCAGCCGATCACGCAAGCGCTGGACCTGCGTGCCGACGGACTGATCCTGAAGGGCGCGGGCGGGGATACGCTGTTGCTGTGCGTGGATTGCGTCATGCAGGACGAGCAATGGCTCGATCCCCACGCCATGGATCAGGCCGCAGGTCAGACAGGAAAGGCGGCCGGTCGCCCGCTCGAACTGACCCCGCGTGAGAGGGAGGTGGTGCGACTGGTCTCGCTCGGCAGTCGCAACAAGGAGATTGCGCGCGAGCTCGATCTTTCGGAGGGCACGGTCAAGATGCACCTCCATAATCTCTATGAGAAGCTGGCCGTGTCGTCGCGTACCGAGCTGGCAATCCTGGTGCGCGACAAGGGACTCGGCTGACCCGCCAGACTGGATCGGAGCTAAGCGGTGGAACCGGTCCGGCGACTGGGCTAGGCTGGCCTTCCCCTCTTCGCGAAGGATCCGCTGATGCTGCGCCCGACCTTGTGCCTTGCTCTCGCGCTTGCCGCCATTCCCGCCGCCGCCCCGGCCGCGCTTCCCGTTGGTGCCAAGGCACCGGATTTCTCGACCCAGGTCAGCCTTGCCGGCAAGGCGATGCCTTTC
>Ga0105238_10006540_pt1 | contig 11608 bp, 14 predicted proteins | sample KBSC34metaG_FD_81526 | JGI IMG/M metagenome (GOLD analysis project Ga0105238, IMG submission 81526) | Corn rhizosphere microbial communities from Kellogg Biological Station, Michigan, USA - KBS C3-4 metaG | ecosystem: Host-associated > Plants > Roots > Rhizosphere > Soil | place: Michigan, USA... | reverse complement strand
CTGCAGCATGATCGCCTGCACGGACACTTTCGGCGCCGGCAGCGCGATGCGATCGTTCTCGGTGAAGTCGCGCACCGAGTTGATGTTCGGATTGCGGGTGTTGAGAAACGCCGGCTGGCGGTTCATCGCCATCATGCCGCGCACGTCTGCGTTGGCGCGGGTCTTGTCCCAGAGTGTCAGGAAGATCGGCAGGCCAACCCCGATGACATCGGCATTGCCGGTCAGCAGCGCGTCCGAAATCGCGGTCGGCGTGCCCATGCCGGAATAGATCGTCGTCACCTTGCCGAGCCCCGCGCGCTCGGCGCGGCGTTCGATGATCTGCTTCTCCTGCATCACGTAAAATTGCAGGTAGCCGAGCCCGAGTTGACGCGCGAAGCGAACCTGCGTGGCCTCGGCACCAGCCGCGCCGCAGGACGCGAGCGCCAAGGCCGCGACCGCAAGCATCCGCAACGCAAGCTTGTTCATCGCTACTCTCCACTCCCGCGAGGTTGACCTCGCTTTTGCGAAAGAGCAATTTATGCGCCGCATCGCGGCGGCGCGAGAGCGTGGTGTTGCTTTGTTGGCGCCTGTTTGAGCAAAACTGCGTTCTGCACTTGCGCGATGCGAGAAAAAATTTACGGACGCCGGGAGATCTCGCCATGCCCTTGACGATCAGGCCACTCACAGCCGCGGCCGGCGCGGAAGTCTCCGGCACGGACTTGGCGCATGCAGGCTTGGCGCATCTCGACGACGCGGCGTTTTCGCAGATCGAGCACGCCTGGAATCGCTACGGCGCCCTGTTGTTTCGTGATCAGAAGCTTTCCGACGACGATCTGCTGGCATTCTCGCGCCGCTTCGGCGAGCTCGATCCGCCCCCGATCCAGGAGCACGGCCGTCAATCGCCCGAAGGCTACCCGGACGTCTACGTCGTCTCGAACGTGCTCGACGACAAGGGCGCGCCGATCGGCGCGCTCGGCGCGGGCGAGGCGGTCTGGCACACCGACATGAGCTATCTGACGACACCGCCCGATGCCTCGATGCTCTACGCGCTCGAGGTGCCGCCGACCGGCGGCAATACCTGGATTCTCGGCATGCAGGCGGCCTGGATGACGCTCCCGGAAACCCTGAAGGCGAAGGTGCGGGGCCGCCGCATCAAGCATGATGGCACCTACAACAGCGGCGGCTTTCTGCGCAAAGGCGTGACGCCGAGCGATGATCCGCACAGCGCGCCGGGTGCATGGCATCCGGCCGTGCTGAGTCATCCGGTCACCGGCGCACCGTCGCTCTTCCTCGGGCGGCGGCGCAACTCCTATGTCGAAGGCCTGTCGCAGGCAGAGTCTGACGCCCTGCTCGACGCGCTCTGGGCGCACATCGATCGTCCCGACCTGCGCTACGAGCACGCCTGGCGGGTCGGCGATCTGTTGTTGTGGGACAATCGTTCGACCATGCACCGGCGCGATCCGTTCGACAACGCGACGCGCCGCGTGATGCATCGGACCCAGATCAAAGGGAAGGCCGCCCCGCGGGCGCATGTCGAGGCGGCTTGAGCCGGCTCGGAATCTGGCCTTGACCGTGGGGTTTCGCGTCGCCCGATCGGCGCTGGAGCGGAAAACTACGCCTCGAGTGTGAACCCCACGCGCAGCTCGACCTGATAATGGCGGACCGCTCCGTTTTCGATATGACCGCGCGTTCCCTTGATCTCAAACCATTTCATCCCGCGAATGGTCTTCGACGCCCGCGCGATCGCGTTCTGGACAGCATCTTCAATGCTCTTTTCGGAGGACCCTACGAGATCGAGGATCTTGTAGGTGTGATCACTCGCTTCAGCTGCGACAGGCATGGCAAAGCTCCCTGACACGATCTTGCTTGGCTTTCGTTGGTCTCACCATCGTCCCCTTCGATTGACGAGACGCAGGACCACCAGAAGCAGGATGGCACCGATGGTCGAGACGATGATCGCGGTCACAAGGCTCGTGCCGATCCGGATTCCAAGCTGCGGCAGCAGCCAGCTCCCGATCAGGGCTCCGACAACACCGATGCAGATGTCCGCGACGATGCCGTAGCCGGTGCCCCTGACGATCTGCCCGGCGAGCCATCCGGCGATCAGCCCAACCAGCAGGATGACGAGAATCGACTCATTGTGGAGCATTGGAGCCTCGCGTGTCGCTCATCGGCTGGCGGCAGATGCCGCGCCAACCCGTCAGGTCGTGCATTGACGTGGCTGCTGGCGCGCCACCACGTCGGCGAGCGGACTGACCAGCGCCTCACAGTCGATCGGAATCGTCACAGGACGCGCCTCGCGCCGCTCACCGATGCGCGGAATGCGAATGGCCCTCACCAGGACGGTTGATCCGGCCCGCAGACGATCGGCTTTTGCGGCGCGATTGATCTCGATTTCCTGAGAACCACGCGGCATCGCGGTCAGGAAACCCGCCGCCGAATCCGGTCCAGTGATGAGATTGGCTGCGCCGGCGAGCGCGGTTGCCGCCACAATGCTTACGAGCAGTTTCTTCATGAAGGAAGTCCCGCGCTGTACGCGCCGTCTCACGGGCCTTCAACTCAGTCCGGCCAACCGGGTTCCACCTGCACGGCAGGCTCTTTTGCTGCCGGCCCGGGCGGCATCTGCTAATCCAGCGTCCGCCTGAACCGCGTCACCGCGACCCCCATGGCAAACAGCATCAGGCAGAACAACGCGAGCGTGTCGTACCGCAGATCCGCGATCGTCGAACCCTTCAGCATGATGGCGCGCGAGATGCGCATGAAGTGCGTCAGCGGCAGGCACTCGCCGAGATACTGCGCCCATTGCGGCATGCCGGGAAACGGGAACAGGAAGCCGGAGAGCAACAGGTTCGGCAGGAAGAACATCATCGCCATCTGCATCGCCTGCAGCTGGTTCTGTGCGAGCGTCGAGAAGGTGTAGCCGAACGACAGGTTGGTGGCGATGAACAGCGTCGTGAGTATCGCGAGCAGCGCCGTGCTGCCGACGATCGGCACTCCGAACAGCAGAATGCCGGCGACCACGATCAGCGCCGCTTGCATGAAGCCGACCAGCACATAGGGCACGATCTTGCCGATCATGATCTCGAATGGGCGGATCGGCATCGCGAGCAGGCTCTCCATCGTGCCGCGCTCGGTCTCGCGCGTGACCGAGAGCGCCGTGTAGATCAGCATCGTGAGGGTAAGGATCGTTCCGAGCAGGCCGGGCACGATGTTGAGCTGGCTCGACGCCGCCGGATTGTAGCGTGCGTGGGTGCGGATCTCGAACGCCGGCGCGCCGGTGTCTGGCAATCCGTGGTCATGCACCAGCGCGGTGTTGACGACCTGCGCGAGGGCGCCGAGCGCCGAGGAGGTCGCGACGGGATCGGTGGCATCTGCGGCAACCAGCAACGCGGGCTTGTCGCCGCGCCGCAGCGAACGCTCGAAGTTCGCCGGGATCTCGATCGCGAACAGCACCTTGCCGGATTTCAAGAGCTGGTCGAGCTCGGCCGGATCACGCACCTGCCGGGTGACCTTGAAGTATGTGGTGTTGCGCAGCGCCGCGAGGATCGAGCGCCCGACGTCGCTCGATTCCTGCAGCAGCACGGCGGTCGGCATGTCGCGCGGCGTCGTGTTGATGGCGTAGCCGAACAGCACGAGCTGCATCAGCGGGATCGCGATCATCGTGGCGAAGGTGATGCGGTCGCGCCGCAGCTGCACGAACTCTTTCGTGATCATTGCGCCGATGCGCTTCAAGGATGCGATCATTTTAGAAATTGTCCTTCGACCGGCTCATGAGATCGATGAACACGTCCTCGAGCGTCGGCTCGGCCGGCGCGAAGGCAAGCGAAGGGCTCTCGCGGTAAGGTGCGATCGCGGCCGCGAGCGCCGCCGGATCGCGCCCGGAGACGTGCAGGCTGGTCCCGAACGGCGCCACCATGTCGACGCCGGGCGTCTTCTCGAGCTTGTTGCCGAGCTCGGCGAGCCCCTCCCCGCTCACGTTGAACGTCGTCAGGTGCGAGGCGCCGATCACCGCGTCGACCGTGCCGTGCGCGAGCAGGTCGCCATACGCGATATAGGCGATCTCGTGACAGCGCTCGGCCTCGTCCATGTAGTGGGTCGAGACCAGCACGGTCAGGCCGTCGGCGGCGAGCTTGTGGATCTCGCTCCAGAACTCGCGCCGCGCCTTCGGATCGACGCCCGCGGTCGGCTCATCGAGCAGCAGCAATTGCGGGTTCGGCAGCGTGCAGGCGCCGAGCGCAAGGCGTTGCTTCCAGCCGCCGGAAAGCGAGCCCGCGAGCTGCGCCTCGCGTCCGTCGAGCCCGAGCCGCGACACCATCGCGCGGGCGGCGCCGGCGGGATCGGGCAAGCCATAGACACGCGCCACGAACTCGAGGTTCTCGCGCACCGAGAGATCCTGGTAGAGGCTGAAGCGCTGCGTCATATAGCCGACGTGCACGCGGATCTTCTCGGCTTCCTTGAGGATGTCGTAGCCCAGGCACGTGCCGTGTCCGGCATCGGGCGTGAGCAGGCCGCACAGCATGCGGATGGTGGTGGTCTTGCCCGAGCCGTTCGGTCCGAGGAAGCCGTAGATCGAGCCGCGCTTCACCCGCATGGAGAGATTGCGCACGACGGTCCGCCCGCCGAAGGACTTGGTGAGGCCTTCGACCTCGATCGCGATGTCTTCCGAGATCTTTTGCGCGGTCATTTCTTCGCCTCCGCGACATGGCCGGCAAGCGTCACGCTGACCGGCTGCCCGACCCGCAAGCCTTGCGTGGCGTCGGTGCGCGCCTCCACCATGAAGACCAGCTTGTTGCGCTCCTCGAGGCTGTAGATCACCGGCGGCGTGTATTCGGCCGAATGCGCGATGAAGCTGACCCTGGCGCGCACGGTCGTGCAGCCGTCGCAGGTCACGTCCACGGCGTCGCCGAGCGCGATCTGCGGCAGCATCGCCTGGGCTACGAAGAAGCGGATCTTGAGATTGCCGGGCGGCAGGATCGACACCACGGGACGCCCGGCCGGCACCATCTCGCCCGGCCGGTAGTAGACCTGCTGCACCGGCCCCGTCACCGGCGAGACGAGCTTGCGGCGCGTGAGCTTGGTTTGCGACGCGGTCTGGCGCGCCTGCGCGGCCGCGAGCGATTCACGCGCCGCCGCGATGTCCTCGTCACGCGAGGCGAGCTGCGCGACCGTGATCTGGCGGCGCACCTCTTCGAGCGCCGCCTTGTCGCGGCTGGAATTCGCCTTCGCGATGTCGAGCTGCGCCTGCGCGGCAACACCTTTCGCCGACAGCGTCATCTGCCGATCGAGCTCGGCGTTGGAGAGCGCGACCGCCGACTCGGCGCGCCGTTCCTGCGCCTGCAGCACCGCGACCTCCTCCTTGCGCTGCTGCGAGGTCTCGAGCCGCGCGAGCCGTGCGCGCGCTTCCGCGACCTGCGCGGCGGCGGTGCGCACGTCAGCCTCCTGCAGATCGGCGTCGACGGTGAACAACGGTGCGCCGGTCGTGACCATGTCGCCCTCGCGCACCGCGAGCGTCTGCACGCGGCCGGCCTCGTCCGGGCCGACGAACACGAAATCGCCTTCGACCCAGCCCTGCAGCTGGCCGCTGTCCTTGCTGCAGGCGGCGAGCACGAGCACGAACGCCAGGAAAAGAGACGAGACCAGGAACCGTCTCATGCGCCCCTCCCGCCGAACAGGATGCCGAGATGTGCGCGGATCATCTCCGGCACGTCGAGCGGCTCGAATTTCTCGAACAATCCGCTCCACATGATCGCGACCAGCGCGGGCGCGACGATCAGCTGGGGAAAGCGCGCGAGCGCGTCGCTGGGAAGCTCGCCGCGCTCGTACGCGCGCGTCAGCAGCGGCCGCACGATCCCAAGCACGCGCGAGATCACCTCACGGTGATAGAATTCGGCGATGGTCGGAAAACGCGCGCCTTCGGTCAGGATCAGCCGGACGATGTCGCGGCGTCGCGTGCCGAGGACCTCGCGCACGAACGTATTCAACAGTCCCTCGACCAGCACGCGCGCCGGGATGTCGATCCCGCCCATCCGCTCGAGCGTGCCGAGCAGCGGGTGGACCATGGAGCGCACGAGCTCCTGGAACAGCGTCTCCTTGTCGGCGAAGTAGAGGTAGATCGTCCCCTTCGCGACGCCGGCGCGCTTGGCCACGTCATCGAGCCGCGCGCCCTCGAAGCCGCGCGCCGTGAACTCGTCCAGCGCCGCGGCCAGGATCTCGGCGCGGCGCTCCTGCGCGTTCGCAACCCGTCGCCTGCGCGGCGGCGTGGCGCCGACCGCGATGGGCTCGGCTGCATCCCGGGTCGTCTGACCGTTCTGCTCCGCCGACCCGCCCTTCGACTGTCCCGCCGGCTTGCGTGCTTCCTTGGGCATGGTAGTTGGTTCCATTATGACTGACTAGTCAGTCATATACCCGGTCGACCGCAACCGCAAGGTGATGGGGCGAATTTTTTGCCGGAACGGGTCGAGACCGCGGGCCGCACCGGTGCGCCGTCGAGACCAGCGCGCCGGCCGCTCCCGTCGACTTCAGGGCGATGGACTTCCGCGCAACCGGACCGCTAAGCTTGCCCCGACTTCCATTTCCCCGGCGGAGACCCGATGCTTCCCTTCGACGAGGAGCAACAGTCGCTCAACCGCAGCCCGCTCGACGACGAGACGCTGCTGAGCGGACAGTTCTGGGGCGAGCTGCGGGTCTTCCTCGCGGTGGCCAAGACCAAGTCGTTCAACCGCGCCGCCGAGATCACCAACACCAGCCAGCCGACCGTGAGCCGCCAGGTGAAACGGCTGCAGGACGTCGTCGGCTCACAGCTTTTCATCTCCACCCCGCGCGGCGTGAAGCTGACGCCGAAGGGCGAAGCGCTCGCCAAGGCGCTCTCGCGGCTCGATCAAACGCTGTATTCGATCACGAGCGATCTCCGCTCCGAGACACGGGATGCCGAGGGCGCCGTACGTCTCAGCATCACGGATGGACTCAACGCACTCTTTGCCGCCCCTGCCCTTCAGAAATTCTCGGCGCAGTATCCCAAAATTCAACTGCACCTGAAGAGCCCGTTGATTCACATCGACTTGCGAGAAAATCAGACTGACATGTTGGTCGGGTTCATGCCGAGCGCGTCACCCGACATTCAATTCAGGAAGCTCGGCCAACTCCACTTCATCCCGGTCGTTGCCAAGGAATATCTGCATCAGCATGGACTGCCGACGAGCGAGAACCTGGAACGCCACACCTTCGTGCAGTCGGAATATTATTCGGCGAAGACCGGACTATGGGACAGCTGGCAGAACGTCATATCGCGCGGACGCATCGCCCACTACTGCGACAACTCCTTCGCCTATGGCATGCTGGTCAAATCGGGCCAGGGCATAGGTCTGCTCGGGAGCTATATCCTCATCGACCCACACTTCCTGCCGTTGGAAATCGATGTTCGAGTCTCCGTGCCACTTTTTCTCGTGGCGCTCACCGAGCGCCTCAATGCCCGCCCGGTCCGGCTCGTCTTCGATTGGCTGAGCGACGTATTCAGTCCAAACAATCCATGGTTCAGCGACGAGCTCAAGCTGAACAATCCTCCGACCGAATACGACGCAGGGTTCCGGAAGATGTTCAATCTTGAAGAGAGTGTTCCAAGGCAAAGCTTTCGCTGATCTGCTCGGAAATCCGGAGGTAGGTCTTTCCGACATCTTGAAACAGCTCGGCGAGATCCGTGCCGACTGGCGTGTCCTCGTCGAACAGCAGCCTTTGAAACATGGCTTGATGGATCGTGACCACCTGCCGGAGATGAGATCGGCGGAAATCCACGAGACGCTCGCTCCTGATTCGTGGTGACTGGATCAATGGTTTCGACGCTGCGCGGAAGCTCTAGGACGCCGCCATCTCAAACTCGGATGGTGCATCCCAATGACCTTCCGTTCGGAATAGAACGGTCGCGTCGGTGCTCTCCGAAATCGCGTTTGGCGGCGGCGTTATCTGCTTGACCAGCTCGAGATAGGGCTCCTCGTGGCCGTCGAAGTAGACCGGTTTCTTTCCGTCGGCATTCTTGAAGCCAAAGATGATCCGCCAAAGCCGGGCATACTTTGGCTGCGCGTGCGTGATGATCTTGTCATAGCCCTTGCGCGCGACATGATCGAAAGCGAAGTCCGCCAGCACCCTGAGAACATGCTGGTTGCGGTAAGCGCTGCGGAAGGCGGTCCGCTCGAACTTCGCAAAGTCCTTGAACCAGCGGATGCGCAGCGCGCCTATCGGCTCTTCGTCCGCGTAGACCACGACATGCGTCGCCTGATAGTCGTTGCCGTCGAACGTCTGTTGCGCCTTCACGCCATGCTCTTCCATGAAGCAGATACTGCGGATCGCATAGGCGTGAAGGAGTTGCTCGTAGGTCGTGACGATCTCGGCTCGGATCGAGTTGTGGCTAAGTCCGCCGTTCTTCATGTCCTGCTCCACCAGCCTCCTCGGCTCGCCGCATGCCGACTAGACGCCGCGCGGGCGCCGTTGGGGAAGCCGGCAATGCTTTCCGCAGCTCTTCATCCGTGTTGAACTGATCCGGCCTGTGGATTGGACCTGCTGCCGCTGCGCCGAGCGGGCCGCGGCCCGTTTGTGTGACAGCCGCGCCGGATAGGCGAACCTCTTGAATGAAATCCAAGACGGCCGCCGCCGTCCCGTCTTCAAAAAAAGATGAGAGCATCCACCGCGGATACCAATTTAAGATTGTGTCGAATCTTGTGGTTGTTTTGCTGTGGCCGTCGAACCCGATGTACTCGCACACGATCCTGTTCCACCCCGCCCGGGACTTGCGCGAAGACTTGCGCGCCCGTCGCGAGTCGCTGCGCACGCTCGAACGGTTGCGCGAGGGCTGGCGTCCGGGCCGCGAGATTTTGTCCGCCGCGCGCCGGGCCGAGCATTGGACGATCAATGCGCTCGCCGAATCGGCGGTGTACCAGTTCGTCGGACACCGCGACGGACCTTCCGAACTGGCATCTTTCGTGATTGGCACGTTGCTGGCGATCGACCCGCGAGGCGGGTCACAGCAAGGCGCGCCGGAGGAAGGCTGGGCTCTCCTGGCCGGCAACACCTGGGTCGCGCTCGGCCAAGCCTCACCCGACCTGCCGGCGCTCGATCCCGACGCCATCAGGCAAGGCGGAGAAGACTGGCTGCGCGCGCAGTAGCGCGCAGATCCTCATGCAGACAGGCCCCGCCTTTCGGCAGGGCCTGCCTCGCTTCCGCGCGCGCTACTGCTTCGGCGCGGGACTTGTCGGCGGGGTCGTCGGCGAGGGCATCGGAGCCGGCGCGCTTCGGGTCGCCGACGGCATGTTGCTGGCGGTCTGCTGATTGCTCGTCGGCGCAAACGCGATCAGCGCGCCGATGATGATCACGACAGCCAGAAGCGCGATGGGCGCGCCCCATCCCGAGCCGTCGCTCAGATTCGTATAGTTCTGGTCGTAGGTCTCGCGGCGATTGAGGTCTCGCGGATCGTCGAACATGGGTACCCTCCTGGGCCGTTTTCGCTGCAAGGAAAACGCCGACGGGGGGGAGGCGTTCCGGCCTGCCTGAGTTCCAGGCATGCGCCAGACGCAGTTCCGATCGCGGAAAATCGGCTGATTTAGAAGGCTTATCAGCCTTTGGCGTCGCACACCCAGGCGCGAATCATGCAGTTGCGGCCGCCGTAGCGATGGCAGCTCTGCGATGCCATGTTCTGCGCCCGCCCGAGCGTCGGCGCATTGGCCCAGCCATGCGGCCCGCAGGCGTTCGACGCGTCGATCGCGTAGGCCGCACAGGCGTGACGGAAGCTCGTCACCACCTTGCACTCGGCGCCCTTGCACTGCGCACGCGCGCGCAGCGCGGCGGCTTCCGGCGACACGTCATCGAACGCATAGCCGAATGCACCGCAACGGCCGGTCGCGAGCGCGCCGGCAGCCTTCGTTTGAAGCGAATTGGAGAAGAGAATGGCAAGCGCCGCAAGGCATGCCGCAAGGCGCGCGGAACGCATCGTCGAAAATTCCCCAGCCGAGACCCGGCGGGCAAGCTAGGTGAAAAGCCTTAAACGGAACTAAACGTCCATCGCGGCGCGCACGGCGACGAGCGCTTCGGGCGTGTCGACGTCGGTGAGCGCGGCCGCATCCTCGACCGCGACCTCCGTCACGGCTTCCGGATAGGCCCCGATGAGATGGCGCGCGCCGGCGTCGCCGTCGAGCGCCATCAGGTCGGCGAAGAACCGGCGCGCCCAGAGCACCGGATTGCCGCGCTTGCCTGCGAGCGTTGGCACCACCACGAGCGCGCCGCGCTCGGGATCGAACGCGGCGATCAGCCGGTCGATCAGCTTTGCGCTGACCTGCGGCATGTCGCCGAGCGTGACGACGGCGCCGTCGGCTTCGGCCGGCGCGACCTTGATGCCGGCCTTGACCGAGGTCGAGAGGCCCTCGGCGAAATCCGGATTGTGCACGAATTTGACCGGCAAACCTTGAAGCGCCCGCTCGACCCGCTCGCGCTGATGGCCGGTCACGACGATGACGGGCCTGGCGTGCGACGCGAGCACCTGCTCGGTCGCAATGCGCACCAGCGGCCGTCCGTTGATCTCCTCGAGCAGCTTGTTCGGTCCACCCATGCGGGTCGAGCGACCGGCCGCGAGCACGAGCCCGGCGACCTTGCGTCCGGACTCGGGCGCGGGTTCGGTGCGCGGCTGCGGCCGTGTCACGATCTCCATCAACAGTCCGCCGACGCCGAGCCCGGTAATGTCGGAGCGCCGGATCGGCAGGCCTGCCAGCAGACGCATCAGGATCCAGTCGAAGCCGTTTTCCTTCGGCGAGCGCGCGCAACCGGGCGCGCCCAGCACCGGCCGGCCGTTGGCCTCGGCAACCAGCATCAGGTTGCCGGGGTCGACCGGCATGCCGAAATGCTCGATCCGTCCACCGACCTGCTCGACCGCCGCCGGAATAACGTCGCGCGTGTCGGCGATCGCCGAAGCGCCGAACACGACGACCATCTCGGCGCCGGCCTTGAGCAGCTCGTCGAGCGCCTTCGCCAGCGCCTTGGTCTCGTGCGGCACGCGCCGCTCGGCAATAATCTTCGCGCCGGCCGGCGCAAGGCGATCTTCCGTGACGCGGATGGTCTTCTCGATCACCTTGTCGGCGAGGCCCGGCAGCACGGTCGAGATGACGCCGACCTTGCGCACGCGGAACGGCGCCACGCGGATCATCGGGCGCGCGGCCTGCGCAGCCGCGACCGCGGCATCGCGCGCGCGGCCAGCGACCGCGAACGGGATGATCTTCACGGTCGCGATCATCTTGCCGGCGACCACCGGCGCAAAGGCATCGAGCGTCGCGAACGTGATCGAAGGATCGACGTCGTTCAGCGCGTCGATGCCGGCCTTGTCGACCACCAGCACCCCTGCTTCTTCGGCGAACAAGTTGGCGCGGCCCGTGAAGGCGCGATCGACATGCACGCCCTCGCCCGCAACCGCTGCGGCAATCTCGGCTGCCGCGACGTCCTCGCCGACGTCGCCCGGCTCGAGCCGCGCGACGACGATTTCGTTCACTTTCGCGGCTTCGAGCGCCGCGACCTCCTGCTTGCCGATCAGCGTGCCCTTCTTGAGCGTGAAGCCGCCTTTGCGGATCGAATGGACCGCGATCGCGCCCTCGGCCTCGCG
>Ga0105238_10006537_pt1 | contig 11608 bp, 7 predicted proteins | sample KBSC34metaG_FD_81526 | JGI IMG/M metagenome (GOLD analysis project Ga0105238, IMG submission 81526) | Corn rhizosphere microbial communities from Kellogg Biological Station, Michigan, USA - KBS C3-4 metaG | ecosystem: Host-associated > Plants > Roots > Rhizosphere > Soil | place: Michigan, USA... | reverse complement strand
GTCGATGTTCCCACCAAAGGCCAGCGCCTGATCAATGACAGCTTTGGCGCCGTCAGCGGTCGAGAGCTCCCCGGGTACCGCCTTGAAGTTCGCGTGATCAAATTCTGAATGCTGGATCTTCCGCGAGGTGCCAATGACCGTCGCACCTGCGCCTAGAAATGCCCGGGTAACGTAGGTTCCCAGACCGCCATTCGCTCCCGTAACCAGCACAACCTTGCCTTGCATAGAATGCTCCGATCTTCATGTTTGGGGGGATTCCAAGTCTTGCCGCTTGCCAACTCCCCCACTTCCCTGCTCGGTGAGTGCCGCAAACGAGAAGAACTCTTTATCTTTGCTGGCGCGCAGCTGCACGGACTCAAAGATCTTCACAAGGCTGCGTCACCTTGCATTCACTCGGACGGCAGCCGCTCCGAGTACGCGTCCTTGTTGGGATTCTTGCACAAAGGCAATCAGTCGCAGGTTGTCGGAGTCTTCTCCTGGTCCAACCTTGACCTGAACTTCCTGCGACAGGGCTTGCCCTTGTTTAACCGCGCCGATTTTGCTAATTCTTCGCACCACGGAAACGTGCTGTAGATTATGTCCCGCATTTTCGCCTGCCGAAACTCTCGACTCCGCTCGGTTCAGGGCAAGCACAAGGTACACGTCGGCATCGCCCGTACCGTAGGACTTGTCGAGACTCCCGGTTTCCAAATGACCGGTTAGAAGGTGCGACGTGACCGAGATCGAAGACAAACGCACGGGAAGTTTCGGACGGTGCAGCGCCTTCTCGAATGCCTGGTTCGCCAACGAAGCATTGCTACCCACGAACTCGGTCATCCCATCCACTACCATTTCCGGCGTGTAAACGCTGTCCAATCCAAAACGCCTGCCGTACGCACTCTGTCGCTCGCTGTAGAGGCGAGCAGAATAGGGATCTTTCCACCCGATGTGGTTCCAGTAGTCTACGTGCTCACTGAGAACGATCAGTTCAGCGCCCGCTATCGGCTGCTGGTCCAGCTTTTGCAACAGCGTGTCAGCGGGAGGACAACTGGAACAGCCCTCGGAAGTAAACAACTCTATCAGCACAGGAGTTCGCATGGTATCGGCCACGTCCGCTTTCAATCCATCACTAGGCACTGCCATGATGGAGAAAACGGTGGCCGCGAAAAGGAGTGAAAGGAGCAGAGTTTTCATACTGGAGTTACCAGCCTCGTAAGACAGATGTTCATCCCACGGGAAAGTTTCGCTGCGCTGCAAATCGGTGCAATGCAACTTTTGCTGTGTTGGGGACTCTAACACCCCAGGGCTCATTCGCCCGCGCCTTTATCGGAGGTCCTATGTTTCGCCATTTTGCGCGTTTATCTCTGATGCTTGTAGCACTCACAGTCACCGCTGTGCCAGCTTGTCTTGCCAGCAGCTCCAGTTCTGCAATTCCGAGCCCTGCCGTCGACAATTCGATTGCCGCCGCGACGGGTCAGGAGACGGCCGTTTTAGCAGGTGGATGTTTTTGGGGAGTGCAGGCGGTTTTTCAGCATCTCAAAGGTGTCATCAGCGCCACATCGGGCTACTCGGGCGGCTCGGCCAAGACTGCACAATATGAGTTGGTAAGCACCGGAGACACCGGTCATGCCGAATCAGTGAAAATCGTTTACGATCCTTCGCAACTCACTTACGGCCAACTGCTTCGAGTCTTCTTCTCGGTGGCCCACGATCCCACGCAATTGAACCGCCAGGGACCCGACGAAGGAAGTCAATACCGTTCCGTGATCTTCTACAACGGTGAAGGGCAAAAACGAATCGCCCAAGAGTACATCTCACAACTCGAGAACGCCAAAGTTTTCCACGGACGCATTGTGACGCAAGTCGTGGCGCTGAACGCATTTTACCCGGCCGAGGCTTACCACCAGGACTATGCTGCGCGTCATCCGGAGAACCCGTATATCTTCTTTAATGACGCTCCCAAGGTGGCACACCTTCGGGAACAGTTCCCGAATTTTTATCTCGCTAAATAACGCAGCGCAGAACTTCAGCCGTGCAACGTGGTAGGACCAGGCGAGAGGTCCGGATTCCCAATGAGAGAAAATATTCCCGGGTTGAAACCGCGATGATGGGATCTCTAATGCGTGGAATCGAGCAAAGAAAGCCCGCTGCTCAGTTGCGCATCATTCGCCCGCGCTGCTCAAGAGCCCTGCTGATCAGCTAGCGACGCACCGCTCGGCTCGGCCACTGCGGCTGGCCGCTTGCGGGGAACTTCCTCCACCAGCATCGAGGGACGTCGCTCGACGATGCCGATAATGGGCGCATCCAGCAAACCATTTGTAAAGCTTGGAGTTATGAAGTTCTGCGCGCGGCACAGTTCACTTACCAAACGGCGCTGGCGGCCGCTGAGCACTTGCTCCGGTAATGAACCAAAATTCCGGAATACCCAAGTCAGATAAAAACGCTGCCAGAATGATGGACTGATGTAACGGGGTCCCAGCGCCGTCTGGATGCAGAGGACGCCATTGGACAGTTTTTCCATCCACATAATTTCGAACCTGCCTGATTTCAGATTACACGAAGCGCGAGGTTGCAATTCCTGGGCCGCACATTATTGCATTGTGCCCTTTGTGCTGAAAAGAGAATTCGTGACCTTCGCCGATGCTTATGCTGGCCACCTGAAGGCATTCTGCACGAGCGGTGGTGCATTTTTGCTCTGCGAGACGCTGTACTACTGATTATCTTTTCGGTATTCGCACCCTGCATCGAGGGTCCGGCAGTTTTCCTGAGGCGAAACGATTAGAACTTCTTCAGATTTCTGGCAACACCTCGAAGCGATCAATGCGCGCGGCAACTCCAAAATTGCCCACTCCGGCAGAATTTTCCACTCGCACCACCGATGCCTGACAACAAACCCAGCGTCTCTCGCCGAAGGTCAGTTCGGCCGGAAGCACCAGCACCAATTCCAATTCTGCACCCTCGGCGATGGCAGAGTTGGTGTACAAGAACACGCCCGCTGAGCTGAGATCACGCGTGGTAGCGGTCTCCTGCACGCTGCCATCTTTGGCTTTGATCGTGACCGGCAACCGCACCGGTACCCGCGCACGGGAACGCTTGTCATTTTTCTGTTGGGTCATGGCAAGAGGTGCCACGAGGCTATCACGGAACGACTCTCGCTGCCAAAAGCTGGGAGGGGTTCTCGTCTAGGGCGGCGTCCTTCGAAGACGGCCTTTGTGGACGCGTCTTCTGGAACCCTTCGGTTGTGGAAGAGTGGCCGTTCCGGGCCGTTAAAAGTAGTGGAAGGCGGCCTTCAAGGCCGCGAAAAGGTCTCGTAAACAACCGGGGCTTGCCCGGGAGTCGGCCTAGTACACCGGCCGCTGTGCGCGGGCAGGGACCACGATCAGCGCCTGCTCGAGCGTGGGCATATTAATCGCTCTTAATTTGCTTTGGACGGTGTGTTGTTCATCCAATGCGCCGGTCGCCTGATAAGCGCGCGACAGCAACTCCAGCGATACCGGATCGTTCCCATCTTCCTGCAGATTCGAAATCGCTTCCTGATACTTCTCCTGAGCCATATCGAGCATTCCCGCCGCAGCATGATAGGACTGCAGAATGACCGTATTGCGGCTCTCCTTCGCCAACGTCTCCAACTGCCGCAAGCTCTTATTAGCTAACTTGTGGTTTCCGGAGTTCTGAGCGCGGGAAACTCGCACCCGCAGAATCCGCGCCCGTTCTTCCTGGCGCTCCCATTCGGAAATGTCGTGGTGGCTTAAGGCTGACTCGGCCTGCTCCAGATGAGCGAGCGCAGGCTTATCTTCCTTCTGGTACATCGCCATAAACCGATGCGCACGGGCTTCCATGAGGTTTAAGCCCTTCTCGTGCGCTTGCTGCGCCACGGCAGCGAAGGCTTTGTCGGCCTCCTCCAACTTATTTTCACGAACCCATGTCATGCCCGATTGCAGAGCGGTATTCACCCGATTCGCTTCGTTAGGATCTTCATCAATCGCCTTCTGATACTCGGCGCGCGCGCGTTCCTCGTCGCCCATGAGCGCATAAGTGTCGCCCAAGCCGAGTTGTGAAGTGTAAAACTTGGGATCGATCTTCAGGGCGGCTCGATAGTGATCGAGCGCAGCTTCGAATTTGCCGGACATGCGCAGAATTTCGGCATACGAGTCCTGCGGATTGGGCTCGTCAGGCAGAACCTTCGTGTAGTGGTCCATGGCAACGAATGCTGGCGGGAAATTCCCGACGCGCGCGTATGCATATGCCAGATCGTTCAATGCGGCGGGATAGTCCTTATCGATCCGCAACGCGCGTTCGCAGAGTGTTCGCGCCCGTTCGTTGTCGTTCTCGCCCATAAGCCAGTTGGCGGCCAGGTAAATCAGCCGCTTGTCTTTCGGATACATCGCCAACATATCGTTCATCGCAGCGATGCCCGGCACGAAATTGTTTTCCTGCACATCCACAATCCACTTGATCATCAACTGCTCACCGGGCGTGGTTGTGGATGCTAGAGACTTCGCTTTTTCCCGCTCTGCCACGACCTCAGCGGGATGATTGCTGTTGAATGCCACCCATGCGTGGGCCAAGGCAAAGTTAGGATCAGCCGCAGCCGCGTCGCGCCAATCCTGGGTCGACTGGTCGAGGTACAGGTTCTCGTAATCCTGCATTCCCTTCTCAAAAAGCGCGCGCGCCTTCTCGGAAGACGTGGTCAGGGGCAGAGTCTTCGAAGCTGACTTACTTTGCCTGCTTCGGCCTGACTTAGCCGTTGTCGACTTCGCGGACATTAACAAAGACATCGACAGCAACAACATCATCAACACGGATCGCCGCATGGCCGTATCTCTCAGGAGGAAATTGACGATTCTGGCCGGAGAGTAACATCCACGTTTGGGTACGCCAAGTTACTGTAGTTTCATGGAAGGGGTAAGGCGATGAGAAAAAGATGGTGGGTTTTGAGCCGATTGGACATTTAGGCGTATGCCCGGCGGAGTCGGCTAACTGCGTGTGCCCCTTCGTATGCTGACAAGGTTGAACCTACGCCGGTGGGCGATCTCCAATGCCTGGGATGCGGATCTTCGCCTCTTCTCCAAGGCTTCGCACCGCCAGTTGTGTCTCCCGGACCATCAAAACGCAGCCCGTTGCCAGGCCTATGACAGCAGATGCGCCAGTTACTACTGCCAGGGCCGCAGCCGCTTCGAACAGAAGCTTCTGCGAATAATAAGCAGCAATGGAGCCCATGACCGAAACGAACGCGGCGGATCCGAACAGGCCTAGTCCAGCATAAAAGAGCCGCAAGGCCTTCAGCAGATATTGAGAACGCACGCGAAGGGCATTCAGTTGCGCCGTCCACATCGGGTACTCGGGGTTGTCGGCTTCGACGTGGGACATTTCGGCCATGACCACGCGTGTACGGTCCACGACGCGCGCCAGCCGGTTACTGGTGCCAAGCGCCAGAACAGACGACGCGTTCGTAAGGATGGCCGGAGCAACAACGGCCGTCAACACACCGAACGGATTATTCGCGACCGACGTGTATTGCACGGTTGACTCTCCAAGCTGACGCTCGACGCATACCCACGACTTTGCCTTTGTCCCGCGAGCTAAAAGCTGAACCTCACCGCCACCTGTACGTCTCGGGGTCCGCCGCCGCCCAGATATGGGTTCTGCGCGCCAACGTCGGGCGTCACCGTGATGGGCAGAAACCCGATTCCGCGGCCTGTCGGGTCAATTCCATTCGATGTCCAGTCCACAACGTCATTGGGGTTCAGTGGATTGGAAAAATTCGGGTGGTTGAAGATGTTGAATACATCAACGCGCAACTGCATCGCCACTCGCTCGGTGATCTTGTTTTCTTTGCTCAAGGCGAGATCGAAATTCCGGAAATGCGGGCCATAGAAGGCATTTCGCCGCAAGTTGCCAAAAGTTCCGGAAGGCGCTTGGAAGGCGGTCAAGTTCAAGAAAGCGTTTGGCGTGTGCGTTCCTGCGAACGGATCGCCCACCAGGTTCGGACGCTCGATGAATTCGCCACTACCATTGAAGTTGTTAAAGTCATTCACGTTGAACGGCATCCCTGTGGAGAGCGAGAGCACGCCATCAAGACCCCACCCGGACGTCAGCCAGTGCAGTGTGGTCGTTCCCGGAATTCGGTAATTAAACAGCCAGCTGAAGCGATGCCGCGCGTCGAAATTGGAATTGCCTCGCTCCCCTGCGGGGTTGTAACTGTTGTCGGGAAGCGCGGCATTTGGAACGTAATCCTGTCCATCGCTGGCGGTATCAATCGAATGCGAGTAGGTGTAATTGATTATCGATGTGAAGCCATGCAGATCACGCACACTCAATCTCGCTTGCACTGAGTTGTAGGCTGACGTAGCTGACGATTCGAACTCGTTCACAATTCCAAACTTCTCTCCCGTACTGGTGAAAGGACCGAGATCAAAGGGCCGCACGCCGGTGAACGGATTCACCTGGTTGATGTCGCGGAAGCGGAACAGCTTGCGCCCTGCCGACCCCACGTAGCCCACGACTAATGCCGTATTGCTCCCCAACTGGTGTTCGATATTGAGGTTATAATTTTGAACATAGGGCGTGCGCATCTTCTGCGACACCGTGAATACGTCGGTGGCGCCAAAATTCGTGAATACCGGCCCCGTGCATCCGATAATCGTTCCGGGCACTGCGATCTGGTTGCCCAAACATGGCCCCGGTGTCACCACCAACGCATTTACATCCGGCGAGTTGGCGAAAAGGATCGGACGTGGTCCGACGCCGTTGAAGGCTGGTCCCGCGTTGTTCGTATTGAAGGGTAGCTGTCCCGCGAAGAAGTCCTGCGAGAAAGAATCATACGCAAGTCCCCACCCGGCACGCGCCACTGTCTTACCTGAGCCAGTCAGGTCATAAGCAGCGCCGATACGCGGCGAAAAATTATTGTGGTCTTTTGGATAAAGACTGCTCGGGGCGTTCGCGGCACCGATGGTGACCAACCCTATGCTCGGATCGAGGATGCTTAACCCGCCGTTCTGTTCTCCAAGTACGCCGAAGTAGTCCCAGCGTACCCCATAGTTGATGGTCAAACGATGGGTGTACCGGTAACTGTCTTGAAAGTAAAGTGCCCAGTTTCTCTGGTACGTTTGCCGGTTCGAATTGCCTGCTACGATGCTTCCCCCGCTCGGAATTCCTGCTAGAAAATTATCCAGAGCGGTTGCGGTCACCAGGCCCGTGATGGGGCTAACCGTGTCACTGAAACTCAACCGCCCGCGGTGATTGGAATCAAAAAATTGATCGACCCACGTGCCGCGGTATTCAAAACCTAGCTTGTAATTATGCGCTGCCGATGAATACGAGTAGTTGTTGAAGACCTGCCAGTTCGTATCCTTACGGCCGCGCGGCACCGACTTGTTCGCCCCAATCTGCGCATAAGGCGCAACGTTGATAACAGGCAGCCCGAAATCCCGTGCGTTGGCAACCGTGTTCAGTCCTAGCGAAACCGGGTCGAGCGTGAAATCCTGCGGTCCAAATCTCTCTTTGAACTGGTTCCAGCCGCCGCGCAATTCGATGAGGAAATGGGGTGTGCTGGGGTGAGTCAAGGATAGCGATACGATTTGCACCTGCGTAGGCACGACGGTGTTGTAACCGGGCAGCAGGTTTCCACCCACAATGGCGAGCGGCGCGCTTTGATCGCTGTTGCCGAAGTAATAGCGACCGGTGATCAGGTCATTACGCCGCCAGTGGTGATCAAGCTTGAAGATCGCGCTGTCCAGACGATTCGTGGCGATGGTTGTAGTCTCGACTGTCTTGGGCGTGTCGGACCCCGGTCCGCCATCTCCGAACGCTGGCAGCGGCTGGCCGTTTGTCCACGGATTGAGATTGAGTATGTTCTGAATAATGGGATTGATCCTCGTCGCCGGAGCGTGCAACGCGATTTGCTCCTGGGTCGGGAGAATCGCCGGCGCGGGAATTCCAACCTTTTCTCTCTGCCCTTCGTAAGCGAGAAACCAGAACGTTTTGTCGCGGAAGACGGGTCCGCCCGCCGATCCGCCGAATTGATTGTTTTGGAAGATATTCTGCGGTTGCGGCGCGCCCGTGATCGGGTCGTTCCTGCGATTGAAATAATTGCGCGCATCCAGATGGTTGTTGCGGAAGTATTCGAAGACGCTTCCGTGAACATCGTTGGTGCCTGACTTAGTGACGATGTTGACGATCGACCCGGAATTGCGCCCATACTCGGCTTCCGTGTTATTGAGGATCGCCATCTCCTGGATCGCGTCAACCGGAAGCAGCGTCGCCGGTATGCCGAAGACGCCTCCCTGATTGATGGCGGGATCGTTTCGGTAGCCGTCGTTCATGTCAGTGCCATCGAGCAGGAAGTTGTTGGAACGCCCCCGATTTCCGTTCACCGAAAACACGCCAAACGATTGGGGAGAATCATTGACGGCGCTCGGATCGGCATTAGCCCCGGGGATTGCCGTCAACATCTTCATGTAATCTCGTCCGTTGACCGGAAGCTGCGACATCTGTTGTGCCTCGAGCGTTCCGCCCAAGGTGTTGTTGGTAGTCTCGACCAGTGGCACGTCGGCGTTCACTTCTACCTTTTGTTCCACTTTGCCGGGCGTGAGTGTCACATTGACCAGGGCGGGGTTTCCGACGACCACGTGCACTCCGGCTGCACTCTGTGTGCGAAATCCTTCTTTACCCACCGAAATCGTGTAGTCGCCCAAGGGCAATTCAGGAAAGCTGTAGTTTCCATTTCCTCCGCTCAAGGTCTCGCGCGCAAGGCCGGTCCCGGTGTGCGTAGCCGTAACCTTGGCTCCCGCCACCGCTGCGCCGGTTGCATCCGTCACCGTCCCTACAATGCCTCCGCGAAAACTCTGGGCGGCTACTGTACCCGCAGCCAGCATCACGAAGATCGCAATCATCCTCACTCTCATTCCACTCTCCTTGACATAAAGGAAGACAGGCCCCACCCGGCCTTCCAGTAACGACGACGGATCGGTTTTCGTTGAATTAGGAATTATATCGTTCGGGGGCAGAACGAAACGCGTAGGGGCAGGCGCCCTCATCTGCCCGGCGGAGCGTAGCTCCGCCCCGCGTTCCACTCAACCACAAAGTAGGATGCGCTCCCTGCTGAAAACCAAAGCAAAAGATTAGGGCTCCCCGTTTTCAACAGGGAGCCCTCAATGAAAAACGCGGTGGGGACGGGTGCCGTCACCGCCCGGCGGAGCGCAACTCCGCAAACAACTCAGAATGTGAACTTCGCGGCGAATTGCACTCCGCGTGGTCCGCCGCCTCCCAGAAATGGGTTGCCAATGCCCACGTCTCCGGTTGCAGTCAGCGGATAAAATCCGAGCTGCCGGCCAAGGGGTCCTGCCGCCGGATCCGTATTCGGCGTACCCGGGTCGGCAATGAAGTTAGGCAGAATCGGGCTGGAGAAGTTCGGGTGGTTAAGCAGGTTGAAGAACTCCGCCCGCAGCTGGAAATTTACTTTCTCGCCGAGCGCAGTATTCTTGAAGATTGAGAAGTTGAACTCCTTGAAGCTTGGACCCTTCAGCGAATTGCGTCGCAGGTTCCCAAAATGCCGGGTTCCCGGAACGCAACTTGCGTCACTACCATCCCCACCCGCCGTGAAGGTGCATGGCACCGCGAAGGAAGTCAGGTCTAGGAAATTGTTAGGCAAGCTGCCGTAGTGGATAGGACCGACCACATCCGGCCTGTCGAATCCCTGCCCTGCGCCCGAGTAATCGCCTTCAAAGAAATAATTCAGATGGAAGGGTTGCCCATCTTGCAGGTTCACCACGCCATCAAAGCCCCAACCATCCTTCAGCTTCGCGAAACTGCCCCCCATCTTGGGGATCTCATAGGCAAAGTTCCAGGTGAATCGCCGTCGGATGTCGAAGCTCGAATTCCCCCGTTCCGCGGTTGGATTCAAACTGTTCTGCGGCTGGGCCTGGTTGGGAATGAAATCCTCGCTGTCGCTGGCGTCGTCAATCGAGTGCGACCACACGAAGTTCACTTGGGAACTCAGTCCATGCCACGCACTCAGGCGGAAGCTGGTTTGTAAGGCGTGATAAATCGAACTCGCTTGCGATTCCTCCATGTTGATGTAGAACGGGAGCGCGTTGGGGAACTGCCGCGGCACGCCGTAGCTGTTGATGCAGTTGCAAGCCAAATCTGCGGCTGTGATCTGCGCCTGGCTAGGCTGGTTGATATCACGGAACCGGAACAGCTTGGTTCCTTTCGTCCCGACATATCCCACCTGCAGCACAGCCTTATTTGTGACCGCCTGCTGAACGTTCAGATTGAAATTTTGTACGTATGGTGCCGGCAGGTTCTTGCTCGCGCCGAAAAACTCGCCCGACGGCGACGCTCCCGAGAATACGGGCGTGTTGGGATCCAGTGCGCCGCCGGTAATTGTCAGCGACGAGATGGCTGCGGGTCCAACACCGGCATACGCCGGTCCGGGACAGAAGAAGCAGTTCCATGGGAAGTGTCCGAGGAATATGTCTTGCGCAAACGCGTCATAGAACATCCCCCAGCCGCCGCGAACTACTGTCTTACCCTTGCCCGTGACGTCATAAGCGAAGGCGACGCGCGGTGCGAAATTATTCAGATCCTTGTCATAAAGCTGGCTCGCCGGAACCAGGTTGCTACTCGCCGGATCGAAGCGGTAGAACAGATTGTTCTTCTCGTTAACAACTCCGAAATAATCCCAACGCACGCCAAAATTCAACGTGAGCCGCGGCGTCATGCGGAAGCTGTCCTGGAGATATAATCCGTGGCTGTTCTCCGAGGTGTGACGAAGCGTGTTGCCGGCTCTCTGGCCACCATCGGTAGGAAGACCCTGCAGGAAATTCTCGAGGGCTGTGGCCGTGACTGCTCCCGTGACTGGGTCGGTCGTGTCACCGAACGTCAGTTTGCCCCGGAAGGTGTTCTCGATTACCTGCATGATCGTGGTTCGGCGGAATTCGTAACCAAACTTCAAATCATGCCGGCCGGTCTTCCACGAGTAGTTGTCGACAAAGTGCCAGTTGGAATCGACGCGATTGCGAGGAACCCCGTTGGTCGACCCAATCTGCGAAAAGTCACCGACGTTAATCGCGGGCAAGCCGCCCTCATACGGGCCCACACCTGTGTTCAGTCCAATTGAGCTCGGATCAAACGAACGGTCCTCCGGGAAGAATCCTTCGGCAAAACGGTTCCATCCCAGGCGCGCCTCATTCACCTGGCTCGAGTTCATGACCTTCACATACGAAATCGATACCAGCTGTACCCGCGTTGGCGTAACCGTATTGAAGCCCGGCAGCAGGCCCGCCGAAAGCTGCGCGAAGGGAAAGCTCTGATCACTGTCCCCGAAGTAGTAGCGTCCGGTCAGCAGATTGCTCGCGTTGAAGTTGTGGTCGATCTTCGCAATCATGCTGTCGACCCGGTTTTTGAAGGGTGTCGCTGTGGCCAGATTGTTATCGGTGCACCCCGACGCATCACTCGCCGCCCCGGGAATATTCGGCGTTGGCCACGGATTTCGCGCCAATAGAGCTTGCGTCACTGGGTTCAGTGTTCCACCCACGCCAACAATACTCTGCTCGGTCGCGGCCACCACCGCCGGATCCGGCACGCATGCCGTTCCCGACTGCTTTCCGCTCTCGCGCTGTCCCTC
>Ga0105238_10006533_pt1 | contig 11610 bp, 9 predicted proteins | sample KBSC34metaG_FD_81526 | JGI IMG/M metagenome (GOLD analysis project Ga0105238, IMG submission 81526) | Corn rhizosphere microbial communities from Kellogg Biological Station, Michigan, USA - KBS C3-4 metaG | ecosystem: Host-associated > Plants > Roots > Rhizosphere > Soil | place: Michigan, USA... | reverse complement strand
GCGTTCAAGGTCTCTCCGCAGATTGCCGGAGCCATCAAGGCGGTTCCAGGCGTCGTGGACGTTCAGACGGTCTAGCGGGGGCTGGGCGGTCCTGACGGCCGGGGGTAGTCCCAAAATACCCCAAGGATTTCGTTGCTTTGGCGCGAATGCGTCGCTATACAGCCGCCCATCTCACACGGGAACATGGCTGATAAGGCCGTCCGGTGGCATTCCGGGCCGCAAGGCTCGCTGTTTGCTCACACGTTCCCGGAGGAACCAACCGGAGAATTTTTGACCATGGCACTACCTGACTTTTCCATGCGCCAGCTGCTCGAAGCCGGCGTTCATTTCGGTCACCAGTCTCACCGCTGGAATCCGAAAATGGCCGAATACATTTTCGGCGTTCGCAACAACATCCACGTCATCGATCTCACGCAGACCGTCCCGATGATGCACCGCGCACTGCAGGCGGTGAGCGATACGGTCGCCAAGGGCGGCCGCGTGCTGTTCGTCGGCACCAAGCGCCAGGCGCAGGATTCAATTTCTGAAGCGGCCAAGAAGTCGGCGCAGTACTTCGTCAACTCGCGCTGGCTCGGCGGCACGCTGACCAACTGGAAGACGATCTCCGGTTCGATCAAGCGGCTGCGCCACCTCGAAGAGGTTCTGAACTCGGCTGAGGGCACGCAGTACACCAAGAAGGAGCGGCTGACGCTGCAGCGTGAGCGCGACAAGCTCGATCGCTCGCTCGGCGGCATCAAGGACATGGGCGGCTTGCCCGACCTGTTGTTCGTGATCGACACCAACAAGGAAGACATCGCGATCCAGGAAGCGCAGCGGTTGAACATTCCGGTCGCCGCCATCGTCGATACCAACTGCAATCCCGACGGCATCACCTATCTGGTGCCGGGCAATGACGATGCCGGTCGCGCCATCACGCTGTATTGCGACCTGATCTCGCGCGCGGTCATCGACGGTCTGTCGCGTTCGCAGGGCGACGCGGGCGTCGATCTCGGCGCCGCAGCCGAGCCGGTCCGCGAAGTGCTGCCGGCCAAGCAGGCCTTCCAGGGCCTGCCGGGTCCGCGTGGCGTTGCCGACGACCTGAAGAAGCTGCCGGGCGTTTCGGGTGCAATCGAGAAGAGCCTGAACGACATGGGCATCTTCCACTACTGGCAGCTCGCCGAGCTCGACCATGACACTGCCCACACCATTGGCGAAGAGGTCGGCCTGCCGGGCCGCGCCGACGCCTGGGTGGCGCAGGCCAAGAAGCTCACCGCGGAAGCGGAATAAGTTTTGTTAGCTGCCGGACCTGTTCGTGTCCGGCGCGTTCACAACATCAAACTGCCGCCACGGCCGCGAGATACGCGGTCGGTGGCGGAACGCATTTGAGGAATCCGAGCGATGACAACGATCACGGCGGCCATGGTCAAGGACCTGCGCGAGCAGACCGGCGCGGGCATGATGGATTGCAAGCAGGCGCTCAACGAGACCAGCGGCGACGTCGAGGCTGCCATCGACTGGCTGCGCAAGAAGGGCCTGTCGAAGGCTGCGAAGAAGGCCGGCCGCGTTGCCGCGGAAGGTTTGATCGGCATTGCGGTTGCGGCCGACGGCAAGAAGGCGGCGATGGTCGAGGTCAACTCCGAGACCGACTTCGTCGCGCGCAACGAGCAGTTCCAGGGCCTCGTCAAGATGATCGCGCAGGTCGCGCTCGATGTCGGCGGCGACGTCGCGAAGATCCTCGATTCCAAGGTCGGCAGTGTCACGGTTGCCACCGCAATTGCTGATGCGATTGCGACCATCGGCGAGAACATGACGCTGCGCCGTGCGGCGACCGTTTCGGTTGGCAACGGCGCCGTCGGCACCTACGCGCATGCGGCTGTCTCCGACGGGCTCGGCAAGCTCGGCATCCTCGTCGCGCTGGAGTCATCAGGCAAGAAGGACGAAGTCGCGCCCGTCGCGCGTCAGGTTGCGATGCACATTGCGGCCGCCAACCCGCTGGCGATCGATCCGGCCGGCGTCGATCCGGCGATCGTCAAGCGTGAGAAGGACATCCTGGCCGACAAGTTCCGCCAGCAGGGCAAGCCCGAGGCGATGATCGACAAGATCACCGAGTCGGGGCTGAAGACCTTCTACAAGGAACAGACCCTGCTCGAGCAGCCTTTCATCCACGACGACAAGAAGAGCGTCGGCCAGGCGCTCAAGGAAGTTGAGGGCAAGGCCGGCGGGGCGGTGAAAGTCACCGAGTTTGTGCGTTATGCTCTCGGCGAGGGAATCGAGAAGCAGGAGTCCGATTTCGCCGCCGAAGTGGCCGCCGCAAGCGGCCAGAAGAAGTAGCGGACACGGGCCCGTCCCAGGCTTGGCCAGCGTTCTGGCCAGCAAGCCTGGCCAAAAGGGGCGCCGCCAAGCGGTGCTCGCAAGGAGCTGCGAACGCAATGGCTGAGCCGAAGTATCGGCGCGCAGTCGTCAAGATTTCCGGCGAATACCTCGCCGGAAATCAGGCGTTCGGGATTCATCAGCCGACAGTCGATAAGGTTGCAGGCGAACTTGTCGCAGCGCGCGAGCTTGGCGTCGAGCTCGGCATCGTGGTCGGCGGCGGCAACATCTTCCGCGGTGTCGAGGTTTCCTCGCGCGGCGTGTCCCGACCGACCGGCGACACCATGGGCATGCTCGCCACCGTGATGAATTGCCTTGCGCTGGAATCGGCGCTGGAGCGCCGCGGCCAGCCGGCGCGGACGCTGTGCGCGCTGACGATGCCTGAGGTGTGCGAGACCTACACCCGCTCTGCTGCATTCCGCCATCTCGCGGAAGGCCGCATCGTGCTGCTCGCCGGCGGCACCGGCAATCCCTACTTCACCACCGACACCACGGCGGTCCTGCGCGCCGCGGAAATCGGCGCCGACGCGGTGCTGAAGGCCACCAATGTCGATGGCGTCTACTCGGCAGATCCCAAGATCGATCCCAAGGCCACTCGATTCGAGCGGTTAACCCATTCCCAGGCACTCGACGGCGGGCTCAAGGTGATGGATGCGACCGCGTTCGCGCTTGCCCGGGAGACGGCCATGCCTATCATCGTGTTTGCCATCGCCGAGCCGGGCTCGATTTCGGCTGTGCTCAAGGGTGCAAACAAGGGCACCATCGTCGCGGGCTGAGTGAATGCCGGCGCGTGCAAGGAGCGCGCACTGCAACACACGGCCGCGGCTCAATCTATCGCGAGGAGACGCAATCATGTCGTCCGGGAACTTCGACATCAACGATCTCAAGAAGCGGATGCAGGGAGCGGTCGGTTCGCTCAAGCATGAACTGGGCGGCCTGCGCACGGGGCGTGCATCGGCTTCAATGGTCGAGCCGGTCCAGGTCGATGCTTATGGCACCCATATGCCGCTCAACCAGGTTGCGACAGTGAGCGTCCCGGAGCCGCGATTGCTCTCGGTACAGGTGTGGGACCGCTCGATGGTGCATGCGGTCGAGAAGGCCATCATCGCGTCCAATCTTGGTTTGACGCCGGCGACCGAAGGGCAGGTGATCCGTCTGCGCATTCCCGAATTGAACCAGGATCGCCGCAAGGAACTCGTCAAGGTCGCGCACAAATATGCCGAGGCCGCGCGCGTTGCCGTGCGTCACGTGCGCCGCGACGGCCTCGATGTGCTGAAGAAGCTCGAGAAGGATCACAAGATCTCGCAGGATGACGAGAAGCGCTTCTCAAACGACGTGCAAAAGGCCACCGACGGGGTGGTCACGGAAATCGATCAGTTGCTCGCGGCCAAGGAAAAGGAAATCCTCACGGTCTGAAGTTTGAGGGTTCGGGCTGTTACTCCGATGGATGCAGAAACCAGGCTCGCGCCCGATGGCGCCGAGATCGCCGAGTGCCCCCGGCACGTCGCCATCATCATGGATGGCAACGGCCGCTGGGCCGCGGCGCGCGGACTGCCGCGGGGCGAGGGCCACCGGCGCGGCGTCGAGGCGCTGCGGCGCGTGGTGCGCGGCGCCGGTGAACTGGGCGTGCGCTATCTCACGATCTTCTCGTTCTCGTCAGAGAACTGGTCACGTCCGGCGCAGGAGATCGGCGATCTGTTTGGCCTGCTCCGGCGCTTCATCCGCAATGATCTGGCCGAGCTGCACCGCGATGGCGTACGCGTCAGAATCATCGGTGAGCGCACCGGGCTTGAGCCCGACATTATCGCGCTCCTGAAAGAGGCGGAGGAGCTGACCCGCAACAACACGCGGATGACGCTGATCGTTGCATTCAACTATGGCTCCCGCCAAGAGATTGCGAACGCTGCGCAGCGGCTTGCTGCCGAAGTGGCCGCCGGCAAGCTCGATCCAAAGGCGATCACGGCTGATGCCATCGAGGCCAGGCTCGACACCGCCGGAATTCCCGATCCGGACCTGATCATCCGCACCTCGGGCGAACAACGGCTGTCGAATTTCCTGATGTGGCAGGCCGCCTACAGCGAGTTCGTGTTCGTGCCTGTGCACTGGCCGGATTTCGACAAGGCGGCGCTGCGCGACGCCATCGACGAATATTCGCGCCGCGAACGTCGGTTCGGCGGATTGATCGCGAAAACCGGATCGTGACATGAGCGGCCCGGCCATTCCGGACGCGACCCCGCCAGGCGCGACAAAGGGCCGGCATTCCAATCTGCTGATGCGGGTGCTCGCCGCGCTCGTGCTGGTGCCGGTCGCGATCGGTGCGGCCTATGCCGGCGGACCGTTCTGGATGGCGCTTGCAACACTCGGCGCAGCCGGACTGTTCATCGAATGGCAAATGCTGGTCAGGGGCGGGCAGACTGCCGTCCTTGCCGCGGGCGTCTTTGCGCTGGTGCTGATCTCCGCGGCGCTCAACCTGCACGACGTCGGCATGGCGATCATCTGTGTCGGCGCCGGTGTGCTCGCGACCGGCGCTTTCACGACGCAGCACGCACGGCTATGGACCCCGGCCGGCATGATCTACGCCGGATCGGCGCTGCTTGCGGCCATCCTCATCCGCCAGGACGTGCAGCACGGCTTCGCCGCGTTGCTGTTCGTGCTCCTGATCGTGTGGGTGACCGACATCCTCGGCTACTTCGCCGGCCGCGGTATCGGTGGTCCGAAGCTGTGGGTGCGGGTCTCGCCGAACAAGACCTGGTCCGGCGCCGTCGGAAGCACCGTCGGCAGCCTTGTTTTCGCCATCGTCTACGCCTGGCTCGGGTTCGGCGAAATGGTGCCACTGGCGATCCTCGGTGTTGTCCTGTCGGTGATCGCCCAGCTTGGTGATCTCCTTGAATCCGCAGTGAAACGGCACTTTGGCGTCAAGGATTCGAGCCACTTGATCCCGGGCCATGGCGGGCTCCTCGACCGCCTCGACGGTCTCGTCGCCGCGCTCGCGGCCGCAGCATTGATCGGGGCGGTCCGAAGCGGTACCGATGCGGTCGGCCACGGCCTTTTGATCTGGTGAGATTTTTGATGAGCGCGGTCCCGCTGCGAAAGCTGAACGGCAAACAGACGTCCGCGCGCGTGGTCAGCGTGCTTGGCGCGACCGGCTCGATCGGCGACAGCACGATGGATTTGATCCGCCGTGGCGGTGACCGCTACCGCGTCGAAGCGATCACTGCGAACTCCAACGTTGCTGCGCTGGCCAAGCTGGCGCGCGAGTTCGACGTCAAGTTCGCGGCGGTCGCCGATGGCTCGAAACTCGGTGAGTTGCGTGACGCGCTGTCCGGCACAAGCATTGAATGCGGGGCAGGTGAGAGCGCCGTCATTGAAGCAGCCGCCCGGCCGGCCGACTGGGTGATGGCCGCCGTCAGTGGCGCTGCGGGGCTGAAGCCCGCGCTGGCAGCCGTCGACCGCGGCGCCACGATCGCGCTCGCCAACAAGGAATGTCTCGTCTGCGCCGGCGATATCTTCATGCGGCGGGCCGCGGAAGCAGGTGCCAGCGTGTTGCCTGCGGATTCAGAGCACAACGCGCTGTTTCAAGCGCTGAGTTCGGGCAACCGCGAAGAGCTGACGCGCGTGATCATCACCGCGTCGGGCGGCCCGTTCCGCACCTGGGCGAAGGCCGATATCGAGAACGCCACGCTGGAGCAGGCGCTCAAGCATCCGAACTGGAGCATGGGGCAGAAGATCACCATCGACTCGGCGTCGATGATGAACAAAGGCCTTGAGGTGATCGAGGCGTCCTATCTGTTCGCGCTCACGCCCGATGAGATCGACGTGCTCGTGCATCCGCAGTCGATCATCCATGGCATGGTCGAGTTTTCCGATCGGTCGGTGGTGGCCCAACTCGGCGCGCCCGACATGCGAACCCCGATTGCGCATTGCCTGGGCTGGCCGGATCGGATTACGGGGCCGGCGGCGCCGCTTGACCTCGCCAAGATCGGCCAGCTGACCTTCGAGGCACCTGACTTCGAGCGCTTCCCGGCGCTACGCTTGGCATACGACTCGCTGCGGACCGGGCGCGGCGCCACCACCGTCTACAACGCGGCGAACGAAATCGCGGTGGCGGCGTTTGCCGGCAAGCAGATCCGCTTCGGTGCAATCGCCCGGCTGGTCGAGGCCACGCTGGATCGGTGGATTCGGGGAGGGAACCTGGCTCCGCTGCAAAGTGCCGACGACGCCATAAGCGTTGACCATAACGCTAGAAATTTAGCGAAGTCCCTCTTGCCTGAAATTGCCGCAAAGGCATCCTAATTCATTCTTGGGGCGTGCCGGATGGCTCGCGTGACGGGTGAGCAATGGCCGAGTTTTTATCTCATGGAATCAATTCGATAGGCCACGGCCTGATCGGTTATGTTGTTCCCTTTCTGTTCGTTCTGACCATTGTCGTTTTTTTCCACGAGCTCGGACATTTCATCGTCGCGCGCTGGGCCGGCGTGAAAGTGTTAACGTTTTCGCTCGGCTTCGGCCCCGAGCTTTTCGGCTTCAATGACCGCAAGGGCACACGCTGGAAGGTCTCCGCGGTGCCGCTCGGTGGTTACGTCAAGTTCTTCGGGGACGAGAATGAAGCGAGCGCGCCTTCGGCGGAATCGCTCGCGGCGATGTCCGATGCCGACCGCAAGGTCTCTTTCCACCACAAGAACGTCTTTGCCCGCGCTGCCATTGTTGCTGCCGGGCCGATCGCCAATTTCATCCTCGCAATTGTCATATTCGCTGGCCTGTTCACATTCATCGGCAAGCCGAATGCGAGCGCGCGAGTCGACGAGATCACGGCCGGCAGTGCGGCCGCGGCTGCTGGATTCCAGCCCGGTGACGTCGTGGTCGCGATCGACGGCAAGACGATCGAGAATTTTGGCGACATGCAGCGCATCGTGTCGATGAGCGCTGGCGAGAATCTCACTTTCACGGTCAAGCGGGGCACGTCGAACGTCACTTTGCACGGCACTCCGGCGCTGAGCGAAGTGAAAGATAACTTCGGCAACACCCACAAAATGGGCGTTCTCGGCATCCGCCGCGGCACCGCGCCGGCCGAGATGGCCAATGAGAAGGTCGATCCGCTGACCGGGCTGTGGCTTGGCGCCAAGCAGTCCTGGATGATCGTCGATACGACCCTGAAGTTCCTTGGCGGCGTGTTCACCGGTCACGGCGGGGCCGATCAGGTGGGTGGCCCGTTGCGGATCGCCCAGCTATCCGGCCAGGCCGCCAGCCTTGGCATCGACTATCTGATCAACCTCGCGGCTGTGCTGTCAGTCTCGATCGGGCTGCTGAACCTGTTTCCGGTGCCGCTGCTCGATGGTGGTCACCTTTTGTTCTATGCGGTCGAGGTTGTTCGTGGTCGTCCGCTATCGGAGCGCGCGCAGGAAATGGGCTTCCGCGTTGGATTAGCTCTGGTGCTCATGCTGATGATTTTTGCGACCTATAACGACATTCTGCACCTTGCAGGTTCGTAAGGTTCCGTGGGGGCGTGGCCAATACGCAACGTATTGGATTGAAATTGGAATTCGGGGGTTAAACGTCGTTTGCCGGCTAGGGGAAATTAGCTACAAGCAACGTGGAATGGGGATTCTGTCGAGACGCGGGGCGCGGGTCGGCGTTGGGTATGATTTGAGGGCGCTTAGCGCATGAGACTTGGAATGGGACTTCTCCGGGGTGGCTTGTTCGCTGCCCTGATCACGCTAGCTGCGCCCCTCGCAGCCGGGCTGGCCGTGATCACAGCCGACGTGTCGCCGGCTTACGCCCAATCCGTGAATTCGATCGAGGTCGAAGGTAACCGCCGTGTCGAGGCCGACACCGTTCGGTCGTACTTCAAGACCGGACCGGATGGCCGGCTCGACCAGGGCCGCATCAATGACGGCCTGCAGGCGCTTTATGCCACCGGTCTGTTCCAGGACGTGAAAATCGGCCAGCGCGGCGGCCGTCTGGTCGTCACCGTGATCGAGAATCCGGTGATCGGACGAGTGCTGTTCGAGGGCAACCGGAAGGTCAAGGACGAGCAGCTTGTCGCGGAAGTGCAGTCCAAACCGCGCGGCAGTCTGTCGAGGCCGATGGTTCAGTCCGACGTTCAGCGCATTACCGATATCTACCACCACATGGGACGCTACGACGTCCAGGTCGTGCCTCAACTCATCGACCAGCCGAACAACCGCGTCGATCTGATCTTCGAGATCACCGAAGGCAAGAAGACCGGCGTCAAGGAAATCGAGTTCATCGGCAACAACGCGTATTCGTCCTATCGCCTGAAGGACGTGATCAAGACGCGCGAAAGCAATATTCTGTCGTTCCTGAGTTCGGCCGACATCTATGACGCCGACCGCGCCGAAGCCGACCGCGACCTGATCCGCCGCTTTTACCTGAAGAACGGCTATGCCGACGTCCAGGTCGTCGCGGTGCTGTCCGAGTACGATCCGGATCGGAAGGGCTTTACCGTCACGTTCAAGATCGAGGAAGGGCAGCAATATCGCGTCGGCTCGATCGACGTCCGCTCCAATATCCGCACGCTCGATCCGACTGGCTTGCGCTCCTACCTGCGGATGGGCGTCGGCTCGGTTTATAACGCCGAGGCGCTCGAGAAGTCGGTTGAGGACATCACCGTTGAAGCGTCGCGGCGCGGTTACGCGTTCGCGAGCGTGCGACCGCAGGGTGACCGCAATTTCGAAACGCATACGGTCGCGATCACCCTTGTGATCGACGAGGGACAGCGCACCTACGTCGAGCGCATCAACATCCGCGGCAACACGCGCACGCGCGACTACGTGATCCGGCGTGAGTTCGACCTCAGCGAAGGCGACGCCTATAACCGCGCGCTGGTCGATCGCGCGGAACGGCGCCTCAAGAATCTCGACTACTTCAAGACAATCAAGATCACCAACGAGCCGGGTTCGTCGCCGGACCGCATCATCCTCAATGTCGATGTCGAGGAAAAATCGACGGGCGACCTGTCGGTGTCCGGCGGCTATTCGACCTCGGACGGCTTCCTCGCCGACGTCAGTATCTCCGAACGCAATCTGCTCGGTACCGGCCTCTATGCGAAGGCGGGTGTATCGTATGGCCAGCGCAGCCGCGGCTATACGTTCTCCATCGTCGAGCCCTATCTGTTCGGCTATCGCGTCGCCGGTGGTCTCGACGTCTTCCAGAAGACCCAGCTCGCATCGAGCTACGTCTCGTACAACACCAAGACATTCGGTGTCGCACCGCGCATCGTGTTTGCATTGCGCGAAGATTTGACGATGCAGTTGCGCTACACGATCACCAAGTCCCAGGTGGACGTGAGCCCGCTGCTGCGGAACTGTAACAACGTCAACCCGGACTTCGTCAGCAACTTCCCGACGCCGTTGGGCACGCCGAACGGACTGCAGAACTTCGGGGTACCGGCGGGCGCGACCCAGAGCGATTGTTACGCCGACGGCGAAGCGACGCTGGCGGTCAAGAAGGAGCTGGCCGCCGGTCCGATCTGGACCTCGTCCGTTGGCTACGGTCTGACCTACAACCTGCTCGACAACGTCAAGGATCCGACCAGCGGCCTGATCGTGGACTTCCGGCAGGACTTCGCCGGGCTCGGCGGCAACGTGAAGTACATCAAGTCGTCGGCCGATGCGCGCTACTACTTCCCGGTGGTGGCCGATATCGTCGGCGTGCTGCACGGCCAGGCCGGCATGATCAATGGCTGGGGCGGCGGCGGGCTGCGCATGCTGGATCAGTTCCAGATGGGTCCCAACCTGGTTCGCGGCTTCGCCCCGTCCGGCTTCGGGCCGCGCGATTTGACCCCTGGCACGGCGAACGACTCGCTGGGTGGCACCAAGTACTGGGGCGCGTCTGCCGAACTGCAGATGCCGTTCTGGTTCTTGCCGAAGGAAATTGGGCTGAGGGGAGCGGTGTTCGCAGACGCGGGCTCGGTGTGGGATTGGGATCCCGGCACGCTGGTTCAGGGGCCGCTCTTCAACGGCCAGCCGTCGCGGTGCTGGACCGCTACGAACGAGTGCCTGATCCCGTCGTCCAACGACATGTTCGTCCGCAGTTCGGTCGGCGCCGGCCTGATCTGGTCGTCACCGTTCGGTCCGCTGCGCTTCGATTTCGCGTTCCCGATCACCAAACAAGCCTATGATCGGAAGCAGTGGTTCCGCTTCGGAGGTGGAACGAGCTTCTGACGATGGTTTGCGGAGCGGATGGACCAGCGTTTGTTCTTTGAGCGCTCAGAGCCGGTATCGCTCGCTGAGATCGCAGCGCTGACCGGAGCGGTGGTTGTCGATCCGTCGCTTTCTGATCGGCGGATCGAGGGCCTCGCGGTGCTGGATTCTGCCGGACCGCGCCATCTGACATTCGTCGAAGGACCGAAATACCTCGACCAGCTGGCGAAGTGTCATGCGGGCGCGTGTCTGGTCAGCGCCAGGCTCGAGGAGCGCGTGCCGCCAGGTACCGCGGCACTGCGGATCGCCGATCCCTATCGCGCATTCGTGGCCGTGGCGCGCAAGGCGCATCCCGACGCGCTGCGTCCGGCGGCGGTCTTTCAGCGCACCGGCGTGTCGCCGCAGGCGGTCGTCCACCCGACAGCACGACTCGAGGAGGACGTGGTCGTCGACCCCTTTGCGGTGATCGGTCCAGGCGCCCAGATCGGCCAGGACACCGTGATCGGTGCAGGTGCCGTGGTCGGCCCGGCTGTAACGGTTGGCCGAGGATGCAGCATCGGTCCCCAGGTCACGATTCTCTGTAGCCTGATCGGCAACAACGTGATCGTTCATCCCGGCTGTCGCATTGGCCAGGACGGCTACAGCTACGTGCCGGGCGCCCGCGGCCACACCAAGAACCCGCAGATTGGCCGCGTGATCATTCAGAATGACGTCGAGATCGGCGCCAACACCACGATCGACCGTGGTGCGCTGCGCGACACCGTGATCGGTGAGGGGACCAAGATCGACAACCTCGTGCAGATCGCCCATAACGTCGTCATTGGCCGGCATTGCATTATCGTCAGCCAGGTTGGACTGTCGGGCAGCACGACGCTTGGCGACGGCGTCGCGCTTGGCGCGCGCGTCGGGACGAACAATCACGTTACGATCGGAGACGGCGCCCAGATCGCTGCGACCAGCATCGTGCATGGCGACGTGCCAGCCGGGGCGAGGTACGGTGGCACGCCGGCGAAGCCGGTCAAGCAATGGTTCCGCGAGATGATGCTGCTCGAGCGCCTCGCGAAGCGCGGTGGCGAGGGCGACATGGATCAGAACGATC
>Ga0105238_10006530_pt1 | contig 11613 bp, 12 predicted proteins | sample KBSC34metaG_FD_81526 | JGI IMG/M metagenome (GOLD analysis project Ga0105238, IMG submission 81526) | Corn rhizosphere microbial communities from Kellogg Biological Station, Michigan, USA - KBS C3-4 metaG | ecosystem: Host-associated > Plants > Roots > Rhizosphere > Soil | place: Michigan, USA... | reverse complement strand
GCTCACATCCGATTTGTCCAATCTCTTTTCCCGCCCGGGCCCGCAAGCGCTTTTGATCATCGGCATTTCAGTAGCCCTTGCTGGCGCATGCTTTTACCTCGGCCAACCGATTCCGGAAACTGAGGACGACGCCGCGGACGAAGTGGCGAAATGAGCACCCGCATTCAATTCGCACTGCTGCTCGCCGCCGTCGCCGTCGCCATACCGGCGTGTTCACGCGGCACCAATCCTCCCCCGCCCGCCGTCGCCACCAACTCCACTCCCGCTTCCAGCGAAAAGGCCGCCATGCCCGAACCCCAGGCGCGGTCGTTTCTGGGCCAGAAAGCTCCCAAATTTGAAGTCGATAAATGGCTTGGCCATGAGCCGTCCATGCAAGGCAAGTTTGTGTTGATTGATTTCTGGGCCACCTGGTGCGTGCCTTGCCGTCAATCCATTCCCGAGCTCAACGGCTTTCACCAGAAATTCAAAGATCGCCTCGTCATTGTGGGCATCACGGATGAAACCGCTGAGGAAGTTCGCAAGACCACCCTGCCGCACGCCGAATATTCCCTGGCCAGCGACCCAGACGAGCGAATCATGCGTGCCCTCGGACTCGAGGGGCTGCCTTATTCGATCCTGATCGATCCCTCTGGCATCGTCCGTTACGAAGGCAGCCCGCTCTCCCTCGACGAAAAAAGACTGCGCAGCTTGTTGGATTCTTACACACCCTGAGCTGCGACTAAGTTTTTCCGTAGGCACTATGGCAGGTATTCGCCTCCCTATGCTTTTCCCGTTAGAAAGCTAGTTTTTGCGATGACTGCACGCAGACGCACCGGATGGAAAATAAAAACGCAAGCGACACCCAAACCTCAAAATCCCCGCGCTCGCACTCGCGGCAACGCTGATGATGGCGGCCGCGGAACGCGGCGGTAAGTTTACGTAAAACGTAAAGCGTGCAACGTGAATAGAACGCCCCCACCTTGTTCACGCACCACGTACCACGCCCTCACCTCCAATGTCCCGGCACATGATGCCACCCGTACGGTCCGCGCACCCAATACCCCTCCACCCACACCGCTGCCGGATACGGCGCTGCCGCCCAATAGCCTCCCACCCACACCCAACGCCCGTGCCACTCCCATGATCCCCGAATCCACACATAGCCCGGCCCCGGCGCTGCCACCACCGGATCGTCTTGCGGCGGAGGCGGACCATCGGTCACGACCGTTGTCGGCTGCGGAGTGACCGTGTTGGGAGTGTTGATCATGTATTGAATCAACTTTTCACTGACGCCGGAATTCTTGAGATCGATGATATCCGGCGCGCTCAAATGATAAACGCTGTGCGTGCTTTGAATTTGGCTGATGATCACGTCATCACCCACGTTGGAACTGACCATCGCCTTGATGTCCGCCACTGCGAGCGGCTGACTTTGCTCCACGCGCGCATACGTCTGGGGCGCCTGCGCGCGCAGTCGTTCCTGCGCCTCCTGGTCCAGCGAATGCCCGATCAACCCGCCGGTAATCGCGCCGACGGCGCCACCAATCAATGCTCCCTCGCCGGCGTGCCGCCCGCCCAGCACCGCCCCTGAAAACGCACCGATGCCCGCACCCGCCAAGGCGCCCGTCCCCGTCCGATCCGGCGTTCCGTAAGGCGTTTCGCAACCAGTTAATACGACTGCCGCTGAGAGTCCGCACAAGCTTAAAGCCAAGTACTTCATATTCATCCGTTGGACGTGATGGCGGGGTTGAAATTCAAAATTTCGCGAAATGTAAGGTCTCACCCTACATACGCGACAAAATACCATGCGCGAAACCTTGTCCCATCCGTTTGCGTCCAAATGCATTCGGTGTAAATTACGCCGCCACCCATGAGAAAACGGATTTTATTTAGTTTGATTGCCGCCGCAGTAATGCAGGCAAACGCGCCCTTGTATTCCGCCGAAACAAATTTGGCGGCTCCTGCGTCCACAGTTGCGGTCACCACCAATTCGTTGCCTTCTCATGAAGATGCGGAAAAGTCCCTTACCCTCCTAAAGGCGCGACTCGCGGCAAGACTAAAACAGGGAAAAGATAAAGAAGCGGATTTCGCCGATATTCTCAAAGATTTCGATTCCCTTCTCGCAAGGTATTCAAAAACAGACGACGACCGGTTGAATATCTTGTTCATACGCGCGCAATTTTACCTTGCAGACCTGGACGATCCCATCAAGGCGCTCCCGCTTTTCGAGGAATTGCGCAAGGAATATCCAGACCTCGTCATCAACAGCAGTACCGACCTGTTTTTAGCGGGGCTTCAGCAGCACGTTAAAGCGAGGCAAATCCAGAATAGCATGCCACCGGGCACACCATTTCCGGACTTCGATGAGAAAGATCTGCAAGGCAATCCGCTTTCCGTCGCAAAATTTAAAGGCAACGTGGTGCTCGTCGATTTCTGGGCCACCTGGTGCACAATTTGCGTGGTGGATCTGCCCAAACTCCAGAAAGCTTACGATACTTACCATTCCAAAGGCTTTGAAGTGATCGGAATCAGCATGGACGAGGACAAAAGCGTTCTGGAGAAATTTATCAAGCAGAAGAAAATCCGATGGCCGCAATATTTTGAAGGCGTACGCTTCGATGGCAAACTCGCGACGAAATACGCCATCGAAGCCGCCCCAACCGCATTCCTGATTGATCGAGATGGAAAAATTATCAAGCGGTTAGGCCAGACGGACGATGTCGCCAAGGCAATCGAAGAGGCGATGAAGAAAAACTAAGGGGTGACCCGGGAACCAAGCCACGCATTTCGGATTCCGCACGGGCAGAACGCCCGTGCCACTAAACCCTCTTACGCGCTGCGCTTGGACCGCTTCTTCTTAAACACGCCGCTGGTATCGGCAACGTTCAGAATGGAGAGATCCAATCCCTGGTCCGGTTCGCGATCGTACGCAATTTTCAATTGCGACACGATTTTCTCGGCGACCGGTTCGCAGAAGTACTTCACCACGCCGACGCTTTTGTCGGCCTCGAAGATGACCACCAGGATCGTCTCCTCGCCCGCAGCCGTGGCGTAAATGCTGTGACGCTCCCCTTGCTGGTAGACGCTGTTGAAGTTTGCTTCCTGCACGAGGTTCGCGATGGTTTGATTTGCCATGTAAGCGCCTGAAGTCAGCGCCGCAATGGTCGTCAAATCAAAGTCATCGGAGTTCCCCTGAGACGTGATCAGGAATCCACCCTTATCGATAATCAGCGCGGTACTGGCCTCAGTATGCCTGAGCAGTTCCTGGAGATAGAGACCCAGCCGGTGAATATCTTCCTCAATGAGTTGTGGCAAGGTAGCCATGTCATGCGTACTGCGGTGTGTTCTGACTGATAAACTTATTCAACAACATGCGGGTGATCATGTTCAACGATTCGAACACGCCTTCGCATTTGTGCGCCACCGAGGTGAACGAAGGCACCTGGATGTCGCGATTGTTCAACAGGAATTCCATGTACTCCATCGGCGCGACATTCGGCAGGTCGCGCTTGTTATATTGGAGCACGTACGGAATGTCCGCGAGATTCATCTTCAAGGAGCGCAGGTTGTCTTCCAGGTTCTGGAAGCTCTCGACGTTCTCGGCCATTTTTTCGTATTGCGAATCCGCCACGAAAACAATGCCGTCCACTCCGCGCAGCACCAACTGGCGCGTGGTGTTGTAAATCACCTGGCCGGGTACCGTGTAAAGTTGGAACTTGGTTTTGAATCCCTTGATCGACATCGCCTCGATCGGCAGGAAATCGAAAAACAACGTGCGGTCGGAGCTGGTGGCCAGTGAGACCAGCTTGCCTTTGTTGCCCGCGGAGGTCTGCACGTGGTCGTGAACCTGCACGAGGTTGGTCGTCTTGCCGCCCATCGCTGGGCCGTAATAGACGATCTTGACCTGTAATTCTTTGGTCGCTTGATTGATGATTGCCATAGGTACCTTTACTTTTTTCGGTCGAGTTCGCCCGCCAGGGCGGCCAGTTGACCGGTGGGAAGTGGCTGGCCAGCACGGCCGAACGCTGCGAAGAAAATCGCGTTCACGCGGAAAATTTTCCACGGAACATTCCCCACCGTGAAGTGAAGATTGTTAAGCTCGCCCATGCGCAGTTCCTTCGTGCATTGGCTGACTTTTCCAAAAATGTGCGGCAGGAACGCGGCCAAAGTGTCCCCGTTCAAATCCGCCGAGAGCTTGCTCGCGACCATCAGGCCGTCCGGCAAGGCGACCAGAGCGCCGGCCACTCCATCCAGCGCCGCGGCGCGGGAAACCACTTCATTCGGCGTGGCGTAGCGCGTGAGAAAATCAGTGCCAGGAGACGTCTTCTTCTCGGCCGATTCATCCACCTGTGGAGCATCCGTCGATTCGTTCCAGGTGTAAAAATTCGTGTCCACCGAGCTCACAGTTTTCGTGGCCGGGGCAAAATTCGTCTCCGGCTCCTCTTCTGCGACGGCGGGCGCCATCGGTGCGGCCTGCTGTTCGAGCGCGGCAGCGGCGGATTCTCCTTGCGGGAACCCGAAGAAAAGATTCGGAATGTTTTCGTCCACCTCCACTTTTTGGTGAACCGCGGCGCCTTGCTTGTGGCGCGAGAGGAACAACGGCGCAATCACCCGCAGCGGCAATTCCAGCATCATCCCGTCGTGCGCGGAAACCGTCGGCAACGTGGCCGGGCGAATCCAGGAACGCAGCACTTTCCAGGTGAAAGCCACTTTGCCCTGCTTCAACGCCGGCTCCACAAAACGCACCGGCAGCCCTACATGAGCTTCGGACAAATTCAATTGCTCGATTTCGTTGCGCAACACTTCCGGCCACGCTTCACTCAACATGCGCAGCGGAATGCTCAATGAAGCTTCCTGCGCCGCCGCCGCGGCCGGCATGGCTTGCGGAGCGTGAGGAACCGACGCCGCGCGACCGTTGCCGGTTGATTGATTGACCGGCAGACGCGAGGCCGCAGCGGGCAAAGGCGTAGCGCCCAGGCCGCGTGACGCGGGCAATGCCGGCCTGACTGGAGGAGCAGCAGGCGGCGTTGCAGTCGGCGGACGCGGCGTGGGCGTGGATGTAATTGAGCTGCGGAACGGAACCATCGGGATCGGGTCCGGATCGTTCGCGGGCGCGGGGGCGACGGGCGCCACCGGCTTGAAAGGAACTGGTTGAACCGGCTTCACCGGCTGTGCCGGAGCGATCGGCGAAATTGGCGAAATCGGCTGCGCCGGGCGTGCCGCCGCGGGCGGAGCCATCGGCCCCGGCTTCATCGGAGCCGGAGGAACCATCGGCGCGGGTTTCGCCGGCGCCGCGGGTTTCATCGGAATCGGATTCACCGGAATTTGATTCGTTTGGACCGGATTGGCCGGAGCCTGGTTCATCGGCTGCGGAGAAACTTTCGGTGCGGCCACCGGAGCAGGTGACACCGCGATCGGCTTGGCAGCGGTGCGCGGATCGGCCAGGGCCACTCCCGCAAGATCCTTTCCAAACGGCCCATGAATATCTTCCGGAATTACCATGTGCTTCTGGCTCTGGCGGCGCGAAAGCAGCGAGGGATTGATCTGCGGCAAAATTTCGTTCAGCGGAAGAGCAATCTCGCTTTGATCCAGATCGGTAAGTTCCGAAAAAACATTCGGCGCCAAAGCGCGCAGTTCACCAAAGGAAAGTCTCACCACACCGCTTCCGAGTTGAATGAGCACTCGATCCAGCGGCAGTGTGACGACAATGTCCGCCACCATGGTGCGCTGAATGCGCGTCTTCAGTTCCAGCGGCAATACGGCAATAATCGTGTGCAGCGGGAGCGTGACACCATTGCCGCTCGTGGGCATATGGGAGAAAGATTGTGCCGGCGCCATCGGAGCTTGCGCCGCGGGCATCGGTGGCTGGACGCGCTGCGGAGGCTGTGGTTTCGGTTGCGGGACCACGGCACGTGCCTGCACCTGGACGGGAGCGGCGGGAGCCGCAGTCGCGGCGGCGTAGCCATTGCCGTTGCCGTTGCCGCGGGCGTGAGTTTCCGCCTCGCTGGATCCAAACAGGTTTTTGAAAAAATTTAACATTTTCAGTTTGTCTCGCAGACTCACCGGTCCCGGCTGAGACGATATAATGCCGGAGGGCGCAGGTTTTGTGCCATCACTTCTCCGTTTCTAATTGCAAATTGAAATAAGTGTCTGCAAACGAATAGCACGGCCAAAATTTCCCGGCAAAAGCGCGCGCAACCCCCTTCGCTTTGTCTCATCCGTGGACTTCGTTGTCCCGCGCCCGCCTCTTTTTTGCCATCGCACTATCCGCAAAAATACCGATGTACCACGCTGTTTTTCATCCGCTTCCGCCAATAACAGAAAAATATGAAGAAAGTAAAAGAATTGACGATTGCGGGAATACAGTCTGCTACACCGTAACTGACTTTTGGCTCAATCACCCGGCCAGTCCGGGCAAAAGCATGCGCAATTGATTATGGAATCGCGGCACAAAATTTTGATCTTGGACGATGATCCAATGTTTCTGGAATTGTACAAGGAGTGGCTCTCGCAACTCCCGAGCAAACCCGAAATCCAGACGTCCACCAGCGGCGCGCGCGCCATGGCAATGCTCGAAGCCGAGCCGTACCGCGTCCTGATTTGTGATTTGAAAATGCCCAAGATGGACGGCCTCCAGGTCCTCGCCATCGTCCGCCGCCGCTTCCCCGAGCTGCGCACCGTGGTTATGACCGGCGTGCAGGATGAAGAATTCCGCTCGCGCGCTTACGCCTTGGGCGTCGATCTCTTCTGGCTCAAGCCCGACACGCAACAGAACATGCAAATGTTCCTCGAGTGTTTGGAATCGCTCCTGGGCCGCGACAATGAAAGCGGCTTCCGCGGCATCCAAAGCAAGAGCCTCATGGATATTCTCCAGATGGAATGCCTCTCGCAAAGCTCCACCGTCTTCCGCATCACTCGCGGCTCGCTCGTGGGAAAAATTTGGATTCTTAACGGCGACCTGATCGATGCCGAGTCCGAAGGCGCGCGCGGTGAAGCCGCGTTCCGCAGAATTCTCGGATGGAAATCCGGCACCTTCGAAACGCTCCCCTGCGAACCCGAACGCGAACGCACCATCACCAAATCCATCAACGCTCTGCTGCTCGAAACCGCGCAGGCCATGGATGAAGTTTCCAACCCCTTGGAAGGCGAAACGCCCGAGGAAGCCAACCATCGCAAGACCGTCTGGCGCCTCGCCGCAATCACCCGCGAAGGTTGTGAATGGGTCGTCACCACTCCGAACGAAACCGAAGGCACGCCCGAAGGCTGGGGAACGCAATCCGAAAATGAATTTGCCGGTTGGATGCGCTACGCCAACGAAGCCGTACAGCGGTTGAGCGAAAAAGTCGAAGCCGGCCCGTGGTCGCACATTCGCGCGCAGAACCTCGAACGCAAGCTCGTGTTGCTGCCCTCAAAAAATAAAACCTGTCTCGTTGCCTGGCCGCCAGCCGCGGAAACCTCCGCCATTTTCGAGAAATCCAAAAAGCTTATCACGTCATGGGACTCCTGAATCTATTTGCCAAACCCCGCCCTGCCCTCCAGCGCCTGCCCTCCGGCAGCATGACGGTGGATCGCGAAGGTCAGATTGTGACCAGCACCATTTCGTCATCCTACCCGGTGGAGATTTTGGAGGAAGTCGCGGATGAAGTGTTGCGTCTTTTTGCCGAAGCCCGCAAAGCGCATTTGTCCTTGAGCGAATTTCGCATCCACTTTGCCAGTTTGCACGTCACCGCGCGCGAAGCTCGCGGCGGGGCCATTATATTCCTTTCTCCAGCCGTCCCGCTATGATTTGACCCAAACAGCTATTGCCAACTATGAGCACATCCAAAAAATACGATCAGCTGACCGCCCAGATGGAAAATTATCTGGAGTGCTGGAAGCAATTCAATCGCTACACCAATCTGGCGCGCGGCAAGAAATTCAGCCCCGAGGACGAGATCCAATTCCTCGAAGTCAAAAGCGTCCTGGTGCAGGAACTCGAAATCATCCTGTCCTCCATCGAGGTGAACTCCCCGACCAAGGAGGAAATCCACACGCTCATCGGCAACGCCCCGTCCCTCCGCTACCTCAGCGAGATGAATGAGGGCGCCCTGCGCAATGTGGAAAACCAGTGGCACAAAATTTACATCGGCTGGCATTCCATCCTCGGCCAGTTGAAAGTCCGCCAGCGCTCAGAAGAGACCAAAGGCGGCTTCTCGATGTTCGCCAAAAAGGCGAAATAAGTTTCAAAACGCGAAGCGTGAAACGTGAACACGGGTTTGCCCGTCGTTCGCGTTTCGCGTTTTTACGTTTCATTTACGTAACGCATTTCTGCTTGTCTTCTTCTGCGAATTCCCGTTTATCCCACGGATGCCTGATTGGATCATTGCCATCATCCTTGGTGTTGTAGAGGGAATCACCGAATTCATTCCCGTTTCCTCGACCGGCCACCTGCTCCTCGCCGAAAATTGGCTGAAGAGTCATCAAACCGATCTTTTTAACATCGTCATCCAATGCGGTGCAGTCCTGGCCGTCATTCCCCTCTTCCATAAGCGATTTCACCAGTTCCTCTTTCAATGGCGCGAAAAGGCAACGCAGGATTACCTGCTGAAAATCGCAGTCGCGTTTGTCATCACGGGCGCGGTTGGCTATGAACTCGACAAAAAGGGATTAAAACTTCAAGACAATCCGCAGCCCATCGCCATCGCGGTGCTGGTAGGCGGCCTCGCCTTTCTGGCAGTTGAATTTTTCCTGCGCGGAAAAAAATTGCGCGATGAAATCACCTGGCCGGTTGTTATTGCAGTTGCCCTTGGCCAATTGCTCGCCGCGATATTTCCCGGCACTTCCCGTTCAGGCGCCACTATCGTGTTCGCGTTGCTGCTCGGCCTAAACCGCCCCCTGGCCACCGAGTTTTCCTTCCTCGTCGGCATCCCGACAATGCTCGCCGCAGGCGGATTGAAAATTTTCAAGGCCCTCCATCACGGCGCTCCCCACGAAAATTGGAGCATGGTTCTGCTCAGCACGGTGGTTGCAGCGGTCGTCTCCTTCATCGCGGTGAAATGGCTTCTGCGTTTTGTGCAGAGCCACACGTTTAACGCCTTCGGCTGGTACCGGGTTGTCCTCGGGATCGGAATCCTCCTCCTAATCCTTCGATAACCCCAACCCTCTGTTGGCAACTAGGAGTGGTTGGTCCGGTGTTCACGCGCCACGCACCACGTCCTTTACGGCGCCGCCGGAATAATAATCGTCTGCCCAATCTTCACGTTCTTCGGATCCACTCCCGGATTCGCCGCCAGGACTTGCGAGAGCGTCACTTTCACGCCCTTGCTGCGATAGGCATTCACAATCGCGATCAACGTCTCGTTAGGTCCCACCTTGTGCTCCATGTGGGGTGCGCTGGGGTCAAACGCCGGCTTCGGCGCTTCCGTCGACGGCGCGGAAGCCCGACGCCCACCGCTACCAGCCCCTCCAATGACCGCCTTGCGGATCTTCTCCAACTGATCCGCGACATTCTCACTATCCGCCTTGCGCTTCTTATCCACCTCGGTCACCGCGTCCGCCACCTTTTTTAAATCGGCGGTCGAGGCATAATCACCCGCAGGCTGGTTTGCCTTCGCTTGCAACTCGCTCACCTGTTTTTCGAGCGCCTCAATTCGCTTGTTTTGGATTTCCCGCGCCTCCTTCAAAACATCAATTTGCGCGCTGAGTTGATTCAGCCGTTCTTCCATGGCCGAGTCCTGCGCGGGAGCGATCACAGGCACCATCAGCAGCGCCATCATGACAAAAAATAAAATCCGTTTCATGAGCCGACAATAGGAACGCCGCGCAATCTATTCAAGAAGCAAAACGACAATAAATACCGCGCAACCGACGTCCCGCTTCGAGGAAGATTCCTAACAGTTGGACTTCGCATCCTCGATCGATCCTGGTGATTGGCGTTTGAGACCTCCCTGGAGCTTGGATGCTTGGGATTTGGAGCTTTCAACTCTTGCTCGCTTTTCGCATCTGCGGTAGTTTCCCCACACTATGGAAGATGCGAATCCGCCCGTCACACCGCCCCCGACGTATGCCCCGCCGCCGCCCGTGATTACAGCGCCGGGCCAACCGCGACCGCAAAAACGCGGCAGAGGTTGGATGCTCTTTTCCATCGTCCTGCTTTTCATGTTGTTCTTTTGCGTGTTGATCATTTTCACCATGTTTGCCGGCCGCGTGACTCGCGCAGGCGGGTCCCGTTCCGTCAGCGCCCGCGCCAGCGGTCCGCGGCTCGATGAAACCATCCTCGAAGACAATCACGCCTCCGCCAAGATCGCCGTCATCGACGTCGACGGCGTCATCAGCGGCAGTTCGGCGAGCCAGGAAGGCTACAGCATGGTGGATGTCATCAAGGCGCAATTGGATTGCGCCCAGGAAGACAGCCGCGTCAAAGCCGTCATTCTCCGCGTGGACTCTCCGGGCGGCGAAGTGCTGGCTTCCGATGAAATCAGCGACGCCATCAAAAACTTTCAGACCGGAAAGAAGAGCAACGGTTCCAAGTCCGAAAATAGCGACGGCAAACCCGTCATTGTATCCATGGGCAACCTTGCGGCATCCGGCGGTTACTATATTTCCGCGCCCTGCCGTTACATCATCGCCAACAAAATGACCATTACCGGCAGCATCGGCGTCATCATGCACGGCTACAATTACCGAGGACTGCTCGACAAAGTCGGCGTCGTGCCTGAAGTCTACAAAAGCGGCAAGTTCAAGGACATGATGAGCAGCACGCGCGAACCCGGCGAAGTCACTCAGGAGGAAAAAGACATGGTCAACGGACTCATCAAGGAAGTTTATAACGACTTCAAAGAGGTCGTGGAAACCGGCCGCAACGATGCGCACGAAAAGAACCGCTCGCAAGGCCATGCGCTCGCGGATAATTGGGCCGACTACGCCGATGGCCGTGTGTTGTCCGGCACCGAGGCGGAAAAGCTTGGCTTTGTTGACGAGCTCGGCAATTTCCAAACCGCCGTCGCCCGCGCCAAACTTTTCGGCGGCATCTCCGACGAAGCCAATCTTGTTCAATATCCCGAACGTCGTGATCTGGCCGACCTCTTTCGCATCTTTGGCGAAACCAAAGCCCAGCCGCCTTCGGTGAAAATTGATTTAGGCTTCGATACGCCCAAACTTCAGGAAGGACATCTCTATTTCATGTCCCCGGTCCTATCCCACTAATAAGTGAAGGGCGTCACCGTCATCTCACATCCGTTGGTGCAGCACAACCTCACGCGGCTGCGCGACAAGCGGACTCGTCCCCAGGAATTCCGCCGCGTACTGAGCGAAATGGCCGCGCTGATGTTGTATGAAGCCACTCGCTCATTTGCGCTGCGCCCCATGAATGTGCAAACGCCGCTGGCCCCGGCGCGTGGATACCATCTTGAACGCGAGGTCGTCCTCGTCCCCGTGTTGCGCGCCGGACTCGGCATGCTCGATTCCATCCTGCAATTGATACCTCACGCCCGGGTTGGCTTCATCGGCTTGAAACGCGAGGAGTCCACGCAACGCGCGATGTTCTACCACAAGAGCCTCCCGCCCGATTTGACGAAATTCGAAGTGGTCCTCATCGACCCCATGCTCGCCACCGGCGGCAGCACCGTGGCCGCGATGAATCTCATCGCCGAACTC
>Ga0105238_10006529_pt1 | contig 11613 bp, 10 predicted proteins | sample KBSC34metaG_FD_81526 | JGI IMG/M metagenome (GOLD analysis project Ga0105238, IMG submission 81526) | Corn rhizosphere microbial communities from Kellogg Biological Station, Michigan, USA - KBS C3-4 metaG | ecosystem: Host-associated > Plants > Roots > Rhizosphere > Soil | place: Michigan, USA... | reverse complement strand
TCGGTGTAGATCTTGGCCGTTATCGGGTGATAGTTGCCGGTGCCGAAATGGACATAGCTGCGCAGCGTCCCGCCCTCGCGGCGCATCACCATGGCGACCTTGGCATGGGTCTTCAGCTCGAGGAAGCCGTAGACCACCTGCACCCCCGCCCGCTCCATGTCGCGGGCCCAGCGGATATTGGCTTCCTCGTCGAAGCGGGCCTTGAGCTCGACCAAGGCCGTCACCGATTTCCCGGCCTCGGCGGCCTCGATCAGCGCCTTGACGATGGGGGAATCGTCGCTGGTGCGGTAGAGCGTCTGCTTGATCGCCACCACCGAGGGGTCGCGCGCGGCCTGGCGCACGAACTGCACCACCACGTCGAAGCTCTCATAGGGATGATGGACGATGATGTCCTTCTGGCGGATGGCGGCGAAGCAATCCCCGGCGAAATCGCGGATGCGCTCGGGAAAGCGGGCGATATAGGGTGGGAATTTCAGATCCGGCCGGTCGTCGACGATCAGCTTGTCGGTGCTGGCGAGGCCGAGCAGCCCGTCCTGCAGGAAGATATCCTCCGGCTTCACATTGAGCTCGTCGATGATGAAGGCCAGCAGGTCCTCGGGCATGCCCAGATTGGCCTTGAGGCGGATGACGGAGCCGCGGCGCCGGCGCTTCAGCGCCGTCTCGAAGAGAAGGACGAGATCCTCGGCCTCCTCCTCGATCTCGATCTCGCTGTCGCGGATCATGCGGAAATAGCCGAGCCCCGTCACCTCGAAGCCGGGGAAGAGCCGGTCGAGATACATGCCGACCAGGGTCTCCAGCGGCAGGAAGCGGATCGCCTGGCCCGGCAGGCGGATGAAGCGGGCGATCTGGGGCGGCAGGACGATGAGGGCGCGGAGCTGGCGCTTGTCCTCGGGGCGGCGCAGGTCGAGGACGATGGCGAAGCCGAGATTGGGAATGAAGGGAAAGGGATGGGCCGGATCCATGGCCATGGGCGTCAGGACCGGGAAGATCTGGTCGAGGAAGAAGGAGTCGAGCCACTGCTTCTCCTCGGGCATCACCTCGCCGGCATCGATGACGGCGATGCCGTTGGCGCGCATCTCCTCGCGCAGCCGCCGCCAGCAGGCCTGCTGGTTGCGCATAAGCTCGCCGGTCAGGGCGTTGATGGCGGAAAGCTGCTGGGCGGGGCTGAGGCCGTCCTGGCTGGGCGTGTCGATCCCCGCGGCCTGCTGGCCTTTGAGCCCGGCGACGCGCACCATATAGAATTCGTCGAGGTTGTTGGCCGAGATGGAGAGGAAGCGCACCCGCCCGAGCCGAGGATGGCTGACGGTGTCGGCGTCCTCCAGCACCCGCTCGTTGAAGGCGAGCCAGGAGAGCTCCCGGTTGATGAAGCGCGATTCCGGCGGGTCGGGAAAGCAAACGGCCGCGCGGTGCAGATCCACCGCGCCGGGCTCGATGGCGGCTACTGAATCGTCCATGGCGGCAGTCTAAATCGGGGACATGAAATTGTCATGACAACTCAATTCATTTCGGGAGGCCGATAGGTTAAGTCAATGAAACGCTTAAGTTTATTGCGTCACGCCAAATCCGACCGCAGCGACCCGGCCGCCGAAGATTTCGATCGCGGCCTGAACAGCCGGGGCCATCAGGCCGCCCCCGCCATGGGACGCTATCTGCGCCGGCAGAAGCTGCTTCCCGACATCGTGCTCTGCTCGGCGGCCCGCCGGGCGCGCGAGACCTGGGAGCTCGCGGCCGCCACGCTCAAGGGCGAAATTCCCGTCGAATATTCCGAGCGGCTTTATCTCGCCGCCCCGAGCCAGATCCTGCGCCTGCTGCACCAGCTGCCCGAGACCGCCGGCGCCGCCCTTCTGGTCGGCCACAATCCGGGATTTCACGCCCTCGCCTTGCAGCTCGTCGGCAGCGGGGATGGGGCGGTGCGGGCGCAGCTCCAGGCAAAATTCCCCACGGCCGCACTTGCCGTGATCGACTTCGACGCCGAGCGCTGGAGCGATCTCGCTTCCGGCAAGGGCCAGCTCATGCGCTTCGTCGTGCCCCGGGACCTGGATTAGGCCACCGCCTCCTCGGGCCGCGGCCAGAAGGTCTTGTGCTTGGTGAAGTCCTTCCAGACCGCCGAGACGCGGTTCAGGTCGTTGGCGATCCGCCCGCCCTGCCAGCCCAGGATGACTCCCGCCGCCCGTGCCGCCGAGGCGGGCCCGACCGACGGCGCGTCCGCCAGGAAGCGCTCGAGCTCCTCCACGAGATGGCGGCTCACCAGCGCATCGTTGAGGGAGCCCAGCACGTCCTGGATCTCGGCCAAAGCGTCGATATATCGCCCGGTCGCCTTGCGCGGATAGATCTCGCGGAAGAAATCCGCGATGTAGCGCTGCTTCTTGGACATCAGCCGCAGGCGATGCAGCTCGGATTCCGGCAGATCGGCCCGCTTGCCGCCGAATTTTAGCAGCCGCCGATGCCGGCGGTGCAGCATCGCGGCGGCGAATTCCACCACCGGCCGGTCATGCAGCCCCGTCTCGGCCGAGGCCCAGGCGCCGGTGGCGAGCCAGTGGTAGCAGCGCAGGAGAAAGGCGGTATAGCGCGGCGAGGCCAGGGTCGCCGTCGCCCGTTCCTGGGCCAGATCGCGCAGCTCCTTCGCTGCCTCCAGGCAGGCCTCCAGCCCCGGCATGCGGCGGGTGATCGGCTCCAGCGTGGTGGCGATGAAGACGTCCCAGTCGCGGGCCGGGTTCAGCTGCTGCTGCAGCCAGCGCAGCTCGCGCGAGAGAAATTCATGCGCCGCCGGCGCCAGGGCGTCGCGATAGGCGTTGACCAGGGCCCGCAACCTCCGCAAGCCGATCCGCAGTTGATGAATGCCTTCGGGGTCCCGGCCCAGCCGGGCCGAGGCCTCGTTGCCGCGCATCTGGGCCAGGCAATTGCGGGCCGCGATGGCGAAGGCATGGCGCGCCGTCATGGTCGGCAGCAGCCCCGTGGGCGTGGCCTTGGCCGGCTGCGGCTCGGTCGCGGCGCCGTCGAGAAGGGCGTAGCCGCGGGCCGCCTTGGTCGCGTCGCCGAGGGTGACGGGGAGGACCTCATGCACCGCCAGCGCCAGCTCGAAGAGATGCTCCGGGCGGCCTTCCTTCAGCTCCAGCTCGATCTCCGAGAGCACCTGCCGGGCGGAGCCGGCCCGGATCTCGCCCTGGTCGAAGGCGAACTCGATCAGGCTGCCGTTGAAGCGCAGCGGCCAGGTGGAGCGCTTGAACTCGGTCTGGAACAGGGGCGCCAGCCCGTCGGCGATCCCGCCATAGGTGAAGAGACGGCGCAGGCGCAGATCGGAGATCCGGTCGAATTCCGGCCGGTCGCCCGCAACCGGCGTCTCCACCTCGCGCTGGATCTGGAGGCCATCGGGCCCTTCGGCCGGGAGCTTGATGGTCTGCAGCTTGCGCCGCCCGGTGCTGCGGATGCGCAGCGCAATCCCGCGCTTGGCGAGCGCCTGGTCCGGCGTATCGAAATAGACGGTGGAAAGCCCGCCGCTCGGGGCGGGCTTTTCCGCCAGCTGGCGCAGCAGCCCAAGCCGGCGCACTTCGCCCGCCCGCTCGGGCGGCACGGCCAGCTTGATTTCGATTTCGTCTGCCATGCGGTTCCCCGGCTGCCGCGATGCTATTAGCCAAGCCGATAGGGTAGCGGAAGTTACATAATTATGACGGCAACGCGAATTTTCGGTTTCGCCCGCTAGAGTTTGAGGCGCTTGAAGATCCGTTCGGGGATCGCCTTGATGATCCCCATGATGAGCCACCAGAAAAACGGGAAATACAAAAGGTTACGCTTCTTCGCTGCGGCATCGAGGCAAGCCTTGGCGGCGGCCTCGGGGCTCGCGACGAGGAACATGCCGGGCAGCCCATAGGTCATGGCGGTGTCCATGAATCCCGCCTTGATGGTGGTGACGGAGACACCGTGGTGGGAGAGTCTCGCGCGAAGCCCTTGAAGGTAAACATTGAGGCCGGCTTTGGCCGAGCCATAGACGAAATTGGAGGGCCGGCCGCGGTCGCCGGCGACGGAGCTGAGGACCACGACCGCTCCCTGCCCCGCCGCCGCAAGCCGCGGCTCGAGTCGGGCGAGGATGGAGACGGCCCCCTGGTAGTTGATCGCGATGACCTCTGCCGCCAAGGCGGGATCGCGGTCGATCGCCGCCTGGGGATGCAGCAGGCCGAACGCCAGAAGAATGTTCAGGGGACGGGCAGGAAGCGCTGCCGCGAAGGCGGCATGGCTGGCCCCATCGGCGGCATCGAACCGCCGGACCTCGACCTCTGCAGCCCCCCGCAGCCGGGCATCGGCGGCGCTTCGCTCCATATCGGCCAGGTCGCGCCCGGCGAGGATGAGCGAGGCGCCACCCGCCGCGGCGAGGCGGATGAAGGCGCGGGCGACGGAGGAGCTGGCGCCCAGGACGAGCCAGAGAGGCTCCGGGGTCGTTGCCGCCGGCATCAGCCGTCCCCCCGGATCTTGAGCCGCCGCTCCATGTCCGAGCGCATGCGCCCGCTCGGATCGACCGCCGCGAGAGTGCGGCGAAACTCGGGCAGACCAGGGTACATGGCGGCGAAGCCCGCCGCGCTCAGCCGGGAATCCTTGGCGAGATAGATCAGCCCGCCATGGTCCAGGACCAGCCGCTCCAGCCGGCGGAGCAGATCGTCGCTCCCGGGCCGGGCGGGAAAATCCAGCGCCAGGGTATAGCCGCGGCCGCCGAAGGAGAGCAGGCCCGCGCCTTCCCGCCCCATGGTCTTCAGCACCGCCAGGAAGGAGGCGGCGCGGGAGGCGGCGCAGGCCTCGAGCAAGGCGCGGACCCCGGTGCGGCCCTCGGCCTCCGGCAGGAGCGCCTGGAACTGGTGGAAGCCGCGGCGGCCATAGAGCCGGTTCCAATCGCCGATCGCATCCAGAGGATAGAGGAACCGGTCATAGGAGACGCGCCGCTCGCGGCCCTCGGCGGGGACGCGGCGCCAGTACCGGGCATTGAAGGCCGCGACGCTGAGCGGGTTCAGGGCCAGGCCGGGGAGATCGATGGGGAAGCGCCGGGCCTTGGCTTCGACATAGGAATCCGACGGCGACGGCGGGGCGGGATCGGCGGCCTCGAGGATGCCGCGGCCCAGCGCGGGACCGCGGGCGAGAGCATCGATCCAGCCGACGGAATAGACGGCCTGGCGGCGCTCGACCTCGAGTGCCGCCAGGAAGGCATCGAGATCGGCCATCCGCCGCTCCCGGAGCGCCACGAAGCGCGACGGCACGGCCATCATCCGGAAGGCGACCGAGAGGATCACCCCCGTCAGCCCCAGCCCGCCGACGGTGGCGCGAAACAGCGGGTCGGCGGCCGTCAACCGCCGGACCTCGCCCGAGGGCAGCATGAGATCGAGCCATTCGACATGGCTGCCGAAATTGCCGGCCTGGTCCTGGTTCTTGCCATGGACGTCATTGGCGACCGCCCCGCCCAGGGTGACGAAGGCCGTGCCGGGGGTGACGGGTGCGAGAAAGCCGCGCGGCAGGAACAGCCGGCGCAGATCCTCGAAACTGACCCCCGCCTCCGCCACCAGCAGCCCGCTCGCCGGATCGAAGGCCAGCAGCCGGTCGAGGCGGCGGGTCAGGATGGCGCGCCCGCCGGTGTTCAGCGCGCTGTCGCCATAGCTGCGTCCCCCGGCATGGACGATGATCCCTTCCGGCCCGGCCGCCGCCAGGATCGCCGGCAGCTCGCTCACCCGCTCGGGCCGGGCCGCCAGCATCTCGGCGCCGGCGAGCCGGCCCCAGCCGCGGAAGACGTCCCGCTTCCAGCCGGGCTCAGACATAGATGAGCAGTGCGAAGGTGACGAGCCAGCCGAGGATGGCCACCAGCAGGAAGCGGTCGGTGAGCGCCAGGCGGGTGGGCGAGCCGGAGCGGTGCTCGACGATGGTGATCTGCAGATAGCGCAGCACGCCGGCAATCACGAAGGGCACGGTGAGGAAGAGCTTGTCGCTATGCAGCCGCGCCATGTTCTGGGGCTGGGTCGTGTAGAGGAGATAGCAGACCAGCAGAGCGGCCAGCACGATGGCGATGGCCGTATCCAGGAAAGGCGCGTTGTAGCCCGTGAGGCTCGGACGGTGGCCGGCCTCCATGCCGCGCACGATGTCGTCGCGGCGCTTGGCCAGCGCCAGGAACAGCGCCAGCAGCAGGGTGCAGGCGACGATCCAGACCGTGGGCACCACACCGATGAGGAATCCGCCGGCATAGACCCGGAGCACGAAGCCGATGGCGATCAGCAGCACGTCGAGGATGGCGATCTGCTTCAGCCCGAAGGAATAGGCGAGATTGAGGCCGGCATAGCCCACGAGCACCTGGGTGAAGGCGAAGGGCAGCAGCAGGAGGGCGACGGCAAAGCCGGCGGCGGCGAGGCCCAGGGCTATGAGCAGCGCCGGGACCGCGCCGACGGTGCCGGCCGCAAGCGGGCGCAGACGCTTCAGCGGGTGCTGGCGATCGCTCTCCCGGTCGCACCAGTCGTTCAGCACATACATCGCCGAGGCCAGCGCCGAGAAGCAGGCGAAGCCGAGCACAACTTGCCCCACCGCCCCCCAGGACAGCGCCGCCGGGGTGAAGAACAGCGGCGCCGCCACGAAGAGATTCTTGATCCATTGCTGCGGCCGAAGCAGGACGACGATCGGCGCCATCACACCCCTTCCCGCTCGACGATCTCGCGGGCGAGCGCCAGGCTGACGCGCCGATGCCGGGCCAGGGATTCACGGTCGAGATGGTCGACCGCCCGCAGCAGCGCATCGAAGCTCCGCTCCAGCCGCGCCGTCAGAAAAGCGACGACGCCGGGTGCCACGATGATCTGCCGGTCGGCGAAGAGCTTGACCAGGAGTGCCTCCACGAGGCTGTCGTCCGGCGGATCGATGCGCACCGCCGGGAGGGCCGAGAGCCGCGAGGCGAGATCGGGCAATCCCAGCCCCCAGCGCGCCGGGGGCAGCCGCGAGACGATCAGGAGATGGCCGCCCTTCTCGGCCAGGGCATTGAAGAGATGCAGCAGCGGCCGCTCCGGCACCGGCGGGGCCTCGTCGAGGACGCAGGCGCGATAGCCCTCGATCAGGGCGGCCGGCGAGGCCTGCTCGAGATCGCCCGGCCGCAGGAGCCGGGCTTCGGCCCCGGCCTGGAAGACATGGGCGATATGGGTCTTGCCGCAGCCGGCGGGGCCATGGATCGCCAGCCCAGGGCCGGGCCAGTCCGGCCAGCGGTCGAGCCAGGCGACCGCGGCCTCGTTGCAGGGGGCGACGAGGAAATCCTCGCCCCCATAGGAGGCGCGGTGACCTAGCTCGAGGGGGAGCTGGGCCATGAGGGGTCGCCGCGATAGTAGCGGCTCTCGCGGTAGCGCGCGGCGGCGAAGCGGATGAGCACGCCGATGATCGCCGCCGCGGGAACCCCGAGGAGCAGGCCGACGAAGCCGAACAGCGTGCCGCCGGCCAGCAGCGCGAAGATCACCCAGACGGGATGCAAGCCCACCCGATCGCCGACCAGACGCGGCGTCAGGACATAGCCCTCGAGGAACTGGCCGCAGGCGAACAGCCCCACGACAAGCCCGATGGGCAGCCAGTCGTTGAACTGCGCAAAGGCAATGCCGACCGAGACGACGAAGCCGGTAATGCTGCCGAGATAGGGGATGAAGGAGATGAGGCCGATCCCGATTCCCACCGCGAGGCCGAAATCGACACCGATCAAGGTGAGCCCGATGCCGTAGAAGGCAGCGAGCGCCAGGCAGACCGTCGCCTGGCCGCGGACGAAGCCGGCGAGCGTGCGGTCGACTTCGCCCAGCTGCTGGCGGATCGTGGCGGCATGGCGCTCGGGCAGCAGCGAATCCGTCTCGCGCTTCAGGCGATCCCAGTCGCGCAGCAGATAGAAGGCGACCACGGGGGTGATGAACAGCAGCGACAAGAGATTGGCCAGCGCCACGCCGCTGGTCACCAGCCCGACCAAAGCGCTGCCCGCCCAGGCCACGATGGCGCCCGCCTGGCCGCTGGCCTGGCTCCGCAGATCGGCCAGGCTTCGGATGCCGAGCCGCTCCCCCAGCTTCTGCAGCTCGGGCCAGACATTGTTCAAGACCCGGTCGAGATAGCCCGGCAGGCGCTGGGCGAAGCTCACGATCTGGCTTTGCAGGGTCGGCAGGATCAGCAGGATCGCCAGCACCAGCACCAGGATGAAGCAGATGCTGACGATGGTCGTGGCCCAGACACGGCTACAGCCCAGGCGCTGCAGGCGGTCGCAGACCGGATCAAGGAAATACGCCACGGCCATGCCGGCGACGAAGGGCAGCAGCATGGAGCGCAGCAGATAGAGGAAGAGCAGAAATGCCAGGAGCGCCAGCAGCCAGAAGCGGATCTGGCGTCCCCTGTCGATCGGCCCAACCGGCATCAGGACACCTCGGGCATCACGGTGCCTCGATATGGGCGATGCGCCAGCCCCACCGCAGGATATAGGCGCCCCCCGACAGCAGGGTCGTCGCGGCGACGGCATAGATCAGCAGCTGGTCGGCGCCATGGCTGTCGAAGTGGAGGCCGAGCTGGGCCAGTATCAAGGCGGCGAGCGCGATCTGCGCGGTCGTGTTCACCTTGCTGATGAAGAGCGGCTCCATCTTCAGACGCTGGGTCAGCGTCTGATAGAGGATGGCGCCGCCCACGATGAGCACGTCGCGGAAGACGACCAGGATCACCAGCCACTTCGGCATTTCCTCGACATAGCCCATGCTGACATAGACGCTGGTCAGCAGCGCCTTGTCGGCGAGCGGGTCGAGATAGGCGCCGAGCAAGGTGCGGCTGCGCAGGATCCGCGCCAGATAGCCGTCGAGCGCATCCGACACCCCCGCGGCGATGAAGAGCCAGAAGGCGATGGTGAAGTGATCGGTGACGATCAGCCAGACGGCCGCCGGCACGGCCAGAAGCCGCGCCAGGCTGATGAAATTCGGCAGGGACTGGAGGAGGAGGCTCGAACTCCGAGCGTTCAAGGCTGGGCGCCGCCGGCGAGGCTGAGCGTCGTCTGTCCGTCCGGGGTATCCTGCAGCATCATGCCCTGCTGCCCGAAGGCCTGGGTGAGCTGGCCGCGGTCGCCGACGAAGACGAGATCCAGCTCGGCCCGTCCGCGCATGAGATAGACCACGTCCACATGGCGCAGCGTGGCCACCGCGGCAAAGCGGCGGTTCATCTCGCTCCATTGCGCCAGCGAGCTCAGAGGGGCGACCACCGTCATGCGCTGCTCGACGCTGGAGGTCACCTGGTTCTGGGCGATCCAATCCTGCTGGGTCTGGCTTGCCACCTTGTCGATGGCGGCGACATAAGCGGCATCGGTCTCGCCCGGGAACTTGTCTTCGAAGCCGCCCGCCGCCCCGGCCGGGGTGTAGCGCTTTACCGCGAGAGCGAGATTGCCCGGGTCCACCTTGGCATCGGCCACCACCACCGCGCCGACGCCATAGCGGTTGGCCAGCGCCTGAAGCTTGGCCGAATCCCCGGCCAGCGCCTCATCCCCCGAGATGGACGCCACATCGGCGGCATCGCCCAGGGGCAGCACCAGGCGGACGACCCCGTCGGCGGGCCGGTGGGCATTCCAGGCCGCCAGCCAGCTATTGCCATCCTCGAAGAGCAGGTTCTTGCCGCCGCTGGTCAGCACGGGCAGGACAAGGACCGGCGGGCCGGCGCTCACATTGGTGGCGATGCCGCCCTGGCCGAGATAGGCGTTCACCGCATCGGCACGGAAGCGGAAGTCGATCTGGCCGATGTAGCGCACGCTCGAGACCTTCTCGGACTCGACCTGATAGTCGGCCACCATGTCGGTGATCTGGGCGTCGGTGAGGGGCGGCAGCTTGGCGATATCCGCGGGGGTGGCGAGCTGGCTCAGCAGCGTCGTCAGCGCCTGGCGCTGCCCTTCGAGCAGCGCCTTCTCGCGGGCGGAGACCGCATCAGCTGCGGTGACGTCGACGCTGACGCCGGGAACGGCCATTGCCGGCTGGTCGGCTCGGCAGGGTAGTGCGAAGAGCAAGCAAAACAGCATGCCCAGCGCCGCGCGCAGGATCATTGCAAAGCGCCTCGGATCAAGTATTTTGCACCGGCTGTTTTTATAGCTTATCGCCGTGGAGGACGCCATAAACACCCGCAGCTATCGCGAGGCCGGCGTCGACATCGACGCGGGAGCGGCCCTGGTCGAGGCGATCAAGCCCATGGCGGCCAGCACCGCCCGAAGCGGAACCCAGGCGGGTCTCGGCGGTTTCGGTGCCCTGTTCGACCTCAAGGCCGCGGGCTTCCGCGACCCCATCCTGGTCTCGACCACCGACGGGGTGGGCACCAAGCTGAAGATCGCCATCACCCTCGACCGCCACGATACCGTGGGCATCGACCTCGTCGCCATGTGCGTCAACGATCTGGTGGTCCAGGGCGCCGAGCCCTTGTTCTTCCTCGATTATTTCGCCACCGGCCGCCTCTCCGTGGAAGCCGGACGGGCCATCGTTTCCGGCATCGCCGAGGGCTGCCGCCAGGCCGGCTGCGCCCTGGTGGGCGGCGAGACCGCCGAGATGCCCGGCATGTATGCGGGCGGCGATTACGACCTCGCGGGCTTCGCCGTGGGCGCGGTGGAGCGCGACGCGGTCATCGACGGCAGCCGGGTCGCCGCGGGCGATGTGATCCTGGGGCTGGCCTCGGCCGGGCTGCATTCCAACGGTTTTTCCCTGGTACGCCGGGTGGTCGAGGCCGAGAGGCTGGATTATGCCGCCCCTGCCCCCTTCGACCGGGCCCAGAGCCTGGGCGGCGCGCTCCTCACCCCGACGCGGATCTATGTCCGCAGCTGCCTGGCCGCCGCGCGGGCCGGCGGGGTGAAGGCCATGGCCCATATCACCGGCGGCGGGCTCTATGAAAATATTCCTCGGGTGCTGCCCGAGGGGCTCGCTGCCGAGCTCGACGCCGCCGCCTGGCCGCTGCCGCCCGTCTTCCGCTGGCTGGCAAAATCCGGGGGGATCGCCGATGCCGAGCTGGCGCGCACCTTCAACTGCGGCATCGGCATGATGCTGGTCGCCGCCCCCGGCGACGCGGACGCCCTGGCCGCCCTGCTCACGGACGCCGGCGAGAAGGTCTATCGCATCGGCCGCGTCCTGCCGCGCCCGGCGGATCAGCCGGGCGCCCTGGTGCAGGGCATGGCCGCGGCATGGCACGGCTGAAGCTCGCCATCCTGATCTCCGGCCGCGGCAGCAATATGCAGGCGCTGATCGCGGCCTGCCGCAGCGGCGCCGTGGATGCGGAGATCGCGCTGGTGCTCTCCAACCGGACCGATGCGGCGGGCCTCTCCTATGCCGCCGCGGCAGGGATTGGCACTCGCGTCATCCCCCATGGCGAGTATCCCGACCGGGCCGGTTTCGACCACGCGCTGAACGAGGCCCTGGCAGGGGCTGGCGTCGATTTCATCTGCCTGGCGGGGTTCATGCGGCTGCTGACGCCGGAATTCACCGCGCGATGGCGGGACCGGATGATCAACATCCATCCCTCCTTGCTGCCTTCCTTCCCGGGCCTCCATACCCATCGCCGCGCGCTCGAGGCCGGCGTCAAGCTCGCGGGCTGCACGGTGCATTTCGTGCGCTTCGAGACGGATACGGGGCCGATCATCGC
>Ga0105238_10006527_pt1 | contig 11613 bp, 12 predicted proteins | sample KBSC34metaG_FD_81526 | JGI IMG/M metagenome (GOLD analysis project Ga0105238, IMG submission 81526) | Corn rhizosphere microbial communities from Kellogg Biological Station, Michigan, USA - KBS C3-4 metaG | ecosystem: Host-associated > Plants > Roots > Rhizosphere > Soil | place: Michigan, USA... | reverse complement strand
CACCTCGCGCCGCACGCCCTGCGCGGCACCGGCTGCATCGGTCATCAGCTTGGCGAATTCATCGACAATGCGGTTCGGTCCGGTCGACATGGCAGATCCTCGCTTGCTTGGTTTGACGTAGTGGCGCTACGCGCGGAATGCAAGAACGTTGCGGCGGCTGCGGCATCGCACCTCGCCAGCCCAGCCTGTACGTGATGGCGCCACGTCGCCTATTGTATTGTAGTGCTCTCAAGTCGACTTGCGTCAAGCACCAGTCGCTCTCAGTCAGGATCACCCGATGGCAACGCCCCCGCGCCGACCGACAAATCCGATGGCAGCCGCAGAAGCTGCCTTCAAGCCGATCAAAAAACCGGCGACCCCAATTCGCGAACCCTCGGCCGCACCGAACGTCAGAGAGCTTGTTTCGATCAGGATCGATCGAGCCGTGCTCGACCATTTCCAGAAGAATGGTCCCGGCTGGCAGGACAGGATCAACGACGCTCTAAGGCAAATGGTCATCGGCAAGCCTCAGGGCTGAGCCCGCCATCAGTGGCGGCCAGGCAACCACCGCCTTGCCTTGACCCCGCCAAAACCCTGCCGCATGGTCCGCGCCCGACAGACGACCGCAACCGGGAGACCCCAGTTTGAGCGAATATTTCCTTTTGCCGCTGGCCTCACTGCCCTTCCCCAACATCGATCCGGTCATCGTCAACATCGGGCCGCTGGCAGTGCACTGGTACGGCGTCGGCTATATCGTCGGCATCCTCTTTGCCTGGTGGTACGCCAAGCGGCTCGTCACCAACCCTCGCCTCTGGCCGGACGGCAATTTGCCGATGAAGCCCGAGGACCTCGACGACTTCATCGTCTGGGCGGCGATCGGCGTCGTGCTCGGCGGGCGCACCGGCTACGTGCTGTTCTACGACCTGCCGCGCTACATCGCCCATCCGCTCGATATCTTTGCGGTCTGGCAGGGCGGCATGTCGTTCCATGGCGGCCTGCTTGGCGTCATCCTCGCCATGACGCTGTTTTCGCTCAAGCGTCATATCCACACCTGGACATTGTTCGATGTGGTCTCGGCAGGCGTCCCGGTCGGGCTCGGCCTTGTGCGTGTCGCCAACTTCATCAATGCGGAGCTCTGGGGCCGCCCGTCGAACGTCCCCTGGGCGATTGAATTCCCCAATGGCGGGCCATTCACCCGCCACCCCAGCCAGCTCTACGAAGCGCTGCTCGAAGGCCTCGTGCTGTTTCTGGTGCTGCGCTTCCTCACCCATTCGCGGCTCAAGCTGAAGACCCCGCGCTTCGTCGGCGGCGCCTTCATCTGCGGCTACGGCCTGTCGCGTATCTTCGTCGAGTTCTTCCGCGAGCCCGACCAGCAGCTTGGCTATCTGCTCGGGACCAACTGGCTGACCATGGGCATGATCCTGTCCACGCCAATGGTGTTGGCGGGCATCTGGGCGATGGTCACCGCTAGGCCGATGGCACAGCCGCAGGCGGCATGACCCGGCTCAAGGAGCGCATTGCCGGCCTGATCGGCGCGACGGGGCCGATCCCGGTCAGCGAGTACATGGCGCTCTGCCTGTTCGACCCCGACGACGGCTATTACACGACGCGCGAGCCCTTCGGCGCCGCCGGCGACTTCATCACCGCCCCCGAGATCAGCCAGATGTTCGGCGAGCTCGTCGCCGTCTGGCTTTACCAGGCCTGGCAACGTGCCGGCCGCCCCCTGCCCGCGATCTTTGCCGAGATCGGACCGGGACGCGGCACGCTGATGAAGGATATGCTGCGCACCTGGTCGCGGCTCGATCCGGCGCTCATCGCCGGCGCATCCTTTGCCATGGTCGAGACCAGCCCGCGCCTGGCCGAGATCCAGGGACAGGCGCTTGCCGGCCAGAGCGCCGCGCTTGCCTGGCACCAGACCACCGACACGTTGCCTCGGCAGCCGCTCTTCATCGTCGGCAATGAGCTGTTCGATGCGGTGCCGACCCGGCAATTCGTGCATATCGGCGAAGGCTGGCGCGAGCGCATGGTCGGCCTCGACGACAATGACGACCTGCGCTTCTTCGCGGGCGCGGGCTCGCTCGACCCCGCGCTGCTGCCCGAGGATGCGTCCGACGCGCCCGAAGGCGCCATCGCCGAGGTAGCCCCCGCACGCGCGGCATTGATGGCGGCGATCGCTGAACGTATCGGCACGCAAGGCGGCGCGGGCCTTTTCATCGATTATGGCCATTTGCAGCCAGGCATCGGCGACACGCTGCAGGCCCTGCGCCGCCATCAGCATGAAGATGTGCTTGCCAATCCCGGCGAAGCCGATCTCACGTCCCATGTCGATTTCACCGCCCTAGCTGCTGCGGCCCGCTCTGTCGGGCTCAATGTCGAGATGACGACGCAGGGCGAATTCCTGCTTGGCATGGGCCTGCTAGAGCGTGCCGGTACGCTGGGCGCTGATGCCGATGCCGGGACGCGTCAAGCCATTTCGGACGCAGTCGAACGCCTCGCCGGTCCCGACGCGATGGGTGAGCTGTTCAAGGTGATGAAAGTCCTGCCGGCGGCGGGAGCCGCCTGAGCCCCGCAGGCGGGTCCTGCCGCCTGGCCCTCTTCGTCGTCCCAACTTCGCCTTGACGAAGCCGGCCTGCACGGACGACAAACCCAACCATGCTGAATCAGACCAGGCCCGATCCTGTCCGCTCGCCGCTCCTTGAAAGGGCGCAAGGCATCCGTCACGGCTATTTCACCCGCGTCGGCGGTGTCTCCGGCGGCATCTATCGCGGGCTCAACATCGGCACGGGCTCCAGCGACGACCAAATGTTGGTGGCTGAGAATCGTCGCCGCGTCGCCGACTGGATGGGCGTCGCAGCCGACCATCTGCTGACCGCGCACCAGATCCACTCGCCGGACGTGGTCATCGCCAGGGAAGCCTTCGCTGGCCCTCGCCCGAAGGCCGATGCCATCGTCACCGACCGTCCGGGCATCGCCATCGGCGCCTCGACGGCCGATTGCGGGCCGGTTCTCTTCGCCGATGCCGAAGCCCGTGTCATCGGTGCCGCCCATGCCGGCTGGAAAGGCGCCTTCACCGGCGTGCTCGAAAACACCGTCGCCGCGATGGAAGGACTGGGCGCCAGCCGTGAACGCATCGTCGCCGTGCTTGGTCCCTCCATTGGCCCGGACAATTACGAGGTCGGGCCTGAATTCGTCGCCCGCTTCGTCGAAGCCGACGCCGGCAATGGCCGCTATTTCAGACCATCGAAGACTGTCGGCCACTCGATGTTCGACCTCAACCAATATACGGTCGACCGGCTGCGCAAGGCCGGCGTGACCGCCGAAGGCCTTGGCCGCTGCACTTACGCGGAAGAAGATCTTTTTTATTCCTACCGGCGCACCACACACCGCAAGGAAGCGGATTACGGGCGTCAGGTTTCGGCAATCGTACTGGAGAATGAATAATGGCGCTGCATTTCGAACGTTCGGAATTCGACGCGCGGCGCGACCGGCTGCTGATCGAGATGGCCGACAAGAAGCTCGACGCCGTGCTGTTGTTCGCGCAGGAGAGCATGTACTGGCTGACCGGCTACGACACGTTCGGCTTCTGCTTCTTTCAGTGCCTGGTGGTGAAGACCGACGGCTCGATGGTGCTGCTCACCCGTTCCGCCGATCTGAGGCAGGCGCGCCACACCTCGACCATCGAAAACATCGTGCTGTGGACCGACCGCCAGGGCGCCAATCCGGCGATCGACCTGCGCAATTTGCTCAACGACCTCGATCTGCTCGGCGCCCGTATCGGTGTCGAATATGACACCCATGGCTTGACCGCCTACAACGGCCGCCGCCTGGATGAGCAGTTGCAGACCTTCGGTCAGATCGCCGACGCGTCCGGCATCGTCGGCCGGCTGCGCCTGTTCAAGAGTCCCGCCGAGGTCGCCAAGGCGGAAAGGGCCGCCAATCTTTCCGACGATGCGCTGGATGCCGCCCTGCCGCTGATCAAGCAGGGCGGTGACGAAGGGCTCATCCTCGCCGCCATGCAGGGCGCGGTCTTTGCCGGTGGCGGCGACTATCCCGCCAACGAGTACATTATCGGCTCAGGCGCCGATGCCCTGCTCTGCCGCTACAAGGCCGGCCGGCGCAAGCTCACCAAGAACGACCAGTTGACGCTCGAATGGGCCGGGGTCTTCCATCATTATCATGCCCCGATGATGCGCACCGTTTTGACCGGCAAGGTGTCGAAACGACACCAGGAGCTGTTCGATGCCGCCCGCGCCGCACTACTCGCGGTCGAAAAGGCGATGACGCCGGGCAACACCTTCGGCGACGTCTTCGATGCGCATGCCCGCACACTCGAGGCGCACAATCTGACCAAGCACCGGCTGAATGCCTGCGGCTATTCGGTCGGCGCCCGCTTCACGCCGTCCTGGATGGACATGCCGATGTTCTACCAGGGCAACCCGGAACCGATCGCGCCGAGCATGACGCTGTTTGCGCATATGATCATCATGGACTCCGAGACCGAGACCGCGATGACGCTTGGCCGCACCTACCTCACCACGGAATCGGCGCCAAAGCCGCTGTCGCGCCATGATCTCGACTTGATCGTACAGTGAATCCATAATGGTTGGTTCACGCGGGGGCGTTCGCCAGTAGGGAGTTTTCAGGCAGATGAGACGATCGCAGGTGACGACCGTGTCATTGCTTGCGGCGCTGGCGCTTGGCGCTTGCACCAACGCCAAGGACGTTCTGGAACCTTCAGCCATCACTCCGCCGGCAAGTTCGGCGCAGCCGTTAGCCACGACACAAGGCACGTCATCATCAGCGGCCACGTCTCCGACCACGACCGCGCCCGCCCCTTCGCCCGCGCCTTCCACCACAGCGTCGCCCGCGACACGTGCAACGCCGGCACAAACCGCCGTCCTCGCGAAGACGAGGCTGCAGGTGGCGCCGATCGTGGGCGCATCCGTGGACGCCGCGGCGCCCTTGACGGCCGAACTGCAGACCCGTGCCAAGCAGCGCGGCCTGACGCTTGTCGGCAGCACGGACCAGACGGCGACGCATGTGCTGAAAGGTTATTTTTCGACGATGTCGGAGGGCAAGGACACGACTGTGATCTATGTCTGGGACATCTACGACCCTTCCGGAAATCGTCTGCATCGTATCAACGGCCAGCAAAAAGCGGCTGCGGTCGGCAGCGGCGAGGGCTGGCCCACGGTGGCGCCCGCCACCATGCAAGCCATCGCCGACCAGACGATCGACCAGTTCGCCGCATGGCTCGGCAGCGGCGGTGCCGGTTGACCAAACTGTTGTCGGCCGAACTGTTGCCGGCTTGCGATGTTTTCCGTGTTTGTTGCGGTCGCCGGAAGGATTCCCCACAACGAGGCTTGCAATACCGGCGCGGGCCGCTAAAAGCCCGCATAAAAGGCTCATGAGAGTCTCTCCGGCCTCTCCATCCCTCACCAGGAACGGTGCATGAAGCTTTTCGCGGGCAATTCCAACCGGGTGCTGGCCGAGGCGGTCGCTCGCTATCTCAACATCCCGCTGGGTAAGGCCAGCGTCAGGCGCTTCGCCGATCAGGAAATCTTCGTCGAGATCCAGGAAAACGTGCGCGGCGAGGATGTCTTCATCCTGCAGTCAACCTCTTATCCGACCAACGATCATCTGATGGAATTGCTCATCATGATGGATGCCTTCATGCGCTCCTCGGCCCGGCGCATCACGGCAGTCATCCCCTATTTTGGTTATGCCCGGCAGGATCGCCGCGCCTCCGGCCGCACGCCGATCTCGGCCAAGCTGGTCGCCAACATGATCACCCGCGCCGGCGCCGACCGTGTGCTCACGCTCGACCTGCATGCCGGCCAGATCCAGGGTTTCTTCGACATCCCGACCGACAATCTGTTCTCCGTGCCGGTAATGGCCCGCGACGTGAAGGCCAAATACAAGCAGCTCGGCAACGTCGTCGTCGTGTCGCCCGATATCGGCGGCGTGGTGCGCGCACGCGCGCTGGCCAAGCGTTTCGACGCGCAGCTGGCCATCGTCGACAAGCGCCGCGAACGCCCCGGTGAATCGGAAGTCATGAACATCATCGGCGCTGTCGCCGGCAAGGATTGCCTGTTGATCGACGACATCGTCGATTCCGGCGGCACGCTTTGCAACGCGGCCGACGCGCTGCTGGCCAATGGCGCGACCTCCGTCACCGCCTACATCACCCATGGCGTGCTTTCCGGCGGCGCCGTTGCCCGCATCGCCGGCTCGAAGCTGCAGGAACTGGTGATCACCGATTCCATCCAGCCGACGCAGGGCGTGCTCGACGCGCCAAACATCCGTGTCATTTCGATCGCCGACCTGATGGGCGAAGCGATCTCGCGCACGGCAACCGAAGAATCGGTATCGAGCCTGTTCGACTAGACCGTGATCGCGTTTCGTTGAATCGCCATCACGATCTAACTCTTTGTTGGAGCATGATCTTTCTCCGAAAAAACCGGTTCCCACTTTTCGGGATCATGCTCTGATTATCGCGCGTAACGCAGCAGCGTGACGCCTTGTGCAAGGCGCTCCGTGCCGAGCGGGTTCAACGCCAGCGACAGGCCAGAGTGGAAATACGGCTTGCCGCCACCCAGCACGACCGGATGCACATAGAGCCGGTACTCGTCGATCAGACCCGCGCGTGCAAGATGGGCGGCTAACTCGGCGCCGGAGACGGAAATCTCGCCATCCGTTTCCGCCTTGAGCGACCTTGCCACCGCCTCCGCTTCGGCCCTCACCATACGGGCATTCGGCCCGACCTCTCGAAGTGTGGTTGAAAACACGATCTTCGGCGTTTCCCGCCAGGCGCGTGCAAAATCCTTCTCGACGTCTTCAGCCGCGATCTCTCGCTCCGGACTGTCCCAGAAACGCATGGTTTCATACATCCTGCGCCCGCAAAGCGCGATCGATGTCCGCCTCATCTCGTCGTTGAAATGCCGGTGCAATTCTTCTTCGGGAACCGGCAGGTCAATGCCTCCGCTCGGCCCGGCGATGTAGCCATCCAGCGATGTCAGCATGGCATAGACGATCGTTGCCACCAGCGTTCCTCCGATTTTGCCCCCCAAAGAGAACATAACTGATTGCAATTTGCAATCAGTATTCGGTAGCGGGACCAGACTGAGAACCGACGCATCAACTCAATGCCGCCGGCGCTGTTTCACGCGGCGATCGGACCACCTGTACGCCGCGGGTTTTCGCCGGCATCGCGCGCGCCGCGCATATAGCCGCGCGGCGAGGCGCCGAGCATGCGCTTGAACATTGTGATGAAGGCTGGCACGCTGTCATAGCCGAGATCGAGCGCCACCCTGGTGATCGGCTCGCCGTCGGCGAGCCTGGGAAGTGCCGCAAACAGGCATGCCTGCTGGCGCCAGGTCGAGAGCGACAGCCCGGTCTGGCGATGGAAGGCACGGGTGAAGGACCTCCGGCTCATGCCCGCGGCGTCCGCCCACTCGTCGATCGTCGCATGCGGCGAAGGGGCCGCCACGAAGCGACGGCACAGCGCCGTGAGCTTCGGATCGGACGGGAAAGGCAGGCCGAGCGGCCGTTCCGGCAGGTTCGGGATCTCGTGCAGCAAAAGTCCCATGACGAGCGCGGCTCGCCCTTCCAATTCGCCGCCCTGCGGCAGTTTCTCCGATTCAACGATCAGGCTGTGCATCAGCTCGGTGATACCGACGACGCGCAAACCTTCCGGCAGGCCGGAAATGGCGCCTGGCATCACATAGACCGAGCGCATCGAGACGTCGCCCAGCATCTCGACGGAATGCTCGGTGCCGGCTGGTATCCACATCGCATGGTCGGGCGGCACCATCCAGCGCCCGTGCTTCGTCGTCACCAGGACCACGCCGACCAGCGCATGCAAAAGTTGGCTGCGGCTGTGGCGGTGCTGCGGCACATGATAGCCATCCGGATATTCCGTCGGCAACGCGACCGCCGGCCCGACAGCCTCCTCCAGCCATTGCCAGCGGCTTTGATGCAAACGGCCGAGCTCGGCGGCATCTCCCCTGAAGATCTCCCGGCTGTTTGGCATAGGAAGTGGCCCACTTGCGAAACTATTGGACCAAACCACGAAAGAAGTCGCTTGGCAACAGGCCTATAAGGCCGCCTGCGGTTCGCCGCCAAAGACTACGGAGCATTGCCTTGACTGATACGACCGCCACCTCCGTCGCCGCACCGGCGCCGGCAAGCAACATCTCGGCGCAAGCGACGGCCTTCACCGTCATTCTTGCGGTGAGCTTCTGCCACTGCGTCAACGACATCATGCAGTCGCTGCTTTCGGCGATCTATCCGCTGCTCAAGGAAAATTACGGCCTCGATTTCTGGCAGATCGGCCTTTTGACCTTCACCTTCCAGGTGACGGCCTCGCTGCTGCAGCCGATCATCGGCATGATCACCGACAAGCGGCCGATGCCCTACTCCTTGCCCTGGGGCATGGCCTCGTCGCTGGTCGGTCTGGTGGTGCTCGCTCACGCCGGCCATTACTGGCTGCTGTTGATCGGCGCCTCGCTGATCGGCATCGGCTCGGCGATCTTCCATCCGGAATCCTCGCGCATCGCCCGCTTTGCCTCGGGCGGCCGCTTCGGTCTCGCACAATCGCTGTTCCAGGTCGGCGGCAATTTCGGCCAGGCGATGGGCCCGCTGCTCGCCGCCTTCATCGTCGTGCCGTTCGGGCAGACCAGCATTTCCTGGTTCACGGTCGGCTCGCTGATCGGCATCGTCGTTCTGTGGCAGGTCGGCGGCTGGTACAGCCGGCTGCGCGCCACGATGGCCACGCGCAAGCAGGCCGCCCATGTGTCGCCCTTCCCGCGCCGCAAGGTCATGAGCGCGCTGGGCGTGCTGACCCTGCTGGTGCTGAGCAAGAACGCCTACATCGCCAGCCTCGCCAGCTACTACACCTTCTACTCCATCCATAAGTTCGGTGTATCGGTGCAGATGAGCCAAGTGATGCTGTTCCTGTTCCTCGGCGCCTCGGCACTGGGCATCCTGCTCGGCGGCCCCTTCGGCGACCGTTATGGACAGAAGGCGATGATCTGGTTCTCGATCGTCGGGGTGCTGCCCTTCACGCTGGCGCTCCCCTACGCCAACCTGGAATGGACGATGGTGCTCACCGTGCTGATCGGGTTGATCCTGTCGTCGGCCTTCTCCAACATCGTGGTGTTTGCGCAGGAGTTGGTGCCGGGCCGGGTAGGCACGATCGCCGGCATCTTCTTCGGCTTCGCCTTCGGCATGGGCGGCATCGCAGCTGCCGTGCTCGGCGTCGTCGCCGACATGAAGGGCATCGATTTCGTCTTCCAGATCTGCTCGTACCTGCCCTTCCTCGGCCTGCTGACGGTGTTCCTGCCCAATATGAAGGAAGCAAGGAAGGCCTGATTGCCGGCAAGCGTCTAGAGTAATACGAAGCAAAACACCCGCCTCATGGCGGGTGTTTTGCTGCCGGTCCAGGCTGGATCAGCTCCTTCTCCACAGACCCAGGCGCTGCGAAAGCGTGCCGAGAAAGCGTTTGGGACCATTGACGGACCGCAGCACGGGCAAATTCGCTGATGCGGCGCCCTCCCGTCTCGGCAGGGCTGCGAATTGGTCGGGAAGGTCTTGCAGCGTCGCCGTCCAAAGCAGCCGATCCAATTGCGCGACATCCGTCGATCCCGGATCGTAACGTTCGCTCCGCAGCGCCTTCACAAGCAAAACCTGGAAATCCGCGGGGTTGTCCGCCAGCTGGACATTCGGCCAGTGCTTGAAAGGCTCAAAGCCGCGAAACGCAAAGGACGTCGCCACGATCGACTTCCGGTTATACAGTGCTTCTGCAGTCTTTATGTTGGTGCCACCGCCCTCGAGGATCGGAAGGATCACGACATCGGCGAGCTCGATCAGCGCGCTGAGAGTTCCTGCATCCTGCACGCCGAGCAATTCGGTTCGAGCATGATTGACGTCCCCACCGCGCAAGAATCTTTGATCGCCCTCGATCTGACTGGCAACCCCGCCGACCACCACAATGCGTTCGGCAGGTGACAGGAGGCCGAGATCCGGCTTCGTCAACTCAAGGAATCCATTGGCATTGGGTGGATGGCCCGACCCAATGAACAGCGCAATACGCAAGCCGGCAAACCGCGATGCCCAGTGATCGAGGCCGACGGGCGTTGCTCGCGGCCATATGCCGTTGGCGGCGACCATCACGCTTGGATTGAGCTTGCGAAAATAGGCGGCATCCTGCTCGCTGACAGCGACAACCAGGTCCGCCTTTGAGACGAGATCGGACTCGATATCCGCTGCGCGTCGAGCGCTCCAGAGGTCCGTTTCCGCGCCCGGTATCGCGGCCTCTTGCGCCAGCAATTCCTGTTCGACGTTTTGTGAACTGTACACGATTGAAAAGCGAGCCTCGGGCGTGCATGCCTCCATGTACTCGCGCAAAGCCGGCCAAAGCCAACACTGCTCCAGGGCGATGATATCCGGCCGGAAGTCTTCGAGAAATTTTGCGATTTCGCGGCGATGGGGCCTGCTGCCCGTGATGAATTCGGCAGTGGCAACGTCGGAACGCCATTTGCGCCTGGCCATCTTCTTGCGAAACCGGCGCGGCACCTCGATGAAAAGATCGCCCGCCTCCATTTCCCGCCTGGCGCCGCGGTTGGGGGTAACGACGATGTGGCGTGTTTCCCATCCACGATCCCGCAGGACCCTGTGAACGGCATTTGCCCTCAACTGACCGCCATGGACCGGCCGCCAGATCGGAAACGTCCCCAGCGAAACATACCTCATCGGATCAGCGTGATACGGCAGCCGCTGGCATGAAATGGCCGTCTCAAGATGGCACTCATTTGTTGCTCCCCCAGACGGGACGCTACCATTACGACGCCGAGTCTGGACACGATATTGTCGGATGGGCGTTGACTGCGTAAGTCCCGCCGATACCGATAGGAACGGTATGAGAAAAAAGTTTGGCTTCCTGCCCGACCGCAACGATCCTTTCTTCTTGTTCAGCACCCGCCAGGCGGCGGGTGCTTTGGTGTTTTTCAGCAAGCAGTGTCAGGCCTTGAAGAAGGCCAACAGGTCGGCGTTGATGACGTCGGCGTGGGTCGTCGCCATGCCGTGCGGAAAGCCCTTGTAGACCTTGAGCTCGCCCTTCTTGAGCAGCTTGATCGAAAGCAGCGCCGAGTCGGCGATCGGGACGATCTGGTCGTCGTCGCCATGCATGACCAGCACCGGCACGTCGATCTTCTCCAGGTCCTCGGTGAAGTCGGTTTCCGAGAAGGCCTTGATGCAATCGTAATGCGCCTTGGCGCCACCCATCATGCCCTGGCGCCACCAATTGTCGATGACGCCTTCGGAAACCTGGGCGCCTGCACGGTTGAAGCCGTAGAATGGGCCGGCGGGTACGTCGTGGAAGAACTGGGCGCGGTTGGCCGCCAGGGCCCCGCGAAAACCGTCGAACACCTCGATCGGCAGGCCGCCGGGATTGGCAGGCGTCTTCAACATGATCGGCGGCACGGCGCCGATCAGCACGGCCTTGGCGACACGGCCTCCGCCGCCATATTGGGCGACGTATCGCGCGACCTCGCCGCCGCCCGTCGAATGACCGACATGGATGGCGTTCTTGAGGTCGAGATGCGCGGTGAGCGCCGCCACGTCGGCGGCATAGGT
>Ga0105238_10006525_pt1 | contig 11613 bp, 6 predicted proteins | sample KBSC34metaG_FD_81526 | JGI IMG/M metagenome (GOLD analysis project Ga0105238, IMG submission 81526) | Corn rhizosphere microbial communities from Kellogg Biological Station, Michigan, USA - KBS C3-4 metaG | ecosystem: Host-associated > Plants > Roots > Rhizosphere > Soil | place: Michigan, USA... | reverse complement strand
GTTCGGTGGGGGTGACTTCGGCTTGCGCGTGCCACGTATCCAGTTGCACGCTATAATAGCCGGGCTGGGCGATCTCGTTCTTGTGGCTGAACGTGGAGGCGCGGTCCTCATCCGTCACGGCCAGCTTGCCGGACACCGGCATGAGCGAGAACTGGGCGTAATCGGCGATCCACGGGCTGGGCTGGTGCGTCTGCCGGAGGCCGCGGATCTGGTCGCTGTTGTACTGGTAAAAGAACGAGTCGCGCTGCGGTTGCGTGTATGGCGCCCACGTGTTCATCGGGAATGGCACCGCAATGGCCGGATATTCGTTGCCATGCGAAAAACCTCCCGTCGAATCCGTCCCCATCAAGGGGTTGACCAGCAGCACAGGGGCGGCAGATTTTCCTAATGTGCTTCCTGCCAGACAGGCGAAGATGCAGCAGGTTAAGAGAGTTGATGTGAGGCTGCTTACTTTCATAAGTTGATAAAAAATTGGCAAGGAGATGTGCTGTCACGTCGCGTCACATGATTGAATCCAAAGCAATTCCTCGTTATTAGGATTCAAATTAAAACCTCGATAGCCCTATGGCCTGATTTTCCGAGGTGAATTTGTAAGTTCCCGAGCCCACTTCAAAAACAGCCTTTCCAGTTTCTTGCCGCAGAAATTTCACGCCTTCGGCTTGTGCTGCCGGCTTGCCACTCTCCGTGATACTGGCTGTATCCTGGGCAGGAATATAAACAGTTGCGGTCGTATTCGCCGGCACAGTCACCTCCAACGCAAAATGTTTACCTTCCTGTTTCCATGAGGTTGCGATCCGGCCCTGGATCGAATCAAAACGTGTGCTGGCCCAGTTCAAGCCTTCGCAAACAACCGGATCTATCCGGATTGTCTTGAAGCCCGGACTGGCTGGTCGGATGCCGCCAATGCCGCCAAACAGATACTCACCGCACGAACCCAATGAATAATGGTTAAAAGAATTCATACCTGGATCTTGAAAACCCTTCTCCGGGGTCCAGCCGTCCCAGCGTTCCCAAATCGTGGTAGCCCCTTGTTTTACGGAGAACAGCCATGACGGGAATGTATCCTGCAAGAGCAATTCGTAAGCTGTATCAGCCTTGCCCATCTGGGTCAGAACCGGCAGCAAATAGCTCACCCCGACAAAGCCGGTTGAGAGATGCCCGCCTTTGGCCTTGATATCCTCTTCAAGATACTGCGCCGCCTTGATCCGAAGATCGTCCGGCAGCAAGTCGAACTTGAGCGCCATGGCATAGCCACATTGGGTATTTCCTTCGATGCGTCCATCATTTGCGACATAACGTTTGTTGAAAGCAGTTTTTATGTCATCAAACAATTGCGAGTAATGTTCAGCTTCCGCCTCCTGTCCGAGTGCCCGATAAGAATTGGCCAGCAGGTGCGTTGAATAGGCAAAAAACGCGGTGCCAATCAAATCTTTTGGTGTATTGGCTCCAATTGATAGCCAATCACCATAGTCATCGCCGCGATCTTTGACACGAATAAGCCCGTCGCTATGCAATAGCAGGTAGTCCACCCATTTCTTCATCGCCGGCAGGTGCTGTTCCAAAATGCGTTTGTCACCATAAACTTCATAGATGGTCCAGGGGCAGATGACCCCGGCATCTCCCCATGCTGGAACACCATTTCCCCCCATCGTATTGGGATTCACATCGCTGAACGATCCCGCCGCCGATTGTCCATCATCAACATCTACCAGCCATTTGGTGAAAAAGCCCGCGACGTCTGCATTATAGGTTGCCGTGCGGATGAACACTTCTGCATCACCCATCCACCCCAAGCGCTCGTCTCGCTGCGGACAATCAGTAGGCACGCTGACATAGTTGCCGCGTTGTCCCCATTGGATATTGGACTGAAGCTGGTTGACCCGGGCATCCGAGCAGGCGAACTCACCGGTCCGGGTGGTATCCGATGCGATGACAATGCCTGTGACGGCATCATCTTTTGGCCGGGAAGGTAGCCCGCTGATTTCAACATAACGGAAACCATGAAATGTGAAATGTGGCTGCCAGATTTCCACCCCGTCGCCTTTGCAAGTGTAGTGATCGACTGAAGGCGCGCCGCGCAAGTTTTGCGTATATAACGTGCCATTGGGGTTAAGCATCTCGGCGTGGCGCAAGGTCACTTGCGTTCCAGCAGGTGCCGAAACCTTCAAGCGGACAACGCCCACCATGTTCTGCCCAAGGTCATAAATCCATGTACCAGGCTTCGGTTCGCTTACCGCCTTGGGCTTCAGTTCGCAGATTTGGCGCACAGGTTCCGTCACCTGGGCCTCCAGCCGGCGGAAAGATTCGTCCCGCACCGCAACCGGGAGCCAGGTGCTCTCGTTCAAGCCCGGTTTGTCCCAGCCCTTCACCTCCATTCGCGCATCGTAATCTTCGCCCAACATGAAATCCGAAGAAAGAATCGGGCTGCGATGCGATTTCCAGGAAGCGTCGGTCGCTATCCGTTCAGTGCGCCCATCAGCGTAGGTCAATTCGAGTTGGGCAAGAAACACAGGTGCTTTTCCAAAGTACTGGTTTCCTCCGTTGCCAATATGCCCGCTGAACCAGCCGTTGGCCAGCAGTGCGGTGATGGCATTCGGTCCACGCTTCATCAGTGAAGTGACATCGTATGCTTGATACCGCACCCGCTTCCGGTAGTCAGTCCAGTCAGGAGCAAGCACATGATCACCAACGCGCTTTCCATTGATATGCACCTCATAAAGTCCCAGCGCGGTTGCATACAAAACCGCCCGCTGGACGGACGAATTCGCCCTAAATGATTTCCGCAAACACCACACCGATTCGGATTCTTCTGGCAGGACCAGTTTTTGGTTTTCATTAACTTCCTTCTTGAAAACTTTGCCGCCCATTTCGTAATCCACCTGCAGCCGTTTCACTACATTGCTGGCCGGGTCCTTGCCCAAGGCTGTGTTGTTCACCACTATGTTAAGATGATTGTCTTTGACCCGGTCAGCCAGGGCTGCGGTCACATCCACCACCCCACCGCTTTCAGCCGCTCCATAAGTTGCGTGACGGATGATGAGCGATTCGGCCGCCGTTGAAGTCGGAGGATTGGCGATTATCCATTGTGCATCCCAGTCTGTGGGCTGGAGCAAACCCATTTGCCACTGTGCCATCTGACTCCAAGCGCCGGGGTTGCCGTCGCGATCCCAAGTCCGGATTTTCCAGAAACAATCCTCCCGGGAAATCAACGGCTTGCCCGCATAGGCTATCTGGCAACTTTCGTCTGATGCCACCTTGCCGCTATCCCATAGATCGCCTTTGTCCCCGTCGATCAATTTCTTGGAGGAAGCCACTAGAACTTGATAAGCCGTCTGCATCTCACCCCTCCGGCTTGAAGTGGTGATCCAACTCAAACGCGGGTTGGCGGCATCAATGCCACGCGGATCGCGGAGATATTCGCAACGGAGGTTTTTAGTCACGATCGCCGCCGAGCACAGGCCGGCCAGCAGCATGGTGCCCAGGGTCAGAAGAAGTTTTGATGAGTTCATATTTGTTTCCGCGTTGAGGTCAGTCGATCAATAAAGCAGCCGGTAAAATACGCCGCCAGCGGCAGGGTTGATGGGAAAGGACATCTGGTTGGTGGCGACGAACAACAGTTTCATTGCAGGAAAATTACCGAGCAGCATTTTGCCTGGACAGGAGCGTGTCATGTGTATGTTTTGTTTTTTCATGTCAATCTTTCTGCCTGAACGCACCCGACAAACCATCCAAGGCCAGGACGAGTTTTCCCGCGCGGTTAGGTCTGAGCCGGATGCCGCCATCATCCAATTGCTGGCAGGTTCCCGCGTTGGGAGACAAACTGAGTTGATAGTTCACCCCGGCGAAATGATACGCAACGCGGTTCGACGTGACGGTCTGCACGGCCGATTTTTGCCGTGCCCCGCCAACCATATCCCAGGCCCAGCTCAAGGGTTTTCCTTGTCCATCCATACCGGTGCAACTGACGTTGGTTTCACTGCAAATAATCGTCAAAGTTCCGCCACCGCGCAGGAGTTGCGTGATACTGAGATCCGTTGGGTTCAATTCCTTGACCACCGGCGGACCCTCGGGCGTCACGGGCGATGTTGTACCGTCGGGCAAAATCAACACCGGCCAGATGCCAGCCTTGCCTGGCCCTGACCAGAGTGCGCCATCCATCACCGGCAGTGTGCCATGGGCGAGGAACGTCGTCTGGAGCGCGGTGTCGTGGGTGGCCGAGGCCACCGTTTCGTCGAAGCGATGGAGATCTCGGATGAAAAAGGCGTCGTTCTCCCAAAGCATATTGAGCCGGTAAAAGCGGCTGTCATACCAGACGGTCTTGCGGTTTTGATGTTTCCAATCATTCAGGCAAACCACGGCGGTGGGAGGCGTGAGCGAATATTTACGACGGAACCACTGGCCCGCTTGCGCCAGGGTCATGATTTGGATCTCCCCGGCCTTGGCCTGCTCGGCCAGGAGCCCAATCTGCAGGGTCAGGCCCGGTTTTATCGCCTCCCAACCAAACGAGTTTTCCTGTCCGACCTGCGTGAAGCCAAACGCCAGCGCGGGTTGATGAATCAGATTGTTCATGAACCACGCCACCCAATTCGACGAGCCGCCCGCCTCTGGATAAACCGGTTCAAGCGTCCACATGCCGGGGGAATAGCCTTGATAAATGGGATCGCTGCCCAGCATCCGGAAAACCGGCACGTCAATTTGCGCCGCCTTGGTCTGAGCCGGCATATAGGCGTTGAGTCGGCTGGGATAATAGGCCTGATTCCAATAGCCGCCCCAAAGCGTGTAGCCATCCGTGCCCACCTGGTCTTTGCAATTGCAGGAAGCCACGATGCCGTATCGCTCCGCCATGTAGCCCAAGGTGACTTCATCAATGAACCACGAGCCGACCGTGCGCGGATAATGCCCGAAGATCGTCTTGAACTCGGCCATGTAAACATCCACCAGCTTGCGTCGCTCTTCCGGCGTGTAGCCCGGAGAAAAACCGACATTGGCGGTCGAATCCCATTCGTGATCGTGCCCCCGCCATTTCAAGCCGGCCTTTTCGGTTAACGGCCGCGGAATCTCCCACCAGGCCGCGATCTCGTCATTGGTTCCCAATTGCTCCTTGAAGAGCTTTTGATAACGGGGATTGATCAAGGCGTCATACTGCAAAGCCCAGGTCGCAGGCAGGCCGGTCGGTTCGATCAACTGAATTTCCCGTCGCGTGGCTTCGTAAAGCACGTCTTCGGAATTAGCCAGGCGATAATCGGAGTTGCGGACAAAGTTGTAAATATTGACGATGCGCGGAGCGTCGGCGGCGAAAACTCCAGCGCTAAAGTTAACCAGGAGAAGCAGCCCCGTCCCCAGCATCAGATTGTTTTTTAATCGGTTCATATGTGGATTCGTGCCGGAATATGTTTACGGAGAAACCAGACGAAAGAAGACGGCGCTGCTGGCGGGATTGACCGTCAGGGTCATCTGGTTGGTGAGGGTTGCCCCGGCCACATCGGCCCAGTTGGTGCCCAGTCCTTGACCCAGCTCATTGGTCTGCACCTGTAGCCGCCAGCCGATATGGTCGCTGGGCCAATTGAGGGTCAAAATATTGGCCGCGACTTGAAGGGTGATATTCGTCGGATTGGTTGACGGCGGAACTGGCGTGGGTGTCCCATACAAATCGATTTCCGAGTAGCCTTCATAACCATTTTCCCCGGCGGGGGTGGTGAAGTCAAATTTCACCGCCGCCACGTTGGTGGCCAGCGCACCGCTCGCAGGCACCAGTGTCGCCCGGGTGGCGCATTGCGCGTTCGATACATTCACCGGGAGGTAACTTACGCTGCCCAACGGAACAAAGATTGTCGGGGTGGCGATCTTGGAATAGTAAACCGTATAGGCCTGTTGATCGCGGCCGCCATCGCCCCATCCGCCGTAAACTGTGATATTCGTAAGATTATATCCGCTCGTTGAACCAGTAAGCGCATAGGTCACCGACTGCCCTGCCCCACCGGCCACCGTACCGCAGGTGACTTCGGTCGGGCTGCTGCCGACATTCGGCCAATAATTCAGCCAGCCAAAAGTGCCGTCGGTCAACACGGACACTGAACCGCTGTTATTTTGATTGAAAGCGCCACCACCAACACTGCTTGGTGACCGGCCGGCAATCAGACTGCCCGGCGCCACGGTCCAGGCGGGAGCAAAATTCGTTACCGTGCTGGCGTTACCAACCCCTGTTTGCGCGGCACAGGCGGTAATGACGTTATTTACTGCCGCCGGCACGTTGGAGACTATAAGCGTACTCGCGGCGCTCACGGCAGATCCCAGAACATTGGACGCATACAGTCTATAAGCCGCCGTATTCGTTTGCTCCAGATTAGAAAGCAACAATGTCGTATTTGTTGCCCATGGAATATTATTTGTATTGCCATTCTTGATGACCTGCCACTGGTAAGCCATCGGGCTGGCCGATGCGAACGCCGCCGTAAATGTGACCTGGCCGCCCACCACATCCACGGCAGTCACCGGCAATGTGTTCGTCAGTATGAAGACGGGCAACGGTGGCGCCGTGACCTGTACATCATCGATGAAGACTGTGTTGTCACCACCGGCCAGGTCTGTCCCGACAAAAGCCAGTGTGTGCGTCGCCGCCGTGGCCGTGAAAATGGCGCTGTAGCTCGTGTAACTGGTTGCGCTTGACCCCGGATTGTAGCTCCCGATCACCGTGCCATCAATCGTGACATTCCAGGACTGGGCATTGCCTGAACGTTCCGCAGCAAGAAAGAGAACGGTGTAGTTTGTTCCCCGAATGAAACCGGAAATGGTCCGTGAAATAGTCCCGTATTCCTGAACAAACGCCGTTTGAGCACCCTGCAACGCGTTCGGATTGCCAAACGCGCTGCCGTTGGCGATGATGCCCGAACCGTTGGGACTGGCGCCGTTGAAGGCCCAAGTCGCTCCGGATGGGTTGTATTGATAGTTGCCACTGCCAACGCTAGGTGCCTCAAAGCCGAAATTCGACACAAGTGATGGCTGCGGCGTTGCATTGACCTCCGCAGAATTGGGGCTCTCCCCGTTGGTATTAACTGCCGACACCTTGTAGTAATAGGTCGTGCCGTCGGCCAGCCCGGTGTCGGTGTATTGGTTGGAGGCAGGCCAGTTGTTGTTGGCTGTGGAAACATTGGCGATGGCGGTTTCCCCGCCACTGCTCGTTGAACGCTTAACTTTGTAAGAAATTGCCCCGGGAACCACATCCCACGACAGGCTCACCTGTTCGCCCCCCTGGGCCACCGCCAATCCTGTCGGCGCCGTTGGTGATCCACCGTTGCCTTCGATAATGGCCGCACTCCAATAGGTGGTGCTAAAAACACCATCAGGATAGTAAAAGCCGCCCTGAACCCCGGTTGCTAGATACCAACTGTGAAAAGTTGCCGGGTTCGCCGTGTTGCTTTCCTGTCCCGGAATCACCACGACGCCGTGACCGAAGGCGGTATTCCATTGGCCAGGATCATTGCCCGCGCCGCCGGCATAACACTGGAGATAGATGTAGTCGCAATTCGTAATGGCATTTTTGAGATTCACCCAGAAACTCTGCGCTGTATAGGGCACCAATGTAAATTTATAGCCAAGACCGCCGAGCATGTTGGCAAAGTTGGTCGAAGAATTAAGATCGTAGGTCTGTTCGTCGTCATCGTTGATCGCATCAATTCCCGGCACCGCGCTTTTCAAAGCCTGAAAGTTTTTGTAAAGGATGCTGCCCGGTCCCGTTCCCTGCGAATTGACCAGATTCTTGATGTTGTCATAGCTGGTGTCCGTCCAACCACCGATGCACACTTCATAGCGCGTTACGGTCGTGGGCGGCGTTTTCACCGTGGTAACGAGCGAACCCCAATTGGTTGGGCCGAGATAAACGCCGTTGCTTGCGCATGCCCCGCCGCCAATCATAAGGGTGCCGTCAGGGTTGACATGCATGGCGAAGGGAATCAGCGTCGTGAAACCCGAAGCTTTGATCACGGACATGGAGGGTGTGGCAAACCGGTAATAATCATTGCCAGAGGCCCCATAATTCATCACGACCGCGGCAGACGCACGCTGCGGATTGGCTCCAATTTGCAACAGGACAAACGCGATGCTCGCCACCCATAAAACTGTTTGCCACGCAAACACCCCGTCCATTTGGAACCTCGATGTGCGAACACGTGAACTCAAACTCCGCCGGTTCACATGCTTCAAAGATTGAAATTCTAAATTCCTGACAAACAATAAATCCCAAAACGCTTCAATTCCGTCAAAAAACCTGCCGGCATCTGGAAGATAAGGAACCGGCTTGCACAAATTATTTTTATTTTTTTTATGGATCACTTTGAAAACAAAGGCTTGTTTTCACGATCCACGCACCGCACAACGCCCAACACTTGCTGACGAAAGCCGACGCGCACGCAAGACCTGTCAAACCACGACAAAAAATCAATGCAGCAGCCCGTGAATTTTAACTTTGTTTGTCATAATCTAACATCCGGCCCGCACATGCGTCCACACCCCGAACCCGGTGAGATCCTCATCACCGATTTAGGTGATGTGTCTCGAAAGCCTTCAATTTCAAACTGATAAACAGGAAAACCCGCAACCAGGAAAACAGGCTTTCATCATGCCACCACTGGAATTTGGCTACAGCAAATCCTTTGGCTTCTGCTGTGGCGTTTTGGACGCCATGTAACGAATGACGGCCTCGGTGCGTGAACTTACGTGTAATTTGGTAAAAACATGCTTCAGATGACTGCACACCGTATCAATGCTCAACTCAAGTTTGTCGGCAATCTGTTTGTTCGAAAAGCCCTGTGAAAGCAGCATCAGGATCTGCTCTTCCCTTATGGAAAGACGGGTTGTCTCATCCCTTAATTTTGACTTTTGCCGGAACGACTCGATCACGCGACGGGCAATTTGACTTGTCATCGGGGCTCCTCCCCCCAACACGTCCAATAAAGCCGTTCTTAAATCCGATGGTTTTGTTCGTTTGAGCAGATAGCCATCGGCTCCAGCCTCCAACGCCAGAAAAACCAGCTCCTGATCGTCCATAGCCGTGAGAATGACAATCTGGGCCTGCGGCAACAATTCCTTGAGCCGGACCGTGCATTCGATACCTGACATACGCGGCAAAAAAATATCCATGAGAACCACATCCGGTTGCGCCGGGGGGACGATTCGCACAGCTTCTTCGCCGGTGGCGCACGCGCAAATGCAGGTAAAGTCGGAAAATGAATCAATAAGTTTGATCCAGCTCTCGCGGACTTTTGGCTGGTCTTCTACCAGGGCCACTTTGATCCGTTTTTTCAATGAGGGCTCGACCGAACGGCCGCTCTTGGCCGGCTTGGATGTTTTAGCACTTGGTGGGATCATGGTTTTGAGAGGGTTCACTGGGGTGGATTCTTTTTTTCCAGTTGTTCTGTTCAGCAAATTGCTTTGCGCTCCAAATCCAAGACAACGGATGCCGTCGCAAACCCGCAATCGGCACGCGGAATTCAACCTGGCATCCCGTGCCCGGCTGGCTGGCCACGAGGCAATTGCCGCCCAATTCACTCATGCGTTGGGCCATATTGGTGAGGCCGTTACGGCCCGGTTTGACCGCCCCCGGGTCGAAACCCTTGCCGTTGTCACGCACAGCCACGATCAGCCAGTCTCCCTGCCGCTCAATCTTTAGAAACAATTCAGTGGCCTGAGAATACTTGACTGCGTTGTTGAGCGTTTCTTTGATGGCCATGAGCAGGCTGCGCCGGAATGGAAGATCAAAATTTGCCGCCGACATTTCGGGTTCAACCTCAAAAAAACATTGAACCTGTGTAGGTTTCAAAAACTCTTCTGCGTATTTGCAGACATAGGATGCAAAGTCACGCAACGTGTCCCGGCGCGGGTTCACGGCCCATAGGATTTCATCCATGGTCGACAGCAGCCCGCGCGCCTCATCACAAATCCAGTTTAGCTGCTGCCTCATTTCCGAGTCGATCGACAGATCATTTTGCGCCACTTCGCCATGTAACACCAGCTGGGTCATCCTCGCTCCAATGTCATCATGAATGTCCCTGGCAATGCGTGCGCGTTCCTCTTGCAACAAAAGTCTCTCCTTCCGGTTAAGCGCCAGTTGCGCCAAAAGTCGGAAACTTATTAGAATGGCGATGCCACAGATTGACAGCAATGTGATCTGAAACCATCCCCTTTGCCAAAAGAATACTTTGACCGGCTGCAACGTCGGCATGATGCAAATGTTTTGCGGTGTCGTCCACCATGGCCCACCGCCGAGAGGCTCCTCGACCGTGGCGGCCGGCCAATCAGCTGCCGCCTCGGTCATTTTATCCCAACCCTTTATTCCATCGGGAACCACTCTCCAGTTTTGGTCTGACTTGATTTCGATCCGACGTCCGCCTGCCAGTTCAATCTGCAGGCCAAGAATCATTCCCGCAAAAGAGTAGGAGTTAAACGCTTTGACTGCCAGCACGTGTCTGCCAGGCCGCAACAATGGCGTTAAATCGAAGATAAACAACTCTGGATAATCCGCCCCATGTCCTAATTCCCGCCCGTCAAGGAAAACGGTAAATTCATTATCCACTGTCATCTTAAGCCGTGCGGATAAAACGGGGACAGGTGACAATCGATCGGTCGGGAGCGGCTTTGGTATTTCAAACGATCTCCACAAAAGAACCGTCTGATTATCAGCCACCTTGGCTGCCCAGATCCAAGAGCCAAGACCATTGGTTGGATCTTTGTATAACTCGTTCGCGGGTGGACTGCTGGCTCCAAGGGAGTCGGCGTTTGCGACCAATTCACTGGAGGTAAGGATTAATGATAAACAAAAAAACAACAAAAAGAACCCGCCCATTCCGAAGCGGAAAATCGGCCGCCGCAATTGAATGGCTTCTTTATAGGAGAACAAATGGTGCAAGCATCTCTAGTTTAACAGATTTCACAAGCGGCAACAAGCGGGATTTGCCCTTGTATTTCCAATGGTGACACAATACCAGATTGGATTCGTTTTTAGTTTTCACCCGGATGAACAGCTGAAAACTGTGTTGTCACCATGGGCCATACCCCAGACCCGCTGGAACAAAATAGTCAATGTCATTACCTTGGGCCCCGATGCCGATGGTTGCATCTGTGCTGCCAAACTGGCTCCATATAAATTTTTGCCAGACCACACTGCCATCTTCATAAAGAAAGTTGCCGCCGGTCGGAATGCCGGAGCGGTCGCGGTGAACCCCGGTAAGAACCTGGCTTCTGCTCCAGACTTTTCCGCTCGTGCATTGTATGCGATCCATCATCATGGGCGCCTTCCGGTATTGACCGCCCATTTTGGGACGGGCAGTCATCCACCCGGTTACATTGCCTGCATAACTGTTGACGTCGGCCGCCCCTCCGCCTGCGTCACGGCCCGGCAGATAATTATAAGCTATCAAATTGGTATTATATGGCTGGTATAGTGGTGACGTTTCCACAAACCTGTGCCAAAGATCGGTCGGACAATAGAGCACATCATTTGCAGCCCGATCATTCCCAATTGACCTGTTCTTGATCAAATAATCCGGGTAAAAAGTTGTGTTGAATTTGTAAGGCATCCATGCCAGATCATGAGCCCCGGCGGCATCAGGGTTGCCCGTG
>Ga0105238_10006524_pt1 | contig 11613 bp, 11 predicted proteins | sample KBSC34metaG_FD_81526 | JGI IMG/M metagenome (GOLD analysis project Ga0105238, IMG submission 81526) | Corn rhizosphere microbial communities from Kellogg Biological Station, Michigan, USA - KBS C3-4 metaG | ecosystem: Host-associated > Plants > Roots > Rhizosphere > Soil | place: Michigan, USA... | reverse complement strand
GGTCCAGGTGACGGTGGTTCCCGGCTTCACCGTGAGAACAGGCGCCTTGAACGTGAAATTGTCGATGCTCACCGACGCGGCCGCGGGCGGCGCGGCGCGCGTGATGCTCGAAGCGGTCGTCATCAGGAATGCGCTGGCCACGAGCGCAGCAGCCTGAAACGTCAGAAGCTTATATCCACGGGTCATTGGATGTTCCTTTGGGTTAGGCGAGGGTGGAATCGATCAGCGCGATCCGGTCGTGACCGCGGACGAACAAAGCATCCGTGATCCCGAGCATCGAGTGCAGCTGCTCGGGCGGGACTTTCAGCGGTCCCGGCGAGGGTGCGGTGCCCGGTGCAGGCTGGGGAAACGCAGTCGATCGCGCGGTGTGGAAGGCGATCCGGCCTTCGACCTTCTGGGTGATCTGGTGGATGTGGCCATTGAGGACCGTCACCGACCCGAACCGGCCGAGAAGCTTCAGCGCTTCACCGGCATCGTCGGTGCCCCAGCCCCAGTCGGCATAGACTGTCCACAGCGGCATATGCGCGAAGACGACGATCGGTGTGGACGACGAGCGGCCGGCGAGATCCGCAGCGAGCCATTTCAATTGCTCGGGCCCGAAATTGCCCATGCCGCCGGGCTTCAGGTCTGCGACATTGACCATCGCGATGAAATGGACGCCGCGATGGTCGAAGCTGTAGTAGCCCGATCCGATCGAACCCTTGCCGAAGCGGTTGAGGAAGGCCTTGCCGTTGTCGGGATCGAGCATGTCGTGCTCGCCCGGAACGAAGAAGACGGGGAGGCCGAGGCTCTTCAGCATCTGGTCCGCGTCGTCGAACTCGTCGTCGCGCGAGAGCTGCGAGACATCGCCGGTGTGGATGATGAAGTCAGGCTTTTGTGGGAGCGCCTTCACCTTGGCGATGGCCTCGGCGAAGGTGGCTCGGGCGTCGGCGTTCGGCGGCTTGTTGAAGCCGATATGACTGTCGCTCAATTGGACGAAGGTGAACGGCGCGACCGCCGACCGGCGGGGCGCGGCGATCGCGGCGTCGAGGCCGATCGAGCTTCCGATGCCACCATCGAACGCGAACAATGCGCCCGTGCCGGCCCAGGCCATGCATTTCAAAAAGCCGCGGCGGCTGTCGTCCATCTCGTCATCGCGCATCGTCCAAGTCCTTTTCGTGAGGCTCTTGGATGCGGAGACTGCAGCTCGGCTCAGTTTATTCCCGGCCGCTCGCAGAATTTTTGCCAGCTTCCCGAACTTGCGCGGAACGGCGCTGGCGTTATCCCTTCAGCTGGAGGGGGATGCGCATGGCTACGATTGCCGAGCGGCACGAGCACAAGCCCTGGTCGATGGCGCGGGTCGTCATCGCTTCGTCCGCGGGCACTGCGTTCGAATGGTATGACTTCTTCATCTTCGGAAGCCTCGCGCCGGTCATTTCCAAAGTGTTCTTCGCGGGGCTCGAGCCGACGCAGGGACTGATCGCCGCACTTGCGTTGTTCGCCGCCGGCTTCGCTTTCCGGCCGCTTGGGGCGCTCATTTTCGGAGTCGTCGGCGACCGGCTCGGGCGCAAGGCCGCATTCCTCATCACCGTAAGCCTGATGGGCGCATCGACGTTCCTGATCGGTTTCCTTCCGACCTATGCGACCGCGGGGGCATCCGGACCGACCTTGCTCATCATTCTCAGAATCCTTCAGGGGATCGCGCTCGGCGGCGAATATGGGGGAGCCGCAATCTACGTCGCCGAGCACGCGCCCAACCACAGGCGCGGCGAGTCGACCGGGTGGATCCAGTCGTCGGCCTCGTTCGGACTGCTTGCGGCGTTGCTGGTGATCGAAGCGACGCGTCGGAGCATCGGCGAAGATTCCTTCACGGACTGGGGTTGGCGTGTGCCGTTCCTGATCTCGGCCTTGCTTCTGGTCGTCTCGGTGTGGATGCGCGCCAAGCTGGCGGAGAGCCCGCATTTCGCGCGGCTCCAGGAGGAGGGCGATGTGGCGAAGGCGCCGCTCCGCGAGTCCTTCGGGCGGTGGCGCAACCTGCGCAAGGTGCTGATCGCCTTCTTCGGCATCATGTGCGCTCAGGGCGCGGTTTGGTACTTTACCTTCTTCTATTTGCAGGTCTTCCTCGAAAGGTCTCTCGGAGTCCCGCCGCAGACCAAGGACCTGCTGCTGATCGTGATGACAGTGGTGAGCGCTCCGCTCTACGTCTTCTTCGGCTGGATGAGCGACCGGCTTGGCCGTAAATTCGTGATGGTAGGGGGAATGGTGCTGGCGCTGGCGCTTTATTTCCCGGCGTCGCACTGGATCGCCGACGCGGCGAACCCCGCGCTAATCGAAGCGCAGGCGGCGACCCCGGTGTTCGTCGAGACGAACCCCAGCACCTGTTCGGTGCAGTTCGATCCGCTCGGTACGGCAAGGTTCGTCAGCGCCTGCGACATCGCCAAGAGCGCGCTGATCGGCAAAGGCATCTCCTTCATCACTCGGCCGGCGACAAACCGCACCACCCATGTGGTGATCGGTACCGAAGCCGTGCCGGTCGCGGGCGGCGAAGGGCTGAGCAATGCAGACCTAAAGACGCTCAAGACGAAGACCGCAAGCGCAATCGGTGCGGAGCTTCTCGAGGCCGGCTATCCGAAGAGCGCGGACCCGAAACAGGCCAACATGATCCTGCTGGTCATCATTCTGCTCGCCTTCGTGGTCGCGGCGACCGCGCTCTATGGGCCGCAGGCGGCTGCGCTGGTCGAGATGTTCCCGACGCGAATCCGCTATACGGCGATGTCCTTCCCTTACCATGTCGGAACCGGCTGGGTCGGCGGGTTCCTTCCGGTGACCAGTTTTGCACTCGTCGCGATTACGGGGAATATCTATGCGGGCCTTTGGTATGCCGTGGTTTTCACCGGGATTTCGGTGGTCGTATCGCTGCTGTTCCTGAAGGAAACGGCTGGGCGCCGGCTCGAGGAAGTCTAGCGGCTCAAGGGCACCAGTGAATGTCGATCGGCTGCTCGGCCTCGGCGAGGACGCGGCCGATCGGAAGCTTCGAGCTGTGCCCGTCAGCGATGGCCTGTTCGAGGACTTCGCGCTTCTTCTGACCGGTGATGGTGATGAGGACGGTGCGCGCCGAGAGGATCGCGGCCCGGGTCAAAGTTATGCGGGGTACCTCGGCTTCTACCGGCAACGGGTCCGGGAGGACTCCGATTGCCCGTCGCGCCCTCGGAGCATCGAGTGCCGCCTGAAAGTCGGGACCCGGGAAAATCGAGGCTGTATGCCCGTCCTCACCCATGCCGAGCCAGACGAGGTCGGGTGGCCAGGGGAGGTCCTGAAGCCGCGCGTCGGCGGCATTGCCCGCGAGCTTATAGTCGGCCGCTGATTCGCTCGTCAGCGGGACGACGCGACCCCCCAGCGCGAGAAAGCTCCGGGCAATTTCGCGCACATTGGAAAGGTCACTGTCGACCGGGACGAGCCGGTCGTCGGTCGGGATGATCGTGACCTTCTTCCACGGCAGGCGCTGCGAGGCGAGCCGGCTGTAGATTGCAGGCCCGGTCTTTCCGCCCGGCACTGCAATCAACGACGCGTCCCGAGCGTCGACCGCGCTTTCAATAATGAAGCCAACGTCCCCGGCTACCGCATTCGCGAGTTCGTCGAGCGAGTCATACTCCCACCATTCGGCTTCGATCATTGGATTCCCTTTTTACGGATTAGCGCGGAGCCCGTTGCGCGTATCCGAACCATCCTGCAACTGCCTGTCCGCTTCGATTGAGCGCAGGACGAAAGCGCAGCCGCTCGTGCGCGATGTTGCACATGGCGTTGTCAATCGCCGCATTGCCCGTGCCGCGGAGCACGTTGCACTCGCTGACATAGCCTTGCGGGTTCACGCGCAGGCGAAGGAACACCGGTGCCCCGCTCGGCCACTGGCTGAGCAGATCGCGCGGAATGTCTCGCCCGGTGAGCACCGGCGTCGCGAGATGCGGCGGTTCGGCCACTCCATTGTCGCCGCCGCCGCCCGACCCGTTCCCGCCCGTGCCGCTGCCGGTTCCATTGCCGGCTCCCCCGGCGCCTGTCCCGGGACCAGCGAAGGGCGCCGAACCCTGCGTCGGCGCGGTTCCCTGCCGCGGCGTTGGGCTCGCGGCGATCTGGGGGACCGGCGGCTCCACCACCTTCGGCTTGGGGGCTTTGACGGGAGTCGCTTCGCTCTTGATGTTCGGAGGCGCGGAGCCGCCTTCTTTCTCTTTGGGCTTCGGCTGGATTTTCTGCTGCGGCGGGGGAGGGGGCGGCGGCGGAGGCTGCCGAAGGTCGAACACGCTCATCACGCTTTGCTCGCCGGGCAGGTCCAGTTTCCCCGAGAGATTCAGGAAGGCGTAGAGCAGGGCAGCGTGGATCGCGACGACCGCTACGATCGCTGTGCTCTTGTCCCGGCTGGTGACGACTTGTCGATAGGCCACGGGACCTTCAACGCCATCTCGGCGAGAGCGTTGCGGCGACGGTCCAAATGACGAGCGCCGGGTCGAAGGGGATCGCCCGGCGCCCTAACGCGTCAATGCAATTACCCTAGCGGCTGGACCTGCTTTTGCGTCCGCCGCCGTGGCTGGCCTTGCCGCCCTTGCTCGCGATTTCACGCTGTTTCGCCGGATCCATCGCCGCGAATCCACGCTTGGACCCTCCACTCCTGCTCGTTGCCATGATTGTTCTCCCAAGTGCCGGATGGCGGCTCTAAAACGCGGGCTGTTTCGTACGGTTCACAATGCTGATTGATGTTAGCGAACTGCCGTAGCGCGCCCCTGATTTATGTTAGGAAACAGCAGTAGAAAGCATTTTCAAACTGCTGTTGTAACGTGAAATTTGCGCGTCTCCGGAACCCGAGTGGAGCCCCGTGATTTTGTACGCGGAAGAATTTTTCTGATCGCGAGAAGGGGGCGTATGCGGCGAGTAGCTACCGCAGTCACGGCTATCGGCCTCCTCGCCGCGAGCGCTGCTGTCATCTCGTGCAACAAGAAGCCGAGCGTGTCCCGCTCGAACGCTGAAATCTACGGCCAGGTCAGCGGGGGGCCGCACGCGCTTCCGCCCGCTGCGGCTTCACCGGCGGACGACGGCAACTGGACGATGCCGGGCAAGGACTATGCCTCGACGCGCTTCTCCGGCCTCAACCAGATCACGCCGGGGAACATTGGCAAGCTGGCGCTGAGCTTCACCTTCTCGACCGGAACCACCCACGGCTACGAAGCCCCGCCGCTGGTCGTGAACGGCACGATGTACCTGATCACGCCGTGGCCTAACGAACTCTATGCGCTCGACCTCACCAAGCCGGGCGCCCCGCAGAAATGGGTGTTCAAGCCGATGCCCGCAGCGGCATCGCAAGGCGTTGCCTGCTGCGGCACCGTCAACCGCGGCGCGGTCTATGATGCCGGCAAGATTTTCTTCAACACGCTCGACGGACAGACGATTGCCGTTGACGCCAATAGCGGCAAGCAGGTCTGGCGGACCCAGCTCGGCGACATCCAGAAGGGCGAGACCATCACGATGGCGCCGCTGGTCGCCGGCGGGAAGGTGCTGGTCGGCAATTCCGGCGGCGAGATGGGCGTTCGCGGCTGGCTCGCCGCGCTGGACGAAGGCAGCGGCAAGCTTGCCTGGCGCGCCTATCACACCGGGCCGGACAAGGACGTGTTGATCGGCCCGAGGTTCAAGCCCTTCTACCCCATGGACCGCGGCAAGGACCTCGGCGTCAAGAGCTGGGGTCCCGACGAGTGGAAGATCGGCGGCGGGCCGATGTGGGGCTGGATCAGCTACGACCCGGCGACCAAGACCATCTACTACGGGACGGGCAATCCGGGCCCCTGGAACGCCGACCAGCGGCCGGGCGACAACAAGTGGTCCACCGGCGTGTTCGCGCGCGACGTGAACACCGGCGAAGCGCTGTGGTTCTACCAGACGGTGCCGCACGATTTGTTCGATCATGACGACATCAACGAGACCATTCTCGCCGACATTCCGTGGAAGGGCGGCCGGCTGCCAGCGCTGCTAAGGCCGGCACGCGACGGCTTCTTTTACGTGATGGACCGCCGCACCGGCCAGGTCCTGTCGGCAACGCCCTATGGCTACATGAACGGCTATAAGGGCGTCGACCTGAAGACGGGCCGGATCGCCTTCAACCCTGACAAGGAGCCGAAGCCGGGCCGCATAACGCGCGACATCTGCCCGGCGGCGCCCGGGATGAAGGACTGGAACCCCTCGGCGTTCAGTCCGGTGACCGGCCTCGTCTACATGGCCCACCACAACCTCTGCATGGACATGATCCCGCAGCCGGCGAATTACATTTCCGGAACGCCCTACGTCGGTGCCGATGTGAAGATGTACGGCGGGCCCGGCGGCTACCGCGGCGTTCTCACCGCCTGGGACCCCCTCGCGCACAAGGCGGTGTGGGAGTTCAAGGAAGATCTTCCGCTGTGGAGCCCCGTGCTCGCCACCGCCGGTGGCCTGGTTTTCTACGGCACGCTCGATGGCTGGTTCAAGGCGCTCGACGCCCGAACCGGGAAGCTGCTCTGGCAGTTCAAGGCGGGCAGCGGAATTATCGGCCAGCCGATCAGCTACCGGGGCCCAGACGGGCGGCAATATATCGCGGTCGTTGCCGGTGTCGGCGGCTGGGCCGGGGGTATCGTCGACGGCAAGCTCGACGCGCGCGATCCGACTGCCGCGCTCGGCTTCGCCAATGCCGTGAAAGATCTGCCGAGCAAGACGACACCCGGAGGCATGCTCTATGTCTTCACCCTGCCGCGCTAGCCTGCTTATCCTGGCGGCTTGCGGGCTGACGCTCGCGGCATGCGACCGCGAAGAACATCACAGCCGCTCGAAACCCGTCGGCGAGACCGTTCCGGCTGGCGAAAGCCCCGATACGATCTTTCCGGGCGGCAGCGAGGCTCCTCCGCTCGACGCGAGGGCCAAGCTCTACGACAATAATGCCAACGCCATTTCTGCGGGACAGACCCTCTATACGCAGATGAATTGCGTCGGCTGCCACGCCCACGGCGGCGGCGGAATGGGTCCGCCGCTGATGGACGACGAGTGGCGATACGGCGGCCGCATCGACCAGATCGCGGCGACGATTGCCGAAGGGCGGCCGAACGGAATGCCGTCGTGGCGCGGCAAGCTGACCGAGGACCAGATCTGGGACCTTGCCGCTTACGTCCGCTCGCTGTCCGGGCTGCCGAGCAAGGACGCGGTGTCGAGCCGGACCGAAGGCATGAGCGGTCCGACTCCGCAGACGCTGACGCCGAAGCCCAAGCCGACCAATTCGGACGCGGCGCAGCAATGAGGCTCGCCCGGCGCGTCACGATCATCATACCGCTGCTTCTCGGCGCCTGCTCGTACCAGCATTACCAAAGCGACTTCGGCAATGCAGCGGTCGAGGATTCGCAGTTCCTAACCTTGTTCACGATCTTCCTGGTCGTCTGCGGCGTGATGTATCTTCTGGTGATCGGCTTCCTGTTTCTCGGCATTGGCCGCAGCGGCAGGGCCGTCGAGGCGAATGTGGTCGAGACGGGGCGTCACCATCAGTCTCACCCGCTGATGCGAACGACGCTGATCGGGTGGACCGCGTTGATCGGGATCGGCCTCGCCGCGCTCGCGATCGCCAGTTTCTTCGCCGACCGATCGATGGCGAAGGCGGCGGCCAACCCCAAGCTTTCGATCAAGCTCACCGCCAACCAATGGTGGTGGGACGTTCAATACAATTCGGACGATCCGTCGAAGACGATGCGCACCTCGAACGAGCTTCACCTTCCGGTCGGCATTCCGGCGCGAATTACGCTGGTCTCGAACGACGTCATCCACAGCTTCTGGGTGCCCAGTCTCGCCGGCAAAGAGGACCTGATTCCCGGACGTCAGAACGACATCACGCTCGTTCCGAAGAGGATCGGAGTATTCCGCGGCCCGTGCGCCGAATTCTGCGGCGTGCAACACGCGCACATGGCGCTGGTCGTCGTCGTCGAATCCTATCCCGATTTCATCAAATGGTGGGACCATCAGTTGCAACCGGCGCCGCAACCGACGACTCCGCTCGCGCTCGCTGGCTATAAATATGTGACGACCGCGCAATGCAGCGCGTGCCACAATATCGGCGGCACTCCGGCGAGCGGGACGGTCGGGCCTGACCTCACGCATCTCGCGAGCCGGAAGAGCCTCGCCGCGGGAACGATGCCGATGAGCGAGGGCAACCTCTACGGCTGGGTCGAGGACGCGCAGTCGCTGAAGCCCGGCGTGAAGATGCCGACGCTGGCGATGGACCCGGACCAACTCCACGCTGTCGTGGCTTATCTCGAGACCCTCAAATGACCGACATCCGCGCTGACAGCTTCGATGCGATGCCGGCGCGCGACCGCGAGCGGGAGCGGGTCGAAGCAGAAAACCGCCGCCTCGCTGAAGAGCGCGAGGCGATCGCCCGCGACGGACCGAAGCTGAAAGGCGAGGCGCTCGCCGCACGGCTCGACGCGGCGTGGCGCCGGCCGCCCGGGATCATCGGCTGGCTCGCAACCGTGGATCACAAAGAGATCGGCCGTCGCTACATGCTGACCGCGCTCGGCTTCCTCGTGCTCGGCGGCATCATGGCGCTCGTGATGCGCCTGCAGCTGGCCAAGCCCGACAGCAACCTGATCGGCGCCGAGCGCTACAACCAGCTCTTCTCCATGCACGGGTCGACGATGATGTTCCTCTTCGCGGTGCCGGTCATGGAAGGCGTCGCGGTCTACATCATTCCGCTGATGCTCGGCACCCGCTCGACCGCGTTCCCGAGGCTCAACGCCTTCAGTTATTTCATGTATTTGTTCGGCGGGCTGATGTTGTGGATTGCGTTCGTCCTCAACATGGCGCCGGACGTCGGCTGGTTCGAATATACGCCGCTGTCCGGCCCTCAGTATTCGCCTGGCAAGCACACCGACATCTGGGCGCAGATGGTCACCTACACCGAGGTTGCGGCCCTTGCAGCGGCGGTGGTGTTGGTGTGCACGATCCTGAAAGCGCGCGCGCCGGGCATGACCCTGGCGCGGATGCCGCTGTTCGCCTGGGCGATGCTGGTCGAGGGGATCATGATCATCTTCGCGATGCCGGCAGTGGCAGTGGTGACGACCGTGTTGCTCATTCCCGACAGGCTGGTCGGCACGCAATTCTTCAATGCCGCCGAGGGCGGCGACGCGCTGCTGTTCCAGCACATGTTCTGGTTCTTCGGCCACCCGGAGGTCTACATCATCTTCCTTCCCGCGACCGGCTTCGTCAGCGTGATCGTCGAGACCTTCTGCCGCCGCCCCGTCTTCGCCCATCCGGTCGTGGTCCTGGCGCTGATCTCCACCGGAATTCTGTCGTTCGGCCTGTGGGTCCACCACATGTTCGCAACCGGACTGCCGCGCGTCGGCTACAGCTTCTTCACTGCGGCGAGCATGTCGGTGTCGATCCCGACGGGACTCCAGATATTCTGCTGGCTTGCGACCATGTGGGACGGAAGGCCGCGCTTTCAGGTGCCGATGCTGTACGTCGTCGGCTTCATCCTGACGTTCGTTATCGGCGGGCTGACCGGAGTCATTCTCGCCGCAGTGCCGCTCGATCTGCAGCTCCACGACACCTACTTCGTCGTCGCTCATCTGCACTATGTGCTCATCGGCGGGTCGGTCTTTCCGCTGCTCGGAATCTTTGCTTACTGGTTCCCGAAGATCACCGGGCGGATGATGGACGAGAGGCTCGGCAAGATCGGCTTCTGGCTGGTCTTCATCGGCTTCCACATGACCTTCCTGCCGATGCACTGGAGCGGGATGCTGGGGATGCCGCGGCGGGTTTACACTTATCCGGCGGGGCTCGGGCTCGAGCTTCCCAATCTCATTTCGACGGTCGGGTCGTTCGTGCTCGCATTCGGGGTGGTGCTGTTCGTCGTGAACGGACTCTTTTCGCTTTACCGTGGAGCGATCGCGGGGCCGAACCCGTGGGGCGCGGCGGGTCTCGAATGGGCAACCAGCTCGCCCCCGCCGGTCTACAATTTCGAGCATATTCCCGTGGTCGAGAGCAGCACGCCGTTATGGGATATTGAAGGCGAGCTGCCGGTCGTCACCGGCCTCCGCGTCGATGAAAAGGAGATTCTGCTGACGACGGTGGTCGCGGCAACGCCGGACCTTCGCGAGCCCGTGCCTGAGCCGAGCCTGTGGCCGTTCATCGCCGCTTGCGCCGTCGGCCTCGTCTTCGCCGCATCGATCTTCTCGCCCTGGGCGGTTCCGTTCGGGCTCATCCCGTGCGGCATCGCGCTCACTGCCTGGTTCTGGCCAAAGGAGATCAAGCGTCATCCGGAGCCGGTCATCTCATGATCCTCCAGCCGCGCTTCACCGACGATGTTTCGGGCCTTCCGACCTCCAAGTTCGGTCCGAGCAGCCTCACCTGGTGGGGAATCATCGGCTATATGGTGATCGAGGGCGTGGGCTTCGCGCTCGTCTTCGCGACTTATTTCTTCCTCATGGGACACGAGCAGGGCTGGCCACCCGAAGGACGCGCGCCCCCTGACATCCTCGCCGGCACGATCTTCACAATTCTGATCCTGCTCAGCGAAATACCGAATACGATGATCAAGAAGGCCGCCAGGGCGGGCGACGTCCCGACGATCAGGCTGTTGATGCCAGTGATCGTGGCGGTCGGGGCGGCGCTCCTCATCATCCGCGGGTTCGAGTTCAACAGCCTCAACTGCCGCTGGACCGACAACGCCTACGCATCGATCCTGTGGACGATCCTGATGCTGCACGCGGCGCATCTTGGAACGGATTGGGCCGATACAGTGGTCCTCTGGGCGCTGATCAGGACTCCGCTCGCTTATGAGAAGCGTCGCCAGGTCGATGTCGACGAGAACAGCCTCTACTGGCGTTACGTCTGGCTGCTTTGGATTCCGATCTACCTGATGATCTATTGGGTGCCGCGGCTATGAACAGCGAGCCGATCCGCGACCGCTTCATGCCCTGGGCCGGGCTCGCGCTCGGCACATTGGGGGCCGGCCTCGCGCATCAGATCGGCGCCGATGCGACGTTCCAGGACTGCAAGTTCAGCAGCCCGGTGATCGTCATCCTTGCCGCGATCCTCGGGCTCTTCATCGTGGCGCTGGGCGCGTTCGGATCCTGGCGAGTTTATTCGGGCGAGGGCGAAGGCCCCTCGCGGCGGATGATCGCGATCGTGTCGCTGATGGCGTCCGGAATTTACGCGCTCGCCATCATCCTTCCGCTGATCGCATCTTTGGTGATCCCACGGTGCTGGGCATGAACGGGCATCATCATGCGGAAGGGCTGGGCTGGACGCTCGACCCGCTGCTTACGGTGCCGCTGGCCCTCGCCCTGCTCATCTACATCGTCGGCTGGGCGAGGCTATCGAAGCGTGCTTCGACGCCGGTGCGGCCCGGGCTGTTCCTGTCAGGCTGGCTGGTGCTGACGTTGTCGCTGACCTCACCGCTGCACGAGGCGGGCGAGCGGAGCTTCGCCATGCACATGATCGAGCATGAATTGATCATGCTCGTTTCGACGCTCTTGCTAGCGGCCTCGGGCGCGGGAGGAGTGTTCGCCTGGGGTCTGCCGCGACCGCTTCGGCTCGCGCTCGGCGGAAGCTGGAAATCGCCGCTCCAGTCGCTGTGGAAGC
>Ga0105238_10006521_pt1 | contig 11616 bp, 16 predicted proteins | sample KBSC34metaG_FD_81526 | JGI IMG/M metagenome (GOLD analysis project Ga0105238, IMG submission 81526) | Corn rhizosphere microbial communities from Kellogg Biological Station, Michigan, USA - KBS C3-4 metaG | ecosystem: Host-associated > Plants > Roots > Rhizosphere > Soil | place: Michigan, USA... | reverse complement strand
TACTGACCAATCAGGAGTGTCAATTCGACGCGAGAAAGGCGGCCGATCAGGCGTTCATGCCAGAGCGCGGCACACTCCCGTCGCGGAGGTTTGTCGCCTCCATTCCGAGCTGTGCCGGGATAGCAGAATCCCATGGGGACAAGAGCCACGCGCTTACTATCATAGAATTGAGATGCGTCCAGTCCCAACCAGAATCGCAACCGATCACCGCTCGAGTCGTTCCAAGGCACGCCGCTTCGATGCACTTTGCTGCCCGGTGCCTGGCTTATAATTAGTAAACGAGCTGACTCTCCCGCCTGTAACACTGGTCGCGGACCGTGTGGCAGGTGAGCCGCACAGATTTGACACTCTCCGATTTCTCGTAGCAAGCGCTCCAATGGCATGCTGCGCTCTCGTGCGCTCATAATATCCATCCTCATGCGACGAACCATAGTCGGAAACGGCGCGTCTTTACGAACCGAATGTCAAATGCAGTCGTCATATCCGCTTCTTCGTGCCTTCCTCGGCGCAGGTCGGACCAAAAGGGGTGTCGCTTGCGATCTGGTGCCGAGTGCTACGTAGATCGAGCGATCTATTTTTAAGACTGACGGCCTTAATCGAGTGCGTTGAAACATATATCAACCTTGGGAGTCCCTGGCTCTCCGGTTCAATTTCAACGTAGCAAACACTCCAGTTTGTATCTTCAAACAGCAGGTCGCGGACACGCCCAATCGCGCCATCTGAGGCGAAGACACGATAGCCCAGCACGGCGCTTGCAGCGCGCAAGTGTGGATCACCATCTCTTTCCAGAGGGTCAACCGTGCCTGGGTCCCGCGGTATAGCTCCTGAATGATACAACGGTGCTACGAACGGGGTCGCAATCGCACCTCCGCCGAAATAGCCGCTGGCCCAATAGGGATCCCAACCATAGAAGTCGAATAGACCTTTCTCAGTCTGGCGCGACACAGGCAGATCGGTTTCGATGTCGGGGCTGTGTTTGATCTGTTGCTTCGTAAGCGTTACCGGGAAGTGCCTGAGGGTCATATCGGGATGGCCAAGTACCACGACGGGGAGAAGTACATCACGTCCCGAAAGCCAGTGTCCGGTTTTGACGACGAGCCAGCGCAGCTTCCAGTTTGCATCGTCGAAGAGAAGGTCGCTGACCACGCCCAGAAGTCCATCGCTCCCAGCGATTTCATAGCCTTTCAAGACGGATGCACTCCACAACATGGCGCGCTCCCTATTAAACCCCTCGATGTCGCGGCGTTTCATCCGCATTCGGGCTTCGCCAAACGAGTCTGAATCGCGGCCGCGGATCCCAAAGTTGCGCTCGCATCCGGATAGAGGACCTTCCCACCAGGTAATATGTGCGCACCGGGTGTCAGCGTAGCGAGATCGATTCTGTTGTGGCCCAAGATGTGAGCCACAGTGACACCTTCGGCCAGAAGATAATCGGAGATGATCCTGCGGTGACAACGCCACCACACGGCTTCGGCGCACATGATTGCACAACAGTGATCGAGAGCCGTCATTGTCAGTTCCTGCAACCCTCTCCGAAATGCGACCGTCTCAGCATAGTCCGCGTAGTTCGCAAACGAAGCGTTCTGCCAGAACCGAGTCGGCGATTTTTCCCCGTCCGGACGACCATGTCTCAGGCCACCCAGCGCTCGCAGATGTACGTACGAAATTCTCGCTACAGCTAGAGCATTCGGCAAAGCATCGATGTTGAACTGAGGACTCGTCCGCGAACGAGGTACTGAACGCACATCGACCAAACGGTCTACGGCAACTTGCTGCAGCAATGCCACAAACTCAGCGACCGGTCGTGTGGAATGACCTATGGTGAAGATTGTCGACACTCGCCGTCCTCAAAACAGCAATCCACTCTACCAAGTCGCGGACGTCAGGCGTGAGCCACTCAGCGTCACCCGGAATCCGCCCATGACGCAGATCTGGAACATTCCCGGTTCTGCGGTGGTAGCGCGCCTCAGAGGGTTCAGGCCAGACTCGGAAACTACCGAGAAAGAAACTCATTAGGGCTGCAAGTCGCGGAATACTCTCTCCCGCCGTCTCTGAGATCGAACGCGTGCTGCGCAAAACGCTATGCGTGCATCTGTCCCAATTGTAAAGTTTTGCGGTTAGGTATCGAGCTTGTAGCGGCTCCTGCGATAGTCAGATGAGCCAGTTCCGAGAGTGAACGGGCGCCGGTCTTTTTCATGACAGTCGCTCGACTGCGCGAAATAGGCCAACAAAGCGCGACCAGGGAGTGTTATCGTGAACATCGAATTCAATGAATTTTGTCGGACTCTAGTCGTCAACGCACCCGACGCAATTATCTACGCGGACTCGAAAGGTCTCATCCAGTTCTGGAATCTCGGAGCCGAGCGCCTCTTTGGATACTCACAACAGGAAGCTCTCGGACAAACACTGGATATCATCATTCCGGAAAATCTTCGAAAGCGTCATTGGGATGGTTACGCCCAGACAATGAAAACCGGCCGCACGCGATACGGCGCAGGCGATCTTCTTTCGGTACCCGCACAGCGAAAAAATGGTATCCGCGTGTCGGTCGAATTCACAATTCTGCCGTTGCACGATCGGAATAGCCAAATCTGCGGGATTGCTGCAGTCTTGCGTGACGTCAGCAAGCAGTACCAAGAAATCAAGCAATTGCGCGCAGAAGTCGCAGCCCGGCACATTGACCAGAACCCGGAACGGCAAAATCAGAAAAGCACTGAGCGGAGTCGGTCATAGTGTGACTCCTGATCGACGGCGCGTTGACGACCGCCATAGTTCGCCGCGGATCAGTGCCTTGTAGAACCGATCCAGAGTTGTTGTCGGCGCGCCGAGGCCGAAACGTTCGAGAGCGGCGACCTGGTCGGTTCGGAGGGGCCCGCTCCGCAAACCTTGCCAAGCAAGATGGACGATATGGACTGGAGACGACTTGACCGCCTCCAGTTCGTTCAGCGCCGGAATCAGCTGGCGCTCGACTTCAGTGAAACGAATTGCAGCGGCAAATCAGTCATCGCAGCTGCCCACTTGCGTCCTATGGAAAATGCGGCAAATCCGGCTCGGGACAATAGCCGGGTTGTTGGCCGCGTTTCCGCAAGTGAGTCTGGCGCTAGATCCAGTAGACGTTGGGCGCCCCCATAGGGAAATTCCCGATAGCACCAAGTCGTAGCGTCCACGGAAATCAAGGACGGTGCGCCCTCGGCACCTTTCGCTCTCTCAATCGCTCGGAGAAAACCGTGCCGAAATTCTGGCTCTCGGGTGCGCCACCATCGGTCTCCCATCTCGAAATGTCTTCAGCCGATGCCGTCAGGACCAGCGATCGACGACTGACCACGGCTTCGTCTGAGCCGAGCCGAACGTCCGCAGACTCGAATGCGCTCGACATGTCATCATCTCCTTCGGGCACTGATCGAAATGTCACGGTTGGAAGGCGGCGGACATGTTGCCCCTCTGTTCAACATAACATTTCGGGGAAGCACATTGTCGAATTACATCAGCTTGTGGCCGCCGCGATCCTGGCCGGACCTGACTCGCAGAATAGTGAGAGTCTTGCTTCCGCCGCGCCTCGACGGCAACTCAATCGATTGCCCCTCGGACAAGCCGATCAGCGCAGCTCCGACAGGCGTCAGAACAGAAATTCGACCCACGACAGGGTCAGCCTCAATCGGATAGACGAGCTGTACCAACCGCTCCTGACCGGTTTCTTCGTCGCGATATTTCACAAGACAGCCCATTCGAACCCTCTCGCGTGAGATTGCCTCCGTCTTGAGGATCGTCGCCCGATCGAGTTCGCGCATGAGATACTCGGCGACATCCGGAACGATTCGCTGTGCACCTTCCGCAATCCTGCGCAGTCGGTCATGGTCCAGAGTTCCGAGCGTTATAGACGGCAACTGCGCTTGTGCTTGCATCGATTAGTCTCCCTGTAAGTTTTTTTTGAACTTGCCCTAAGCAGCTCTCGCCGAGCGGGTGTCTTGACCCGGTCGATGCCCCGAAACAGGAGGATCGACACTGACTGCCGAGACAATCCGAAACTGCCGATCATCTGAGAAGAATGGCATTCGGTCTCCCACACGAAGTCCGAGCAATGCCACTCCCAGCGGCGACATTAGAGAGATTTCGTTGTTCGCACCCGTATAGGCTTGTGGATAGACTATCCGACATGGCTCGGAAGGCGGACGCCAGTCGATTTGGTAGCTGACCCATCCATTCATAGTCACGATGTCCGGGGGCAACTCGGCGGAACTGCAAGTGTGTGCGCGTCGAAGCTCTGCGCGCAGGAACGGAGCAAACGAAAGATGCTGCAGACTCGCGGCCTCGGCCGCGGCTCTCAGCCTCCGTTTTTCAAATGCCGGGACAAAGATTTCAGGCAATTCGGGTAACATCACTTTCCTCCCTACCAACACCGGGACACAGTGTGGTGGCCGTGACAGATAACGAGACTTCAGGATTGCGACAGCGAGACCCGGATGGCGAGACGCCATCCGGGCTAGAGGCCTGCGTGGAGGCGGCCTGCGCGAAGCGTCGTTCGAGGAGTGAAGATCGTCGCCATGAGCTCGATATAGGTGGGAGTCTACGAACATCAAGAGCTCCTAGAGAACAGGCGCGCCCGCAATTGTCGCCAACTGTGTCGACGTATCGATACGTCCCTCGGCTACCGCGTCCCAGTCGACGAGTTGGTCGAGAAACAGTTCGAGATATTCTCTCCGCCGGTTTTCATGGTCGACATAATAGGCATGCTCCCAGACGTCGCAGACAAGCAATGTCTTCAAGCTGTCAACGATCGGCGTGCCGGCGTTGGATGCCACCATGATCTGCAGACAACCCTTTACTTCGGTAAGAAACACCCATCCAGATCCGAAAAGCCCGAGACCCTTGGACAGAAAGGCTGTCTTGAAAGCTTTTACTGAGCCGAAGTCGGCTGCAAGGCGCCGCTCTAATGCGGGCGGCATGTGTCCTCCGCCGTTGGGTTTCATGGAGAGCCATAACTTGCTGTGATTCCAGTGTTGGCCGGCATTGTTGAAAATGTTCTGTTCGCTCTTCGACACATGCGACTTTCGAATAATCTCCTCCAGCGGGAGATTCTCATAGTGCGTTCCCGCAATCAGCTCATTGAGTTTTGCAACATAGGAACGATGGTGCTTGTCGTGATGCAGTATCAGCGTTCTCTCTGACATGTGCGGGCTCAGCGCGTCGTAAGCGTACGGCAGTTCCGGCAATTCAAATGGCGGTTTCATTCTTCCTCCAGCGTTTCTCGACTACAGCGCAATGGTGTTTCATGACCAGTCTGTCGCGCCGTTCCTGGTCGTCATGAGGGGTAACAGCTTTAGAGACTTGACCCATGTGATGGCGGCCAATGCGCCAACTTTGGCAGCGTCGGCGACGATGTAGAGCAGATGATGAGCGGACTGAGGGGGAGTGCCACCCGCAATAATATCCGCAACGCGGCCATTCATGACGGGCAGAAGCCAGATCGTTTGCACGGTGAGGCAAATGCCAACTACAACCGTTGCTCCGCTGGCAAATGGAGAAGGTCCGGAAAGGACAATGGCGATCACAAGCAGCGCGAACATTCCCCACTCGACTTCATTGAAGAAGCCGAACGTCACCCGACCCACATCAACCGCAACGGGAAGTGTCAATGACGTCGCCACGAACTTCGCAGGCGTCGCGATGAATGAAACGCCAATCAGAAGGCCCAGCCAAAGGACGGGAACGAGAAGGTGCGCGATGTCGACGAGAGGGGATTTGAATGTTCGGGTCATCTGTCGCACCGAAAGTCCTGCCTGGATTGTCTTTGGCGGTGTTAGTGGACCTGTCGCGCATAGTGGATGATAAGGCTGATGGCCAATCCGCCCCCACTTAGGGCCAGTGGCACGAGAATCACCTGCAGCATTGCTTCGAGACCGCTGACAGATCCGTAGATTGTCCCGAACGGCCGTCGAACAAACTCGGCGAGCGAGACATCGGGAGCCTCTTGTCCCGGCCCAATTCGGCTCATTACGAACGGAATTCCGAAGTACATAACGGCGAAACAGGTTCCGATCGCGACCATAAACAACGCATTCGAGCTGACCCAGAACGTTATCCAGAACTCGCAGAGGAGCATGAGCCAGCAAGCCATAGCCAGCTTGAAGACATCGGGGTGCATCGCGGTCTGGATTGCAGGAGGGGGCTTGAGCGGTACAATCGATCCGATCTTCGTAGCGCGCGCACGGACAACCGGCTTCGCGTCTTGCTCTACTTCCACCTCTCGATGTGCATGTACCGACATTTGAAATTCTCCACGATTTGAACAGCAAGGGCGAGGAACAATTCGGTGGACGCTGTCCGGTTCGGTAAGGAATGACGTCAGCACTCATGACGCTATCAAAGGCTTCTTTGAGTGGGGGGCCGGGCGGTAGAACATTCCAAGCTGAAGACTGCGGGCTATGTTTTCCGCCCTGTCGACAAAAATATCCGCGACATCGCCGGGACAAGTCGCAACCGCCGTCTCTCGAAAGAGATCCAGCCAGCGTTCAAAGTGTTCAGGCCGAACCGTCTTGAGACGTATGTGGGCAATCATCGGATTGCCCTTGTAGCTGCCGCTCATGAGCATCACGGACGACCAGAACTTACACATCTTGGCCAGATGCGCTGTCCAGTCTCCTCCAATGACGCGTGCGAAGATCGGCCCAAGAGCCTCGTCTTTGCGGACTTTTGCGTAGAAACTGTGGACCAGCCGCTCGATTAGCGCCTCACTGATTTCGGCGTGAACTGGCCTGCGAAGCGGATTTTCAGAAAGCATCGCTGACTCCAATGCGGAGCAGAATTCTTCCTCCAGATCTATTGCCGGCCGCTCAATAAAGCAATATCATGAATACATCTTTATCGAGGTAAAACGACGCATGCGACTTACCACCTACACCGACTACAGCCTGCGACTTCTCATGTACGTGGCACTGAAGGACGGAGAGCTTGCCACGATTCAGGAAGTTGCCGATGTCTACGACATTTCGAGAAACCATCTCATGAAGGTGGCGTACGAGCTCGGCAAGCACGGCATTCTGGAGACTGTGCGCGGGCGCAAGGGCGGACTGCGCCTCGCGCGCAAGCCTGCTGACATCTGTCTCGGTGAAGTCGTACGGATCACCGAGGAGGACTTCACCATGGTGGAGTGTTTTGATCCCAAAACAAACGCCTGCGTCATCACGCGCCCTTGCCGGCTGAAAGGTGTCCTTTCCAAGGCCTTGAAGGCTTATCTGGCCGTGCTGGACGATTATACGCTGGCCGACCTCACGGAACGTCACCCCCTTCTCGCTCGAGTACTGGTGCCGGCATGATCGATAAGGCGATCAACTCATCCAATAAGGTCGCGGTCAAACTCGCACCGCGCGGAAAACAACATCGCCACATCGAGATTTGGATCAAGCGAGTTTATGCGCCGCCTAAGCGAAGTGACGGGCTGCGTGTCCTTATTGACGGCCTGTGGCCACGCGGCATGAGCAAGGACACCGCGCATGTTGATCTCTGGCTGAAGGCGATTGCGCCGTCCGCTTCACTTCGCCGTTGGTTCGATCACAGGCCCGAACGGTGGACCGGCTTCTTGCAGCGATATCGCAAAGAGCTCCACGCCAACCGAAGGGTCATTGCCGAATTGTTGGCACAGGCCAGCCGCTCGAGACTCACGCTTCTCTATTCTGCTCGGGACACCGAACACAACAACGCCGTTGCCCTTGTCAGATATCTGGCCGCCCGTCAGCGACGGACCAAAAAAGGAACCTGACTATGTCCGCGCAATCAATCACCAACGGAGTTCAGCCCTTACCAGACGCGGCGGGCACCGAGGTGGTCCCGACGGAAGTAGAAGTGACTTCGCCGGTATGTTACGCGCGCGAGGCGTCGGACACATATGCGGGCTATGCGTCGACTGGCGAGCTATTGGCGTTTCTCAAGGAGGTGCTTGAGGTGGAGCGGGCCGACGCGCGTATTGCCGCTAGAACCGCGTCGGCATCGTCTTTCGCTTCCCTGACAGCGTTGATGGGCGATGTGCATCGTGATGGAGCACGATGGTGCGCGATGCTTCTCAAGTGGATCACTCATCTTGGTGGCGCCCCTTCCGGACGCACCGAAATCTCCTACGAGGAGAGCCTGGCGGTATCTGACCTTCTGGAGCGCGTCGCATTCATCAATCAAGGCCAGGAATACGTCGTGCGGAAAATACGCGAAATTCTGCCGAGGATCCGTGATGATCGGATGCACGCAGACATCCGCGAGATGCTCATCAGCCACGAGTTCAACATATCTCGTGCAAACAGCATTTCAGCGTTGCGTTCAGAGTAGTGGCAATCTCATTTTTCAGCGAACACCCCAGCCTCAACATTGCCGAGTATCTTTGCGCACGGGGGCGTGGCTGCCGATTCAATGTCATCGAGCGGACAATTGATGCGGCAAATTGGTGCGGATCCGTGCAATTCAGGAAAGTCGTAACAATATCTCGTTCCACGGTCGACGTGATCCCAATGTCCGGCTTCGGTGCAGCGGTAGATGACACGCGCAGTTAGACGTCCGCCCTTTGAATGCATTGCGCTCACACTGCAGGGCGGCGGCGCGCTCGGCGCTTATCAGGCGGGCGTCTATCAGGGCCTTGCCGACGCCGATCTTCATCCCGACTGGGTCGCGGGGATCTCCATTGGTGCTATCAACGCAGCAATCATCGCAGGTAATCCGCCTGAGACACGCGTGGGCCGGCTCCGAGAATTCTGGAATTCGGCGACATCCGAACCATATTCCAAACTGTTCAGTACGATCTGCTTGCCTTCTCATCCAGACCGTGAACAGCGAAAGTTCGTCAATCAGATAAGTGCTGCAGCAGCCCTCACCACAGGCGTAAGCGGCTTGTTCAAGCCTCGGCTGCTCCCTCCGTTGCTGTCGCCGTCCGGCAGCCTCGATGCGACGAGTTACTACGAATCGAAACCGCTTCTGCGCACGCTCGAGCGCTTGGTCGATTTCGATCGAATCAACAACGGGACGATGCGATTCAGCGCGGGCGCCGTAAACGTGGAAACGGGAAACTTCGTCTATTTCGATTCGACGAAGCACAAAATAGTTCCTGAACACATTATGGCCAGTGCGGCGCTTCCTCCCGGATTTCCAATGATCGAGATTGACGGTGAGCACTACTGGGATGGCGGCCTCGTGTCCAACACGCCGCTCCAGTGGGTGCTTCAGCACGGCGTGCGACAGGACACACTCACGTTCGAGGTTGATCTTTGGAATGCGCGCGGAAAATCACCTCGAAACATCATGGAAGTGGCGACACGCCAAAAGGAAATTACTTACTCGAGCCGAACCAGAGAGAACATCGACCAGTTCAGGGAGATGCAACGCGTCCGACACGCTGTCGCGCGACTGATCGAGGAAGCACCTGAACGGCTCGACGGTACAAGCGACGCTTGTGGATTTCTGAAATCGTTCGCCGACCGGAAGGTCTACAGCGTCGTTCATCTCATCTATCACACCAGCGCCTATGAAGGAAATTCGAAAGACTATGAATTCTCCCGGGCGAGCATGAGCGACCATTGGCGGGCCGGTTATCACGACACGGTGCGCGCGTTGCAGCACCCTGAAGCGCTGGCACGCCCGACAAACGTCGACGGTTTCGCAACCTATGACTTCGCAGATCACGATACATGAACCGGACAACCAGCAGGAACCGGATATGAACGAACGAGACGTGCGCGAACGGGCCTTTGCGATGCCCCTAACCAATCCAGCTTATCCGCCGGGTCCATATCGGTTCGTTAACCGAGAATTCATGGTGATTACTTACCGAACCGACCGTCAGAGGCTCAGATCTGTCGTGCCCGAACCGCTCGAGATCGATGAGCCGCTCGTCAAGTTTGAGTTCATTCGAATGCCGGATTCCACCGGTTTCGGCGACTACAGCGAAAGTGGTCAGGTCATCCCAGTATCGTTCAGAGGTCGCAGGGGCGGATACACGCACTGCATGTTCCTGAATGATCATCCCCCGATTGCCGGCGGACGCGAACTTTGGGGATTTCCGAAGAAACTGGCTAGTCCCAGCCTGCATGCAAAGATCGACACGCTGGTCGGCACACTCGACTACGGTCCGGTACGCGTCGCGACCGGAAGCATGGGTTACAAGCATCGTCAGGCAGATGTCAATGCGGTTCAAGCTTCGCTGGAGGCGCCAAACTTCCTGCTCAAGATCATTCCGCACGTGGATGGAACGCCTCGTATCTGCGAACTGGTCGAATACCATCTTACCGACATCAACCTGAAAGGCGCCTGGTCCGCACCGGCCGCGCTATTCCTGCAACCGCACGCCCTCGCCCCGGTCGCGGAATTGCCAGTTCTGGAGATCGTTTCGGCAGTTCACATCCTGTCAGATCTCACGTTGGATTTAGGCAAAGTCGTCCACGACTATCTCGGCTAGTCCACACGCATAGGGAGAGTTTGATGCTTCTCAAGGACAAGATCGCCGTCATTACCGGTGCAGCAAGCGGAATCGGCAGGGAAATCGCACTGACGTTTGCCCGGGAAGGCGCCAAAATAGTAATCGCGGATCTCAATCCCGAAGGCGCCGATCAGACTGCCCGCGAGATCCAGAGCGCGAACGGCCAGGCTGTCGGGGTTGCAGTGGACGTGTCCAGCGAGGCTGCAGTCGAGTCCGGAATGGCGCAGGCCTTCGCGGCGTTTGGTGGTATCGACATTTTGATCAGCAATGCGGGAATCCAAACGGTCGCGCCCCTCGATCAGTTCGAGTTTTCAAAATGGAAGAAACTTCTTGCCATCCACCTTGACGGTGCGTTCCTGACGACCCGAGCCGCCCTTCGGCAAATGTACAAGCAGGGTCGGGGTGGCAGCATCATCTACACGGGATCTGTCCACTCGAAGGAGGCCTCGGTCTTGAAGGGGCCATACGTGACCGCCAAGCATGGACTGATTGGCCTGGCAAAAGTCGTGGCAAAAGAAGGCGCCAAACACGGTGTCCGGGCGAACGTCATCTGTCCGGGCTTTGTGCGCACACCGCTCGTCGACAAACAAATCCCTGAACAAGCGAAGGAACTGGGCATTTCGGAAGCGGACGTGATCAAGAACGTCATGCTGAAAGAGACCGTAGATGGCGAATTCACGACGGTCGAAGACGTTGCTGCGGTTGCGCTGTTCTTTGCCTCGTTCAAATCGAACGCCCTCACGGGTCAGTCGCTGGTCGTCAGTCACGGCTGGTTCATGCAGTGACTGCACGTTCAGACATAAAACTTTCGGCCGCGAGATCGCAACTCGGGAACCTTTTTGCGTGGTCCATCATCTAATGCTTTGAGAGGTAAAAAGTGACTGCGCAAGCCCTCCTGAGCTACGAACACCTTACGGATTTGCAGCTTGCGAGCTGGATAGTCGATCGAGATCCTCGGGCAGTTCGCTTGGTGACGCAGCGCAACAACCAACGACTGTTTCGAGTGGCCTGGAGCATCGTCAGGAACCGTTCTGATGCTGAGGATGTTGTTCAGGAGACTTATGTCCGCGCCTTCGCCGCAATCTCGACATTCAACGGTCTGTCCTCTCTTTCCACGTGGCTGACGCGAATTGCGATCAACGAGGCGCTAGCCAGAAAACGATCGT
>Ga0105238_10006520_pt1 | contig 11616 bp, 5 predicted proteins | sample KBSC34metaG_FD_81526 | JGI IMG/M metagenome (GOLD analysis project Ga0105238, IMG submission 81526) | Corn rhizosphere microbial communities from Kellogg Biological Station, Michigan, USA - KBS C3-4 metaG | ecosystem: Host-associated > Plants > Roots > Rhizosphere > Soil | place: Michigan, USA... | reverse complement strand
TAAACGAAATAAATGAAGACGCCGGCGAGAAGAAGTATGAGGATGAGAATCACGGCGCTCGGACGCACGTCGAAACCGAAGCGGCCGTTAGTAAAAACGGCCTGCTCATGTCCGAACAGAAACCGTACGAGTTGGCTCATTTTTGGTGACCGCCATTATACACGGCGTTTGTGCTTAGTAGCGGCTCGGTAGTTAGCGGTTGTTTCGATTGAAGGTTTCGTCCCTCAATTTATTTTTTCGTATATGCATCCACAGATTACGCAGATTCTGTGTAATCTGAGGATAGACAGGTGCTAAAATTCGCGAGCCAATGAACCCCAGAATTGGTATTTACATCGTTCTCACGTTTTTTCTTGTGGCCAGCCTTTTGTTGGTTTCGTCGTCAGCAATTTCCGACGAACCGGCGAGTGAGGGACGACCGATCACGCCCGCAGGTTCGTTAGTACAGGATTTGACGACGCGCCAGGCGGCGGTGGGCGCGTTGCCGGTCGATCTCGTTCGCAGTCCGGATAAGCTGGGCCCAGGCGGCGAAGGTCGTTTTCTGATTTCAGTGAACAGTGGTTATGGGATTCAGTTCAATGCAGCGGGGAATCGCGGTCAGCAGTCGCTTTCAGTAATCGATCTCAACGCGAAGCCCGCGGCTGTAGTGCAGAATGTTTACTTCCCGTCGCCGCAGAGTGTGAACGTCGGCGCTGTTTTCTCACCGGCGAAGCAAGACGACGGCTCCAATGCGCTTTTCGTCTCGGGTGGATTCGAAAACAAGATCTGGATCTTTCGCTTTCAAGCAGAGAATCAAACGCCGATCACGCCGGCATCGCCTGGTCCAAACACAAACGTCGAAGCGCCTTTTATAGATGTGAGCGGATTCGCGTCTGCCGCAAACTCGCCGCGCTACAACAGCGATCGCGCGCCGGTTTATCCGACCGGGATTGCTGTTGAGGGTGACATACTTTTTGTTGCGAATAATCTTGGCGACAGTCTTGGCGTGATTGAAGATCTACGCGGGCGGCGGAAACTGACGCGCGTCGATCTGCGACGCGAAGGTGATAGCGAACAATTTATTTACCCGTATGCGGTGGCGGTCGTGCCGCAGCAGGGTTCGTCTTATAAAGCTTACGTGTCGTGCTGGAACGACAGCACCGTCGCGGTGGTTCAGGCAGGGAGATTGGTTTCGCGTGTAGCGGTCGGCCGGCATCCGACCGCGTTGTTGTTAAATCCCGAGCGCACGCGTCTTTACGTTGCGAATTCGAATGACGACAGTGTTTCAGTGATCGACACGCAGACTGACAAAGAGATCGAGCGCATCAACGTGCGTTTGTCGGAACGCGTTCCACCCGGCAATAGCCCCGAAGGACTCGCGCTGCGCGGCGACGATCTTTACGTCGCGAACGCACACAGCAACTCAGTCGCAGTCGTCGAACTCAACAACAGAACCAGTTGGGAAAATAAAGCCACGGGCAATAGAACAAGTCAGGAAGAAGGGCTTGCCCCCGCTCGCAGTAAAGTCAAAGGTTTTATCCCCACCGGCCAATACCCGTCAGCGCTCGCGCTTGTGGGCCAAACACTTTTCATCGGTAATGGCAAAGGCACCGGCCTTCAGAACTCTTCATTGATCGTGGACAACTCCGGCCGCGTGCCCAACGCACCCAACGAACGTTTCCCATCCGGCAGCGGTCGTTCCGGTGGACAAGGCGGGCAGTACAGCGTAGCACTCGTCGTCGGCAACATCAGCGCCGTGAACATCCCTGACGATCCCGCGCTCGCACGTTACACACAACAGGTTATGCGCAACAACGGTTTGCTTGGCGAGCGACAGTCGAGACTCTTTCCCGGGCGTTCGCCGATCAAACACGTCATCTACGTGATCAAAGAAAACCGGACGTATGATCAGGTCTTCGGCGACGTCGGGAAGTCAGGCGATGGTACGAAAGCTGACGGCGATCCGTCGCTCGCGATCTTCGGCGCTGGTGACGCAGCCGCGCGGCCTAACGGCCAGCGTCAGGACATCTCGCCAAACCATCGCGCCCTGGCGCTTCGCTTCGGATTGTTCGATCGCTTCTTTGTGAACTCGGAAGCGAGTCCTGACGGGCACAACTGGTCCACCGCGGCGTTTTCGACTGACTACGTCGACAAAGCGTTTCGTTGGAACTACAGCCGCCGCGGCCGCACGTACGATTTCGAAGGCTTCAATCGTTTGCCGAATTACGAGCCCTTGCGTGGCGCGCCTTCGCTGTTTGGACCAAGAGCCACGACCGACGATGTTGCGAACTTCATGCGCCGCTTTATTCCGTATCTTCAGGGTTCGCGCGACGTCGCTGAGCCGGAGTCGCTTTATCTGTGGGATGCTGCCGCGCGCGCCGGACTGACTTATCGCAACTACGGTGAGTTTGTCGCCACATTGTCGGAGGCGGATGTCAAAGCGGTTCGAGAAAACCGCGCGAAGTCGTACCCGGATCTGTCGCCGACTGTTTCAGCGTTTCCGACGAAGAAGTCGCTCGAGGGTCGTGTTAGTACTAACTATCGCAACTTCGACATGGACACGCCTGACGCGATGACTGTCGACTCGTATCGCGCCGCGCGTGAAAGCGGTTCGGTCAATCCCTTGATCAGTAATTCTCATGTCGACGTGCGATTTCGTGGTAATTCGCGATTTGGCGCCTGGCTGGAGGAGTTTCGCACTGGTCAGTTGCCTAATCTTTCCGTCATACGCCTCTCGAACGATCACACGGATGGCGTCACTGTGCGCAAGCCGACGCCGCAGTTTTACGTTGCCGATAACGACTACGCGCTCGGGTTGATGGTGGAGGCGGTGTCGAATAGTCCTCACTGGAAAGACACGGCGATCGTCGTTGTCGAAGACGACGCGCAGGATGGACCAGATCACGTCGATGCGCACCGCTCAGTAGCGCTCGTGATCAGCGCCTACAACAAACCTGGCGTGTTGGTCCATGAATTCCACAATACGGTCAGCTTGATTCGCACGATCGAATTGCTGCTTGGCATCGAGCCGATGAATCAGCTTGACGCAACGGCGACGCCCATCAACATCTTCCGCGCTGAGCCGGACCTGCGACCTTACAAAGTGCTGCTTCCTAACGTCGCGCTCGACAATCTCGTCACGCCACCGCCGCGTGACGTCGCGGCTGCTTACTGGATGCGACTTACCGAAGAACAGGATCTCGAACACGCCGACATGGCCGATCCCGAAATCCTGAATCGCATCATCTGGTTCTCGGTTCGTGGCAACACCCCAATGCCCTCAATCGCGCGTCTTCCCGCCTTCGACGCCATGCGCCTCGGATTACAAGAAGAGCGCGAAGAGATCGCGGAAAAAGTCGCCGCAAAGAAGCACAAAGACGATTAATTGAGTTGCAGAAAAGAATTAACGTGCTATCCTCCCCACAAGGAGTGCAGCATGTCCTCAGAACTACCAACTCAAGAAGAAATAATTAATCACGATATATCTACTGGAGACGACGTTCCTGTTCCTGACTGGCACCTGGCGATTTTAGAGGAGCGCATGGCTAGATATAAGTCGGAACAGGTAAAATGGACGCCGTTGGAGGAGTTTGCGAAAGAAATCGAACAATTCAGGAATTCTTTGAAGGTTAAAAAAGATTAACTAAAGCTTATCAGCTCAACCCTTGAGTGGTACCACCGAGCAGATCCAAACCTGGCTTTCCGCTTCGAACAAGAAACACTGACAACCCTGCGCCATATTGAACAATTCCCACATAGGTTCCGAATTATTAGCGGTGCAGTCCGTCGAGCGCGGCTGAAACGCTTCCCCTACGCCATTTACTATTCTTTCGGTTATGACGAAGCATTGGTGACAGCAGTCCTTCAGGAGCGCCGGTCTAACGATATCTGGAAACAGCGAAGCCGCCGCTAATTCGCTGCGTAGACCAGCTCGCGTTTGCGCGTGGTTGAGCCGAAGAGCAGGCCGCCGAGGGCGCCGGAGCCGGCCCCGATTATCAGGCCCACAGGGATGTAGATCTGGCTGTCGTCAACGCTGTCTGAATACTTCGCGGCGCCAATACCTGCGCCCGCACCCGCTCCGATGCCCGCGCCGATCAGGGCCCACTTGCCTTTCTTCGCCGTACCGGAAACAACGTGAACCTGCCGCACGTCCGCGCGCGCGATGCTAAACGGTTTGCCATCGCGATCGATCGTCAACGCTGTGTCTGACGCCTCGATCATCTCACCTTTGATCTCTTTGCCATTCTTCTGCCGAACGAGCAGTCGTTCGTTGGTTTTGATCTGTTGCACCGCGGTCCACTCGCTCAGTGATGCAGTCTGTTGAGAAAACGCAAGTGGTGCGTGAGTCGAGAGAAGTACTAAGACAAGTAACAGGGGCAGAGTTTTGTGCTTCATCATGTTCTCCTTTTCAAAGGAGGCATACGCAAGCACTGTTCCTGCTCGTTTGATGAAGATTTGCGCCAGGTCCCACTGCGACGCCGCGGAAATTTCCGACACCTGGCGCGGAATTCTAAGGGGCTTTGCCGAAAAGTCGTTATATATGTCCTTCTCTGTGCAACCTCTGTGTCCTCTGTGTCTCTGTGGTTGTTTTTCCTAAGCAATCGTCAACCACAGAGACACAGAGGACACAGAGGTTGCACAGAGAAATCAGACTTTTCGGGCAAAGCTCTTCTAAGGCTTCTCGGGTGGCGGTGCGAGCAGTTTCTTGAAAGCGGGCAAAACAGACAATGGCTTTAGGTCGGCTTCATCAGCAATGTAGTCCACCTGTTTTTCGTCAAGCTCGATGGACTTCTCGAGGGCTGACATCGCATCCTTCAGACGTCCAAGCCGCGCCAGAGCACAAGCACGCTGGTAGTGTGCTTCACTGTCCTCTCGATCGAGGTTGACAGCTTGATCGGCGGCTTTCAGCGCCGCGGCGAAACGCGATTGTTTCCGGTGCAGCAAAGCGAGCATTACATAGGGCCCGGGCGCTTTCTTGTCGAGTTGCGCGGCCACATTGAAATAATTGAATGCGACGGCGTAACGTCCCGCGTCCATGTGAACTCTTCCTATCAGCAGGTTCGCTCCTGAGCTGCCCTTCACTCGCGCCGGCTCACTGGCCGCAAGCTTTTCTGCGGCCGCGGGCTCATTTGAAAAGTACAGTTCCTGAAGCGCCGATTCAAACACGTTTTCGTCCGTATCTTTATGCTCGTCATAGGAGACAAGCACAGGTTTCACGTCGGCCACACGATCGTTGAGGCTCAGAAAGAGAACCAATTGCACATAGGCGTCGCTATCAGTCGGATTGAGCTCAATCGATTTTCGATAAGCAGCTTCGGCTGGACCAAGGTTACCGACCAAACTAGATGCGTAGCCGAGGTTACGGAAGCCACGCGGATCGTGTGGCTCGAGCGCCGTGTAACGCTCCCAAAGCTTGACCATTTCCTTATGCGACTGCTCATCTTCCAGGTAACTGATGTGATCGGCGAGCTCGTAGATCGCTGGAGCGTAATCTTCATTGCTCAACTCGCGCAGTAACTTGAGAGCGTCGTCTTCCTTTTCTGCTCCAAGCAACGACAGCGCTTTCAGCAGTCGCAAACCTTTATCCGCTGGTTTGTCTTTAAGCGCCTTATCCGCGAGTGCGATCGCTTTCACCGGTTCGTCATCCATCAGCAGCACCACGCGAGAGAAATCACTTAAACCCGCCGGTGAAGCTTTCTGGCCTGCACGAACTTTCTCGATGTTAGTGATAGTTGTCTGAAACGTATCGGAAACGGTGTAAAGATCAGCATAGCTTTGGTGAACTTCTACCAGAGACCACAGCTCATTTCGCCGCACCAAGCGAAGCTTTAACAACGTCTCAGACGGAGAAAGCAGACACGTTGCTTCAGCTTCGTTTGCTTTCTCTTCGACATGCAGCAGGCGCAGCTTTTTATCAGAAGAGTAGCTATCGCCGTAAGCCGTTATCTCCTCGACCGTCCTGCGGTACGCCGACCACATCTTCTCCTTTTCGCGATCGTTCATTTTGGTCCAGGCGCCATGGCCCATGAGCTCGTCGGTTAATGCCGGTAGATCAATGGCCGCTTCGATATCGGATTGCGCCGCGATCGGAATCGCCTTTGCGAGATGCAGTGCAAGCGCTTTGGCTGTCTTTTGAAACTCACCAACGTTGCGCTTCGCTTCCAGAACCTCTATATCGATCAGATTCAACGCCGCAGAGGTGATTAACGCGTTCGAGCTGTCGCGAATGTGCGTGGCGTCAACAAAGTCTGTGCCCCAGGTCGGATCGAGCTCGATCCACTTTCCGACCCACACTTCCACCCACGCATGACCACCAAACGAGTTGCCGCTGTAAGCGAGTCCGGTGACCATTCGCGCCGGCAAACCCAGCGAGCGCGCCATCGCCACGAAGAGCGCACTGAACTCGGAACAGTCAGCCTCACGTGTCGCCAGTGTCTGCGCCGCGTCTGCATTCGCGACGTGTTTCCACTCGAGGTTTTTGAAGGTCCACTCGGCAAGCTTGCGCGCGACGTTCCACGCATCGCGATCGGTCCCCGCAATCTCTTTCGCTTTCTTTTTTACGTCTTCGTTGTCCGCAGCAAACTCAGTCGTCGCCTTTAGATACTGCGCAAACTCCGCATCTTTAACCGGCAACTCCATTGCTTTCCCAGGACTGCTTCGCCGCGCGGCGACCGTCAGTAACAACTCTTGCGCAGACTTCTGCTCGACTGTTTGTTCTACTGTCTTGATATCGTCGCGGATATATTCAATTGGTCCAGGCGCCTTCGAATGGACTTTCAGCACGAGGCTACTCAAGCGATTCTGATTGGTGATGGGAATGCCGGCAGGCTCGAGCGTAGCGAACGTGATGTTGCTGCCGCGCGAAAGCATAGCGAAGTCGGCCACCGGATAACGGCCTTCACGATCCATCGCCACCGATGAATGTGCTTCCACGGCTCCCGCACTCGCAGTCGCGTAAAAGTTTTGACTGTGAAATGCGCTTGCAACGGAAACGATCAGGTTGGCTGCGAAAGCTTGTGTTCCTTCACTTGGTATCTTGTTCGCTGCGGCGATGGCGGCTTCGAGGTTGTAGCCGCCGAAAGCGACAACGCCGCTCGGCACTTTGTCGACTGCGCGCGAGTAGTCGCGCGTTTCAGCGAGGCTGCTCTTGCCGTCAAACGCTGCGATCCCTCTATCGTGATTCGATACGAGGAGAAACCCTTTTCGCGTCGCGACAAAATAGCTGTCTTTCCCGACTTTAATTTCCGAGAAATCTTTCGTTGGACCAACGCCTGTAAAAAGTTTGCCGGCGGTTAGCGCCTCAGACAGTTTTGAGCTTTTCAACTTGCAAAAGCCGGCCCACGTTATTTCGTCGAAGTCTTTGAGGTAAGGAAGCTCGAGCACGACCGCGCCACACTCCGGCCCAAGCTCGGCCAGCACGTCCTTCAAATCCAGCGCCCACAGATTCGACTTATCCTGCGGATCGTCAGGAAGAAAATTCTTTCTGAACTCCGTGGGCCACACACTCGCCAGATCGACTTTCATCAGGTAGTAAGCGATCGTCGAAGCCGGCAACAACTCGCGCGGCGCCGTCAGCTCCTTCGGATGGAACTGCTGCAAAGGCTTGGACCATTCACTCTCCTCGAACACGAGATGGTGAGAGTTTTCCCACGAGCCGTTCGAGATATTAAAAGCCCCACTCTCGTTGATGTGGGAGCCGGAATCTTTGGCGTCTATCCCGGACGCGCCCAGCACGCTTTTCAGATCGCTGAAATAAACAACGTCACCACTACGCTCAATGGCTTTGCGAAACTCCGTATTCGCGGCGAGGTTCTCGCCATTGCCGGCATGGGCCAGCAAGTCTCGAATTGCCGCTAGATCGGAGGCGAGAATCACAGTGTCGCCAATCGAGACGATGTGAGTGACGGCGCCAGTAATCTGCAAGTCGCGACTGACCGAGCGATGCTCGATAGTCTTAACGCGCAGCCCGTTCCACTCTTTTTCGGTAACAAATGAGTACGAAAGTAGCGTGCGGTTTGACGGTATCTTCGGATCCCTTGCTCGCAGGGTCGCGACACCGAGCGGCAGGACAGCGGGTAAAGCAGCGACAGCACGCGTTCCAACCGCAACGTAATCGATATAGTTAGTGACCCCTATGTCGGATGATTGGAGCGACTGTATGGCGCGCTCAAACCGTGCGCGATCTTTGACTCGCAACACGATTGCTCTTCGCTCGGCGAGGCTCGTGGTGTCGAGCGCTTTGTCGGCAGTCCAGACGCCCATAGAGATCGGCGAATTTGGATCGATACCCGTGTATTCGATAAGCGTTGCGGCTTCAGCGGGTGCGCTCAACTGGTTCGCGAGTAACTGACGCAGGGAACCGATCGTTAACACTAAACTCGCCTGCGCGCGCGGAGACTCCATCTGAAGCCCGTTCAATGTTTCGTAAAACCGCTGCACAGACTGGCCCGGATTCGGAATCGCCGTGTAGTGACGCAGTTTGCGAGGAAACAGATTTTCAGCGAACGGCTTAACTGTGAGATCTGTCTTCAGCGCGAGTTGCCCCTGTACACATCCGTCGACGGTACCTTCGCAGTCGTATCGCCAGGCAAACTCGTCGAGTAACGGATCAGTCAGAGCTTTGCTAATGATCTCACGCTGTTGGGCGAGAGTTTTCGCAGTGCTCAGTTCGTTTCGAAATCGGATCTTTTTGATCGAGAGCTTGAGCTCATCGTCGAGTGACTTCTTCGCGGCGGCGGAGTCTTTTGAAACGAGCGCCTCGATGCGAGGAATGTCAGCAACGCTTGCGGAAAGCCCGAGATTCTGGGCCGCGAATCTGCTCACCTGCGGATCGGAAGACGCGACCAGTTTAAATACTGAATCGAGCGGCAGCGCTTCACCACGTTGCTCCGCCACTTGCAAGCCTACAGCGATCAGCGGGTCGTAATCTGACGCGATGAGACGCGCGAGCGGGAGTTTGAACTCGTCACGCCCCACCGTGCTGAGCAGCATCAGCGCCCCAAGCTGAACATCGGGTTCGTTGGACACACCAACCGTCACGTCTGGCACAGGCGCCCCCGGTTTCACAACCTTCAGTTCGCCGACTTTTACAGATACGCCGGGTTTTGGAACACCACTTATTACTGTAGGTGTTATTTTGGGTGGCGTAGCTGTCTTGCTGAAGAGCTGTTGCAGCAGCTCAACTCGCTTGTCACTCGGCATGAACGGCCAGACTCGCGCAATCGTTTCCGTGTCGTAGCCTGACTTCGAGTGTTTGAGAGTTTTGGCCACAACGTCCGGCTCGATTGCGACACTGCGCGCGGCGGCTTCCGCGACTATTAGTTCGCGGTCATCGATCATTTCCCACAGAAATGGTTTGAGCGTGTTGTTGCTCGTGCGCGCGAGTGCCTGGACGGCGGCGGCGCGAATCAACGGGCGACGATCCAGCAGCAGGTCTACGCTGACGTCACCGTGCGTCGAAAAGAGCGAGGCCAAACGGTTGATCGATGATTCTCGATCGGAAGTCGCTTCACCAAGAGTCGCGACGATGCTCTCGATCTCATGGATTGGACCAGGTGTGGGCGTTTTAATTATTGAGGCACGTAGCGACTCGAAGGCGGGATAGTCGTGGGAAACAAAAACCACGGATTGTACGACGGCCTTGAAGAACGGTTCGAGCTCAGTGGCATGTGCAGTGGGCGCCTGGAAGTTGAAAGCGACTGCGAGTGGCCCACTCACTGTGATCCACGATGTGCTTCGGTAGGTCTCGCCTTCGGTGTTGTCGATCTCGAGGAAGATCTCGCGCGCTTCCAGATCCTGTAGCTGCGTCTTGCGCGTCAACATCGTCTCCGCCGCGCCCGGCACGTCTCTCACGCCCTGAAGTACCGATGCAAAATACTCCTGAAACGGATAGCCATCGGGGATTTTCTGGACGGTTACTCTTATGACCGACGTGTTTGGACCAGTGAAGACGAGCTCGGCTCCCTGTTGCTTCCAGTCGGCGGGCACGCGAAAGAGAAACTGTTTCTCGGGACTCAACTGCCGGGCGAAGTTTGTCTGTGGGAGTTGGTAACTCTTCCATTCCGCCTCGCGCGCCTGGGCCGGCGTCAATTGCGCCTGGCCGGAAGCCACACGTATGCAGAACAGAAGAAGAAGGAGGGGGAACAACTTGCGCATGGTCTACTTGCCTTTCGGAAATCGTGAATTCTGCCACAAAAAGGCACAAACAGAAACAGATATCTCTGCGGCCCTTTGCGTATCTCTGCGGCCTCTGCGTTGAAATAGTCCTTTAACGCAGAGAACGCAGAGATACGCAGAGGGCCGCAGAGATATCTGTTTCTTACTTTGTGACTTTTGTGCCTTTTTGTGGCTCAATATGCGGCATGCGGCGCGTCACAGTCATCGATTCACACACCGGCGGTGAGCCCACGCGCGTGGTTGTCAGCGGTGGGCCAGAGCTCGGCAACGATTCTCTCGCAAATCGTCTCGAGCGCTTCAAAAATGATCACGACGACTTTCGTCGCGCGATCGTGAACGAGCCCCGTGGTTCTGAAGCGGTTATCGGCGCTTTGCTGTGTGCTCCAGTCGATCAATCGTGTGTCACGGGCATCATTTTTTTCGATCGCGCCGGGTATCTGGGGATGTGTGGACATGGCACGATCGGCGTGGTCGCTACGTTGGCCCATCTGAATCGCATCCGTCCCGGGTTACACCGGATCGAGACGCCGGTCGGCGTTGTCGTCGCGCATCTCGATGAGAATAGAACCGTGGAAGTGACGAATGTCCCGAGTCACCGTCTCGCCGCGAATATCACGATCGACGTTCCCGGCTTTGGTCCGGTCCGAGGGGATGTTGCCTGGGGCGGAAACTGGTTTTTTCTCGTGAACGAACATCGACAGGAGCTGGAGTTCGACAATATCGATCGCTTGCTGGATTTTACTTTGCGAGTTCGTGAAGCTCTTGCGCGCGCCGGAATCAAGGGCTCTGATGGGCATGAGATTGATCACGTGGAGCTCTTTGCTCCATCACGATTGCCCGGAGTCAACAGTAAAAACTTCGTGCTCTGTCCGAGTAAGACTTACGACCGCTCGCCTTGCGGCACAGGCACGAGCGCAAAACTCGCATGTCTCTTTGCTGACGGAAAACTCAAAGAAGGCGACGTGTGGAAGCAGGAGAGCATTGTCGGCAGCGTCTTTGAAGGGTCAATCAAAGTCGTCGACAATGTTGTTCACCCGCGTATCAAAGGCTCGGCTTTTATCACCGCTGAAGCAGATCTGATTCTCGACGCGCGCGATCCCTTTGCCATGGGCATTAGCGGATGAGCTCAAAAACTTACGACGTCCTCATTATCGGCGCGGGTATTGTCGGTTCCGCGTGTGCGGCGGAGTGTGCGAATGAAGGTTTGACAGTTGCGATTGTCGAGGCGGGAATCATCGGCGGTGGTGCGACAGCCGCAGGCATGGGCCATCTCACGGTGATGGACGACTCGGAACCGCAGTTTGCCCTCACACGTTACTCACAACAGCTCTGGGACCAGATGAGCGATGCGTTGCCGCACGAAGTCGAGCACGATGCGTGCGGCACGATCTGGGTCGCGGTTGACGATGAAGAGATGGCGGAAGTACGCCGCAAGGAGAAGTTTTACGCTGAGCGCGGAGT
>Ga0105238_10006518_pt1 | contig 11617 bp, 6 predicted proteins | sample KBSC34metaG_FD_81526 | JGI IMG/M metagenome (GOLD analysis project Ga0105238, IMG submission 81526) | Corn rhizosphere microbial communities from Kellogg Biological Station, Michigan, USA - KBS C3-4 metaG | ecosystem: Host-associated > Plants > Roots > Rhizosphere > Soil | place: Michigan, USA... | reverse complement strand
CCGTCGTCGCGCGCAGGTCGCCAGCTGTTTCGTCCGGAACCTGCGCCGGGGTTGAGGCCGCCGACACGAGGTAGGGGTTCAGGAAATAGTGCTCGTTGTCCTGGAAGTGGAAGACGACGCGCCCCCCCTTGAGGATACACGTGAAGCCGTGCCGCGATCCCTCGAGGAACTCCTCCAATACGATCCGGCCGGCCCGCGTCGCCGAAAACGCCGTCTGCACTACGGCGTCCAGTTCGGAAGGATCTCGCGCGACCGAAATCCCCTTGCCGCCGGTCAAATCCACCGGCTTGGCGATCAACGGGAAGGTCAGGTCGGCCGCGGCGATCCTGGCCTCGGCCGGCGAGGCGCAGCCGTACGCCCTGGGCGTCGCGACGCCGTTGGCCAATGCAAAAGCCCGGTAGAGGTCCTTGTGGTGCAGCGTGCAGGCGACCTCGTATGGATCGTGGCCGGGCAAGCCCAGCGCCTCGGCCGCCCAGGCGCAGGAGAGGGCGGAGAAATCGTTGCAACTCGCGCAGAGGGCGTCGACCCGCAGGCGCTCGGCAAGCCGCAGGATCGCATCCCGGTCGGAGAAGTCCGCAAGGCAGGTCTCATCGGCATGGACGTGGCCCAGGTCGTGAGCGCGGTTGCCGCTGGTGATGACGTAGTAGCCGAGCGCCTGAGCGGCCTTGATCATCGGGATGTCGGCATGGCTCCCGCCAGCGAGCAGCATCCTTCGTGTCTGAACGCTCACGCAGCCCGAATCCCGTAAATGAAGGCGCGGGTGATTTCCATTTCTTGCTTGTCGCGGACAGCTCTGGATGCGGCCTTAGAGGTAAGATCTTCAGGTCTTGGGCACGAAGTACATGACGGTTTCAGTGAAACCTTCCGTGTAATGTCTCAATCTGATGTCGTAATCATCTCTGATGCTCAGGACCTGATGCGGGATATTAACGATGTCGCCCGGGTTATGGTAGACGCTGATCGCCATCTTCGGGTGGTGAGTCCTGATCACCTCGGCGGCGCCGGAGATCGCCGATGACTCGGCTCCCTCGATGTCCATCTTGAGGAATGTGAAGGCGGCGTCCCGATACTTGTCGAGCGGCTCGACCCGCACCTCCAGCGCGCCGTGCTCCGCGATCCGCGAGCTCGACCCGGAGCGGTCGAATCGCACCAGGCCTTCGCGGGCGCCGACGGCAGCGGCCACGAAATGCACACGCTCGTCGTTCCCCAGCCTCTGGCGAGCGACCTCCAGGTTCTGGTCGTTGGGCTCGAAAACATGGATGCCAGCATACCGCGGGCAACGCTGCGCAAACGCTTGCGATGTGATCCCGTCAAAGGCCCCGATGTCGGCGAAGACCTCATGCTCGCCGTAAGCGATGAAGCGCTCGAAGTACTGCCGCGCCTGCGTGTCGGAGAAGATCCGCATGTGGTCGAGATCATACGTCAGACGGAAGTTGATCACCCGGGCCAGGACCTCCCTCGAGAGCGAATCCGCCAGCGCCGCGTGTAGCTCCTCGTAACGTCGCGCCTCCCGGGCGAAGTGATCGTCGAAGCCGATCCAGTAGTCGATCGGCTCCAGCTTCAGGCCCGCATGGCGGCTGAACGCGTAGTAGTCCAGCTGGTCATACCCGAAGGCGTCGATCCGCCTCTGCGCGGTGATCGGCCGGCCCACCACAACGCAGTTCAGGACCAGACTGTCATTCGGAAGCGCCTCGAGTTTGACGATGGGCCTGCCGTGGAAACTGGTGTCGGTCGTGAAGTCATCGACGAACCCATCGACGTCCACCAGCTCAGAGACGCTGATGGCGTACTTGTTCCGCCCGAACAGGAACCGCGGCCGACGTCCGCCCACGAACGCCTCGCAGAAGGAGTCAGCACGCTCCGCGGCCGACATCTGGACGCTGAAGGGCTTCATCTGCGCCCCCTGTCCGGCGAGGTCGGCGCGCACCGGAACCCCGGCGATAGCGTCTCATGGGTCATCGAGGCTCGGCCTGCACACCAGATTGGGGGCCACGGCGGAACTCCGCCTTGGCCGTGATCGTACTGCGGGCGGTTGTAGAGCGGACGCGCGCGGGGCTGCCAGCGCGGAGTCTATTTGGACGCAAAGACATTGCAGAAGCGCTTGCCGCTCGTGTCGTTGCGGAACTCCTGCTCCATCTCCTCAAGCGACATCAGCCTCTTGAGATAGTCGTCGACGACCGCGACCTCCGTAAAGCCCAGGCCTCTGATGAAAGCCGGGAACTCCGCCGGCGCAAATCCCGCGTTGCTCATCCAGGCAGGCGCCCACTCTGCGATGAGCTGAAGCGGGGCGTTCATTTCGATGGTCTCGGCCAGCCCCTCGAGAACGGCGACTTCATCGCCCTGCACGTCGCACTTTATGAAGCTCACTCGACCGTCGAACGTCGGCTCCCGCCGCAGGAGGTTGTCGAGCGTGTCGATGCCGACGGATGTTGTTTCGACCTTGTCGATGAAGGGACTCCGGGCGACGCCCGAGTTCACGAAATCATCGGTCATGAAGAACTGCGTCGTTCCGGTGCGGTTGCCAGCTGCGGACGCGACGATCCTTACGTTTTCGAAGGCTCCGGTATTGGACGCCAAGATGGGGAGCACGGAAGGCGAAGCCTCGACCGCGTAGACCATTCCCGCCGGGCCGACGATCGATGCGGCCAGGACCGAGAAGAAGCCGAAGTTCGCGCCCACATCCAGGAAGACGTCGCCTTCCTTGAGATTGTCCAGGATCACCTGTGTCGTGCAGGGCTCGAAGTTTGTGTAGATTTTCTGCAGCGCGTCCGGAACGTCGAGGTACAGATCGTCGGTTATTCTGGCCTTGAACACTGCAAGTGTCTCCGCGTCTTCTCCGCAGAACGATCTGTCGGCGCTTGTTGGGTTCGGACGGCGCGGGCGCCTGGGCTAGCATACGCGAGCCGAGCGGGAAGTCTTTACACCGGCTCACCACGCCGCTTCGCCTCGATCAACTCGACGAAGTGACGGCCCAGCGAGACGCCCAGGACGCGGGGATCGGAGAAGTAGTGCGCCATGAAACGCCGGGAGGCTCCCCCGGCCGCGGTGCGGGCGTCGGCGTCCTTGATGAGACGGCTTGCCAGGGCGACGTACGCCTCCGGCGTGCGCGCCAGTGAGATCAGCGGATCGGCGTCGCCGCCCATGAAGGCGTGGAGTTCGGCGCGCTCCTCGGGCGTCCCCTCGCCATCCTCCACCAGCGGCTTGAGGAAGGCCCACAGACCCGTCTGGGCCGCTTCCGGCGAGTCGTAGATCACCACCGGCTTGGCCGCGGCCATCGCCTGGAACAGGGTGAAGCCGCAGGGGAACGGGAAGGTGTCCAGGAATATGTCCGCGACCTGGGCGAAGAGCCGCGTGTTGACCCAGCCGATGAACCGGGTCTGCTCCAGGACCCCGCCCTCGCGGAAGGCCTTCACGATCGCCGGACTCTGCTCCCGCCCGGCCCACAGGAAAAGGACCTGGGGGTGCGCTTTCAGGACGGCGACCATCGCCGCCAGATAGGCCGGATCCTGCATCTTCTCGGTGCGCGCGAGCGTCATGAGCACGACCGGGGCGTCCTGCGAGGCGCGAATGGCGGTTGCGGCTTCCTCGAGTGCCGGATCGTACCAGTCGTCGACCCCAAGCATGCCCATCCGCCATCGCCGGCCGCAGAGTGTCGCGAAGCGGGTGAGCGCGCTGCCTGTCACATAGCCATCGATGTCCGGCTGCGAGAAGTTCCGATACTTCATCGCGAGCCACGTCTGCACCGGCGCCAGCCGCAAGCCGAAGGCGAGCGGCAGCAGCGTCACAAGGCTTACCCACACGAGCTCCTGCACGCCGTCTTCGGAGATCAGTTCGCGAAGGCGCAGCAATCGCCGCCAGGCCGAGGCCCCGGTCTCCGGTGAAAGCTCGTTCAGCATGACCAGCCGCACGTCCAGGCGGGCCAACGCCTGCTCCATCTCGGGGCTCTTGCCCGAGAAGCAGTAGACCGTGGGCTCGAAGGGCTGCTCGTCGAGCATCCGATAGCCTTTGAGCGTGTTCAGCAGGACCTCGATGTGGGCCAACGTCGAGGCGTTGTGGATGAAGAATCCGATGCGATAGGGCCGCGTCAGCTCAGCTTGCGGCAGCGGGGGAAGTTCATCGCGCCAGGCATGCGCCGCCTGCGTGAACAACGGCTCTATCTTCTCCATACACCACGCGAAATGGGCCTCCGTCTCGGTGGGCTTCACGTAGTGCTCGTACAGCAGGCCCTCGAAGGCGATGGCGTTGTCCATGTCGCGCCGGGCCAGCAGCGCCGCCAGAATCGGTATTAAGAGTTTGCTGAAAGCCAGGTCCTTCTGGGGGCGCCGCTCCTTGCTGGCGAAACCCAGCACGCGCAGCAGCTGCACGGCGAAGGGAAAGAGCTGCGGCGTCGAGATGCGCTTCAGCAGGTCGAGCAGCATCGCAAGGGCGTCGTCGGGAAAGTCGATCGCCGCCGCGGCGCTGGCGAGGCCGAGCCAGACCCCCGTGCTCTGGTCTCCGTGCCGGATCGCGTCGATGAGCAGGGCCTTCGCCCGCCCGGGATCGCCCTCACGCGCCGCGCAGACGCCGCGGATATGCTGCGCCTGCGCGAACTGCGGCTGGCCAGCCGTGATGTCCGCCACCAGGGCCAGGACCTCGGGGATGGCCGTATCCTGCTGCAGCCGCGTCCAGGCCCGCTGGATCGCCTCCTGTGGCGAGGCGGCGTTCATGCCGGCCCCTGGGGAGGCGGCCACAGCGCCTCGCTCTCCAGGAACGCCTTCAGGTCCCCGCCCTGGAACAGCACGCCGCGAATGCCGGCCCTCAACGCCGCTTCCAGGTCGGAGGGCTTGTCGCCGATCAGCAGCGAGGCTTCGCGGTCGATGGCCCAGTCCTGCAGGGCCTGCAGGATCATGCCGGGATTGGGCTTGCGCAGCGGCGGGTCCGGGTGGCGGTAGGCCGCGACGGGCGCCTCGGGGTGCTGGGGGGCGTAGTAGACCGCGTCGATGCGGCCGCCGGCCTCGGCCAGGTCGGCCTGCATGCGCGCGTGCAGCGCGTGCATGTCGGCCTCGGAATAGTAGCCGCGGCCCACGCCCGACTGGTTGGTCACCACGATCACCAGCCAGCCCGCCTGGTTGAACGCCGCCACCGTCTCCCGCGCGCCCGGGATCCAGCGGAAGTCCTCCCAGCGGGAGACGTAGCCATGGTCCTCGTTCAGGACGCCGTCGCGATCGAGGAACAGGGCCGGCTTCGGCGAGGGCTGGACGGGCGAGGAAGAGGGCACGGGCGGGCTTATAGCGGCTCAATCTGACGGTCGGGTTTCAAAAAGCCTGATTCCGCCCCTAGGGTCATGGCGCAGCTTCCGAGGTTCCGTGGCCGACGTCCTTTCGATCTCCGACCTGGCGGTGGACTTCGACACCCATGACGGCGTGGTGCGCGCGGTGCGGGGCGTTTCGCTGGCCGTGGCGCGGGGCGAGACCCTGGGCGTGGTCGGCGAAAGCGGCTCGGGCAAGAGCCAGACCTTCATGGCGGTGATGGGCCTCTTGGCGCGCAACGGCCGCGCGTCGGGACGGGCGCAGCTGCACGGCCAGGAGCTGCTGGGCCTCGCGCCGCGCCAGCTCAACCGGGTCCGCGGCTCGAAGATGACGATGATCTTCCAGGACCCGCTGACCGCGCTCACGCCCCACGTCCGCATCGGCGAGCAGATCGCCGAGCCCCTGCGCCTGCACCTGGGCCTTTCCGGCGCCGACGCGGACCGGCGCGCCCGCGACTGGCTGGACCACGTCCGCATCCCCGATGCCCAGCGGCGAATGCGACAATATCCGCACGAGCTCTCCGGCGGCATGCGCCAGCGGGTGATGATCGCCGCGGCCATGGCGCCGGGTCCGGAGCTGCTGATCGCCGACGAGCCGACGACGGCGCTCGACGTCACCGTCCAGGCCGAGATCCTGGACCTGATGGCCGAGCTGCAGCGGGAGACCGGGACCGCCATGGTCCTGATCACCCACGACATGGGCGTGATCGCGCGCCTGGCCGACCGGGTGTGCGTGATGAAGGACGGCGCCTATGTGGAGTCGGGGACGGCGGCGGAGATCTTCCACAATCCCCGGAGCGACTACACCCGGGCCCTGCTGGACGCGATCCCGCGGCTGGACCGCGCCGACCGGGGCGGCCGGCCGGAGATCAAGCCGACGGCGCCCGACGCGCCGGTCCTGGTCGAGGGCCGCGACGTGAAGGTCTGGTTCCCGGTCCGCGAGGGGCTGCTCGGCAAGCCGCGCATGCTGCGCGCTGTCGACGGTGTCTCCTTCGTCGTGCGCGAGGGCGAGACCCTGGGCGTGGTCGGCGAAAGCGGCTCGGGCAAGTCGACCCTGGCCCGCGCCGTGCTGAACCTGCTGCCCGCCACCTCCGGCGCGGTGACGATGCTGGGCCGCGACATCACCCAGGCCGACCGCGCCGCAATGCAGGCGGCGCGCAAGGACCTCCAGATCGTCTTCCAGGACCCGCTGGCCAGCCTGGACCCGCGGATGACCATCGGCACGTCCATCGCCGAGCCGCTGACCGCCTTCCGCCCGGACCTGGGCCATGCCGCGCGCGAGGCCGCGGTGGTGGCGATGATGCGCAAGGTCGAGCTGGATCCGGCGCTGATCAACCGCTACCCGCACGAGCTCTCCGGCGGCCAGAACCAGCGCGTGGGCATCGCCCGCGCCATGATCCTGCGGCCGAAGCTGGTGATCTGCGACGAGGCGGTCTCGGCGCTCGACGTCTCGATCCGCGCCCAGATCATCGACCTGCTGATCGCCCTGCAGGCCGAGATGGGGCTTTCGATGATCTTCATCAGCCACGACCTGGCCGTTGTGCGGGAGATCAGCCACCGGGTGCTGGTGCTCTACCTGGGCCGCGTGATGGAGCTGGCCGACCGCGACCGCATCTGGGCCGCCCCGCAGCACCCCTATACGCGGGCCCTGCTGTCGGCCGCGCCGATCCCCGACCCGGCGGTCGAGCGCACGCGCCAGCGCCTGAGGCTGGTCGGCGAGCCGCCCAGCCCGATGGACCCCAAGGCGGCCTTCCGATTTGCGCCCTCCAGGCTGGCCGGCGGCGTGCCGCCAGCCCTGCGGGAGGTCGCCGCCGGCCACCTGGTGGCGGAGTTCGACCTGGTCTAGCTCGATAGGCTCAGCCGCCCGCCCGACGCCATGCGCTTCTTCTAACGTCGGACGAGCGGCCGCTTCGGCCCCCAGGAGAGGGGGTCAGCCGAAGATGAAGTCGTTCGCGTGCAGGGACGTGAGCAGGACGTTCTGCAGCAGCACAGCCGTGCCGGAGGCGTCGCCGACCAGCACGTCCGCGCCGGACTGGACGATGTGGCCGTTGGCCACCGCCGCCGCGAAGCTGTGGTCGGAGAACCCGCTCAGCACCAGCACGTCGGCGTCCGCCCCCGTTCCATGGGCCTGGAAGTCGACGATGATGTCGCGTGGCTGACCCGAGTCGGCGAAGAACCGGTCGTTGCCGACGCCACCGCTGATCGTATCGAAGCCGCCGCCGGTGGAGATCGTGTCGTCGCCGGCGCCGCCGCTCAGGCTGTCGTTGGCGCTCCCGTCCTTCAGGCTGTCGTTCCCCTCCTGGCCTTGCAGGGTCAGGGTGAGATCGCCGGTGAACCCGGTGGCGTCGATCTGGTCGGCCCCGCCGCCGCCCGCCACGACCAGCTGGTCGAAGAAGTCGGCATGGCTGACCGAGACCCCGCCCGGCAGGCCGGTGACCGAGGCGGACCCGGCCGAGCCGCTGACGACGATATGGTCGGCGCTCGCCCGGCCGGTCGCGGTGACGATGTCGGTCGTGGCGTCCGGCGCGGAGGCGAAGTCCCCGAGGTCGACATTCACCTGCTTCACATCCGTGCCGCTGAGGTCACCGATGGTGATCTGGTCGGCGGAGCCCAGGGCGCGGACATTCACCGTCTCGGTGTTGTCGATGTCCATGGTGATGTTGGCGACGTCGCGGTGCAGGATCAGGTGACCGGCCGAGGCGCTGAGGTCGATCTTCTCGCCGGCGTTGGAGCCGTTGAACTGCATCGTGTCCGCGCCGGACCCGCCGTCCACGGTGTCGCTGCCGTCGCCCGGGTCCCACTGGATCGTGTCGTCGCCCGAGCCCCCCAGCAGCAGGTCGGCCCCGATGTTGCCGTCGATGAGGTCGGCCCCGTCGCCGCCGGAGAGCGTGTCGGACCCATTGCCGCCGGCCAGGCTGTCGTTGCCGCTCCCACCGTCGACCGCGAAGTTGGCCGGGGCGCTGAAGTTCTGGATCACCACGTGGTCGTCACCGCCGCCGGCGTTCACCGAGACGGTTTCGACGTTCAGCAGGTTCACCTGGCCCACCGGGCCGTTGTTGACGGTGAACGCGACGGGCGTGCCCTCGCCGGGGTTGGCCGACCCTTGCGCGAAGACGAGCGTATCGGACGCCGAGCCGTCGTTGATCAGCACCACATCGGCGCCGTCACCGCCGTCGAAGCTGGCGGTGATCCCGCCACCCGGCAGGGCGCTGGCGTCCAGGGTGTCGGCCCCGCCGCCCGCGGCGATCGCCAGGCGATCGATCTGCTCGCCGTGGCTGATGCTGAGGCCCACGCTGAGGCCGCCGACGCTCAGGCCGCCGTTGGCCGCCGTCAGCACGAACTTGTCGCCGCCCTCGGTCCCGTTCACCGCAACGACGTCGGCCGCCGCATCCGGGGCGCCGTCAAAGGCCCCAAGGTCGACGTTCACCTGCTTCACGTCGGTCGCGCCGAGGTCTCCGAGGGTGATCCGGTCGGCGGAGCCCAGGGCCCGGATGTTCACGGTCTCGACGTTGTCGATGTCCATGGTGATGTTGGCGACGTCGCGGTGCAGGATCAGGTGGCCTGCGGAAGCGCTGAGATCGATCTTCTCGCCGGCGTTGGAGCCGTTGAACTGCATCGTGTCGGCGCCCGACCCGCCGTCGACGGTGTCGCTGCCGTCGCCCGGATCCCACTGGATCGTGTCATTCCCGGCCCCGCCCAGCAGCAGGTCGGCCCCGATGTTGCCGTCGATAAGATCGGCGCCGTCACCGCCGGAGAGCGTGTCGGACCCATTGCCTCCGGCCAGGCTGTCGTTCCCGGTTCCACCGTCGACCGCGAAATTGGCCGGGCTCGCGAAGTTCTGGATCGTCACCCGATCGTCGCCGGCCCCGGCGTTCACCGAGACCATCTCGACGTTCAGCAGGTTCACCTGGCCCAGCGGGCCGTTGTTGATGGTGAACGCCAGCGGCGTGCCTTCGGCGGGGTCCGCGGTCCCTTGTGCGAACACCAGCGAATCGGAGCCAGAGCCGTCGTTGATGAGCACCACGTCAGCGCCGTCGCCGCCGTCGAAGTTGGCCGTGATCCCCGCGCCGGGCAGGGCGCTGGCGTCCAGGGTGTCGGCCCCGCCGCCGGCGGTGATCGCGAGACGGTCGATCTGCTCGCCGTGACTGATGTTGAGGCCGACGCTGAGCCCGCCGACATTGAGGGCGCCATTGATGGCGGTGAGCACGAACTTGTCCGCGCCGTCCCCGCCATTGACCGCCACCACGTCCGCCGTGGCGTCAGGATTGCCGTCGAAGCCGCCGAGGTCGACGTTCACCTGCTTCACGTCCGTGCCGCTGAGGTCGCCGATGGTGAGCCGGTCGGCGGAGCCCAGCGCGCGGACGTTCACGGTCTCGACATTGTCGATGTCCATCGTGATGTTGGCCACGTCGCGGTGCAGGATCAGGTGGCCGGCCTGGGCGAAGAGGTCGATCTTCTCGCCCGCGTTGGAGCCGTTGAACTGCATCACGTCGGCGCCGGCGCCGCCGTCGACCCTGTCGCTGCCGTCGCCGGGATCCCACTGGATGGTGTCATTGCCGGCCCCGCCCAGCAGCAGGTCGCCGCCGATGTTGCCATCAAGGAAGTCGTTACCGTCGCCGCCGCTGAGCGTGTCGTTGCCGTTGCCCCCGGTCAGGGTGTCGTTCCCGATCCCGCCATCGACATTGTAGGACGCGGGCATGGAGGAGTTCTGGATCGCGACGGCGTCGTTCCCTGCGCCGGCGTCGACCGAGACGGTCTCGACGTTCTGCAGGTTCACGCGGGCCACGGGGCCGTTGTTGACCGTGAAGACCAGCGGCACGCCCTCGGTGGACGCGCCCGAGCCGAAGAAGGTGATGGCGTCCGCGCCGGAGCCGCCGTTGACGGCCACCACGTCGCCGCCGTCGCCGCCGTCGAAGTTGACGGTCGCGCCGCCGCCAAGGGCGCTGGCGTCGAGGGTGTCAGCGCCGCCGCCGGCGGCGATCACCAGCCGGTCGGCGTCCTCGGCGTGACTGACGAACAGCAGCGGGTCGCTGAGGATCGGGCTGGGCACGCCGTTGCGGGTGGTGTTGACGAAGGTCGCCCCGTCGCTGACGCCCAGCTGATAAAGGTCGCCAGACGCGCGGCCATTCAGCTGCACGACGTCGGCCGCGCCGTCGCCGCTGCCGTCGGCGGTCCCGAGGTCGATGTCGATGCGGTTCACGTCGGTCGAGCTCAGGTCGCCGATGTTGACGAGGTCGGCGCCGCCCAGCGTGCGCAGCTGCACCCGCTCGGTGTTGTCGATGTCCATCGTGATGTTGGCGACGTCGCGGTGCAGGGACAGGTGGCCGCCCGAGGCGCTGAGGTCGAACTTCTCGGCGATGTTGGCGCCGTTGAACGCCATGGTGTCGATGCCGACGCCGCCGTCGACGGTGTCGCTGCCGTCGCCCGGATTCCAATGGAAGGTGTCGTCGCCGCGGCCGCCCAGCAGCAGGTCGTTCCCGCGATTGCCGTCGATGACGTCGTTGCCGCTGCCGCCCGCGAGCGTGTCCGCGTCATTGCCGCCGATCAGGGTTTGCGGCCCATCGGTCTTGGCGTCGGCGGCGGGCGTCGGGGCGGTGGCGTCGCTGGTGGGAAGACCCATGGTCGAGGTAGCTCCAGGTTGGATAGGTCCCGCGCGGAGCGCCGCACGACGGGGGGTGTCGTTCGCGCTGATTTGTGCGGGGCGTATTGTAGAGCCCTGAGAACGACGTTTCCTCAATGGCTGTGCGGCCGGAAAACTTGCCCTGTCGTCCGGGGTGATCTCACCCCCTGCCGTTGCCCCGGCGAACCGCGGCCGTTAGGTTGCGCGCCTTTTCCAGCGCCCGGCCTCACCATGACCCTCGCCTTCGACGACATCCTCGCCGCCCAAGCGCGGTTGCGGGGTCATATCGAGCGCACCCCCTGCCGCTATTCCCGGACGCTGTCGGAGATCACCGGCGCGCAGGTGTGGGTGAAGTTTGAGAACCTGCAGTTCACCGCCGCCTACAAGGAGCGCGGCGCGCTCAACAAGCTGCTGCAGCTGGGCGAAAACGTGCGCGCCCGCGGCGTCATCGCCGCCTCGGCCGGCAACCACAGCCAGGGGCTGGCCTACCACGCCGCGCGGCTGGGCATCCCGGTCACCATCGTCATGCCCAAGGGCACGCCGTTCGTGAAGGTGCAGCAGACCCGCGCCCACGGCGCCGAGGTGATCGTCGAGGGCGAAGGCTACGACGAGGCCTCGGCCAAGGCCCGCGACCGGCTGCAGGGGCACATCGAGCGCACGCCCTGCCGGTATTCGCGGACGCTGTCGGAGATCACCGGGGCCGAGGTGTG
>Ga0105238_10006517_pt1 | contig 11618 bp, 4 predicted proteins | sample KBSC34metaG_FD_81526 | JGI IMG/M metagenome (GOLD analysis project Ga0105238, IMG submission 81526) | Corn rhizosphere microbial communities from Kellogg Biological Station, Michigan, USA - KBS C3-4 metaG | ecosystem: Host-associated > Plants > Roots > Rhizosphere > Soil | place: Michigan, USA... | reverse complement strand
GATTACGCAAAACCTGGCGAATTTCTGGACGGAGAAAGTCGTCCTGCGACACGCCGATCAGATCATTTCAGTGTCGGAAGCCCTTGCTGACTATGTCGCGAGGAACTACGGAGTGCGCAGCGATCGAATCGTGGTGGTGCGAAACGGAGTGCCGCCCAGCTCTTTGGCTGCGCCCAGCACTCCCGCCGCACCGGTGCGGACCATCGCCGTCGTTGCCCTTTTCAGACCCAGAAAAGGGTTGCACGTGCTCATCGACGCCCTGTCTCTGTTGGTCCGTGACGGACACAAGGTAAGGCTGCGGGTCGTCGGAGAATTCGTGGAGGCTACCTATAAAGCGCAGATCGCATCTCAGATCGAGCAACTGGGGTTGGGCGGTGTCGTTGACCTGATGGGATTTACGAGCGATCCGCTCCAACAATATGCTGACTGTGATCTGGCGGTACTTCCGAGTTTGTACGGCGAAGGGATTCCGATGACCATGCTCGAGGCAATGGCCGCGGGCCGCCCCGTTGTTGGCTCTGATATTGACGGGATAAGAGAGGTGCTCATGGATGGCGCGGGCATCCTGGTCCCCCCCGGCAATCCTCGGGCTCTCGCGGATGGGATATCCCGGATCCTGCGTGAGGAAACGCTTGCGAACGCCTTGTCCGTGGCAGGTAGAAACCGTCAACTTGCAAAGTACGATGATGCGCAGATGCGACGAGCAGTCTATTCGCTATACGACCGACTAACGTCCTAGCGTTGACGAATTCACGAATCTGCAAAATATGTGAAAACGCGCGTGCCTACCTTGCGTCGGCCTGGTAATCCGTCGCGCGCCTTTGGAGGGGAAGAGCCCGTAGCGGAGCAGGGCGCTCGCTCATCCAAAGGATTCCATCATGAAAAACATTCGTATTGCATTTGCAGTCTCTGCGCTGCTCGCCTCTTCGGCATTCACCAGTGCGCAGGCGGCTACCTTCAATATCGGTAACTACTCCGGCCTGTTCCAGGGCATCGATGAGGCCACGGCCAGCATTCAGGGCGCCTCCGGCACCAGCCAGGCGTACATCATTCGCGTAAACCTGGATGCCCCGGGTGTGAGCTTTACAACCACCCCGGGCGCCCCGGGCAACACGCCGAACGCGGGCACCGGGAATGAGGTCGTAACGCAGACCACGAGTCAGTTCCTGACGACGAGCGGTACGCAGGTGGCGATCAACACCAACTTCTTCTCGTGCCCCTGCGTCACGAACGCCGCCAATCCGGAGTATCTGCTCGGACTGGAGGTTTCCAACGGCAAGTTGGTTTCCTCCGATCAGTCGGGCTATGCCTCTTTGTTGCTGACACAGAATAACCAGGCCTCGCTGGTCGCCGGCGGCTCGGTGGGGAACAACATCAGCGGCATCTATAATGCGGTCAGTGGTGGTGGTTTCGTGTTGCGCAACGGTGTGGATGTCGTCAACGGCTCGATTGCCGGCGACCCGCTGAACCCGAACCCCCGTTCGGTCGCCGGTCTGTCGCAGGACGGTGAGTTCCTGTATCTGATGGCAATCGACGGCCGCCAAGCCGGCTACAGCGTCGGTGTCACCCAGTCCGAGGAAGCCGACCTCATGGCCGCGTTGGGCGCCTGGAATGCCATTAACTTCGACGGGGGCGGTTCGACCGCTCTCGCCGTGCAAGGCGCGACTGGCAGTGCACAGTTGCTCAATCGGCCCAGCGCCGGGGCAGAGCGCTACGACGGTGCCAACCTCGGAATCTATGCCGCGCCCCTGCCATCAGTTCCCCTGCCACCCGCTCTCGTGCTGTTCGGCTCAGGCCTCCTGAGCCTGCTCGGCTTCAACCGCCGCAAGCCAGCTTAACCACCACGGCGCTTAGAACGCCCCCGCAAGGGGGCGTCTCCTAGCGACGGATGGAGAACACGCTGCTGTCGATATTGGGATCACGGCCGCGCCGCGTTGGCGCTGACTGCGATAATCGGCCCCAGCGGCACGTGGTCGTCGTTGCGGCCAGACGCCGCGAAATACAGACTGGAGACATTGCCGTCGAAGTAGAGCGCCGTAGGGCAGGCGAGCCGGTCCCGAAACAGCAGGGCGAAATCATAAAAATTGACCGGGTCGTCACTGATCGCAAATACGACGTGATCGCGGCTGACGACTCCGACACCGTTGCGGATCAGGCGTGACGTGCCGGATGCGTTGAAGGAACTGTTGATCTGGCCATTGCGCACCAGGAGCGGACCGGACTGTGTTGCGTCTATCACGGGCTCCTGCAGCAACCTGTACTCTGAGCTTTCCACCAGCTGCGCGCCGAACGTTGAGAGAACGAACACGCCGTTGGGTTTGAGGTAAAAGTTGCCGTAGCCGGTCGCGAGGTTGAGCCGGTGTAACTGCTTACCCCGGGTGACCAGTAGTCCGACGGCCGAGTAGTCGGTGCGGAACATACCCGCGTTCATGGCGAACAACAGCTTGTCGCCACGCCTGGCCAACGAATCGGACAGCTTCTGGAAGCTGTTGAAGGGCACGCCGGCGTCGTCGTAGAGGAACAGCCGCAGCCGATCTGTGCCCAGGTTCACATGGCAAACCGTTGAGTGCGTGCCGCGGAATTCGATTTGTGAGCATTCCACGGCTGATGCCAGCGCGGGGACTGCGCACAGCAGGGCCAGTCCACAATTGCGCAGGGCGCGTAGATGCATGGGTGTGTCCTTCGCGGCGTCTCTATTCGCTATTGTATCCTGAGCTGACACGCGGCATCCCGGATCCGGCTCGCGCGGGCTTCAGTTCCGCTGGAGTTCCGCCGAGACTTCCAACCGCAGCTCACGGCCGCGATCGAGCCAGCAGCTCGTTTCACCGGCTCCCCCGAGCGGCCGCGAGGCAGCCTGATCACAGACGGCTGCGTCGGTGAGATTGTTGCCGATCAGCGCGGCTGTCCACACTGAGAAGTGCAGCGCGAGCCGGCTATCGTACTTTACCCAGGCGGGCTGATGGAGAATGTCTCCCACGGTGTAGCCGTCACTGTAGCTGACGCCAATGCCGGCGCTCAGAGACATTCGGTTACGGAGCACCCGCTGATAATCAACGCTGGTTCGCGCCGTCCAATCCGGCGAAAAACTGGTGCGGGTGCCATTGAAGTCCTGAGCAAATCCGCCGCCCGGCAGTCGGACATTACAGCCGGTGGCAAATGTGGCCGTGGGCAGGCACGTTCCGGTGTAGCGGGTGTATCGGGTCGATCCGTGCGTCAGCGTCAAGTGCGCCGACAACGGCTGCGTAACGTGCCAGACACCATGGAGTTCGATGCCCGTGGAGCGGGACTTGCCGGCGTTTTGTACTGCAAAGGTCAGCGTTGCGGGCTGAAACGTGGATACCTGGAGACCATCGTAGGCATAGTAGTAACCAACAATATCGACATAGACATCCGGTTGCGCAAGGGAAAGCTTCGTGCCCAACTCACCGCCTCGCGCGGTTTCCGGACCGAAGAGGTAGTTCTGCACCCCGGAGGACGAGGAGGGCAGCTGCGCATGGGCAAACCCGCCGGAGAGGAATCCCGTCTTGTACGCGGCGTAGGTCATCAGGCGATCAGTGGGGCGCCAGGTTAGAGTTGCCTGGGGCGACGAATTTGCGAACCGCTGTGCAGCGGTGATATGCAAGGGCGGGAAGAACGCGACGACATTCGGTGCCACGCTCAGCGTGTCGAGATTCGAGCTCTTGCGCTCGCGGGTGTACCGCTCGCCAACGTCGAGCTCCCACCGCTGCGTCAGGGCCCAGAGCAGCTCGAGAAAGTAGGATTGCGTGTCGCCCGCGGTGGAGCTGTGCTGTTCGAAGCTGCTTTGGGTGCCCTGCAGGAGTGGGGGCAGGATGTCGGGTGCGGAATAGTATCCGAAGGCGGTCGATTGGTAGTAACCCCCGAGGATGAAATTGAACCGGCCCGCGAGTACCGACTGGTAGCGCAGCTCGGTGGAAACGGCATCGTTGCTTGCCAAGGTGCGCAACTCCACCGCGTCGAGGCTGCTGGCGTTGGCTGCCGAATAGCTATGGAAGGCGTAGTGGTTGTAGCCCGTGATGGAAGTCAGCTCGCCCACGTCGTATTTCCAACGCAGAGCCAGTGCGGAAGAATAGGCGGGAACATGCGAGCCTGCTCGACCTTCACGCAGTTGTTGCGGAGCCGGAATGTGGAAGTTGCGCGTGCAGGGTGCGCTGCCCGATGTTGGTCCCCACACGGTCAGACCCTGGAGGGTCAGCGGCGCCGGTGTACGACCCGGTCCGGCGCAGTTGAGCAGGATGGTGAGCGCGGTGGGGCCGTTGTCGTTGTAGTTTTGTACTTGCAGCTTGAGGTTCGAGTCGAAGTGCTCGGCCGGAATCCATGTCAGCGTAAGCCGCCCGACAGCGTCGCTGGCTGCGGGCTCACCACTGTCGGTGGTGTCGTTGATCGCCCAGCCACTCATCCTCGAGCCGCGCACCGCCAGCCGGGCGCCGAACGTGCTCGATAAGGGTCCGGATATCACTGCCTCCGCGGAGCGCTCGCGTGCGTTGAATTCATATCCGCCCGTGACACGGCTTTCGAACGTACGGCCAGGGTTGCGCGTCGTGATGTCGATCGCACCGGCGATCGTGTTCTTGCCGAAGTATGCGCCCTGCGGCCCGGCCAGAACCTGAGCGAGCTCAGTATCGAAGCTTGCCGAGGATATCCAACGGCCATTGCCGTAGTAGATGCCGTCCACGAACAGCGCCGTTTGTTGCTCGAAGCCGGGATCATTGGGTGATGAGCCGACCCCGCGCAGGAAGATGGAATCGATCAAAATGGTGGCGGCGGTGATATTCAGGCTCGGGTCCACAATGGCGAGCTGTTGCACGTTGTGGATGCCTTGTTGCTCCAACGCGGTCCCGGAGAATGCCTGCACTGCGACGGGGGCTGCGCTCAACTTCTCCTCGCGTTTGCGCGCGGTGACTACGACCTCATCCAGATTCGATCCGGAGGGCTCGGGCGCCTGCGAGGTATCCGCGAACACAACGCCCAAACGGATGAGGGCAACCGCGCCGATGAGTCGCAGTGGGTAATTGAGTACCTTCATCGGCCTCTCCCTGGACGAGCCTGCGCGGCCCGTCAGTGCTCGGGCAGTGCAGGTGTTTCCCGGCGGGCTTCCCAAGTCAGATTCAACAGTGTACTCAGCAGGTTCTGCAACTGCGGCAAATCGATCGGCTTGGGCAGAAATGCATTCGCGCCGGCGGTTTGGCTTGCGCGGATCGCTTCATTCCCAACACTTGCGGAAGTCGCGATGATGGGCAGCGCGCCGGCATCCGGGCTGTTGCGCAAGGCGCTGATCGCCTCCAGCCCGTCCACGCTCGGCATCACCAGATCCATGATGATCAGGTCTGGCTTTGCCGCGACGGCCGCGAGCGCCTCTGCGCCGTCCGCTGCCTCCAGGGTGCGAAAGCCCAGCGAATCCAGCAAGTCGATCAGCATTGTCCGGTTGATGGCGACATCATCCACAATCAAGACTGTACGGCGGGGGCCCTCATAGCCGGTCACGACAGGCGCCACCGATAGCGTGCTGGGTGCCGGCGTCTGCGGTTGTGCCACTCCTTCCAGCTCGAACCAGAAAGTGCTTCCTTGTCCGAACCGGCTGGTCACCCGCAAATCACCTCCCATGCACCGTACCAGGTGTTGACTGATGGTCAGTCCCAATCCGGTTCCGGCCAGACGGCGTGCCATGTCGGAAACCTGGCGGAAGGGTTCGAAGATGCTGTCGATATCTTCTGCTCTCATACCGATGCCGGTGTCCCGCACCTGGAACCGCAGCTTGCCTGGCTTAGGGGAGCGCACCTGCAACGCCACTACTCCGTGGTCGGTGAACTTGACGGCGTTGGACAGCAAGTTGAGCAACACCCGGCGCAGGCAGGTCTCGTCGGCGCGGATGCGCGTTGGCACACGGTCCCAGTCGCAGTCGCACTGGAGCTCGAGCCCTTTGCTGTCCGTGGTCACTTTGATCGTATCGACGAGGCGACGCAGGAACTCCGGCAACGAGATCTCCATGGCCGTGAGCTCGAAGCGTCCTGATTCGATCTTGGCAAGATCCAACAGGTCGTTGATGAGCGTCAGCAACTGCCGTCCGCTCTGGCCCATGTTCTTGATGGCCGAGAGCTGACGCTGCCCGAGCGAGCGATCGCGTTCCAATATCTGGGCGTAACCCAAGATGCTGTTCAAGGGTGTGCGCAGGTCGTGGCTCATGGTGGCCAAAAACTGACCCTTGGCTCGATTGGCGGCCTCCGCCACATGGCGCGCCTGCCGTTCGGTCTCTGCCTTGCGACGCTCGCTCAGATCCAGAACGAAGCTGACACCATTACGCGAGTCGTGCAGAAGAGCGTCGCCGACCAGGACCGGGATGCGGTTGCCGTCCTTGCAGACGTACTCCCTCTCGACCGGCGGGTATGTGCCGGTCTTACGCAGCTCCAGAATGGCCGTTGCGTTCATGTCGAGATTTTCCGGCGGCATCAGGTTACGCCAGTCGATGGCACCAGTGCGCAGCTCCTCACGGCTGTAGCCGACCAGAGCCAGGAAAGCATCATTGGCATCGCTGATACGGCCGTCCATATCCCAGAACATGACACCGATGATGTTGGAATCCACCAGGCGGCGGATGCGAATTTCCCTTTCCTGGAGCTCCGTGTACAAGCGCGTACTCTCCAGGGAAATCGCGGCCTGCCCGGCAATCAACTCGAGCAGCGCCGCGCGCTCCGACGTGAACGCATGCGGAGTCAGATTGTTTTCCAGGTACAGCAGGCCGGACAGGCGCGCCTGTTTGATCAGAGGTATGCACATGATCGACTTTGGCCGTCCCTCGTACGCTGCATCCCACAGCGGGTGAGGCTCGGTGGCGTCAGGAACGATCAGAGTGTTGCGCGTACGGATCACGTAGCGCAGCAGCGTCTCAGGGCAACTTGGGAATGCAACCGGTGAATCGCAAAGGCTCACCTCGACCGCGGGTCCGCGCAGGTGCGCCTGAGCTTCGATCCGCGGAGACTCTCCTCGTGTCACGACCAGCAAGCCCCGATCGGCCCCGGCGTTCTCCAAAGCTATCCGCATCAGACTGCCGATCAGCTCGGACAAAGTGACTGCGCTGGAGAGCGCGTGAGCGGCGCTGATCGCGCTCATGAGGTCCACCTGCTGCATAGGGGACGCCTCGTTCGCTCCGAGAGTCGCGTCCTCACTCACGCCCGCGGCTGGATACATGCGCTGAATCTGACTGACCTTGCCAGTGGCACCCCAACGGGCGTAAGCAGCGGATGACTTGCGCAAATGCGCGTAGCCTGCGGTCTCGAATCCGCTCTCGAGGCATAACCGGCCGGCGAGCTCGTGCGCGAGCGCTTCGTTATGAGTGAGACCACTTTCGTGCGCGGTTTTCGCGGCCGCCTCGCAGAAGCGGATGGCTTGCGCATCGTGCGCCCGAATGCGTGCTCGTTCCGCGGCGACGAGCAGCTCCCGATGTTTGAAGTTCTCAGGGCAGTGCGGGGCCCAGTCGGCCTGTGCAGCCTGATGTCGGGCCAGTGCTTCCTCGTGTGTCGGCCGCTGGTCTGCAGAAGCCTCGTCCCACTGCGCCGCGTGCGCCAGCGCACAGTAGAAATGATATTCAGCGAGGTCCGGGAGCGAAGACAGCGCCCACAGCAGAGGTTCGGCCTTGGCGGCTGCGTCGAGGGCGGCGGCGTAGTGCCCGGCCAGATAATGCGCCTGCAGCTTGGAGATCCAGTAGGAACACGTGACGACAGTCAGAAGGGGGTCCGTACAGACCTGCTCCTCAAAGAGCCGCTCATCGAAGTCCTCATGATCAAAGCATCCCAGCTCGCGCGTGAGGCCGCGCAAGGTGCGAATGAGCCCACGCTTGGCTGCGAGAAAGTCCGCCATGAAGCCGAAGCGCGCACGCCGGGCGAATTCGTAGATTCTTTCGACCTCCGCGTCGACTTCCGACAGTGGGTCTGCGCACAGGAGGCGAAACATGACCAACTGGACTCCGCCGTAGACAGCAAACGGCACATCGCCATGGATCCTTGCCAGTTGGAAGGCTTCACGCAGCCAGGGACAGCTCGTGGCAAACGGCTTTGTCCAGCAGGCGAGGGCGGATGCAAATACAATGTACACACGCGCCCGCAGGTGCTCCTGGCCCGGCTTCTTTACGAGCTCGACCGCGAGCTCGCCAAACTGCCGCCCCCGCTGGAAGTCGCGGAATCGCGCGACCAACACCATACCGAACAAGGCGTACCCGAGGCTCGATGATGCACTCTGCCCATGGGTCAAAGTTAGATTCACCATCCGCGCCGTGACGAGCCCCTGCAGTTTCAGGTCCGAATGTCCGGCGATTGGAGCGAGCACCGCCAGGACGTTCATGCAGGCCAAGGCGGTCAACTCGGTCATGGGCGGTAGATTCACCAGGTGCCCAATCGCGCGAGCGCCGATCTGTGCCGGGATCCGGTCCAGCTCCGCGGCGAGGGCCTCCTGGGAAGGACGTGCCGACCAGTCTGTTCCCACCGAACGCAGAAATTCCAGGCAAATCTCGATGGCGAGATCGCTTTGATTCAAGGTCGAATAGATGTCGACTCGCAGACAGGTCAGCCTGGAGCGCTCATCCAGGCTGGTGGCGCGGGCGGACAGTTCCGACAGACGGTCCCGGGCTGTTTCGAGCGCTCCGGTAACGTACTCGCACTCGCCCGTGTGCAGATATAGCTCAAAAGCGAGCGCGTGCTGTTTGTCCCAGCAATCCTCTCGCAGCAGCCGGACACCGGCAGCAAGATACTCCAGGGCAGTCGCGTAGCCCGTCTTGCCTTTGGCGCGCAATCCGGCGCGCAGGTTGTAACGGGCAAGCTGGATACGTTCTTCAGGCTCGGTAATCAGATCCATGCCGCGATTGAGCTGGGTCGCGATGGCGAATATCTCCGACTCGAACTGCTCCGGTGGCGTGCGCGTCGCCAGCAATCGGCCCATCCGCAGGTGCATCGCAGGCCGGTCCGCCTCCGGCACGAGCGAGTAAGCGGCTTCGCGAATGCGATCGTGGGCGAATCGGCAACCGCTCTCCACTGGTACGAGGTATCCGGCGCGCACCGCGCTCTCCAGACACGTCTGCATCGACGGAGGCTCGTGGCAGTCCAGCAGGGCGAGGGTGGATGCCTCCACCGTGCTACCGAGGCAGGCAAGTTGTTTCAGGGCCTCCAGGGTCTGTCCGGGCAGCCGGTGCAAGCCTGCAGCCATGAGATCGACGACGTTGTCGGTGTAATCCTTGGCTTGGATGCGCTGCAGATCCCAAGTCCACTCGCCGCGGTCGTGATCGAAATTCAACAGGTGCTCGTGCCGCAGCTCCCTGAGAAAATGCACGGTGAAGAACGGATTGCCTCCCGTCTTTTCGTACACGAGTCGCGTCAGTGGCTGAGCACGGCTCGAAGCGCAGGGCGCGCTGTCGCACAGCAGATGAGCTACTTCGCTCTCCGTCAGCGGGCCCAGTCGGATCTCCAGAATATTGGCTCGGCTGGAGCGCAGCACAGGCAGCATCCTGGTCAGCGGATGAGTCGGATCCGACTCCGGCTCGCGAAAGGCGCAAATGAGGAGCAGGTAACGCGATTCCGGAGAGAAAACCAGATGCTCGACCATCCCGGTGGTCTCGGGATCGGCCCACTGCAGATCGTCCAGGAACAGGATGAGTGGGTGCTCAGGCTGAGCCAACACGTTGAACAGACGCCTGGTCACCGTTTGAAAGAGGGCGAAGGTCTCTTGCGGCGGAAGATCCGCGAGGGGCGGCTGCGCGCCGATCAGCAGTTCCAGCTGAGGTACTAGGTTGATTATCACCTGCCCGTGTGAGCCCAGTGCCTCGACCAGGGCATCTCGCCAGGCACTCATTTGCGCCTCGGGTTTGCCGACCAACTGATCCGTCAGACTTTGGAGGGCCTGCGCCAGGGGCGCATACGGGACGTCGTTTTTATACTGATCACACTTACCGGCCGCAAAAAGGCTACGGCCGCCCTGCATTGTGGCACGCAGCTCCTGGACGAGAGAGGACTTGCCGATCCCGCCAGGGCCTGACAACAGGACAAACTCGGGGTTACCAGTCTCCACCACACGGTGAAGGGCGCCCTGCAGGGCGGCAAGCTCTCGTTCGCGACCGTAGAGGCGTTCCGGAAATTTCAGCGTGCAACCAACATCCTGGGTACCGAGTACGAAGGAGTTGATCCGGCCCGTCTTCTCCCACTCGTGCAGACACCTCGTCAGGTCGTGAATCAACCCCACCGCGGTCTGATAGCGATGCTCGGGCTCCTTCGCCAGGAGCTTCAACAAGATCTCAGAAACCGCTGACGGGAGGTCCGCCCGCTGCTCTATCGGAGAAATCGGCTCGCGAGCCAGATGGCAATAGATCCATTCCAGCGGATCCGCCGCGCTGAAGGGTAGTGTGCCAGTGAGTACCTCATACAGAGTAACTCCGAGGGCGTACAGATCGGTGCGGGTATCAATGGAGCGGTCCATGCGCCCGGTTTGCTCAGGTGCCATGTAGGGCAGCATCGCTGTGCTGAGCTCCGGGACCGAGCGCGGCGGGAGCGGGTGCACTGCTCGCGATGCGAAGCCGAAACCCGTCAGTCGAACGCTGTCGGTCGCGCTGTTTACCAACACGCTCTCGGGCCGGATGTTCTGGTGAATCAAACCCTGCGCGTGGACGCATTTCACGGCGGTCGCGAGTCCGACCGCCAGATGCAGAAATCGCGCTACCGACAACGGCAAACGATCGACCCACATGGACAGTGGCTCACCTCCTTGATCTTCGAGGATCAGAAGTGTGCGGGCGCCGTCAAAAGTGAGATCCAGCGGACGAATGGCCCAGCTAGGGTCCAAATGGGCGGCAAGCGACCACTCGTGCTCCAGTGGATTGCTCTGTCCGGGCGACTCCGCTGTCGCTAAAGTCCGGACCAACACCGGGGAGCCGGCCCGCTGGCCCCTATAAAGGATGAATTGTTGATCGGCGTGCAGCCTCTGCAGGGCAGTCCCCGGCTGATCGTCGACGGAGGGAGCGATTGCTTCGCCGCGCGTGTCCACAGCTCTCGCGGGTGCCGACGCGTAGGCATCCTGACCCCCGGGCACGGCAGTGATTTTCCTAGGTCCTTACCGAAAAGCCTACAGTACAATTGAGTTGAGGTCGAACTATTGCGCTATACCGGTGCGCCAAATCGGTGTTGCGAAGCAACAAGCGATACTTCTGTATTTCCAACTTCCAACAGAGCCGGATCTCAAAGAGAATCCGAGTTCGCTGACGCCCCCCGCTATTCGTAGATCCACCTCAGAGCCAGCAACTTTCCCACGGTCTCGATCAGCGCGTTCTGGTCTATCGGCTTGGGGACGAAGGCGTCGGCTCCCGATGCACGAAAGCGCGCCTCCAGGCTCGGGGTGGGGCTGGCCGAAGTCCCAATGATCGGCACGTGTGCCAGAGCGGGCATCTGCCGCAAGCGCCGCGTCGTCTCGAAGCCGTCCATCACCGGCATCATCGCGTCGAGGATAATGAGATCAGGCCGGCTCCTGCCCGCCACCTCGAGGCCCTCCTGGCCGTTGCCCGCCTCGATCACTTCGAGCCCCAGCAATGTCAGCGCCTCGACCAGCATTGCGCGGTTCTGAGGCACGTC
>Ga0105238_10006512_pt1 | contig 11620 bp, 9 predicted proteins | sample KBSC34metaG_FD_81526 | JGI IMG/M metagenome (GOLD analysis project Ga0105238, IMG submission 81526) | Corn rhizosphere microbial communities from Kellogg Biological Station, Michigan, USA - KBS C3-4 metaG | ecosystem: Host-associated > Plants > Roots > Rhizosphere > Soil | place: Michigan, USA... | reverse complement strand
GTCCCGCAAGCAGAAACACCACTGCGCCGGCTTCGTTGAGCCGCGCGTGGCGGGTAGGTCCTAAAAATCTCATCCCCCGTGGTAACGGAAGAAGGTGGCCAGAGCGATTACTATTATGCCAAAAATCACCCGGTACCACACGAAGAAGCTCAGCGACCTGCGGCGCAGGTAGTTGAGGAAGAACTGGATAGTGAGTGCACCGGTGACGGCGCTGACGACCATGCCGACCACCAGGGCCGTCCGCATGTCGTGCGGGATACCGGCGATGCCACCCCCATGACGCATCAGATCCCAGGCGTCTTTGGCCGCCGCGCCGGCGATGGCGGGGGTCGCCAGCAGGAAGGAGAAACGCGCCGCCGAGGGCCGGTCGAGATGCCGCAGCAAACCCGCGCAGATGGTAATCCCACTGCGTGAAGTTCCAGGTACCAGGGCCAGCGCCTGCGCAGCGCCAATGGTGAGGGAATCGGTGGCTGACACGCTGCCCAGGTCTTTGTTTCGGGTACCCTGCTTGTCGGCCCACCACATGAACAGGCCGACCAGGATCAACATGCTCCCGATCAGATACTGGTTATTCCGCCAGACGTTTTCGGCCAGGTCCTTGACCAGCAGGCCGGCGATGCCTGCGGGAACGGATCCGAGCACCAGCAGCCATAGCAATTTCGGGTTGCGCTGCAAGGCCGAATCGGTGCCGATTTGCAGGCCGAACCCCTGGCCGATCACCTGGACCCAGTCGTGAAAGAAGTAGACGATAACCGCCGCCACGGTTCCTACATGCAGCGCGATATCGAAGCTGAGGCCCTGGTCGTTCCAGCCGAGCAGCCAGGGAATCAGCGCCAGGTGCGCCGAGCTGCTGACCGGGAGAAACTCCGTCAGGCCTTGAATGATGCCGAGAATGATTGCGTGTAATAAAGGCACGAGTTTCCAGGTTAGCGCGGAAGAGCACGGTAGAATATCCACCAATGGCCGTGACCCTCGTACTGGCGGTCCTGCTGGCCGGGGCGTTGGTCTACTCGTTGCTGGCCGTGATCGCGGCGCTTCGATATCTTGCAGTCCGGCCGCCTGATCTGGCAGCTACCGAGCCTGTCAGTATCCTGAAGCCGCTGGCTGGGCTCGACCTGGATCTGGAATCCAATCTCCGGACGTTTTTCGAGCAGAACTACCCTAGGTTTGAGATTTTGTTCGCGGTACGCGAGGAGAGCGATGCTGCGGTCGCGGTAGTGCGGAAACTGCAGAAGGAATATCCGGCGGTTGCGTCGCGCCTGCTGATCACGGGCGAGCCTCCGTATCCGAACGCGAAGGTTTTCAGCCTGGATCGGATGATGGCGGAGGCCGCGCACGATCTTCTGGTCATGAGCGACAGCGACATCCGGGTGACGCCGTCGCTGCTCAAGACCATTGCGGCCGAATTTCGGGATCCCAAGTTGGGTGTGGCCACCTGCCCCTATCGCGCCGTGGCCGGTTTCAGCTTCTGGTCACGGCTGGAGGCGATCGGGATGAATACCGATTTCCTCTCCGGGATTCTGGTGGCGAGGATGCTGGAAGGGATGCGTTTCGCGGTGGGTCCGACCATCGCCGCGCGCAGGCACGTGCTGAAATCGATCGGCGGCTTCGACCGGCTTAAGGATTATCTAGCCGAGGATTTCGTCATGGGCAGATTCGCGGCGGAAGCCGGCCACGGCGTGAGCCTGTCATCGTTTGTGGTCGAGCACCACATCGGCAGTTCCGACTTTAGTCACAGCGCTGCGCATCGATTAAGGTGGACTCGCAGCACTCGCCGGTCGCGTCCCTCTGGTTACGTCGGACAGTTGTTCACGATGCCGCTTCCCCTGGCGCTGCTGCTTACGGCGTGGAATCCGGCACTGTGGCCGGTGCTTCTGGTCGCGCTGGCGATCCGCGGCGTCGCTGCCTGGACCGTATCCGAGCTGGTGCTGCACGCGCGCATCAACTGGGTTCTTCTTCCCCTGGAAGATATCGCGGGTTTCTGCTTCTGGATCGCCGGATTCTTCGGTAATACGATCCTGTGGCGGGGCCGCCGCTACACGCTGGAATCGGATGGCCGCTTTCGGCTTATTTCTTCTTAGGCGCGGTAAACGAGAGATTGTTCGAGAAGAACGGCAGCACTCTTAGCTCCCAGCGATCCTTGATGTGATTGGTATGGTCGCCTTCGTACGTTTCGTAGGTGTGGGTAACTCCCAGGCGCGTGAGTGATTCGTCTAATTCCTTGTTGGAAGGCTCGAGGCCATCCTGCAGCCCGCAGTCCATCATGAAGGCCTTATACTTCTTGAGATTCGATGCGTACTGATCGACCATCGCCAGCGGCGAATTGGCCACATATTTCGCCGCTACGGACGGTACCACCTGGCCGTCCTTGGTAGGCAGGTCGAAAAATTGCGGCGGATTCATCGGATTCGGAGCCCAAGCCGCGGCCTGTGCGGAACCGACGTTTGCGAAATTTCCTCCGCGTCCGGCCTTGCCATTGCCGTCGCCCTTGTTTTGCGGAGGAGGCGTGAACGCTTTTCCATCGCCCTGTTTGGCGGCGGGTGCGGGGCCGCGACCCGTTGCGAAGGGATTATTCATCAGACAGCACGAGCTCATCGGATAAATAGCAGCGTACATTTCGGGATACTTCATGGCGAGGCGCAGCGTTCCGTAACCGCCCATGGAGTGCCCGGCGAGGCCTCGGCTTTCGCGGCTGGCAATGGTGCGATAGTGGCTGTCGATATAACTCACCAGGTCCTCGGTGAGGAAGGTTTCCCAGTTGCCGGTGGTGGGCGAGTTGGAATACATGCTGCCGTCGTAAATGGTGTAGGAATCGGGGAAGACGAGGATCATCTCCTTGGAAGTCCCGGCCGCTGCCGTTTTATCAGCCGCATCGGAGGCCCACATGACATTCGTGTAGCTCTCGGCATGCGCGCCGTAACCGTGCAAGAAATACACGACGGGGTAGCGCTGATTGCGATTTTTGGTGTAGCTGACGGGCAGGTAGACGATGACTTCGCGGTCGGGAGAATCGCCCTCAAGATTCCCTTCGAGGGATTTTCCGTGGACCACGATTTTCTCCATGGACCCGGGACGTTCAGGCGCTTTCTGCTTGCCGAATCCTTTTTGCTTTTGCTGCGGCTGGTCGCCTTTTTGTTGTCCGCCGTTTTGCGAAAACATTAAGCCGGCCGCGGTGACGAGGAGCGCCAGTGTGAGCGTGCAGTTGAAGAAGAACGTGAGTCGAGTGGATTTCATAAAGCCCCCCAAGTCCTCACGTCAGTGTATACCTAGCGGTCGCTATGCTCAAAGGTGCTGACTTTATCTAGGCACGATCAGCATCCGGTCGATCTCAATCTTGACGCTTTTGTTCATCAGGCCGCCCCGCCTGAGAGCGACTTTGATCTCATTGAACTGCTTCATGCGCGGAGCCGCGGGAATCGGAAATACGACCGTTTCGCGGCTATCCGTCGGGTTGCTGCCTCGGGTGAACCGTTGTCCCAGACTCTCTCCACCGCGCGGATCAAACTTTTCCGTATCCACCAGGAAAAGTTCCAGCCCGACGGGACGCTGGGTGTCTGGTCCCGAAATCACCAGTTGGATATTACTGCAGGATGCAGGATCGAGGGGTGAGTTCAGCGGCTGATGGGCTTCCATCAGCATGGGTCCGCCATCGGTCCCGAAGGAAAGCTTGGACGGGTTCCCGCGGCGGATGAGAGACTTCGGCGGCGGCCGGCGGTAACGAGGCAGGAACATCCAGTATTCGCCCGAAAACCTGATATCCAAGGGTTCCATCAACTTGGTTTTGGACTGCTTCGCGCGCCTGCGGCCATCGGAAGTCAACTCGGACTCCCGCAACATGGATGGTGCGATGAGCACGGCATTCTTTTCCAGTTCCCGCAATAAAATCACTCCGGGGAAGTTATCCGCGAATAGACTGGCGCCGCCAGTTTCGCCGGCGCCTGTGGATCCGCCTCCGCCCCGCCTATTGAGCATCAGCCCGACTGTCACCAACAAGATCAGCAGCAGGCTCAGAACCGAGTGAGGCAAACTGGCGGGCTTCTTAGGGGTATAAGCACCTACGACCATCGCCAAAGAAGTGAGCATCGCGATGCTGAGGGCTAAGATGGCAGCCGACAGCAGTTCCGATCCGCGGGCAAGGGCCAGAAGGCTCGCGTGTATCGCCAGAGAGCAAATCACGGCAGCCAGCAGCCTCTTCATGAACAGAATGCTGCTGATTCCGAACGGCACGCGGCGGCGCGAGTACAGCCGTCGCGTCATGAGACGAGCTGTGCTGAAAACGACAACCGCACCGGCCGCGATGGCGATCGGCGTTAAAGCCGACATCAGGAGGATCGCGAGCGAAAACCAGATGCCTAAGCTCACTGCTCGCCTCGGGTGTCGAATACGCCCTGGGCTGGTCCACCGAATCGTCAGATAGACGCACACGGCAATTGCCGCACCATAAGCCCAATCGAGGACCAGTTCCAGTACCGATCGAGCGATCGAATAGGGCAAAGGAAATCGCTCCAGGCGTGGACTGATCGAGGTCACCCAGACGAACCAGCCTGTTGCGATCGAAGTGAGAGCGATAGCGCAGAGGGTTCCGTAGCGCTGTGCGGACAGTCTGCCCATCTGACCTTTCATTGACACCGGAAAGGGCCAGCGGGTTCCATCGGTCGATGGGGTGCCGCGCGAATAATGCTTTAGCTTTTTCCCGATGTTGCCTGAATGCTGGTCTCCGTCCAGGGAATATCGACCGGCGGAGCATTACTGGCCGACTTGGGAGTTTCGACCGGTAGTGTGAAAAAGAACGTGGATCCTTCGCCCGGTTGCGACTCTGCCCAAATCCGTCCGCCTAAAGACTGTACGATTCGCCGGCATATGGCCAAGCCAACGCCGGTTCCGGGATATTCCTCGGCGGTGTGCAAACGTTTGAAGGGTCCGAAAATCGTACTTGCGTACTTTTGGTCGAACCCGATTCCGTTATCGCGAATGGAGATGACCCATTCCTGCCCTTGTTGCTGGGCGCTGATGTGCACCTTCGGAGGCTCGTCCGGTTTGCGGTATTTCAAAGCATTCGAGACCAGGTTCTGAAACAGCCGAACCATCTGGCCGCGATCGGCCTGTACGGTAGGCATGGGATCGTGCGTGACCGTCCCGCCACTCTCCTCTATCGCCGATTCCAGGTGCGTCAGAGCGGCCTCGAGATCCTCGTCCAGCGCAATCGAGGCCGGACGTTCCTTCTCTGTCGTCAGGCGCGCATACGCCAGCAGATCTCTCACCAGGTCATTCATGCGGGCGGATGCCCCAATGATGAAGTTCAGATACTTGTCTGCATCGGCATCCAGCTTGCCCTCATACTTTTGGGCGAGCAGTTCAGCGTACAGGCTCATGGTGCGTAAGGGCTCCTGCAGATCGTGACTCGCGACGTAAGCGAACTGTTCCAGAGCCGTGTTGGATTCCGTCAGCGAATCCTGCAATTGTTTGCGTGCGGTTTCGTCCGTCAGGATCTTGGCATAGCCGATGAGATTGCCTTGTTCGTCGCGCAGAGCGTTCATGAACCCATTGGCGAAAAACTCCGATCCGCCTTTAAGGCGGTGCCAACGGATATCGGTCGCCGATCCCGTCTCCTGCGCTTTCTGCATCTCCGACTCGCAGACTTCAATGGCCTTCTCCTCCGGCGTGAAGATGATGCTGGCGTGCTGTCCGATCCACTCTTCTTCGGAATAGCCCAGAAGTCGCTCTACGCCGGCGTTCCAGGACGTGAGGATGCCCCGCGGGTCGAGCATAAACATCGCATAGTCGCGCAACTCCCGGACCTGCATCCGGTACAGGTCGGCTGCTTGCAGAGTCGTGAGAGGGTTGGATTTCTCCGAAGACGGTTCATGCATAAGAATTCCGACGGATGCCCTCATGCTAACATCCCGAAATTGGAGGTGTCCCGTCGGCGCGAGCTAGGGAATCAGGACGGACCGGTTGATCCAGAGGATGTTATCCCAGCTCAGTACCTGCTCGGTTCCATCGAAGAGTCTGGCGAAGCTGCCGCCGGCGCCTTTGAACGAAAAACTCTTCACCCGATCGGGAGGATTTGTGGTGACGTTCTTCAGGATGTCCAAAACCTGCTCCTGTTTCGAGATCTGGTAAACGCTCGGATTCTTGGCTGAATAGAATTTGGTCTCTGTAGGATTGGTCTTGTTGCCGACGCCCGGCGTAAACCCGATGTGCAGTTCCAGGTGCTCGCCCGTTGCAGCCTTGAATACCCAGTCCTGCGAGGTGAGTGCGGCGAGGCCCATTTGCTCGTGCAATATCCGCATGTCATGAGTGGTCGCCGGCAGATACACGCCGAACGGACCCGGAGCGTCAGCTGGGTCCTCGGTCAAGCCTCCGATGACGAGCTGGACGTTGGCGCCGGTCGGATCCTTCACGGGAGCTACCAGGTACACCAGCCGGTTCGATCCTTTGCCAACAGGCTTTCCGTCGGGGCCATTGATGGTGACGCGGTTGATGAAGACCGCCCGAAGATTGCAATCCTTGGCTGCGCCTTGCGCCGCGACGTTAGGCGTCCAGCCCTTGGGCAGGTACGATGCCAAGGCGGCGTCGGGAACCTTGAGGTCGAGCTGGAACCGGGTTTCGGAGCTGTATTCCTGCAGAGTCTGGGCGATTGCGAAAGGCGCCAAGACTGCAAATAGAAGGGCGTGTTTCATTGGCTGCAATCATATCAAGCGCGGCGCTTCGCGCGTTGGCCGAGGGCATCGTAAGCGGCGTACTTGTACAGTTCAGAAAGCGTCGGATAGTTGAAGCAGATCTGGATGAACAGGTCCGCCGTGGACTCCTGCAACAAGGCAGTGAGACCCACGTGGATCAGCTCGGTGGCCTGCTCGCCGATCACGCTCACGCCCAGCAGCCGCATGTCCTCTTCGCGGAACAGTAGTTTGAGGAATCCGTCACGATCGCCGATGATCTGCCCGCGCGGGTTATGTTCATAGCGAGCCCGGCCCACCACGTAGGGGATATTCGCCTTTTGCAGCGACTCTTCGGTTTCGCCCGCCACCGAGCATTCCGGAATCGTGTAGATGCCGTAGGGAAGAATCGGCGCGACCGCCGTCTTGTACTTCAGGTCGAATGCGTGAACCATAGCGACTCGAGCCTGCTCCATGGAGGTGGAAGCCAGGGCAGGGAAGCCGATCACGTCGCCCGCAGCGTAGATGTGCGGCGCAGCCGTTTGATAGTGCGCGTTGACCTCGATCTGTCCGCGCGAGCTGGGCTTCACGCCGACCGCTTCCAGATTCATGCCGTCGGTGTTGCCCGACCGTCCCGCCGCGGCCAGCAGAGTGTTCACGTTCGCGGTCTTGCCCGACTTGAGCTTGATGTTCAGCAGGTCGCCGGCTTCCACGCTCTCAATGCTTTCGTTGAGCAACAGGCGGATTCCCATCTTGGACATGCTGGCGGCGAGCGCATGCGAGATTTCGCCATCCAGAAACTGCAGCAGCCGGTCGCGCCCTTCCACCAGCGTGACCTCGACGCCCAGCGCCTGAAACAGGCACGCGTATTCGCACCCGATCACGCCGCCGCCGGCGATCAGCATGGTCTTGGGAATATCGCCGATGGCCAGAATGGTGTCGGAATCGTAGACGCGTGGATCGTCGAAAGGAAAGTTGGCGGGGCGATGCGGGCGGGATCCCGTCGCGATCAGGAAATAGCCGGCAGTTAATGTGATCGCCGCGCCGCCATCCTGTGCGATCGAAATCGTGTGTGGATCGGTGAATGACGCAAATCCGCGGTACCGGTCGATATGATGGCGTTCCAGGTTCGCTTGAATGCGAACGCGCTCGGTATCGGTAACGTTCTGTTGATGAAAAAGAAAATCGCGCGCGGTGACCTGATCGGACAATCCCAGAGTGACGCCGTGCAGTCCGCGCTGGCGGAATCCGGAAAGATAGAGTGCGGTCTCGCGCAGGGTCTTGGACGGAAGCGTCCCGGTGTTGGCGGCGGCTCCACCCAAGGCGGCAGCTTTTTCGACCAGCGCAACCTTCTTGCCGAAGTAAGCCGCCTGGGCCGCGCCCTTCTCGCCTGCAGGGCCCGAGCCGATCACCACCAGGTCAAATTTGCTGGCGCTCATTCCATTCATGGTCTCTCAGATCGGCGGGTTTTTGATATTCTTTGGTCCATGTGGAGACCAGCGCGATCCATTTTGCTGGGATTGCCGTTCGTCTTCCTGGGCGCGGCGACATGGGCTCAACCGGGGGCCTCGCCCGCCGGTCACTGGGAAGGCTCCATCCAAGCGCTGAATCAGGCGGTCGACCTTAGTGCGGATCTCGCCAGGAATCCGGCGGGTGTTTGGATTGGATCCCTCAGTATTCCGATGGCGAACGCGATCGATCTGCCTCTGACCGATATTTCGGTCCAGGACAATGCGGTGCGGTTCGCGATCGCTGACTTTCCCGGGAAGCCGGCGTTTGAGGGCAAGCTCTCAGCGGATCGAAACGAGCTGGCGGGAAACGCGACCAACCCCAACGGCGTGGTTCCCTTCAAGCTGCTGCGAAAGGGCGAGGCGAACGTAAAGTTGCCCACGCCAAGCACCGCGATGTCGGTTGATTTCGAAGGAACCTGGAACGGAACTATCGATGCCGGCCAAGCGATTCTCCGTGTGGTGGTGAAACTATCGCGCGCGGCAGACGGTTCTGCGGCCGGAAGTATGATCAGCGTCGATCAGGGTGGGCAGGAGATTCCGATGTCTACCGTGACTATCCAGGGCAAGCAGCTGCAGTTCGAAATGCGGGCAGTGGGCGGCATGTTCCGCGGTGTTCTGGGCGCTAACGGCGAAATCGCCGGAACCTTCGCGCAAGGCCCCGCTAGCCTGCCCATGGCTTTGAAACGCACCTCGGCTGGAGCAAAATAGCTTACATGAAGTATCGAAAGTTAGCCGTCTTGATCGTATTCAGCGCGTCTCTGTGCGCGTATGGGCAGTGGGTGAACCATCCGACTCCGGGAGGCCCCAGGACTCGCGACGGGAAGCTGAACCTTTTGGCGCCCGCTCCTCGCATGAACGGCAAGCCGGATCTAACTGGAGTCTGGCAAGCGGAGCCCGCTCCGATGGAATTTTTGAGGAACGCGCTGCCGGGAGGACTGAACGGACTGGGAGAGTATCCGCCGTCAAAATATTTCCTGAACATCCTGGCAGATTTCAAACCTGAGGAAGCGCCGCTGCATCCCGCGGCCGCCGCGGCTTTTGCCAAACGCGCGCAAACGATGGGTGGCGGCTCTCCCCTCACGCGCTGTCTGCCTGCCGGCGTTCCGATGGGGGATCTTGTGCCGATTCCTATCAAGCTGGTCCAGACGCCCGGCCTTTTGATGATGCTGTATGAGCATGACAACAGCTTCCGGCAGATATTTACCGACGGTCGAAAGCACCCTGTGGATCCGCAGCCGTCGTGGCTCGGGTACTCGGTTGGCAAGTGGGAAGGCGACACGCTGGTAGTGGAGACGATGGGATTCAACGATCAGAGCTGGCTGGATGCTTTTGGGCATGCGCACAGCGATGCCATGCGCGTAACTGAGCGCTTCCGACGCCGCGACTTTGGTCACCTGGACATGCAGATTACCGTAGACGACCCCAAGACCTTCACCAAGCCATTCACCATCAAGTTCGCGGAAATGCTGGTGCCGGATACGGAGCTGCTGGAAAGCTTTTGCGCCGAGAACGAGAAAGACGTGGCGCACATTTCCAACTGACAGAGCTTACTGGGGATTGACCACCAGGGTTTCTTTGGCGTCCACTTTATCGAACTGCATCGGAAAGCTGGTGCCGCCGTAGTAGGCGCCCCACTGGTCCTTGTAGTGTTTCGATAGCACGTGTCCCGATTCGCCGGTCGCCAGGTTGGCCTGCGATTGATCCAGATTCGCAAGATCGACTACCATCCGCATGGATGGCCCCAGGCGTTGCGTCGTCTGTTTGATGCTGCTGGGCGACCCGCTCATCGGCACGGGTCCGATATTGAAGTAGCGCTCGACGAAGAACAACTGACCGCCCACGGGATGATTCAGCTCGAGGCGGATAAACTGGCCGTAGTCCCAGCGGGCGACGCTGGATCCCTGTAGTTTTGCTCCGGCATCGACGGCAGCAGCCAAAGAATTCACCAGCAGATCGTCGTAGCTGGGAAACCAATTTGCCGCGCGCTCACGCAGAAGTCGTTCGATCACGACGGGAGCCAGACGCGCTGCATAGTCGCTTTCGGCGTCTGGGGCGGCAGCTTTCGCGGCGGCCTTGCGCAGCTCGGTATCGATTAACGAGGCGACCATGGGAGCTGCCATTTTCTGTTCCATCTGACCGTTCCAGTTCCGCAATGCGTCCGCCGCTTCGCGAACCTGGGGATTCGATCCGGGGTGTTTATCCCAGGCCCGCACCGTTTGCTGAGCTAAGAAATGCAAGTAGGACGAGTACACGTCCTTCTGGATGTTCAGCATTTCCGCGGGCTGCCACTTGTCGCGCGAAGCCAGCAGGGCGCGAATTCCGCGGGCGCGGTAGGGCGGCGCGAAACCTCCGTTCACCGGATAGCGATAATCCGCGGGGAAAGGATTCTGGTTCGCCGACACGATCATCCCGCTTGGTGGATTGAAAGTCTGCGGAAGGTCGTCATAGGGAATCGTTCCGTTCCACGCGCAATCATTCTTGGCGCCGTCGGCCGGGATGTCGCCGCGACAACCTTGGCGGTTCGGCAACCTGCCGGCGGCGTGATAGCCGATGTTTCCGGTCACATCGGCATAAATAAAGTTTTGGCCCGGACCGGGGTAGTGGCGCAGCGCCTGATTGAACTCCTCCCAGTTCGCCGCTTTGTCGAGTGCCAGGAAGGGAAACTCCATGACGCCGGCCTCGGCCGCCATCCAGCGGAGCGAATAGCTGTTTCCTTGATCGTTCAGAAGCACCGGACCGTGCTCGGTTAGCCACGCGTCGGCCTGCGCAGGCTTCTGCCCCTTCACGCCGATCCAATCGCGATCCAGCACGGCTTGTTTCGCTTGCCCCCCCACCTGATAGCGCCCGGTACGCTCGTCGATCGTTTCCCGATACAGATCTTGGACGTCGAATTCGAGATTCGTCACGCTCCACGCGATGTTGCGATTGTGGCCTAGAATCACTGCAGGAATTCCAGGAAGCGCCGCGCCCGTGACGTCCAGGTCCGTGGCTTTCAGGTGCACCAGGTACCAGGGCGAGGGAATCGACCATTCCAGATGCGGGTCGCCCGCCAGGATCGGCTTGCCGCTGGCAGTGTGCGCTCCGGAAATCGCCCACGCGTTCGATCCGGGAGCTACTTCGGTTCCAGTGCGATCGGGATAGAGGAAAGCGACCTTCTGTGGGTCGCCGGCCGCCAGCATGTGCTGCTTGCGGATTTCTTCCTGCCAGGAAGTGGTCAGCGTGCGATACATTTGCAGTGCCGCTAGGAGAGAATCTTCGATCCTCCAAGGGCGCGGATTGTAATTCAGCAGCGTGAATTCCAGAGGCAAACGGCCGCGATGGGTTTCTAGGTAATAATTCACGCCACGCGCGTACGCCGCGAAGATGGTTCTCGCTTCGGGCGTCAACGTTTTCATCTGCGCTTCGACAATGCGCGCCATGCGGAGCCTGCGCGACTCGCGGTCTTGCTCG
>Ga0105238_10006511_pt1 | contig 11621 bp, 8 predicted proteins | sample KBSC34metaG_FD_81526 | JGI IMG/M metagenome (GOLD analysis project Ga0105238, IMG submission 81526) | Corn rhizosphere microbial communities from Kellogg Biological Station, Michigan, USA - KBS C3-4 metaG | ecosystem: Host-associated > Plants > Roots > Rhizosphere > Soil | place: Michigan, USA... | reverse complement strand
CGGATATGCCGGGCGGAACATCTGCAGGCGGAACTTGCTGCGCTGCAGGTACTTGGAGTGACCGTCGGCGAAGGTGACATTCGCGCCGTCGTTGTGGCGCAGAGCGAGGTTCTGCGGTCCACACGGGGAGCCGAATGGGTTGCCGCCGCCGTCCGTAAATGCGCTGCCGCCATCCTGGAACGGCGCGCCGTCCACGCAGCTGCCGGCAGCTTTCGCCTCGGCATCCGTCACAAGGCGATCATTGGGATCGAAGTCGGCGGTGGATGTATTCCAGGCGTTCCAGAAGTTCGGGTCCTGGCCGCCGCTCGCGGTTACCCAGTTTGCCTGATGGAAGGCCGCACCCACGACTTCCCACGGGCCGCCTGTCTTCCACTGGCTGGATTCTACGATGAAGATGCTGCCGGCCGGCCGCGAAATCGATGAGAGCGCGGCACTATCGAGCAGAGCGGAGATCGAATAACCGTCATTCCGGTGCCCCGAGGCGTCGAAGCCCTGGAAGTTGTTCTTCTGATCCGGGCACTGGCTGACCAGTTGGGATTTGGTATAGGGCTGAACGATTTCCGTCCAGGAGATGCGATGGGTGGGGCCATCGTATGCCGACGGCGGATACATCTCCTCGTTGTCCTGCACATATTGCAATACAGCCAGCCCCATCTGCTTCTCGTTATTGAGGCAGGAGATGGATCGAGCCTTCTCGCGAACCTTTGCGAATACCGGGAACAAGATGGCTGCGAGAATCGCTATAATAGCTATGACAACGAGTAATTCAATAAGTGTAAAACCTGATTTGCGTGACATTTTGTAGTTCTCCTCGATTTTGATAGTTTAGATAAGGTCGTTGCCGGCATTGCCGGCGATGTAATCAATGGTCGTACTGTGGGTCAGTTCCCCTCCTTTATACGGCCTTTGCGGCTTGGCAGCAGCAGGGACGATGGGCCGAGGGTGATTGTATCGCTTTCGGGCAACTGTCCTGCCAGGACTCTGTCCAGGAGGTTGAACATCAGTCGAACGAGTTCGTTCGGATCGAATTCCAGCCTTGTGATCTGGTCATCGTAGGCATACAGAACCGAAGAATCCCGGTTTGCATGGCTGACGATCTCGATATTCTGCCCTTTGCCATGAGAACGCATCGCTTTTAAAGCGCCCATCGCCATGACATCGTTCATGATCAACAGGCCGTCCGTCTTGGAAACGAGTCCCTGATGGATCAAGCGCTCCGATGCATTGTATCCCTGCTGATGCGGCGGATCCGAGCTGCCGTCATAGCTCCAGAACAGTTCATCGCTATAGGGCAGAGAATGGGCCTCCATGACTTCTTGAAATACCACCCGCAAATCTGTATATGCGTCGTGCTCAAGCTCGCCTTCCTGGTGCGGCTTGTTCTTGACATCGTCGTTGAACCCCGAAGCCCACATGCGGATGCTGCGACACCCAAGGCCGATCAGGTGCTTAAGTCCGATCCTGGCGGCTTCCGGCATGTTGACGACGACATAGTAACTTCCAAGGCCGGCGAATGCGATCACGGGAACCCCATGCGCCTTGATCCACTCTGCGGTATCGTAGTCGAGACCGATCCCTAGAACAGCATCTACGCGCCCCTCCTCAATCAGCTTTGCAAGGTGATCGTCGAGCGGCTGCTCCGGGCCGGACTTGCTCCGAACCGTATGGATCGTCAACGATTCCTGCCGGACCTCGCTACGGGTCTGCGCCGCAACGATGAACTTGCTCCACAGGAGATCCCAGAAGACCGATGCAGAGTCCGTGCGGAACCAGGAGGCCCGCACAATGAGAGCAATATTTTTCTGGAACAGCTTGGGCGAAACGTAGATGCCGCTGCCGCGCTGCCGGAAAATCACATTCTGCGATTCAAGCTGCTGCAGCGCTTCATTGATGGTAACCCGGCTCGTCTCGAAAGATTGGCACATCTCATCGATCGTCGGCAGCTTGGCGTTGGAACCACTCTCAAAGGCCAGCTTACGAAGACTACGATGTACGACATCGACTTTAGTCTCCGCTCGTTCGCTGCTCCGCTTCCACTTTTTATTCTGAGATGTTTGCATAACTTAAAATTGTTCTAGGGAACATTTACTGAGCACATCATATCACGAGGATAAAATCATGTCAAGCCTTTATTAAAATCAATATTGACGCAATAAAAGCCCCAGAATACACTTATATTAATATGATATCTAGAATCATTACCCTAGAATACTTCTTTGTGCACGCCTGTTCTGGCAGATGTGCGAGTGTCATAATGATAGCACAAGCGAGTAGCGGAACGCTGCGGCCGGCTTCTTCCACGACAAAAGCGGCAGAATTAGGATAATGTGCGCATGGCAAAGACCATTGACATAAACTCCGTAATTACGTCGGATACGGCGGCTTCCGTAGTCGCCCGGCCGGTCGACACTCTCTTTAAGCTATCCGTTTATCAGGTCGCCCGGACATCCTACCAGTCGCTCAATGCGACGATCCGGCATCAACACTGGGCAATCAGCCATATTGCCGTGGGAAATGCGTTCACTACCGCCGCAGGCCTTTCCTATCGAGCACAGGCAGGTTCGGTTCTCATTCATCCGCCCGGCCTTCAGTATGTTGAGTATGCAGAGCAGCCCGGCACGCATGAGTGGATTATTTTTGAAGCGTGGACGAACCAGAACGCCGCCCTCTTCGATGTCTATCCGCTCAGCCCGGTTGTCGAACTGAGTTCTCCAAAGGCTTTCCCGGCAATATTCGATCAGCTGCTGAATGTTTGGGCAGACACCAGCTTACCGCACTCGCGCCGGGACATTGAGATATCTCGTCACACCGCTGAAATTCTCCATTTGCTGATTGCGGAGTGGATAGAGGCCGGGGCAGCGCCTCGTCCTGCGGAAATGCGCGCAGTGGAATCTCGCTTTGCCGATTTAGTCACTTACATCGCCGATCATGCCCATGAGCATTTGACACGAGCCGACCTGGCGGCTCGCGCCTGTCTGCACCCTAACTCTCTGGATCGGCTGTTCCGCTCCACGTATGGCATAACGCCGATGCGACTGCTGATGAATACACGTCTGCGTATGGCTCGGGAGTTGCTCGACACAACGGATAGCACTCTCGATGCGATCGCAGAGTCATGCGGATTTGAGGACGCAACGTATCTTATACGCGTCTTCAAATCCGCATTTCACACTACGCCGGGCAGGTACCGCGAAGCCGCGCGCAAGGCAAGCCATGCCTATTCGTAAGCGCCACCCGGCTACCCCACCGGAACCGAGCGACGCCGGTAAAGAGACCGCGGATAAGGCGCGGCATCGCCCGCGTACTTCGCCATCATTGCGTTCATCTTCACCCTGGCTTCGGCCGGCCAGGATTCGGGCACGGATTGAGCCTTTGCGGCCATCTGGGCCTGAATTCGTTCCGGCAGCGACGCCAAATCCGGCTGATACCAGAGAGTAATGAGCGTTCGTCTGTCACTCGTATTATTCTCATGGGCCGCATGCAGCAGCCTCGCATCTCCTATCAATAAGTCTCCGGCCATTACCGGGACATCAATCTCATCAGCCTGGTCGGAAAACTCCACACCCTGTGGATCCTGCGCTTGCCCAAGCGCTTTTGAATGTGGTTCGGCAATGAGATCGTGCAGCGGATGATGGTTGACGTGCGAACCCGGTATGACACGAAGGCAGCCATTTTCCCGGCGAGTATCCGAAAGGTAGTACATGCAGAAAAGTTGGGGCGCGGGCAGCTCATAGCTGCGCTCATCTTCCCAGGCAAACCAGTCGTAGTGCCAGAAGAGCCGGGGACTGCCGCCGGGCTTGCTGATGATGTAGCCGTCGGAAAACTTGGGATCCGTGAAGCCAAGTTCATGGAATGCATCCAACGCCGCCGGATATGCGACGAGTTCCGCAAAGATGGGATCCGAATTCGTGGGCAGCATGCTGCCCTGAGCTCGAACCTTGTTGCGTTCATCAAGAGATTGGACGTCGAGCAGGCGGTTCGTGACGTCACGAAGCCGATCGATCAGGTCCTGAGATAGAGCCTGCGGAAAGACACAGTAGCCATCGTCGATCAACTGGCGGTATTTGTCGGCGGTCATGTTAGTTACCTCGGCGTGATTTGCTTTGGGAAAGTATAAATGACAGCCGAGAACAGGACAATGACGGAAATGGACAGGAAATCGGACGATCTACGCATTAATTTCCTGGATAACCCGTGAGGGCAAAATATACCTTGACAGACCAATCTTATGGTTGATATAATTTCGCTGTAACGTTACATCAAAATATTCTACATAGCAGATTAATGCAGGAGCGATGGCAGAACCTAAGTACTATCACAGCCTAATTATAAGGTGTTATAAGCATTTATAGAATTCTATAAATGCTTATAACACCTTTTCGCGGTAATCCATATGACGCAGAAACAATACAGAAACAACGGCCGCATCTCCGCAACACTGCCCTATGCTCTGGGCGCAATGGTTCTTGCATTGACTTCCCCGGCAAGCGCACAGTTATCGCGCGATCCGTGGTATCAACCATTCAGCGCAAACAGCATCTGGAATACTCCCATCGGAAGCAGCGCTACATACACAACCATCACACTGGGAACATTCGGAGATATGCTCCACGACCAGGAATATCTCATCGTCGAAAATCCTAACGATCCAATCAGGAAAATCGCACAACCCGGAAATCCCAGCGCCTACTTCAATATCCATGTCGCAGACGGATGGTATCCGGAACCCTATCTCCTCCCCTATCACACACCCAACAACTGCGCAGCATTCCTGGAAAACGACGGCATCTCACTCTACCAGTTCACTCCCCTGCGCCGAGACGACGGAAACGGAAACGGATACACTACCGGAGATCTGCAGGCCTTCTGGTACAACGGAACCGACGGACCCGCATTCCTCTCCACCAATCTTTTTGGAGACGGCAACGGCGGAGAGCATGCCGGAAGCCAACTCTCATGCCTGGGTGGGGACATCCGCAAGGGAGAGTTCACCGACAACAATGTCAACAATCCCATCAAGCATGCCGTCAAGCTCGAACTCGACTGGGACCAGCTCTACCGCAGCACCACCGATACCACCAACCGCAGTCAGACATTCCGATGGCCCGCAACCACATCCGACAACGGTTATGCCGGCTATGCGGGAACCAACTCCGCACTGAGAATGGGATCGCTGCTTGCCGTTCCCACCACCGCCACCGAAACGAGCCTTGCCCTTCAGACCGTGCCCGGCAAAAAGCTCTTCCACGCCCTGCAGGATTTCGGCGGCTACATCGTGGACACGTCGGCGGGCAATAATTTCCGCCCCAACGGCGGGCACCGCATGAATATCTGCTTTGAGAACGGGGTTGAGACGGACTTCCAGAACACGTACGGCTACTCGCTGGACACGGGATCGAACACAACCAACTCCTGGTACAACGACCTCAAAGCGATCTACGGCGCTCTGAAAGTTGTGGACAACAACACGGCGAGCACCATCGGTGGGGGCGGCACGCCGCGCGTCTCGGTTCGTCCTTTGAACTATGCGGTGAACCCCAGCTTCGAGTACGACCAGTCTTCGGCATCCACGCCCATCGGCTGGACCAAGTACAGTCCCAACGGCTCTGGCGACTACAATGCCTGTTACCTGGAGAACCTGGGGGTAGCGCACGGCGGATCGTATCAGATGACATGCTACCGTGCGACCTCGTTCTCGATCCAGCCTTACCAGCAGATCCACAATCTCGCGAATGGAAACTACATGTTGACGGCGTGGGTTCAGAGCAGCGGCGGGTTGAGCACCGCTAACATGTATGCCTGGCGCTTTACGGACCCGAATGGCGGCACGCTGCAGACGGCCCCAATCCCCTCGACGGGTTCGGGCAGCGGCGATTGGCGTCAGATCACCATTTCAAACATCAAAATTACGGATGGTCAGTGCGAAATCGGTTTCCAGGCGGCGGGCAGCGGAGTGTGGATGCGCGTCGACAATGTCGAATTGTATCAATCGAAAGCGACACCCGTCTCTATTACTTCCGGCCCAACCGCGACACGCAGCGGAACAACATCGACAATCACCTGGACTACCAATATCCCCTCGAAATCGGAAGCCTATTACGGCACAACACCGTCGCTCGGTAAAACTCTTTCCAGCGCAACGTCCGTTACATCGCACAGCATAACGCTTACCGGCCTTTCCGCAACCGCCACGTATTACTACAAAATCATATCCACGGACGGTATCACGTCGGCGGCATCGGACATCAGAATACTCGCTCCAGCTCTAGCGCCCACGATCGTCTCTTTCACACCGGCCTCCGGACCGGTCGGAACATCCGTCACGATAACGGGCACAAACTTAACGGGCGTTTCATGGGTAAAGTTTAACGGAACCGTCTCAAAGTCGGTTACTCCGGTGTCCCCGACATCGCTTAAAGCTGTTGTCCCTGTGGCAGCGACGACGGGCAAGATCTCACTGATGACGTCCGGCGGCATAGCGTCAAGCGCTTCATCATTCACGGTAACGGCAGCCGCGACAAAATAGCGATTCTTGCATGAGCAGGGTTGGCTCCTGCTCATGCGCCCCGTTCTCTGATCGAGCAAGCGTATTGCGGCAAGCCATAATAATCTTTTTATTTTGTTATTGACATGGCGGCAAAAAGACCATATAATGAGCTTATCTAAACATGTTAAGGTCAGCGTAATCATCGCCCAAGCCGCTTATGAGCAACCGCCGTACAACAGAGAATAAGACAAGCGTCAATATGGACGACGTGGCCCGGGCGGCTCAGGTTTCCAAGGCAGCTGTGTCTCTCGTGCTGAACAACCGGCCCGGACAGATCAGCGCGGATACCCGCAAACGAATCCTTCTGGCGGTGCGCGAAACGGGATACCGGCCCACGGCATCATCCCGCGCCGATGTCCGGTCGAAGCTGGCGGCTGTCGGGTTTGTCGTAAGCACGAATGCATCCGATCTGCTATTGCCGGGATATCACAGCCGCATCTTCCGGCCCCTGCTGCGAGCTGCCGAGGCCGCGCAGATCAATGTGATGATCTACACGGGCGGCCTGTTCGATGTGGACACGGAAGAGAATGTGCGCAGCTACTGCGACGGCCGTTGCGATGGCCTGATACTGTGCACTATTCGCCGGGGATCGACGCTGCCGCAGGTGCTTTCGGAGCGCGGCACGCCCTATGTCGTGGTGGGATGCCTGGTAGATGAATTCGGCGCAACATGTGTCGATGTGGATAACCGAGCGGGTGTCGCGGCGCAGATCGGCCACCTTGTAGAGATGGGGCACAGGCGTATCGCGTTCTGCCCGGGGCTGGACTTCGTTCCCGCCGCAATCGCCAGGCAGACTGCGTTCCGGTCCATCATGCAGGAGATGGGCCTTGAAGTGATCGACTGCGGGACACCCGTCGTGGGAGAGTTTTCGCTGGATTATGCTCAGTGGGCAAGGCAGATCGCCGAGATGCCGCAAAACCTGCGTCCCACCGCCATTGTCGGTTGGAACGACGATTCCGCGGCCGAGATCATGGGCGCCTGTGTCCGGCTCGGCATTCGCATACCGGAGGAGCTGTCCGTGGTCGGCTTCGACGACTCCCATACCGCGGAAAGCGTGCTGCCAGGAATGACGTCCTACCGGCAGCCCTATGACCAGATCGCGGCGACGGCTTTGAGCCTGCTTGAAGACGCCTTTTACCGCAACCCGATCGAAAAACGGCACGTCGAGCTAGCCGGCGGCCTTACAGTGCGAGGGAGTGTCGCTCCCAGCAAGCAGCAGAGCTAGATCAAACGGTGCGTTAAACTCGTTTAGGAATATGCGCAAACATCATCATATAAATTGTCTGAAGGAAAAAGATCATGAAACTCCATCGAAACGCATTTACTTTGATTGAATTGCTCGTTGTCATAGCTATTATAGCGATTCTCGCCGCTATCCTCTTCCCGGTATTCGCAAAGGTCCGCGAGAAGGCCCGCCAGACCAGCTGCGCATCCAACGAGAAACAGATCGGACTCGGCATTCTGCAGTACGTGCAGGACAATGATGAGACATTCCCAATCGGCGAAGCCACGCCCTGGGGTGTGGCTACCGGAAATGGCGGCGGCTCTCACTGGACGAATGCGATCGATCCCTACATGAAGAGCCTGGGCGTCCTGGCCTGCCCGGACGATGCCAAAGGCGGGCACCACGACTGGTACGGCACGAGCATGTCCTACGCCGCCAACGGCCTGATAGGTACAGGACAGACGGGCAAGCTCCTGGGCGTCATGTCGATCAAAGGCTTCGACGGCTGGATCTCCTATCCATCCGCAACCATGGCTTCCGTGAATCGTCCATCAGACACCATTCTTGTTGGCGAGAAGCACGCCGACCAGACACAGACCTACTGGGTCAACGGTTCCGGATGGGCCGGCGGCGCGAATCTGCTCTTCATGGGAGCGGCTCTTGACGGCCAACCGGCGGCAGTATGGGGCGACCTTCAGATCCCCGACGGCTCCCGCGCCACGGCAGCGTACCCGCTCGGCCCGAACGGCGCCGTTTCCGCCAAGCACACCGACCGAGCCAACTTCCTGTTCACCGACGGCCACGTGAAATCGATGCGGCCGTCCGACACCAACCCGAACAACAATGCGGATGCCACGATCAATGCATCTAACAATATGTGGGACGCGACCCGCAACTAACAGATAAGAGTCCGGACACCCTCTTCGTGGTGTCCGGACTCGATTGAGGCAGAACGAATGAAGAACCCTAAACCAATCGCGATATGCGCCCTGATTCTCCTGGCCGGCATGAGCAGCGGCTGCGGCCAGACCGATCAGTCGAACATCAGCAATATGAGCCGGGCCGACCAGGAAAAGGCGTTCAAAGCTGATCCTAGCAAAATGCCGGCAGACGTAAAGGCGATGCTCGCGAAGCAGAAGACGCATTAGGACCCACCCCATCCCCTCCCGAAGGGAAGGCACGTACCGGTTCGCAATGGCGTTTCGCTTCTTGGCGCATTGCCAAGCGCAATTGACCTCTATGAGCAGTGTTGCGCCTTCCCTTTGGGGAGGACGCAAGGAGGGGTCTTAACGAGTGCCCCCTACGACCTTATCCCGTCAGGAACGACATGCCCCGTTATTCACTATCCGCCTCACTGGCCCTTTGCTGCGCCATCACTACGCCGCTCACGATTCACTGTCAGGCCCAAAACGCGATATCAGCGAAAGCCGCCCCGGCACCAATCTTAAACCTGGACCAGCCTCTCCTTTTCTCATACGGCACGTGGGAGAAGCGGGCCGCCGTGTCGAACGGCGTCGCCCATTTCGATGCAGACGGGATCACGCCCAAAGGCGGAGGCGGCGTCAATCTGGCATCCATCCTGAACCTGACGTCACATTCCGGCGATTCCCCCACCCTTCGACTGCGAGTCGGGCCTCGAAATACGCTGAAGACCGTCAAACTGATGCTTTCAGACCAGGCCGGCAACAGCAGCACATGGTCGTTCGATCTCACCAAGGCAGCAATTGGAGCCGTCAGTGAAATCACCGCGAACGATGGGGCATCGTACGCCAATCCGAATGAGATGGGCAAGACGGGCAAGGTAGATCTGGCGCATGTCTTTCAGTGGCAGATGATGGGTGATTGGGGTGGTGACGGCGCCATGGACGTTCAGGTGGATGCGGTCCTGGCTGCTGCGCCGAGCGCTGCCATCCTGACGGCACGCGCCGAACGTGACAAACGCGATGCCGATTCCCGAGAGCAGGCCAGAATTGCCCGCATGGATATGCGAGCGAAATTCCCAGGAAAGACACCGCTTTCACCGTCAATAGAGACTGTTTACACCGCCGCGCCTGATGTGCTCGCCCTGCGCATTCACTCGGGGAAAATTACGCCCTCAAAACTGATAACCTATAAAGAGCAGCCCGGCGATGCCCGGCGATCGGATGGACCGGCCACGATCCTTGTGCGCGGCGGTCAAGATATCGGCTATCTTATTGGACCGAAGAAGGATTCCCTGGTAACGATCGAAGGCTTTGAGGGAGACGATCTCCTCACAACCGAAGCGGACGATCCTGCCAATTATATTATCCGTTCGGCAGACGATCCGGCATTCACATCGGGCGTCGCGTCAATCTCCGTGAGCAGAAAGTCGATCGCCGACGATTGGCAGCAGCCCAAGCGATCCGGAATGACAGTGCAGCACAGCATTTACCTGCGCCTGCCCCGCACTCTCACACCTGGCAAAACCTATATGGTCTCTGTTGGAAAGGTCAACACACGGCAGGGCGAAACGAAATTCGCGTTCAATCCGGCATCCATTTGGAGCGAGGCGATACATGTCGACCAGGTAGGCTTCCGCCCCGATGATCCGCTCAAACGCGCATATCTCTCCCTGTGGATGGGCGGCGCGGGTGGCTACGACTTCCCGGCAGGGATCGGTTTCAAGCTTGTCGATGCCGCCACAGGAAAGACAGCATTCACAGGAAAAGCCGGATCGTCCTGGGCGGCCGATAAGCCTGAGACAATGCATACGACACGCAATTTCAACGGCGCATCCGTAACACCGCTCGACTTTTCGCCGTTAAGCAAACCGGGCACATACAAGGTAGTTGTAGACGGCATCGGCTGCTCATATCCGTTCACGATCGGACCCAATGTGTGGGATGCCGCGTTCAAAGTCCAGATGAAGGGTTTCTACAATGAGCGCAGCGGAGTTGCGCTGGGGCCGCCTTATACGAAGTTTGTTCGTCCACGCGACTTCCATCCAGGCGATCCGGACGTTTCCGTGACGCAATCCACCTACTCGAACCTCGGCGAAGGCGCGGCCAGCCTTGCCAAAGGTGGCACCGGCAAGTCCGTTCCCGGCGCTTGGGGCGGCTACCATGACGCTGGCGATTGGAACCCGCGGCGCATAACCCATATGCGAACCACCACCTTCTGGCAGCTTGAGCTGATGCAGCTCTACCCGGATTACTTCCGCAAGTTATCGCTGAATATTCCAAAGACGGTAACCGCGCCTGATCTTGCCGATGAATGCCTCTTCGAACTCAGCCTCTTCCACCGGCTGCAGCGCGCCGACGGCGCCGTGAGCTTCGGCATTGAAACCGACGGCGACCCGATCGACGGCGAAGTAAGCTGGAAGCAGTCAATGCCGGCCTATGTCTACGCCCCCGACATTCAGTCCACCTACATCTACACACAGGTGGCGTCCCGCGCCGCGGCGGTGCTGAAAGAATACGCCCCAAAAGAGGCAGGAGAGTACCAAAAGAGCGCGCAGCTCGCCATGGAGTGGGCCGAGAAGGATCGAAGAAACCGTCAGGCGAACGGAACGTGGTCAAAACTCGGCGGCGATGTCACAGACGACCGCAACCTGGCAGCAATTTGCCTTTACGCCACAACACACGATAAACGCTGGCACGGCGTCTTTATGGAAGACACACAACTCAAAGGAGCTTATCAGCCGTTTCGGGGCAGCCTGCAGAGGCGAGATGCCGCATTTACTTATGCCCGCCTTCCCGATGCTCTCGCCGATCCGGCGGTCAAAGCAAATGCCCGGCAGTGGATCATATCCGATGCCGATGGTTCCCTCTCTTACCAGACCCAAAATGCCTGGGGGATAGCGTCGGACGATCCCGGCAAACCGCAGTT